>Ga0183096_1002587_pt1 | contig 12168 bp, 10 predicted proteins | sample Biomet5_FD_127791 | JGI IMG/M metagenome (GOLD analysis project Ga0183096, IMG submission 127791) | Microbial communities from bioreactor (seeded with sewage sludge) at LBNL, California, USA - Biofuel metagenome 5 (version 2) (version 3) | ecosystem: Engineered > Bioreactor > Anaerobic >...
CCGGATGAAAAAATAACGCTCATCACCTCGGACGAAACATTTGCCCGGCTGACCGGCATATCCGACTATTCGCTGGTGATGGTGCAAACGACAAAAGGTGCCACAAATGAAGAGGTGGCGGCAATTCAAAACGCAGTGGGCCCCAACAATACGTTTGCGGACCTGCGCGGCGGGCACACGGCAAATACCTACGCGGCGTTTGTGTTGTTTGTCTATGCGTTTTTGGCCATTATTACGCTGGTCACGGTGCTAAATATCATGAACAGCATTTCCATGAGCGTATCTGCAAAAATCAAGCAGTATGGTGCCATGCGTGCCGTTGGCATGGACGAGCACCAGATCACGAAAATGATTGCCGCCGAAGCCGTTACCTATGCGGTGTTCGGCTGTGCCGCTGGTTGCGTTGTGGGCCTGCTGCTTAGTAAGCTGCTGTACCGATACCTCATTACCGCGCATTTCAGCTACGCCACGTGGAGCGTACCGGTGGGCCCGCTTGTCATCATTTTGCTGTGCGTCGGCGCCGCCGCAGTTGCCGCGGTGTACACCCCGGCAAAGCGCATCCGGCACATGGCGGTCACCGATACGATCAACGAGCTGTAAGTGGGCTTGCTGGGTCAGTAAAGAAGAAACAGAAAAAACTAAAGTGTAGGGTAGTAAACATCAAAACTACAATGTAGCAGTTATAGGTGTATACAACACGGGAATGGCGGCTCTGATTTTGAGAGCCGCCATTCCTTATTAAAAAAAGCATGATAAAAACCACTCCCGTTGAAAACAAAACGTTTTTAACGGGAGTGGTTTTTGTTTGGCGGACAGGGTGGGATTCGAACCCACGAGCCTCTTGCGAGACTACCTGATTTCGAGGGAAATTTCCGGGCTAAAACCGCCGTTCTTTTGTCTTATAGGGTTTTATAAGCTAACGCCAAAAACCCTGTATTTTCAAGATTCACGGCGTTTGGTTTTACAAGTTGCCGTAACCGCTATATAAGTGCTTTTTTGAGAGTCGGGTATCATTAGGTCCTACGGGCTTTGAAAATCTAAAACAGCTGGTCGTCATTTACCCGTGGCGGGTTGCTTTTGCGGTGTCCGTGGTATAGGCATGTGGTGTTTACCTTGATTTTTGGCACGCAGTATACAAAATTGCTGCTTGGTGTTTTAGGAGGGCCCAATATAGCCACAAAGCGGCAAGCCCGGTTTCAATTATATTGTATTAGGTGAGAAACGTTTGTAGCGACTAATAATTTTAATGGGTAATAAGCAGTAAGGCAACAATTGTGGTTACCTGAGTATCAGCATATCTGTAAGCGTAGGACTAAGCAACCGAAAGTAGTGTAAGAACTTTGTTTGTAGAATATTATGAGCAAAGAATAATATGGCGCTGAGCGATAACAGCTATTGTTTACAAAAAACAGCGACGTGAAGGCTATTTTCATGTCGCTGTAGGGCTATTTAATTTTTTTTGTGCTATAGTTGTCCAAATGTTTTCCGCAGTGCCCAATTAGAATTCCGGGTGCAATAGTGGGGTCATATGCAAAGTATATTCTCACTGAGCGTGAATCCGAATCCTTGGTACCTTTTTTTATATGGGGTTCTATGTCGATTTCTTGTTTATTATACTCATCGACATATTGTTGCATTAACTTTGAATCTTTTCGCGTTTCTCGGCCCTCACCACGAGAACAATCCCAACCAGTTTTTTCTTTAAATTTTTTAAACGCAGTCGCAGGATTCATTTTTAACAAATCATAAAGGTCATTTGCGATATAATAAAAAGCTTCCCACAACAAGTCAACCTTTGTTATACAATTTTCTAATGAACGGTACCCACGTTGTGTAAAAATGATGCGATTAGGGTAAAGTATTTCGAAATATTGTGCAAGTTTGATTGGTGTGTCGGGAAATTCCTTGATTGTTATAAGCTTATGATTAGCAGATTCAATCATTTTATAATGGTCTACGGTTTCCCTAAGGGAGTCGAGTTGCATAGTTAAGCTGCAAATATCACGATTTTTATCCGCAATCTGAGCTTCACATTTCTGAAATTTCTGCTCTGCATCAAGGCGCTTATTAGATTCAGTTAAATAAGCAGTTATTGCTTCATTTATATTGCCTTCACTTTCAAGACGAAGCATTTCAATCTTATTATTATTAATATCTAAATAAAGAAGTTTATTACAACTTTCTATCCTAAACATAGTTTCGTAGTAATGTACGTCTTGAGCTAAAGCTCTACGCAAGATTTGGAGTGCATATGTTTCACCATTTTTCTCAATTTCTTTGGCAGAAATGAATCTATGACGATAATGGTCGGTTGTGTTATCTGAATTAACATGCGGGAAGTATATACGTAATGCTCCACCTGTGCAATTATAGTTGTCTTTTCCCATGTAACTCATTTCTTTAGAAAAATCCATATCACTAGAATAAAAAACTAAAGCATTTCCTGTGACAGCGTCCAATGCTTTCTGAGCAGAAACTAAAAGCAATGTTTCATCGTTATTAATGGATTTTCGTTTTGGACTAATATATAGGATTGGAAGTTCTCTATTAGGGTCAAATAGAAGTTGCTCAAAGAAAGGATATTCGCCAGGAATTAATTTCTCAGGAGCCACCTGCAACTTCAAGTCACCAACATTACAATTCAATGAGTTATCTGACAAAAGCCTGAAAATGACTTTTGGGACTGTAATATCAGGCATTTCCATACAAGGACCAATAAAACCAGGTGCATCATTATATGTAATAACATATGAAATTGTTGCAGAGGCTTTATCTTTGGACTGATACCCGATTTCAGTAGTCCATTCTCGGGGCGCATAACCAAATTCTGGAGAGGGCTTTTCAGTAATTATACATGCCCATGATATTTGCTCGTTATTAAAATTTTTATGATAAACAGACTCAGCAAAAAAAGTGTTTCGATTTTCTAAGTCATACAGCTTTCCACCTGATTTGAAGAAAGACCATTTTTGGAGGTTTTCTTCAACAACTGAGTGCTCTAAGCGATTCATCTTTTGGGTAATCCATGTTCGAATCTCTAGAATGACTTTCCATAGCAAATCGCAATTATCAGGATCTTTTGCTGTAATGTTAAACTTTGCTTTATAAAACATCGTTGCATTCAAATCACGCATTTTGATCCTCCTAAATATATATATAAATATTGGTAAAATTATATCATTATTCCAGAAAAAACGAAATCTAAATTTCGAATGCGAGATAAACATGTAAATAAAAAACCGCGTAAACTTTTAGTTTACGCGGCTAAGTTTGGCGGACAGGGTGGGATTCGAACCCACGAGCCTCTTGCGAGACTACCTGATTTCGAGTTTTATTGGGTAACTAACCTTTTCGTGTACTTTCGTGGTAGTTTCGTGTCCTCTCGTTCCAGCCGCAAACCCGCATGGCTGCTGACTTTTTCGGAACAAGTGCCGAAAACCCAGTAAAATCAATGGGTTCGAGTAAATTGCGAAAATGAGCAAATTTTCGGCAAAAAAGGTAGAACTGAGGGTAGAACTAGCAGAACAAAGGTAGAACAAAAAAGCCTACACATCGCAGTCTCTCACCGAAATAAAACTGAGGTGTATGGCTTTGAAAAACAAATCAATAAACTGGGACAAGCTCCCGGAAGTAATGACACTGGATCAGCTCTATCAGATTTCCCATATCAGTAAATCCACCGCACGCTTTCTTTTACGAAGCGGCAAAATCCCTTGCATGTATTCCGGCAAGAAAACGCGGTGCTATAAAATTCTAAAAGCAGACGTAAAGACTTACCTTGCCGATCGGGAGCAGTTTCCCGAATACTATAAGGCGACACGAGGCTGGTACTCCAAATACTCCAGCCCTGACTTGACGAATCCGCCTGTTCCCGTAATACGGGAGGATATGCATGATTATTACGCCTATCTTCTCGAAAAGTATCCGGATGTGCTTGATACGCTGCTGATCAGCAAGATCACCGGCTATGGGAAAATGTCCATCAATAACTGGTGCAACAAAAACAAGCTTCAGCACTTCCTGAACAAGGGCCGCAATATGATCCCGAAAGTATACCTCATAGATTACTTTTGCTCTGTACACTTCCGGACCATTGCCCGCAAAAGCGACTGGCACAAAAAGGTGCTGATTGAATATTCATCTTGGAAATACGCAGCGCGATGAAAAATATATCCGGAGAGCTCACCGATAAACGGGTAAGCTCTCCGGCTTTTCATAGTGATGCTTTTGTAGAAATCTGTCGGAATAAAAACTTAAAATCGTGCCGAACAGGATTGCAAAATCGTGCCGAATGTATTATACTAACACCAGAGAAGAAGAGAGGTGGCTTTGCCGTGGCAGAAATTGTGAATAAATCAAAGTACAAAAAACGAGTGATTGACTCGCTTGTGGATAAATATCTGAAAACATTCGGCGCTATCTGTATTGAGGGTCCGAAATGGTGTGGGAAAACTTGGACATCCTCTTATCACAGCAAAAGTGAATTCCTTATCGGAAATCCGGATAACAATTTTCAGAACCGCTCATTGGCTGAACTCTCTCCGTCGCTTGTACTTGAGGGAGAAACGCCGAGGCTTTTGGATGAATGGCAGGAAGTGCCCCCGATTTGGGATGCAGTGCGTTATACAGTAGATCAACGAAGTGAAAAGGGACGATTTATTCTGACGGGTTCTTCCACCCCTAAACGCAAAGGTATTCTGCACAGCGGTGCAGGAAGAATCGGAAAACTAAGAATGCGCACAATGTCTTTATATGAATCCGGCGATTCCAGTGGTAAAGTTTCGCTTGAGGATTTATGCCAAAGCAAAATTACCCCGGCTATGACGGGTGAAGTAAAGCTCCACGACCTTGCCGATTATATCGTGAGAGGCGGTTGGCCGGGCAACTTAGATGTGCCGATAGAAGACGCTTCTATTCTTCCGCAGTCCTATATCGATGCCATTTTGGATGACGATACGCAGCGAATTGACGGTAAGAAATATGATGTCTCAAAAATGCGTCTTCTGCTTCGCTCTCTTGCAAGAAACGAAAGCACGACTGCAACAAATAAGAAACTTATGAATGACATCAAGGAAATTGACGATGAAACGGTCGATTACGATACGATAGCTACTTATCTTGATGTTTTTACCCGTTTGTTTCTATTTGACAATCAGCAGCCGTTTTCAACAAATATCCGCTCCTCGGTTAGAGTCAAGCAGGCGGAAAAGAGACACTTCTGCGACCCGGCACTCGCTTGTGCATTGTTAAAGGCAACGCCCAACAGACTTATTGGCGATCTTGAAACCTTCGGATTCTTGTTTGAGGGAATGTGTGAGCGTGACTTAAAAATATATGCGGAAGCATTTGGCGCATCGGTCTATCATTATCAGGACTATGCAAACCGAGAGATTGACGCAGTTATTGAGCTTGCAGATGGAAATTGGTGTGCCTTTGAGATTAAACTCGGTGCAAATCAAATTGATAAAGCCGCAGCTTCTCTTATCGAAATCCGTGATAGCATTAAAAATGATGGAGGAAAAGTGCCTTCTGTACTGTGTGTTATATGCGGAATGACAAATGCCGCTTATATCAGGCCGGACGGTGTTGTGGTGGTGCCGATAACTGCGCTTAAGAATTAGTGATGTTCAGAACAAATAATTCGCATATTTGACACCATCGCAAAAATCGAGTACCATATGCAAAACTAAAGGGAGGATAAAACGATGTTACTATTTAATCAGAAAACGAATATTGAAAGCAAACACGGTTTGTCCGCAATTGGAACCGTGGATATATCCTATACCCGAAAACGGAATAAACCCACGCAATAAGAATCGTATATGATGACTTTATGCAGGGCTGTCCTATTCGGACGGCTCTGTTTTTATTTTAGGAGATGATAGAAATGATTTATTATATAGCGGATACGCACTTCGGACACGAGAATGTGATTCGCTTTTGTGACCGTCCTTTTGCTTCGGCATCGGAGATGGACGAAGCTTTGGTGCAGAACTGGAATGACAGGGTTACGGGCAACGATACCGTATACATCCTCGGAGATATGTTTTTTCGGTCGGTTAATGTTGAAGAAGTTCTGAGAAGGCTAAAGGGCAAAAAGTGCCTGCTTGTTGGCAATCACGATGGCTCGTGGATGAAGAAAACAGACACCTCAAAGTATTTTGAGAGCATTGATAGCTTTCTTGAAACATCCGACGGACAGCACTCGCTCACGCTATGCCATTATCCTATGCTTAGCTGGAAGCACGCAATGCGAAGCTATATGATTCACGGACATATTCACAACGACACCTCGGCAGATTTTTATCCGCTGATTGCCGGACGGGAAAGAGTACTGAACGCAGGTGTTGATGTCAACGGTTTTGCTCCGGTGACGTTCGACGAGTTGATAGCGAATAACAATGAATTCAAAAGAAAACTCAATGATATTTGATGCTCAAGAAATAAGAAAGAAAAGAGATGATATACTTGAAGAAAATCAGACAGAAGTACTACTCGCAACAGAAAATAGCTAGTACCAATCATCATCTGCATTATGTCGAAGATGGAAATGGTTTTTTGTTTGCCAACAGGATTTATCCGACGAAGATAAAGCCGGAGGATTTACCGCAATGGTATATTTACGGCAGCTACTATAAATGCTTTGGCTATATGTCAGCAAAGGGCGTTGTGGATTTGAAGTACGTACCAAATTTATGGGTTAATCATTTTCTGCAAGATGATTTTCTGCTGGTATCTTATAATTCACCAATTCAACAGATTTCCGAAAGTAAACCGTATTGGGAAAGATATTCCGGCTATAACAAAGTAATATACGGAAAAACAATTCTTGATTTCTTACAAGGAGCGCAAAAATACTCGGAATTTAAGGTGTCTGAAATAGCAGAGCAAATTCAAAACAAGGCAGATAATCTTCCGCTAAATCATCCGGATGATTTTGCGGATTTCAAGTTTGATATTTATGATTATCTGAAAAAATGATTTCAAAAGAAAACACAAGGAGAACCAATAGATGATATATATTACAGGCGATACTCACGGCGATTTCAGCCGTTATATAGAGTTTACCGCAAGAATGAAACCGACCGAAAAAGATTCGATGATCGTCCTTGGCGATGCAGGGCTGAATTATTATGGCGGCGGTAAGGATGAAAGCCGCAAGAAGTTTGTAAATGACTTTCCGTTTACAACTTTCTGCATTCACGGCAATCACGAAATGCGACCGACAGATGTTGCCGGGTACAAAGCAAAAGAATACTGCGGCGGTACTGTCTGGAATCAGGAAGAATATCCGAAAATACTGTTTGCCAAGGACGGCGAAATCTTCAATTTTAACGGACTGCAATGTGTTGTTCTCGGTGGAGCATACAGCGTAGATAAGTATTATCGTTTGATGCGTGGCTGGAGCTGGTTTGATAACGAACAGCCGTCCGAAGAAATCAAGGCATACGCCGAAAAGCAGCTGGCGGAGAGAAATAACAAAATTGATATTGTACTCTCACACACTTGTCCTCTTAGATATGAGCCGATTGAAGTTTTTATACAGGGTCTTGACCAAAGCAAGGTTGATAAATCCACCGAAGAATGGCTTGGAAATATTGAAGCGACACTGGATTATAAACGGTGGTATTGCGGTCATTACCACACAAGCAAGGAAATTGATAAGCTGCAATTTGTGTTTGAGGACTTTGACATCCTGAAAGGAAAATAGAATGAAAAAGATACCTACTCTGTTTTAAAGAAGCTTTGAAAACCATATTGTGACAGATATTTCCAAGGAGGTTGCACCGGAATTTGAATGGGTGCTTGCCTGTGATGGTATTGCAACCGTCAAATGGGACGGATCCTGCTGCGCTATAATAGATGGTGAGTTTTACAAACGCTATGATGCGAAGCAAGGAAAGCCTGTTCCAAGTGGTGCAATAAAATGTCAGGACGAGGCCGACCCGGTAACCGGTCATTTGCCCTGCTGGGTGAAATGTGACCGTAACAATCCCGGAGATAAGTGGTTTTGGAGCGCATATGATTATTCCAAACCCACTGAAAATGGCACCTACGAGGCGGTCGGCGTTCATTTTCAAAGCAATCCGTATCATCTTGAAAATGATATACTGAAACCGCATGGAAAAGATGTTATTGAAGTAGAGAGAACTTTTGAGGGCATCCGTGCGTATCTTGAAACACACAACATTGAGGGAATTGTCTTTTGGAAAGACGAAGAGCCAAAGTGCAAGATTAAAAGCAAGGATTTTCAAATCAAGTGGAAACCGGAACAATAAGCAAAGAATCAGGTCGTACCAATCAAACGGTGCGACCTGATTTGCTTTAAGCGTTCTTTTTTCGGTTGGGGAGCGAGTCTGCCGTTCACTGCTCAAATTCTTCGGGTGAGATTTTGCCGTCGGTACATTCGTCACGCTTGGTCATTGCCTGATACTTGCTTTCATAGACAATACTGCTTCATCACGGAAAGAACGGTAGTTTTTAAAACTGAATTTGATAAGCATATCAATAGTGGTATACCACGCAACTGGAATAAATACAGATTCCAACCTGCTTTCAAAACCAATTAATAACCTCAGCCATTGTAATCGCTATTTAGCGGTCATAATGGCTTTTTCTTTTTTGCCTTAATAGATCGCCCAGAAAATATTTTAACTTTTTTCAAAAAGGAGCCGATTATTTTGCGACTTTTTTTACAACAGCATAGTGAAAGGACAAATTGCCTTTCACGCAACTTGAAAACTGAATATACAGATCATCAGGTACGAACCCTGCGCTGAGAGAAACCTCAAGCCGTGGCTGTAGGTGCGCGACGACCCCCTAAGGGCGAGCGATACAACTTATATGGCAAAAGCCGGATTTTGCCTCCGGCGGTGGCGATGACAGGCGCAGGGGATCATGATACTTCTCTACGGAGCTGGCGGAGAACCCGGCAGAGGTGAAACTCCTATGAAATCGGTTAGCAGCCGGTTGCCTGTTGATCTCCTTTTGTGCATTTGGGGGACGTGGTCGAATTAAATGCAATCACATAAGCACAAAACCTTGGATCAGGCGGACACACCCGTGTAGGGATACTTTTGCGTCAAACTCGGGTTTTGTGTTTATGTGGTTTAAACAACCAAGTTTTGTGAAAGGAGGAAGAGAAATGGACAACTGCAAAGTGATTGCTATCACAAACCAGAAAGGAGGCGTCGGAAAAACAACCACAGCGGTCAACCTTGGTGCAGGGCTTGCAGGCTTGGGATATCGGGTGCTGTTAATTGATGCTGACCCGCAGGGCAGCCTGACTGTGAGCCTTGGTGTACGAAACCCGGACGAACTGGATGTATCGCTCAGCACGATGATGGATGCCGTGATCAAGGATAAAGAAATACCTGCTGAGGTCGGCATCATCGGAACAACGGAAGGCGTGGAATTGCTGCCGTCCAACATTGAGCTGTCCGGTATGGAAACGGGGCTTGTGAATACCATGAGCCGTGAGTTCGTGCTGAAAAGCTATGTGGACACGCTGCGCAAGTCTTACGACTACATTCTCATCGACTGTATGCCGTCTCTGGGGATGATGACCATTAATGCGCTGGTTGCGGCAGATAGCGTGGTTATTCCATCGCAGCCAAGCTTTCTCTCGGCAAAGGGTCTGAATCTGTTGCTTCATTCTGTTTCTAAGGTGAAGCGCACGATCAACCCCAATCTGAAAATCGCGGGAATACTTTTGACGATGGTGGATATCCGCACAAACAACGCAAAGGACATTATTGATGCCCTGCGAAACGGTGTGGGCCAAAACATCCGCATTTTCAAAACCGAGATTCCGCATTCCGTGCGTGCGGCCGAGTGCAGCCAACAGGGCGTCAGCATTTTTACCCATGATGCAAGCGGCAAGGTTGCGGATGCCTATCGAAATTTGACAAAGGAGGTGGAAGAACTTGGCCGAGAGAGCAAAAATCGATCTGGGGATGACAGGGTACGATGAGCTGTTTATGAATGAGGAGCAAAGGCAGGAAAACCGGCTCCCAAAGATTTTTGATATTCCAATCTCCGAGATTGATGATTTCCCCGACCATCCATATCAGGTAAGGCTGGATGAGGATATGGATCAGCTGGTGCAGAGCGTTAAGGAGCGTGGAATCATCACGCCTGTGACACTGCGCAAAAAAGATGACGGCAGATATGAAATCGTATCCGGACATCGTCGAAAAAAGGCTTGTGAACTCGCGGGGCTAAGCACGGTCAAGGCGGAAATCAAGGAGCTGACCCGTGATGAAGCTATTATTCTGATGGTGGAATCCAACTATCAGCGTTCTGCAATTTTGCCGTCAGAGAAGGCGTTCGCATATAAGATGCGGCTGGATGCTATCAAGAGGCAGGCCGGTAGACCATCAAAAGATAATTTGCGCCCAGTGGGCACGAATTTAGTTGGCACACGTTCGGACGAGAATCTGGCAGAAGATTCTCCTGACAGTGCGCGTCAAATCCAGCGGTACATCCGCCTCACAGAGTTGGTCCCTGAAATCCGCGATTTGGTAGATGAGGGCAAAATTGCACTGCGACCGGCAGTAGAGCTGTCCTATCTATCCGCTGAAGAGCAGCAATGCCTTACGGAGCAGATCATCTGCCGGGACGCGACACCTTCCCATGTGCAGGCCATCAAGCTACGGGAATTTTCTAAAAACGGCAAGCTGGGCCCGGATGTTATCGAGTCGATCATGTGCGAGGACAAGCCCAATCAACGAGAAAAGATCAATATCCAATATGATCAGGCGAAGAAGTACATTCCCGCCAATGTCCCCTACGAGAAAACCGGTGAGTACATCATGAAAGCGCTTGAATACTACCATCGGCACATGGAACGGCAGCGGAATGACGCAAGATAATTGCCACACCAAGGGAGTGGTCTGCCCTTTTTACGGCATCCGTGTAATTCGGGTTTTTCCCTCTCACACTCTCCCTTTAACTAACTACCTGTACTACCTGAGAAGAAAAAAAGCCTGCAAAGAAAGCTTTGAGGCACGAACATTGAGGAAGTGAAAAAATGAATCAAACCAAACAAACACATATCTGGGGCAAGCGGACGCTTGCTCTTTTTCTTTGCCTGATTTTGGTGATGGTGATGCTGCCTTTATCAGCCTTTGCAGCAGGTGGTGCTTTAACACATGACCGCAACGGCACAAAGTACACCTATACCATCGGATATATGTATTCGGGCAGTCAAGGCGGCATCAACACCCGTGAGATCTTCACAGAGCCAAACAACTACGCTGTCTGGTGTTGCCCGGTATGCGGTCAGGGCGGTGGCTCAAGTGGCACAAACCTTGCAGAAAATCTGTATATGCCATGCTATGAATATGATGTGGCCGCGACAGGCGGCGACACATGGATTCGTTACGCACTCGTACGTCATCGCCATAACAATGGCAATCTTTCCGAATATAACATTTACGTGCCCATCAATGTGGTCATGTACAGCGGCTGCTACTATGGCTACGATACCGTCAACCCATCAAAGTCGACGATCTCAGCTCCAACCAGTTGGCAAAAATCATCCGCCTATGTTTCCTTTTCAGGCGGTACAGACAGCGGCACTTCACTACCCGACTGGACAGCCACGCCCGGCAACTACGGCAGCGGCATTCATCACTATGAGTATTCCCTTGACGGCGGAGTATGGACAGGCTGCCCCACAAACGATGCTTCTGTTACCATCACCAAGGGTGGTGAAACCACCATTACAACAAGAGCCGTAGACGGCGCAGGCAACGCTTCCACTGATACCGTAACCGCGAAGGTGCATGTGGATAATGTCGCACCGAATAAGCCTACTGTTTCCCCCTCTGTCAGCGGCTGGACAAATCAAAATATCACCGTGTCGCTCAAAGATAACGGCGACACATACAGCGGTGTAAACCGCACCGAGGTCAGCACAGACGGTGGCGCATACAGCCGATACACCAATGCTGTCACGCTTTCGGTACATGGGATCCATACCATCGCAGGACGTGTGGTCGATAACGTGGGGCACGTTTCGGCAGTGGAGCAGCAAAAGGTGTACATTGACAAGGTCGCTCCAGTTATCAGCGCTGTCAATCAAACGCCGAGTGCCAATCTTACCATGACGCTGAACATCACGGCTTCTGATGCCGACAGCGGCGTGTGAGGGTATGCGGTCAG
>Ga0183096_1002594_pt1 | contig 12153 bp, 10 predicted proteins | sample Biomet5_FD_127791 | JGI IMG/M metagenome (GOLD analysis project Ga0183096, IMG submission 127791) | Microbial communities from bioreactor (seeded with sewage sludge) at LBNL, California, USA - Biofuel metagenome 5 (version 2) (version 3) | ecosystem: Engineered > Bioreactor > Anaerobic >...
CACGGGTCCGCGTCCGCGGGCACCTCAATCATAAGGTTAGGAATCGCCCGATACAGCGCGAGGTCCGCGATGCAGTTATGCGTTGGTCCGCCGCCCGTCGTCAGACCCGCGTGCGTCCCAATCAGCCGCACATTCACATCGTTATACGCAATGTCGGTGTGGATCTGATCCGCCGCTCTCAGCGACAGGAACGGTCCGAACACCTGCGAATAGACGACCAAGCCGGACAGAGCCAGTCCGCACGATGCGCCCACCTGACCGGGTTCGGCGATACCGAAATTGAAGCACCTCTCCGGGTATTTTTTAATCAGCTTGCCCGCCGAAGAGGACGCCGCTACATTGTCGGAATACGTGAAAGCAAATTCATACCCTTCATCCGCCATTCTCAGCAGTTCTTCACCATACGCTTCACGCGCGTTCGAGAGCATCTGGTCAAAATCAAAAGTCGTATGCGCCGCCATTTATTTCACGCCCTTTCTCATTTCGTATCTCTGCTTAATAGATTCCAGAGCTTCGTCCAGCTGATCTTTGGCGATACCGCCGCCATGCCAGTTCCACTTGTCTTCCATAAAGGAAACATCCCGTCCTTTCGTGGTGTTGGCGATCAGGAAAATCGGCTTTCTCTTGCTTTCCCAGCTGGACGGCGGCAAATTCTGCAGCGTGTTGCACACCGCGTACATGTCGTTACCGTCAAATTCGTGGACTTCCCAGCCAAAGGCTTCCAGCCGCTTATCCAGTGGATCCATCGTAATCACATCTTTGGTAAAGCCGGTCATCGACAGCCTGTTCCTGTCCACAATAGCCACCAAGTTGCCCAGCTTATAATGGCCGCCCGCCATGATAGCCTCCCAGTTGCTGCCTTCCATCAGTTCGCCATCACCCACCATCACGAACACACGCCAGTTCTTTTTCTGCATCCTGGCGCCCAGCGCCATGCCCACGGAAATCGGCAGGCCATGGCCCAAAGAACCGGCCGATACTTCGATGGCTTCGCAGTATTTCCGGTTGCAGTGCATCCCGAACTTCGCGGTGTGCAGCGACTCAAAATGCTCCACCATGTAATCCTGCGTATACATGCCAAGGTCGGAATAAATCGTGTACAGCGTCTCGCTGCAGTGGCCCTTGCTGAGAATGAACCGATCGCGCTCTTCCCAGAACGGGTTTCGCGGATCATAGTTCATATATTTATAGTAGAGCGCCACCGCCATCTCCACCATCGAAAGCTCGCCGCCCAGATGGCCCATGCCAATACGGTAAATGAAATTCAGCAGGTCATGACGGATCTTGTACGCTTTCGCTTCCAGGTCTTTTACCATGCCAATGTCAACATTGTAGTCATACATACGTCCACAGTTCCTTTCTTTGAGTTTATTGAAATTACAGTCCTGCAATATCCGAATTGCATTCGATCAATATTTTGAGATACTGGCCTGTTGAATGCGCCGCAAACGCTTCTTCCGCCTGATCAATTGGGAAGGATTTGGTAATAAACCTATCCAACTGCATCTTGGGCAGCAGCTGTACAGCTCGCGGATAGGTATAGGGCGATACAAAGAAACCTGTGATGGTGATCTCATTTAAATAGCAGTATTGATAGAGATTGACCGGATATTCAAACGTGTTCGGATACATACCCGCAAACAGGAGCATCCCGCCTTTTGCCGTCATCTGCGGCAGGGGCGCCACCGCTTTCACCGATCCGGACGCGTCGATCACCACATCATATCCCCGGCCATCCGTGAGTTTCTTCGCTTCCTCTGCCACATCTGTACCAATCGGATTGACCACATGGTCGGCGCCCATTTCCAGCGCGACTTCCCTTCTCTCCGCAATCGGCTCAAATACCGTCAAAGACGTCGCGCCGGCCAATTTCATCACCTGCAAGATCAGAAGGCCGATCGGCCCGCTGCCATTGATGGCCACGCGTTGCCCTGCCTTCACATGAACCTTGTCCGCCACGCGTACCGCAATGGACGTGGGCTCAAGCAGGCAGCCCTTTCTTAAGCTGATCTCGTCCGGCAGCTTATACACCTGGGATTCGTGCCAGACCACATATTCCGACATGCCCGCATTGCCTTCGGGAATTCCTTCGCAAAACTGCTGCTGTTCGTTACAGCAATAGTAGCATCGGCCGCAGAAATGCAGGAAATTGCCCGCAACGCGGTCTCCCACCTTTAGTCCCTTCATGGCGGCCTTTTTGCCCAGCTCCACAATCACGCCGGAAACCTCGTGTCCCATGCCAAACGGCACAGCCCAGCCGAAGATACCTTCCACCAAATGCGGGTCCGAGCCACATATCGCGCAATAGGCCACTTTGATTTTGACATCCTCGTCGCCGACTTCCGGAACCGGAACGTCCAGAACCGCAACTTTACCGCGTTTTGTTTCGTCAGGGTCTTTCAGGCTTCCCAGCTTCACTGTCGCAACTGATTTCATTAAGTCGAGCCTCCTTTTTAAAAAAATCATTAAGAAATAACGGTATCAGTCAGCCATTAATATTCCGATACTTGAATATTTTTTTGTTGTATTGTCGAAACAGCTTCGAAAAACTTCCGAACGCTTCGGGCAGAGGACTCTTTCCCGTTTATTTTTGCAGATTCATTTGAATGTTTTGGGGACGCATTTATTGTTTTGACATTTTCGATTCTATCAGGTCCCGGTTGTTTTCACATTATTTACAGTATACAAAGTTCATCATAACTGTTGTACGAATTATACAGCTAAGATTAATGACCATCTGGGTCATTTCCCTTAATGTATGGTTAAAGATGATAGCAGAAAAAAAGAGCCATAGATGTACCATGGCTCCGATGTTTGGTGCGAGAGACGGGACTTGAACCCGTACGCCATAAGACACACGCCCCTCAAACGTGCCTGTCTGCCAGTTCCAGCACTCTCGCATATTCAATTGTCACAGAATTTTATTTTAGCATGAAACAACAAAATGTCAACACCCAAACAGTATTATCACATCATTTTCGCCCGTTTTCATCGGGTTTACAAAATTTATACGTTCGATTATAATAATAGACGATCCAAAAAGAAAGGTACTATAATGCGCACAATACAAAGCGATATTATTGCACAGGCTGTAAGCCGTCTTTTTTTGTCCGCTTGCCGCATGCCGGGGCGTGATGCGCTGGATGCTATAAAATCAGCCTGGTCAGAGGAGACTTGCCCGCCCGCCAGGGAAGCGCTGCGCCAGCTTGTCGAAAACGCGCAGGTCGCTCAGGAAACTGGTATGCCTTACTGCCAGGATACAGGTATGGCGGTGGTGTTTGTTGACTTGGGTCAGGATGTACACATTGAAGGCTCGCTGCCGGACGCAATTAACGCCGGCGTGCGTCAAGCCTATGCCCAGGGCTATTTCCGCAAATCCGTCAAAGACCCCTTAACCGGCAAAAATACCGGGGACAATACGCCCGCCGTTATCCATTATAACGTTGTACCGGGGGACCATTTGTGTATCTCCGCCGCGCCCAAGGGATTTGGCAGTGAAAACATGAGCCGTATCGCCATGCTCAAGCCATCGGATGGTATCAATGGCATCCATCAGTTCATATTGGACAGCGTCCGCAGCGCCGGAGGAAGCCCTTGCCCCCCTGTCGTTCTGGGCGTTGGCATTGGCGGGACGTTCGAGCTATGTGCGCTGATGGCCAAAAAGCAGTTGCTTCGTTCCATCGGCAGTATCAATGAAGACGAAACGCTTGCCCGAATGGAAAGCGCACTCAAAGATGACATCAATGCTTTGGGCATTGGGGCGCTGGGCTTCGGCGGGCCTCATTATTGTCTGGCCGTTCATATTGCGAAATACCCCACGCATATCGCCGGGTTGCCGGTAGCTGTTAATTTCCAATGCCACGCGGCGCGCCATGCGTCTATCACGCTCTGAAGGAGGGCCGCTATGACTGAATTGCAAGTCCCGCTGATACAGGATGCAATTAATTCGCTACAAGCCGGCCAAAATGTGCTTTTATCCGGAGATGTTTACACCGCTCGGGATGCCGCCCATGCCCGGTTGTATTCCATGATTCAAAACAGCGAGCCCCTGCCTCTCAATCTGGCGGGCATCGGTATTTACTACGCCGGCCCCTGTCCCGATATGCCGGGGCGCGTCATCAACTCCTGCGGTCCAACCACATCGTCGCGTATGAACGCTTATGCGCCGTTGCTATACGACCTGGGCGTCAAATTCGTGATCGGGAAAGGCCCCGTCTCTAAGGAAGTGCTCAGCGCCATCGAACGTAACGGCGCGGTCTATTTCGCCGCGGTCGGCGGCGCCGGCGCGCTGATCGCATCCCGCATTACGGAGGCAGTTGATATCGCGTTTCCCGACTTGGGTCCCGAGGCTATCCGTCGGCTCACCTTCGACCGCGTCCCGCTTATCGTTGCCGCCGACCGCCATGGTCATTGCGTTTATGATAACCACTGAATTTCAGCCATGGGAGGCCCTGTGTGAGTTTTCGTCATAAATTAATCGCCCCGGCCTCAGACCTGGCCATAGGGATGTGCGGTGTTTACCTCGGCACATACCAGATATCGCTTATGCAAATTACGCAAAACTTTCATCTTGATTCGATGATGAAAGGCGTTCTTATTGCAATTCAATACGCCGGCCTTTGCCTGCCGCCTTTATTCTTAGGCACTCTATCGGAAAAAATCGGAAAACGAGGAGTTGTATCAATATCGTTGCCTCTCATGATATTGGGAGCCGCACTCATCAGCCTCACCAATCAGCTCGGGCTATTTATTTTAGGTATTCTGCTTTGCGGCGCTGGTTATGGCGTTACCGAAGCGACACTCACCGCCACGCTTGGGGTTGAGTTCAATGAAAAGTCAACGATGCACTTAGGAGTATCACAGGTTTGTTTCAGCCTCGGGGCAGTGCTTTCCCCACTTTGGTGTGACGCATTATTCAATACTGGTTTTAATTACCACCATGTTTTCGGTCTCGTTGGCGTCGCGTTGATCGCCACGTATGCCATATTTTTGTCCACCCGGTTCGAGCATGACATTAAGGGCAGCGTTCAATCAGGTATCGGGCATGCATTCCGCTTATTCTCCCAAAGGACATTTCTGCTTATCGCTGTTTCTATTTTCATGTCCGTCGGCATCGAAGAAGTCGTCGCGTTCTATATGGGCAGTTATATGGAGCTTACGCTTAACCTGCCCGAATACAGCGCTCTCGCGCTCAGCCTTTTCTGGGCCGGTATGATACCATCCCGGTTGCTGCTCGGGGCTATCCGGCTGCATCATAAAACGTTGTTTACGATTTGCGGAACAGGTATCACAGTATGCGCTCTCGGTGTTATATTTATCCCCATCTTGGAGTTGCGTCTCGCTCTATTCGCGTTGATGGGGCTTTTCATCGGACCTACCTGGCCGCTCATCATGGATATCGCCGCCAAATCATACCCAGAAAGCGCGGGTGCCGTTTCCAACGTCATGCTTTCGCTGGGTTGTGTTGGCGGAATCGCGGTCCCCTTAGTAATCGGCGCACTTGTTATCGGCGCCAATTTTGTCCCAATGTTCTTCGCCACTGCCTTCTGCGGCATTATTATGTCCATTGCATTCCGGTTGTCTAATAAAAAGAATGTCTCATATAAAAACACTTGAAATATATGACGCAATCCATTATAATATCAAACGCAGCATTTTGATGCCGCTATAGCTCAGCAGGTAGAGCACATCCATGGTAAGGATGGGGTCAACAGTTCGAATCTGTTTAGCGGCTCCAGGTGGAAGCCTCAAAAGCCTAAACAAAGGTGCTTTGGGGCTCTTTTTTTGTTTTCCAATACAGCTTGCTTTTATTTATAAATGTTAAATTGTATTATATAATTCTGCCTGATATCGTTCGATAAGTCGGTTGAAAAGTCGGTCAAAACAGCGACGTAGTCATCAATTCCGCAACTTCTTTGATCTTGTCTTTGGAAGGGTGAACGTAATTGTAGAGTTGTTGTTACATCTTTGTGACCTAAAATCTCTGAGACCGTCTTGCACTCTGCCCCTCGAGCGAAGCGCCGTGCTTGCAAAAGTGTGGCGAGTCACGTTTGCGGAAATCTTATTGATCCCGGCTTTTTCGCAAATGCTGGCGAGGTCTCGATTAAAGTTTCGTGGATGAATACGCGTCCCTTTTACTGAGCAAAAGACTATACCGTTATCATTGAGTGCCTCTGCAAGCCGCTTTTTCTTTAACGCTCTCAGTAATGCTACATTCTCATGGCTTAACGGAACAGTCCTGAAGCCGGTGTCGGTCTTTGGCATAAACTGTACCTTTAGAGTTTCTTTATGGCTATCTTCTCTAATTCGTATGAGGGTTTTGTGTATGTCGCTCCAATCAAGAGCAAGTATTTCTCCTCGCTCCCGCGTGGGGAGCAACGGTCGTCGTCCAGCAGACCTCCCAGGCACTGGAGATTTCAATCCGCGCTCCCGCGTGGGGAGCGACATGCTCTATGTACAAACCGTGGATACCGTGACGCATTTCAATCCGCGCTCCCGCGTGGGGAGCGACATTTGATACGCATGACCTGAGTGTACGACACAGGATTTCAATCCGCGCTCCCGCGTGGGGAGCGACCACGAAGTCAGCACACCATCGGATTGATGGTTTTATTTCAATCCGCGCTCCCGCGTGGGGAGCGACTGAAGTCCTTCACCGCGTCCCAAATGCCCACGAAATTTCAATCCGCGCTCCCGCGTGGGGAGCGACATGTCGCGCAGCTTGTGCAGAAATATCCATGCCGATTTCAATCCGCGCTCCCGCGTGGGGAGCGACTCTGGATGGCGGCGACCGTCGCCAGCTTCATCAGATTTCAATCCGCGCTCCCGCGTGGGGAGCGACGAGACAAAACTTACTACAGTAATGAAACAACGCATATTTCAATCCGCGCTCCCGCGTGGGGAGCGACCCATAATCTTAAGCCGCGCTTCGTCCGCCCATCGATTTCAATCCGCGCTCCCGCGTGGGGAGCGACTCTGGATGGCGGCGACCGTCGCCAGCTTCATCAGATTTCAATCCGCGCTCCCGCGTGGGGAGCGACCTGTAGTACATGTGCGCATTGGGACAAATCAAATGATTTCAATCCGCGCTCCCGCGTGGGGAGCGACCGTAACCGTACCAGCCTCTGCTACCCAGTAGCCACATTTCAATCCGCGCTCCCGCGTGGGGAGCGACCTTAAAACAGGCACGGGGACGCTCATGACATTCTGATTTCAATCCGCGCTCCCGCGTGGGGAGCGACTTATACCGCATCATTGCACCCCGCACACTCGCGACATTTCAATCCGCGCTCCCGCGTGGGGAGCGACCTTTATTCTGCCGCGCTTCCGCTGCCGCCGCTCAAATTTCAATCCGCGCTCCCGCGTGGGGAGCGACCAGAAATCTATGGATATGAATGTCTTGACATCATTATTTCAATCCGCGCTCCCGCGTGGGGAGCGACCGAGCAGGAAGAACGGAAGATGGCAAATGATCATTATTTCAATCCGCGCTCCCGCGTGGGGAGCGACAGTTGATATTATTTACATATCGCAAATTAAACTAATTTCAATCCGCGCTCCCGCATGGGGAGCGACGGTGCAACATTATTCGAAACGGCTTTTTGGATAGATTTCAATCCGCGCTCCCGCGTGGGGAGCGACTTGTCCCGCCGCTGGCTGGGGTATGACATCACGGATTTCAATCCGCGCTCCCGCGTGGGGAGCGACGCAGCAGCACGGCAGAGTAAAAGGAGGTTTTATTTATTTCAATCCGCGCTCCCGCGTGGGGAGCGACTATTCCCACCGGTTTTTTCTTTAACGTCGGCCAAATTTCAATCCGCGCTCCCGCGTGGGGAGCGACCAAGGCATCGGGCGAGTGGGCAACGATATGGGCGATTTCAATCCGCGCTCCCGCGTGGGGAGCGACCACACCCAATCGCACAGGTCGATTTTCCGTTTGTATTTCAATCCGCGCTCCCGCGTGGGGAGCGACAGAACAAAAAACCGTATTTGAATCGTGGATTTTTATTTCAATCCGCGCTCCCGCGTGGGGAGCGACGCAGGCCGCCGACGAAACGCTTGCTATGCTGGCAATTTCAATCCGCGCTCCCGCGTGGGGAGCGACAGGGGGTTTCTATGCCAACACCATCAAAACCATTTATTTCAATCCGCGCTCCCGCGTGGGGAGCGACGAGGCATCCGCTTTGCGAGAGCTGTCAAAAGAAAGATTTCAATCCGCGCTCCCGCGTGGGGAGCGACCATAGGATTCACGGACAGAGAATATATCCAACTCATTTCAATCCGCGCTCCCGCGTGGGGAGCGACGCGTCACTAAGGTTTGCATTAGTTATGTAACCTGTATTTCAATCCGCGCTCCCGCGTGGGGAGCGACGTAAGGTCTGGAAGTGTTTCCGCCATCTGTGTTACATTTCAATCCGCGCTCCCGCGTGGGGAGCGACGGGCGCTGTGATCTTCCCCAGCCCGGCGCGGTGTATTTCAATCCGCGCTCCCGCGTGGGGAGCGACGGTTCCGAACGAGGAGGACGCCTTTTTTATCGGTATTTCAATCCGCGCTCCCGCGTGGGGAGCGACGTGTGTCAGATGGTCGTAAAAATAATGTCGCATTTATTTCAATCCGCGCTCCCGCGTGGGGAGCGACAAACCGGGCCAATATGATTGGCATTTAATCACAAAATTTCAATCCGCGCTCCCGCGTGGGGAGCGACGTAGGCCGGGGGATTTAATTTATTATCTTTCTAATATTTCAATCCGCGCTCCCGCGTGGGGAGCGACGCTGATAGATTTTTATCTCAAGTCGATCAGCAACATTTCAATCCGCGCTCCCGCGTGGGGAGCGACCGTATATCTCCCGACTTTTCACGGGCCGATCATCATTTCAATCCGCGCTCCCGCGTGGGGAGCGACCTTCGGGCCAGGAGGTGAGCGGCATGGTGGACATTATTTCAATCCGCGCTCCCGCGTGGGGAGCGACGCCCAAATCCGAGGCGTACGATTCTGCCGTTTGCTATTTCAATCCGCGCTCCCGCGTGGGGAGCGACAGGCTATGTGCCAACAATCCGGGCAGGCCGTGACGATTTCAATCCGCGCTCCCGCGTGGGGAGCGACAGGATATTGAAGTTTCTTTGCCCAATCATACCACCAAATTTCAATCCGCGCTCCCGCGTGGGGAGCGACGTGGCCGAGGTATGCAAGTATGCCGTGTCATTTACATTTCAATCCGCGCTCCCGCGTGGGGAGCGACTTTGATAATACAGATCGTGAAAGCCCTGAGATGGATTTCAATCCGCGCTCCCGCGTGGGGAGCGACTTTAATGCCTGCAATGTAACGGATGCAACAGCGGATTTCAATCCGCGCTCCCGCGTGGGGAGCGACTTTTTAAAATAGCGCTTACCCCATGTGATTTTTATTTCAATCCGCGCTCCCGCGTGGGGAGCGACTATCAAGTTCGTACCGGCGGGGTATACGGTTTCAAATTTCAATCCGCGCTCCCGCGTGGGGAGCGACGGTCACGTCAATGCCGGTCAAGTTTTTGCCGTAGATTTCAATCCGCGCTCCCGCGTGGGGAGCGACCCTGTAACACATATGCTATATGTTGATAATGCTCATTTCAATCCGCGCTCCCGCGTGGGGAGCGACTACACGACAAGTCAAGCAAGGCGGGTGTTGTAAAAATTTCAATCCGCGCTCCCGCGTGGGGAGCGACCGTCGCTTTTTCGCGGGCCGCTTCTTCAAGTTCAATTTCAATCCGCGCTCCCGCGTGGGGAGCGACTTACGATGTGATGGTTCCGCATTACATGACATAAATTTCAATCCGCGCTCCCGCGTGGGGAGCGACTGGTAATATATGGCTTTATCCGATGGTGGAATTGATTTCAATCCGCGCTCCCGCGTGGGGAGCGACGCCGCCACTGATGCAGTTATTCGGTTCGCTGATAATTTCAATCCGCGCTCCCGCGTGGGGAGCGACCCTATTTTATCACTTTTATGACTAAGTATAAGTGAATTTCAATCCGCGCTCCCGCGTGGGGAGCGACTCGGCACTGCTCAGGTCGGCATCGCTCAGGTCGATTTCAATCCGCGCTCCCGCGTGGGGAGCGACAAAAAGATAAAGAGAAGCCGAAGTCAAAATTCGATATTTCAATCCGCGCTCCCGCGTGGGGAGCGACCTCAAAACGCACAAATAGGGGAGAATAATATGAGATTTCAATCCGCGCTCCCGCGTGGGGAGCGACGATTTCCCATGCCGCATATATCTCGGGTACGAAAATTTCAATCCGCGCTCCCGCGTGGGGAGCGACTCGATAACGCGTAAAACTACCATTAAATAGCATGAATTTCAATCCGCGCTCCCGCGTGGGGAGCGACTCCTAAATTACCTCATATTTATACCAATTTGTCAGCTTTTTTAATCACAGAATGTTGTATGTAAACATTTCGTGTGATTTAAGATACTTGTTTTGATATATATGCGGTACTTCGCATTGTTTTTTGGTGCGGACATGCCGGGGAAGCTATGAGAGCTTGACGTTCGCACCTAGAGAATTAATGGAGCCTCCACCTCAAAACTTGGCTTAACACCAATGTGCTCCACCTTATTCTTGTAATTGTTGCCAAGATAGTAGAACCTCAGGCTGTCTTCGTTCGCGTCAATGATATCCTCCAGCTTGTGCAGCACCTCACGGCACTTTGCCGCATCCATTACGCACTCAAAGACAGAGTTTTGAACGCGGTGACCGTAATTCTCGCATTGCTTAGCCACCTGATTCAAGCGTCTCCTGCCTTTTGCCGTTTGTGTATTCACATCGTATGTGATCAGAACCAGCATGCTTTGTGTCTCACTTCCACAGAAACGGAGGGTATCCGTCGAGGTCGCCTCTCAGATATCGGGCAAGCAGCATCGACTGCACATGCGGAATCAACCCCCACTCGATCTTCTCTTTAAGATACGGATGTGTGATTGGTTCGCGCTTTCGTTCCTGCCAGATCTTCAATATTTCTTTGCGCGTTTCATCCGTCATGATGACTGAACCATTCTCTCGCTGCTCAAATCCCCTGGCGTTAACCTGCCGCTTGTTGACAAGCCCCATCACAAACCTGTCTGCCATTGGGCCGCGCAGCTCCTCCATAAGGTCCAGTGCCAGTGAAGCCCGACCCGGCCTGTCACGGTGCAGAAATCCAGCATAGGCGTCCAGTCCCACCGTCTCCAGGGCAGACGCGCAGTCATTTGCCAGAATGGTGTAAATGAACGACAGCATGGCATTAATGTTGTCGGTAGGCGGTCGCTTCACTCGCTCTCGAAAATAGAAATCCTCTTTCTGCTGGAGTATGAGCTTGTCCAGCTCCCCAAAGTAAAGACTTGCTGCGTTTCCTTCCAGCCCACGTAACTGCTCTAAATCGGTGCACAGACGCACCGACTCCAGTATCTGCGACAGCATAACCGACACCAGTTTAAGCCGTTCCACATCCAACCGCAGCTCATGATCACGCGCCGCGCGTTCCAGTATCCACTTCGAGTTATACACTTTGCCGAATATAAAATTGCGCGCAATCAGACAGCTCTTTTCCTTGTCGTCGCAAACACGGTATTGCTCCCGCCGCAGCACGACGTTGCCATGGCTCTCGCCGACGACGCGCGCCAGATACCGCCCGCTGCTCGTCAGAAAGCACAGCCCAATGCTGCGCTGCGCACAGGCACCCATCAACGCCGGGCTGGCTCCTGTGTAGCCAAACGTCACGATGCCCTCAAGGTTGTGCAGTGGCACCCGCGCCTCCGGCTGATCCTCGCGCCGTATGCTGATGGTCTCTCCGTCCAACGCCAGATAGCTCTCCGGCGTCACCACATACAGTGTGTTAAGAAGCTTTCTCACCCGTCTCCTCCCTTCATGCTGTCGGCAATATACTGCGACACCGGCTGGGGGGGGGGCAGCTTTGGCATACACTGTTCCCGCAGCGAACAGGCCTGGCAATGGCGGCCTGTTTTCACCATGGGCGTATGGCGACGATGGTACAGTTCATGCATTTCGCTGACCGTACGGCGCAGCTCTTCCCGCAGCAGCGTGTCGAAGTCCACCTCCAGCCTGTGCCGTGTTTCGCCGTAATACAGATACCCCTTCGGAATAATGCAGGCCAGCATCTCCTCTAAGCATACCGCCT
>Ga0183096_1002598_pt1 | contig 12145 bp, 8 predicted proteins | sample Biomet5_FD_127791 | JGI IMG/M metagenome (GOLD analysis project Ga0183096, IMG submission 127791) | Microbial communities from bioreactor (seeded with sewage sludge) at LBNL, California, USA - Biofuel metagenome 5 (version 2) (version 3) | ecosystem: Engineered > Bioreactor > Anaerobic >...
CCTTTGGTGCCGCCTACGTCCGCTTTCCAGAGTTCTGTCCGGATACAGTCCTGTTTGCCTGAAAGTTTCGCCGCAGTGTGACAGGCCGCAGCTTACATCGTCGGCGGGCGTTCGCCTCTCTCCCGTATCCTTCAACCAGTTATGAAGTTTTTAGCCCGGCCATAACTGCCGGCGTTCCCCCCAAGCAAATAAAAAAGGGAAACAAACTAAATTGTCGTTTCCCTGTTTCGTGACCCGAGAGATTCCCTCAATCCATGGATTGATATTGCCCCTTTGGTGCCGGTTTCCCCGGCTTTCCAGAGTTCTGTCCGGATACAGTCCTGTTGCCTGAAAGTTTCGCCGCAGTGTGACGCGCTGCGGTTTACATCGTCGGCGGGCTTTCGCCTCTCTCCCATATCCTTCAACCAGGTATTCACTTATCCGTACCAGTCAGACCAATCTTGAAGGCATACTATCATATTGCCTTATGTTTTGTCAACAACGGCCGGGTTTATGACTTTTCGATCCCGACCCCCACGTCCCTGGGGAGCGCCAGCCCGCATGCCACCTCGATGCCCTTGATGACGGCCATGGGAACCGGGCAGGCCACATGCCTGCAGTGCGAGGCTGCCGCCGCATATACCCTGGAGTCTCCGAAGCCGGAAAAGCACTCCGCATAGGCGTCAACCTCGCGAAGCTCCTCCTCCATCTGTTTGACAGACGGGCACTCCGATTCAATGCTGACAGCCGCCGTCTGCATATCCTCCGATGTCACGGAGACCGTCGTTTTAAGGCCGCAAATGCCCGGGTCCACCTTGACTGTTACCATGCTTTTCCCCTCATATTCTCTTTTCGATAACCTGTTTGATGGCGGCGATATGAGCCGGCGTCGTGCCGCAGCACCCGCCAACGATATTGGCGCCCGCCTCAATGATAGCCGGAACAAACGAAGCCATGATCTCAGGCGTCTCCGGATAGACATTGTTCCCGTCCACCAGCTCCGGCAGGCCCGCGTTGGCTTGCACGAGTATCGGTTTGTCCGGATAGGCCGCCCGCAGTTCGCGGACGATCCCGACCATGCGTTCCATGCCGCTGCCGCAATTGGTTCCGATAATGTCCGCGCCCGCCTCCAGAACGGCAGACGCCGCTTCCACCGGCGAAGTTCCCATCATCGTCCTGTACTCACCCGATCTGGTCTTATCAAACGTAAACGTACAGATGATCTCACAGTTTGTGTTTTCGCGGGCTGCCCGGACAGCGATCGCCGCTTCATCCTTATCCATCATCGTCTCCACGCATATCGCATCCGCACCGCCTTTTTCCAGCGCGACGGCTTGTTCCTTGAAAGAATCGTACAGTTCCTGCTCCGTAACTTCCTCCATCATGAGCATTTTGCCGGTAGGCCCTATGGACGCGATCACCAGTTTATCGCCCGCCGCCTCTCTGGACGCCCGGGCCGCCGCTTCGTTGATCTCCGCCGCCCGTCCGTCAAGCCCATAGCTCTTCAGCTTGATACTGCTGCCCCCAAAGCTGTTGGTCTCCACCATGTCCGCCCCCGCGTCGATGTAACTCTTCGCGATATCCCGGACATCCTCGTACCTTTCCAGGCACCAGCGTTCGGGGCAGTCTCCCGGCTTTAAACCTTTCTGATACAGAAACGTCCCCCATGCGCCGTCCGACACCAGTATTTTACCTTCCCTCACAGCCTCCGTTATCTTCTTCACCATATGCCCCTCTCCTTTTCCGCGCCGTACATTCCGTATAAATATAATGTATTCGATGGGGGCATATATTTCAACCATTGTTTCAAATTACTTGATTATCCAAATAAAAAGCCCGCGCCGGACAAAATACCGCCGGGCAGGCTGTCGTTTTTATGTAATCGCTTAATGTTTCAGTATGGCCGCGCGTACATCGCAATTTCCCAATCGCCGCCGTTTTCACCCCACATATCGTCAACTTCCACTCCGTTTTTGGGGTTCTTCGCTTCAACGATCTTGCCGTCGCCCGCGTAAATACCCACATGATGGATCTCGCGCCATCGTCCGCTGTTGCTTGAATGTTTCGTCCAGAATATCAAATCCCCGGGCTGCAGTTCGTCTTTGGAGATCGTATACCCGTTTTCATAGCAATATTTCGCCTGTGCGGCAGCCGTACCCGGAATATCGATTCCTTTCTGCTTATAAGCCCACTGCGCCAGATAAGAGCAGTCCACATAGTCTCCCGTACCGCGTTTCGACTTGGAATAAGGATCACCCAGCCGCGTCATGGCCTGTTCCACTATAGCCGCACCCTTGGATTGGGACGCGGAGTTGGCATAGGTAACCGAGCTAAGCGCAGACAGGCCGCTTGAAGACAGCACGCTGCTCAGTCCACCCTCCTGCATATTGGACAATAAACTCGTCACAGCCGCGTTCATACCATCGCTTGATCCCGACGACCCGGCGCACATCATCATCAACATCATCATCAGGTTATCCGAGCTGTCGGACCCGTTTCCCGTATTGTAGAGAGCCGATGAACCAGCGTTGTTCGCATTTGCCGTCGCCGTCGCTGTGCTGGTGTTATTCCCATCCACCGTGGTATCGGTGCTCACGCCTGCCGCGGCAGTCTCGTCCGAAGAAGCCGCTGCCGTATTGACGCCGGATACCGCCGCCAGCGTATTGTCCTGCAACTGCGCCGCAAACAACTCAGCAAAAGTCTGGCTCTCAGCCGCCTCGCCGGTTTCACTTGAACCTGCGTAAGCGCTGCTATATAACGACGTCGCTGTATTGAAAGTAACTGAATCCATGTTACTCCTCTATCGTCCGTATTCGCCGCCACCCATACATGGCCGCATACACTGTGATCCATATGTTATTTACCCCGAATTCCGGGTGTTGAAGCATAAAGCAAGGAAAAAAGCCAAAATAAAACCCGGAAATCGTCGGGTTTCAAAATTACATTTAATTTTCTTGAGCCGGTCGCTTATTTCTCCTGTGTTTTTTCCTTCATGGCAAATATTTCTTTCAGGCTTATGTTGTAGGGAGGGCTCGCGATGCCGTATTCCGTCACGATCGCCGTAATCAATTCGTTGTCTGTGAAATCAAAGGCCGGGTTATACACATCCACGCCTTCCGGAGCCATCCGTTTCCGATACCACATCTCGGTCACCTCATGCGCGGGGCGCTCCTCGATCGGGATCTCCTCACCCCTACCGGTGTTCATGTCGATCGTGGACGTCGGTGCGCACACATAGAACGGGATATGGTAGTATCGGGCGAGTATCGCTACGCCGGACGTGCCGATCTTGTTGCAAGCGTCGCCGTTGGAAGCGACACGGTCGCAGCCGACGAATACCGCCTGGATCCAACCATTCTTCATCACCTGCGAAGCCATGTTATCGCAGATCACCGTGGTCTCGATGCCGTTACGGGATAATTCAAAGGCGGACAACCTGACACCCTGCAGCAACGGACGCGTTTCGTCCGTAAACACATGGAATTTGTAACCCCTTTCGCGCCCCAGATGGATGGGCGCCAGCGCTGTGCCATATTTCACCGTCGCCAGCCGGCCCGCATTGCAGTGCGTAAGGATCCCGTCGCCGTCCTTGACCAACGTCAGGCCGTACTCCCCGATGGATCGGCACACACGGATGTCCTCTTCTCTGATCGCAGACGCCTCGTCATGAAGCAGCCGTTTGATCGCAGCGACCGGCAGTTTCCGGTTGTCCAGTACGACCTTCTCCATTCGATCCAACGCCCAGAACAAATTCACCGCCGTGGGTCGCGCCGTCGCCAGATAATCCTTCGCCGCTTTGAATTCCTCATAGAAGGAGTCGTATGCATCTGTTTGAATGCTTTTTGCGGCAAGGTATACCCCGATGGCCGCCGCTACGCCGATGGCGGGCGCCCCGCGTACCTTAAGCAGATAGATCGCTTCCCAAATGTCTTTCTGCCCGGTGAGACGAAGCATCTTCACCTCGCCGGGCAGCCGGGTCTGGTCGAGTATCACAAGCGCGCTGTTTTCGTCGTCCAGCGCCACCGTTTCAAAATTCATGTGGTATTCAGCCATGGTTCCTCCTCCGATTAACAGGCAGGCCGTCAACCCTGGGCAGCCTTTATTCCAGGTCAAACGCGCCGGTGTACAGCTGATAATACTTGCCCTTCTGGGCAATCAACTCGTCGTGGCTGCCGCGTTCAATAATATGGCCGTGTTCCAGCACCATAATGACGTCGGCATTCTGCACGGTGGAAAGCCTGTGCGCGATCACAAATACCGTTCGGCCCTTCATCAGCGCATCCATGCCCTTTTGCACGATGGCCTCGGTCCGGGTGTCGATGGACGACGTCGCTTCGTCCAGTATCATCACGGGCGGATCGGCCACCGCCGCCCGCGCGATGGAGATAAGCTGCCGCTGTCCCTGTGAAAGCCCGCTTCCATCGCCCTCCAGCACAGTCCGATAGCCTTCCGGCAGCATGCGTATAAAGCCGTCTGCATTCGCCAGCTTCGCCGCCGCGATGCACTCCTCATCCGTCGCATCCAGCTTCCCGTAGCGGATGTTGTCGATCACCGTTCCCGTAAACAGGTTGACGTCCTGCAGCACCATGCCCAGCGAACGGCGAAGATCGCTCTTCCTGATCTTGTTGATATTGATACCGTCATATCTGACCTTGCCGTCCGCGATATCGTAGAAACGGTTGATCAGATTTGTAACCGTCGTTTTGCCCGCGCCGGTCGCGCCTACGAACGCCACCTTCTGGCCGGGCTTGGCATACAGCGTAATGTTGTGGAGCACGGGCTTGTTCTCTTCATAACCGAAGTCCACATCAAAGAAGCGGATATCGCCCTGAAGCGGGGTATATGTAACGGTGCCGTCCCCGTGCGGATGCTTCCACGCCCACGAATCCGTCCTTTCCGCGCACTCCTTGACCTCGCCGTTTTCCATACGGCAATTGACGAGCGTCACATATCCGTCGTCCTGTTCGCTCACCTCGTCCATCAGGTCAAATATCCGGGACGCGCCGGCGAGCGCCATAATCACCATGTTAAACTGCAAAGATATCTGGCCGATGGGGTTGACGAACCCGCGGGACAATGTAAGAAAGGAGATGATCGTCCCGATCGTCATAACGCCGAGGCCGCCGAAGCTGAGATTGGGAATGCCCAGAATGATGGCTGCTCCCCCCATTACGGCAAGCAGCACATAGAGCAGATAGCCCATGTTCCCGACAATCGGCATCGTAACATTGCCATACGTGTTTGCCTGAGTCGAGCAATAGCAAAGCTCGTCGTTCTTTTTGTCGAACTCCTCCATCGTCTTTTCCTCGTGGCAGAACACCTTAATCACCTTCTGGCCATTGATCATCTCCTCAATATAGCCGTTTACGTCGCCAAGAGACTGCTGCTGTTTAATAAAGTATCGGCTGCTTTTTTTCAGGATCACCTTGAGAACCTTCAGCAAAACAACCACAAATATGATGACGAATACTGTCAGGCTGATGCTAAGATACAGCATGGCGCAAAACGCGGCCACAACCATCATCAGGGATGAAAACATCTGGGGCAGGCTCTGAGAGATAGCCTGACGCAGCGTATCGGTGTCGTTGGTGTATCGGCTCATCACGTCCCCGAAAGTATGAGTATCAAAATACCTGACCGGTAAAGACTGCATATGAGTGAACATCCTGTCTCGGATCTTCTTTAGGGTCCCCTGCTCGATGACGACCATCGTCCGGTTGTAGAACAACGTGGTGAGGACGCCGATGGCATAGATCAGGCCCATCATGAGTATCGCCTTGATGAGTTCCGTAAACACGGGGTTTGCCTGCCCCACCATCGGTACGATATATTGGTCAACCAATATCTTCAGAAACAGCGAAGACGCCGCGCTGGCACCGGCACTGATAATGATGCAGACGATGACAAATATCAGCCGGAGCCTGTACTCGGCCATATATGAAAATAAACGTTTGATCGTCCCGGGTTTGATTCGCTGTGCCGGCGGCTTACCTGACGAAGGCGTCTTTTTCGCAGTATCTTTTGGTTTTGCTTTAAACATGCAGAACACCTCCTCTGTTTTGAGACTCATAAACTTCACGATAGATATCGCAGGTTTGAAGCAGTTCGCCGTGCGTACCGATCGCGTTCACCGCTCCGTCGTCCAGAACAATGATCTTGTCGGCATCCTTCACGGACGATACGCGCTGGGCGATGATAATCTTCGTTACATTGGGGATATCCTTTTTGAATGCCTGCCTGATCATCTCGTCTGTCTTGGTGTCCACCGCGCTGGTGGAATCGTCCAAAATCAGAATTTTCGGGGTTTTCAGCAGCGCCCGCGCGATGCAGAGCCGCTGCCGCTGCCCACCGGACACATTCGCGCCGCCTTGTTCAATGTAGGTGTCATAACCGTCCGGGAACTCCCTGATAAAGCCGTCCGCCTGGGCGAGCTCACAGGCGCGGATCATCTCCTCATCCGTCGCATTCTCGTTGCCCCAGCGGAGGTTATCCCTGATTGTGCCGGAAAACAGCACGTTTTTCTGCAGCACCATCGCCACCTGGTTGCGCAGCGCCTCAATATCGTAATCCTTCACGTTGACGCCGCCCACGTTCACCTTCCCGCTCACAACATCATAAAGCCGCGGGATCAGTTGGACGAGGCTTGATTTTGAAGAACCTGTCCCGCCCAGTATGCCCACCGTTTCCCCCGACGCAATGGAAAAACTGATATCGTTCAGGACCGGCTTCTCCGCCTTTCTGGCATAGGCAAATGTGACGTGTTCAAAGGTGATGGAGCCGTCTTTCACCGTATATATAGGATTCTCTCCGTCCTTGAGGTCGCTCTCTTCGTTCAAGACTTCAACGATGCGCTCGGCCGACGCACGGGAGATGATGATCATCACGAACCCCATGGACAGCATCATCAGGCTCATTAATATCTGTATCGCATAGGTGACCAGGCTCGTGAGTTCACCCGTTGACAACCCGATGGCTGCATTATTGTTGCTGGCGATAATCGCCTTGGCTCCCAGCCATGCCAGAAGGAGCATGGTGGTATACAGGCAAAACTGCATCAGCGGCATGTTGAATGACAGCCGCTTACCCGCTTTGGTGAAATCCTCGTATATCGACTGAGATATACCCTCGAATTTCCTTTCTTCATGGTCCTCACGGATGAATGACTTGACCACCCGGATGCCGCGGAGGTTTTCCTGAACGACATTGTTCAGCCTGTCGTAGGTCCTGAATACACGTACAAAAATCGGATGGGCGTGAGATATGATCAGCCATAAACCAAAGCCGAGCACCGGGATGATGGCCACAAATATCAGTGACAGCTGCACATCAATGCGCAGGGAAAAGATCAGTGCTAATATGATCATAACGGGAGCGCGGACGACCAGGCGGACAATCATCTGGTAAGCGTTCTGGACATTCGTGATATCGGTGGTCAACCGCGTAATAATGCTGGCGGTCGAAAACTTATCGATGTTGGAGAATGAAAACCGCTGTACGTTGCTGAATATGTCTCGGCGCAGATTCCGTGCAAATCCCGAAGAAGCGATAGCCGCGCTGCGGCCCGCAAGATAGCCGGTCAGCAGCGATAACATCGCCATCGCTATCAGAGCCAGACCAATCCATAGCACATAGGTTATATTGTTTTTACTGATCCCGTTGTCGATCAGATACGCCATCAACGTAGGAATGACGATCTCAATAATTGCTTCAACCGTCACATAAATTGGCGATAATATAGAATCCTTCTTATATTCCCTCACGCTGGACAAAAGCTTTTTTACCATAAAACATCCCTCTCCATGGTGATAATTCTCAGTAGTTTGTTATGTTGTCTTTCATTCTTTGGATATATGAATACAGCGTCTTAATCTCTTCTCCCGAAAAGCCGCGCGTCAGCGTCTGCTCCATTTTATCCTTATCCCCGCTCATGATTTTCCTCATCTCCCACGCTTTATCGGTGAGGGTGATCTTTTTAAGACGCGCGTCATGCTCAACCGCTTGTCTCGTAATCAAACCCTTTTGCTCCATCAGCCGCAAGACTTTTGATGTCGTGGACCGCGTAATGGAGAACTGTCTCTCCAGATTTTTCTGATATATGTCTTTGTCGGCGTTTTCAGCAAGATAATGAATAATCCTCCCATTGTTACCCGTAATGGATTCAATCTCACTCCTGTGGGTCGCAAAATCGAAATACCGTCGAATCAGATTATGCAGTGACCAAAGCTCTGATCCTATCCAAATCTTTTCCATATCTTATTTCCTCTCCCGCCCGGCCGTGTCACTTCCAAATTGTTGTATGTAAAACTGTCCGACATCAAACTATTGCCTGCAACAGTATAGAAAGGTTTGCGGCGCATGTCAATAGGGATATCAAATCATTATCTTACACTTCCCCCTCTCTTCAAAAGGAAACCCGTCTGTGATATGATTGTATAAAAACACCGCAGGTAATGATATGTTCATCGCCGATTTTCACATCCATTCAAAATACTCACGCGCCACCAGCAAAGAATGCATCCCCGAGATGCTGGAGCTTTGGGCCCGCCGCAAAGGGCTCGACCTGATCGGAACCGGAGATTTCACCCATGCCGTCTGGCGCAACGAGCTCAGGGAAAAGCTTGTCCCCGCCGAAGAGGGGCTCTATACGCTTAGAAGCAGCCTGCGAATATCTGACGATAACGCAAGCGCAAGCCTTCGCCCCCGGTTTATCATCTCCGGTGAAATCAGCTCCATCTATAAAAAGAATGGCCGGGTGCGCAAAGTCCACAACCTGATCCTGCTTCCCAATCTGGAGGCAGCCGAAGCCCTGTCGCGCCGACTCGAAGCTCTCGGCGGCAACCTGCACTCCGACGGCCGGCCCATCCTCGGTCTGGACAGCCACGATCTGCTGGAGATCACGCTGGAAACGGAGCCCGACGCGATATTCATTCCTGCACACATCTGGACACCGCACTTTTCAGTCTTTGGGGCTTACTCGGGTTTCGACGATATCCGCGAATGTTACGAAGACCTGACGCAGTATATCCACGCTCTTGAAACGGGGCTCTCCTCTGACCCGCCCATGAACTGGCGGCTCTCCGCTCTGGACAGGTTCACGCTGGTCTCCAACTCCGACGCGCATTCCCCTGCAAACCTCGCGCGGGAGGCCAACCTGTTCGACACCGGCCTTTCATACCTGTCTATCGCGCGGGCGCTGGAAGACCGCTCCGCCAACGCGTTCCACGGCACCATCGAATTCTTCCCCGAGGAGGGAAAATACCACTATGACGGACACCGGAACTGTAAGGTTTGTCTGAAACCTTCCGATACCATCGCCGCCTCGGGAGTCTGCCCCGTATGCGGCAGGCGTATTACCGTGGGCGTGCTGCACCGTGTGGAGGCGCTCGCGGACCGCGCCGAGGGCTTCATCCCGTCAAACGCCCGGTGTTTTGAGCGTCTCGTCCCCCTTAGCGAAGTCGTCGCCGGTTCCTTTGGGCTGACCTCCGCCAGCAAAAAGGTTAAAGAACAATATGACAGCCTGCTGCGCGGTTTGGGGCCGGAACTTTATATCCTCCGCGAAGCGCCGCTTGAGGATATCGCGCGTAAGGCGGGCATCCTTGTTGCCGAAGGGATACGTCGGCTCCGCAGCGGCAATATCAATATCGAGCCTGGATACGACGGTGAATACGGCAAAATCCGGATATTCGACAAAAGCGAACTCAGTTCCCTTTCCGGCCAACTCAGCTTTCTGAGCACGCCCGGCCCACGCACAATTAAAGATGCGAAAAAGCATAACGGAGACGTATCATCACCCTCTCCGGTTCCCACTGCTGCCGGACTCGCGGCCCAGAGAGCCGGCTTGCCTGATTCGCCCGCATTCCCCTACGGACTGAACAGCGAGCAATGGGAGGCCGTATCCGCACGCGAGTCGGCAGTTGCGGTCGTCGCCGGTCCGGGGACGGGCAAAACCAAAACGCTCGTCAGCCGTATCGCCTACCTCGTCGAGCAATGCGACGTCCCGCCCGCTCATATCACGGCTGTCACCTTCACCAATAAAGCGGCGGCTGAAATGCGCGACCGTCTAGCCTGTCAATTAACGGGCAGGCGGGCCGTTCGAGGTATGACCATCGGCACTTTCCATTCCATATGCCTGAAATACCTGACCGACCGAAATCGTGGCCACGCTGTCACGATAATTGACGAAGCGGGAACGCGCTCCATTGCAGAAGATATCATCAGGCGCCTCGGTTTAAAAACTTCACCGCGGGATCTCCTGCGCGATATCTCGCTGATTAAAAACGACGCTGGCACGGATACATCGTCCGAGGCGTATGAGGCATATAATACGGCGCTGGAGGAGTTCGGCGCGCTGGACTTTGATGATATCCTTCTCCATGCGCTGGCGCTTTTTGAAAACGCAGAAGCGGGGGACGCTCCTTCCTTCCGTCATATACTTGTAGACGAATTTCAGGATTTGAGTCCGGCCCAATACCGTCTGATCAAAGCATGGAGCCAAAGCAGTGAGGATATCTTCATTATCGGCGACCCGGACCAGTCCATCTATGGCTTTCGAGGCTCAGACCCGCATTGCTTTAATGACTTCCTTTCCGACTTCACCCCTGTCCGTCAGATTCAACTGACCCGTAATTACCGCTCAACGCCGGAGATCCTTCGCTGCGCCCAGGCCGCTTTTTGCGATAGGCCCAAGGGGAACCGCTCTTTAGACGCTCAAAAGGCAACCGGCGCAAAGGTTCGCCTGCTGACGGCGGAAGATGCTTTTTCAGAAGGGATATTCGTAGCCAAAGAGATCAACCGTCTGGTTGGCGGCATCGATATGCTGGATGCGCATGCTCTGCCTCAAGCCGGCAGTGCCGCCTCATGCTGGGGTTTTGGCGATATTGCCGTTCTGTACCGAACCAACCGGCAGGCTCAGACGCTGGAGCAATGCCTGACTAAGGAAGGCATTCCATATATCATAGCGGGGCGGGAGGACTTTCTGTCCGAGCCACAGGTTCAAAAAACTCTCGCTTTTTTCCGGTTCCTGCTCAATACAAGGGACATACTGTCCCTGAGAACATATCTGGCTTCCGCCGTGACGCCGGATTTGCTCGACAGTATCCTTAAAAGCTATGCCTCCGGTAAAAAAAGTGTGCTCTCCTTAGCTGCGCTTCTTGAAGAAGCCGGAACCTCGTCCGCCTTCGGAGTATCGCCGTTGCTTTTTGAAAAGTACTCGCCCATTGTCCGCCGGGAAAAGCCGTGGAAGCTGCTTGAAGCATGGACGGAGGACAATGCACTGGCCGGTCTTGAATGTATGGAAATGCTGATCAACATATCTGTTATGCATCCGGATATGCCCGCCTTTCTCCGGAATCTGGCGATCGGGCAGGAAGGCGACGTGATAAGGAGCGGGAAGCGAAACTATACCCCGGAGGCCGTCTCGCTCATGACGCTTCACGGCGCCAAGGGCCTTGAATTTCCCGTCGTTTTTCTATGCGGCGTAAAGGATGGACTGATCCCCTATCGAAATCACACCGGAGAGTGCAATCCGGATGAGGAGCGCCGCTTGTTTTATGTCGGCATGACAAGAGCCAAGGACCATCTGATCCTGCTGACAACGCACGGGCGGTCCCCCTTCCTTGAGGGCCTTCCCGCGGATCAGTTGTCAGAAGGAAGCGCCCTGCCGCCCCGGCCAAAATGCGGGTACAAACAGCTCAGCCTGTTCAATATATAATGTGATCGTTTCGGGGATGGCTTATTGCACCTTACAGGCTGTAATCAGTAATCTCTATTAAAGGAATATTCCGGATTGTTTTCTTGAGTTTGTGAAACCATGTGTATATAATGAAATAAGGATCGGTTACCGTTATTTTCCACAAATTCGCTAACAAGAGGTGTATCATGAAAGTATTCAAAAACGCCAGCTTTATCACTTGTGAACCGGATAACAACAAAACATTTTCCGCCATGGCGGTTGACAAAGGCCGCATTGCGTGGATCGGCGACGAGCTTCCCGAGGCGTACAAAGGCGTGCCGGTTATCGACCTCGAAGGCGCGTCGGTCACCCCCGCGTTCGGCGATACCCATATGCACTTCGAGTCGTTCTGCATGTTCTCCAATTCGTTCTTCATCATGGACGCAGCCTCGCTGGACGAGGCGGGCGAGGTGGTGCGCGCCTATGCGAACAGCC
>Ga0183096_1002600_pt1 | contig 12142 bp, 6 predicted proteins | sample Biomet5_FD_127791 | JGI IMG/M metagenome (GOLD analysis project Ga0183096, IMG submission 127791) | Microbial communities from bioreactor (seeded with sewage sludge) at LBNL, California, USA - Biofuel metagenome 5 (version 2) (version 3) | ecosystem: Engineered > Bioreactor > Anaerobic >...
GCAGTTGGCTGAAGGTATTGCCTCTGTTGCATTTGAATATGGCAGACTGGTTCTGTATCAAAAGGAGCAGAGACTGCTGAATCAGTACATCGAGAACCAGCATGTTATCGATGTTGAGCTGCAGAAACAATTTGATGATTATCTGCGCGAACTCCAGGCACAGGCAGATGCTTATGAGGCACTGATTGACAATGCGTTTAGTGCAGATTTTCGTCAAGCGTTGCAGGGGTCTGTTGAATTGGCAATAGCTACAGGCGTTAGTCAGAACGAGATACTGAAGACACAAGATGAAATCGATGATTTCTTTTTGAATTGATAGTACGAAATCTGGTTTTAATTAGTCATTTTACATGTTATACTTATAAAGTATAGTTACCAATTGGTTCCTATTGCGAAGGAATTAGTATTACGTTACAGGCTGCTGAAATTGAAAGAACGAGGACGACTTAGTTATGAACAGACCACAACATTTTGAGATAAATGAACGGCCTATTAGATGTTTTAACTATGCGGTTGCTTTTATTAATATTTTATATATGTGTTATATATCACAAAATAGTTATTCTGCAAGGTGGTTAAGTGGTTTAACTGTATTTTTCATTAGAATTACTCTATTTTACTTATTTAATTCTAAAATAAGAAATGGAAACTATATATGTCATGCAAACTGTGATTATAGTGTTGCATGACTAGTTTTTGTGTTCGATTATTATAGGAGAGGGTTAAAATGGGATATGCCAAATACCATGAGGATGATTTAGAAATATATGAAGAGAGAATGCTTAACAAAGAGAGCACTGCAATTCAGATACCTGCATTTTATACTTCTAAGCCAATCGTATATAACGAATTCTGTCCATTATGTCATAAAGGATTTGAACATGTCAGCGACGTACAAAAGCATGTTTATGAGTCACATGGGAAAAAATCTATATTTATTTTCCTAAATGGGTGGGAAGTAAAATCATCCACTACTACTGTTAATCATGTTTTTTCTTTATTCGTTTATTGTTTTAATCTCAGAGAAACAAAAGTCGAGATTATCGATAATTTTGGTAATAGTTCGGTAATAGTGACCAGAATTGGAGTATATGAATATGACATTACGAAGCTTATGCGAGGAAAACTATATTCTAACCTGAAAATTATTATTGAAGGTAAAGATAGAACGGTTGAAATTAAACAGTTCTTAGATATGAACAATATACATATTGAGAAAATTCTTGCGCGATATTATGTCTCTGCGCTATTTGATGAACGTATTTCTGATGATGAAGTATCGGTTAAAGAATGTTTGAACTATTTAAAAATGCTGATTAATGAGGGTGAGGATACTGAGCCTTTTATTTATAAAGTAGAAGAAAATAATTACGATGAAAATAGAGATTTGACAGAAGTTTATTATTACTACTACTTGAATAGGCAGGCACTCGACGACACCGGTTCTATTATTGATCATAAGAAGATGATTATTAGAAGTTTGATTGAGATATTAAACACGAATTACGAAAGAGCAGACGGGTATTTAGCGAATACAAATAACCATGATAATGATTACAGTGGATGCTTATTAATAATGGCTTTACTCAAGAATGACAAACTATCAGTAGATTTCAATTTGAAGAAATACAAAAGCTATGGAATTATCGGTGATATAATCAGCGTCATGTTGAAATTTCGCGATTGCGATAATAATATGGGAAACAAAGTCATTAATGAAATAGATGAATTACAACTGTTTAGTCATTATCCTGTAGTTGGTTCATTAATCAATCTAAATGCTGCCATGATGGAAAATAAAGGAATAGATGAGAAAACATACAATGTTTTAAAGATGTTATCACCAATGGTATGTATACTTTATTGCAATACTATTAACGACAGATCTGATATTGAAAAAATCATTAAAAGCAATATTAAAATTCATGGCGATTCAATACTATTAAAAAATTATGCTGTTAACAAGGACTACAGATGGGTCAGAAAGAAACTTACAGTACGTGATAGAGAATTGTACAGAACAATAATAGATGATGCTAACAAAAAAAGATCAAAGCCTTTTTCTAAAAATTATCTAGATAATTTCCCTTATGACGACCAGATTTCAATCACTCCGTTAGGTGGTGAATATGCAGTTGGAGCAAGCTGCTTTGTTATTTCATATATGGGTTACAATATAATGCTAGATACCGGAATTAATCCAAATCAAAAGGGTGATAATACATATCCGGCATTGGATTTGTGGAAATATGATATTGATATCATTGTAATTAGTCATGCGCATTTGGATCATTGTGGAGCAATAGCAAAAGCACATGCAATGTGGCCTTCTGCTCCCATAGTGATGACAGAACCTACACGAATACAATTGAAATATATATTATATGATATGGCTAAAACTCGTAATGAAATTACATCCGATTATGAAATTGAAAACATAAAAATTACAGAAGACGCTATGAAATCAGCATATGAGTCTATTCAAACGATTCACTACAAAGAAGCATACAGATTAAGTCATGACATTGAACTTCGATTTCATAGAGCAGGTCATATAGTTGGTGCTGTTATGGTTGAATTAATAATCGCTGGTAAGACAATTTTGTATACGAGTGATTATACAGATTTTAATCAAACGTTAGTAAAGGGAGCTCATTATTCCAGTTTACCTCATGATGTGGACTATCTAATAACGGAAGCAACATATGCAGGGAAACATCATAATGATCTAAGTGAACAGATTAATTACCTGAAACAAATAATCATAAATGGAATCAGTCAAAACAAATCTATTTTGCTACCAGCTGCAGCAATAGGAAGAAGTCAAGAATTAGTATGTATGTTGGGTCAAATGAAACTAAAGGGTGAATTACCGCCAGATGTTAAATTAATTATTGGAGGTATGGCGATACCCTCAAATACTCAGCTAATACCATTTTTCAATGAGATGTACGAAAAAAACATATCTTGTTTTGAAGAATTGGAAGAAGATAATTACCCTTGCACTAAGGCAATTGTGGTTGCAAGTTCTGGTAATATGTCTCGTGGAAGTGCATCTTATAAGGTGGCACAGCATTGGAAGTTTAACGGAGTTAAGCACATGATTATTACTAGCAGAAATATGGAGGATTATGGGCAAAGTGATTATTGGAATTTATCAAGCATACGAAAAATGGATGCAGCACCATTAGTTACACACACGAGTGAAATAGGTATTCTAAGGCTTATTGAAAATGTATCACCAAAGTTGATTTCTTTTGTTCATTTTGGCGGATTTGATAATCAAATGGAGTCATTAGTAACGAAGGTGAGGAAACAGCAAAATAATGATGTTGAGATTATTGCGTTGACAAAAAATAATAAAGTAAAAATTTTCAACTTATATGAGAATCTTATGGAGGGTAACTAGATGGATAATGGAAATAATAATCAAAATAAGAACACAAAGGTAAAAGAAGTCGATTATAAAGCGTTAATCAGCAAAATAATTTGTCTGGAAACAGAACTTAAACAGAAGAAAGAGGCTATAACTGAAAATGAACAAGTTAATGATTTGCCGAAGTTAGAGAAAAAACTGAAGAATGAAAAATCAAATCTGTTTCATTCTTTAGTTGACGCGGACTCACAAAGCTTCCTCGATTTTGCAGAAGCGGTATTATTTGCTTATGAAAATGACAAGGATAACAGGCGCTTAATAAAGGGTCTATTGACAGATGAACAAGTTAGTAAGCGCGCGTCAACATTATGTAGGATAGATTATAACGGCTACTATGATGTTTTATGTAAAATTGATGGACAAATGTTTCTTGACGACTATCCAATGTACACACTGCGCCCGGAAGCATCGCTATACGGCTGTGAATTGCATAAAGCAAAAAACTCAAAAGACTATATTCTTCCAATAAAATCGGAAGAAATTCTAAATCGTATACAGTTATTTTCGGATAAGAATGATTATGAACATCTTGCCGAATGGATCATTGCAATTATGTCATTTGATGCTGATTCTGTTATTAGTAATAGTAATAAAGAAAAAATTATCGAAGAGAGACAGCAGCTACTATTGGATTTGATAGGGAAAATAAAGAACGATTTCAATTACCAAAAGGCATTGAATGATAAATTGTTTGTTCAGGGAACTTTGGCTAAAATATTATTCGAGAGTGTTAAGAATGCTAAGAATGCTAGTAGATTTAAAGTAGAAAGCGAAAAAGCTAAAGAAGACCTAAGGAATAACCAAAAGTATATACAAGAACAAAAGGAAAATGAGCAAAATAGAACAGAGAATTTTACAAAAGAAATAGAACTTTTAAAAGAAAAAGCAAAAAATTATAGTCTTATGCAGAATAAACTGGACGATATTATCAACCGATATAACGCTCAAACAAGTATAAATGAATTGCTTGTTATGGAAACTAAAAAAGCGATAGAGCAGAGAGATGTTGAAGTTCAGAAACTGAAAGAAGAAAACGCAAAGTTAAAAGAGACCTGTGAAAATTTGTCACATGATTTGGAGAATGTGAATTCCGATTTGATTTTGAGAAATAATGAACTGGATCGAATTAAAAGCGAATCAGATTTAATTGGAAAAAGGGCGAAAAATTCTATACTGCAGAGTTTGACTACTGGACTTAAAGAATACATCTATTATCTTGCATTGTATCATTATGAATTAAGTACAAATGGGGAAATGGATAAAGATACAATAGATATGTTTGGGTCAACAATCAAAAGTATTGAGGGAGCATTGGAAGAATTAGGCATAGAAAAGTATGGCGAACTAGATGAGTTTACATCGTTTGATTCATCACTGCATGAATCAGTAGGAGACAAGATGCAAAATGGCGATAAGGTAGTGTTTAGAAGCTTTGGCTGGAAGATTGACGGAGAAGTATATGCCAAGGCACAGGTGGAAGGAGCAGAATAGTAATGGCAAGCAATTCTTATACTATAACAATCCCGTATGCAAGCGGTAAAAAACACTTGAACGAAGAAATTACTATAGAAGATTTATACAGGATTAGTGAGCCAGTAATTGATAATGCAATAAAACCAATATGGGAGGCATTAGATAAAGCTGATTTGAAGAAGGAAGACCTAGATCTGGTTTTATTGGCAGGCGGTTCATCTCAATTGCCAGGTGTCTATGAAAAAATAAGAACAGCATTGAATATTGAGCCTAAAACAATACCAAAAAACTTAATGTTAGCAATATCATATGGTGCAGCGTTGCGTCAACGGGAAATATTTGATTTTCCAGCTGTAAAACGTGAAGTACGGAGTCTTGGCTATTCAATAGGAATTGAAGTAAAAGATGGCGGAAAACATGGCGCCGAAGTACTGCTTAATTATAATCAGATATTACCGGCAGAGAAAAGCTTTTCTTTTTATGTTGATGAGGGTCAGGAGACAGCTACTATTAATCTTGTGACACTTGCATACGATAGCAATAGAATCGAAAAAAGGTTAAAGCAGCGTAATATCAAACTTTCAGCAGGGGCTTCAAAGCTAAATGTCGATATTAAGGTTACGGAAAACCGTTTAATCGAATTATCAGTATCAGATGCTCGTTTCCCTGATGATAAAAGCATACTTCAAGTGGATAATAGAGTCTTGTCGGATTCGGATATTCGTAACAAGCAGATTCAATTAGGAATCGAAGTTGTAAATTATGGTCAAAGAAGTACTTTACAGCCTTGTATTGGCATAGATCTTGGTACGACTACTTCAGAAATAGCATATACTAATAGAACAGGGGAAATTGAACTGCATTGTATCGAAAATCCTGAAGTACCGAGTCAATATTCATCTTATTGTTTCCCTTCAGTAGTGTATTTTATGGATGGAACGAACAAACCAGAAATTGCTAACACAAAAGCTTGCGACGCAATGGATAATGCCGATGACGCAGATAAAGTGGCATATAATTTTAAGATTGCACCAAGAAATAAATACGTTTTAGAAGTAAATGGAGAAGGTAAAACCGTTAGCGACTTGTCCGCGCTGATGATTAGTAAAATCTGGTCAATTGCAAATACAACTTTTAGCGATATGAACCTTAAAAGTGCAGTAGTGACTGTCCCTGCAGCATTTGATTTTGATGCATGTCAAGAAACGCTGGAAGCGGCCAAAGTAGCTGGAATCGAAGACGTTATCTTGATAGATGAACCAACGGCAGCATATATATATTATAAGCATATGCAAGACTTGGATGAATCTAAAATTAGGAATGTTCTAGTATTTGATTTTGGTGGTGGTACTGCAGACGTTTCGATTTTGGATATAAAACATTCCGACAAAGACAGTACAGAAAATAAAGATTGTCTTTATGAGGTGCTTAGCGTGAGTGGAGACGAACACTGTGGCGGAAAACTCGTCGATGAAGCATTAGTCACAGAGGTGAAAAAACGTTTTGAGGAAAAGAACGACTGCAAAATATCGGCGAAGAGTTTACGAACATTACGCAGTAAAGTTGAAAATGCAAAAGTAGTTTTATCTGAAAATTATGCGGGAATGGACGAGATATGATAAACGAAAACAAAAGAAACAAATATCGAAGTATCTATAATGAGTACTTCTCCATAATAGAAAACAATGATGTAGTCACTTCACAGTTAATTGAAGTCACAAAAGATGGCATTGATGAAATTAAGGATGATGTTGCAACCAGATTGTTGGATATTAGTCGTAATGCTATTAATGACGAGATACAGCCATTTGGTGTGTTTATTACTTATGGAATGTCAATTGGGGCATTAGAATTGAAAGGAAAATGTGAATGCATCACGAGGCAGGATGGTTTTAAAGATGAGGCAATTAATATTATTGATTTAGATCAGTTACTCAACTGTGAATCATCCTGCGGTGATGAAGACATCAGCATTAGCAATATTGTAAATTGGTTTGTTGAGCCACGAAGCAACTTAGAGATAGAAGAAGATGTATTGAAACGAATGATATATCCAACATTACGGAGAGTTTATCGTTCAATATTTTCATCAGGACAATCGGTTATCACAATGGTAATTCCGCCTGTGTCAGAATACTTGGAAATACCCGATTGGGAAAAGCTCCTTGAGCCAATAAAAATGAACAATGTAACTATTAAGGTGACAAATTATGGTGAGTTATTTGGTGTAGAAGAAAATGAAAAAAAGTACATCGAATTATATCAATCTGATGGAAATCGAGAATATCTGATAATATCTTCATATGAAATCATTAACAATAAGATTAGTTGTTTAGGAACATTGGCATTTGATATTTCTGATAATGAGGAAATGTATGAGATGATCGTTAATAAACCAACTACTTTTGATGTTGTTGGAAGTATGACAGATTATTCAAAGTCAGAAATAATAGAACAGAGGGTAGAGTGCAAATTAACTGAACACAAACTAAATGATGATTATGGATTTAATAGTTTCCTTGGAAGCCATCCAATAACTTTTGCCAATCAAAAGTACAGATTAAGTGAAAAAAATTGTGAAAATCATGATGTTGAAATCATTGCCAATACATTTAACGGGACAGAAGCCCTTCAAGTAATGGAAATATGTTCACGAGTATTAAAAGAAAAAAATCTTTATAATATAGCTTTGTCTGATATGGCTTATGTTGCAAATTTAGTTGAGAAGAGCAGCAAATTCATTGATGTAGAAGTAACAACAAAAAAAGCAGCAAAGTTGGAAACATCAAGATCAACTGCAAAGAATGTTGATACAAATCAATTAGCGCTCATACCTTCAAATTTTGCATCGATTACATGGAAAATAATAGATAAAAAAAGAGCAATAATAGACTATAAAGCATTAGATGCTGGTAAACATAATGATATTGAGATGATTTTATCAATAGTTGATCATTTTTCATATTGTACGACTGCAGATGTTGCCGAAGAACTATTATATCTGAAAAACGGATCATTCAACACTGATCCTAGTGCTTTCTTAGCTGCTAAGATATTTCTTTTTATGCTTTCGATGGATTCAATTACAATAGACAGCAGAAATGAGATAGTACAATCAATAATAAATGTGGATAATATAACCTTTGAACCTGTAAAACTTAACATTAAAAACGTTAAAAAGAAAAAGAATTCGATGAATACAGTAGTATTTAAGGAAAGCAAAGAAAAAAATGTCAAAATAGAAGATCTAAAATTATCAGTAAGGAGTTATAATAGTTTAAGAAAAGCAGGCATCAACACGCTAGATGATTTAAGTAAAAAAACTTTTACTGATTTAACCAAAGTGCGAAATTTAGGTAAAAGCAACATCTTGGAAATAATTGATAAAATGAAGGAATTTGATGTTGAATTAAGAAAAGAAATGAAATAGAGGTATTATTAATCTTTAGGAAAGGGCAAGTCTTATGATTAAAGCGGAATTGAGTTATAATCCATATCTTATGAAGACGGAAGTGAAATTCAAGGGCATGAACCGAAGATCAACAGCCTGGTTGAGAAATACCAGGGCGGCATGCTGCAGACTTGGATTGGGCAGATTCCGTCAATTTTTTACAATGAGATGAACGGCTATGATTTTGAGCTGGAGTTTTCGGGTACAGAGCGGGAATATGAGGAGCTGAAGAAAGCTTTCTGCAAGGCCGGCATCAGCGAGGAGCTGGTCAGGATATTCCACAAGAATGACATGTGCGGAAGGGATGACAAGATCAGTAAAATCAGGAAACTGCTGGCGTGGATGGAGGAAAAACCAGACAGGCAATTCGATAAGGATGGCTTCCTGAAAGAGAACGAAGATCTATTCAGCGGAGCATACCCTTTGATCGTAGTCAACGGCAGCGTGGGGGATGAATCGCTGTATGTCTGCGGTGCAGACATAGAACTTGAGAGTGTGACTGCCGTTAGCGAACTTGACAGTACTGAGCTGACGTATATTCCAATAGTCTTTGTCGTGGCAGCGGACAATGCTGAAGCTTTTCAGACGGATCTGAAATACATGCTGAAAAGAAAAGACGTCACCAACGATCAGCTATTTTTCCTGCTGAATGACAAGCATGAGGCATTTAAGGAAAAGCGCATAATTAAGGACCTGGGTATACAGGAGCCGAACATAATTTCCTCGCTGGAAGAAGAACTGGTCAAGAGATATCTGGAGGTTTACCCGTTAACGGATTTCATCGGCAGATCGATAAAAGTGTTGGAAGAGAAGATATCTGAGATGGAGGAGAAGCTCACCAGCGAAAACGAGAAATGCGAGACAGACGGCAAAGAAATATATTCCGTAATAGATAAACTGGAAACCAGGATCTCCAATCTGAAGAAGGCAAACGATGCCTTTGAACAGCGGGACAACCTGGAAATGCCGGCAGCCTTCAAAGCCGAAGAAGCTGATTTGCTGAATTTGATCGGCGGATGGAACAGCAAGAAAACAAAGATCACGAAAGCGGAGGAAGCGCCGGAACTGGCGAAAAAGCTGGACGAAGACGTGCACTCATACTTTGAAAGTTTTGTTGAAAAAGTGCGCGAACTCTCAGCCGCTGAAGTCAAGCAGATCCGCGACACCTTCGTCGAGTGGTATGACTACGGCGAATTCGATCCGGCCTACGACGGCAGCAACATCACTATCAAAAAGAACCCAGAGGCAGCCGTACCGTCGATCGCCGAAGCTCTCATGAAGCTGAAGGACGACGTCTATGTGGCGCCGAAGGAAGATTTGCTTGGCATCCTTCTGCGGGTCAACGCCGCTGAAAAGCCAGATCAGGTTCTGCAGGTGACGTATTACACGCAGGTTTGGCGGCAGTATGCGATCAGCGTGGTCAAACCGATTGCTGAGACCTATATGTCGCAGCAGTTCGACATCATTCACGACTATTTCGACACATCGGCGGAGGCGTATCAGATACATTTAGGCGTGCTGATCCAGCAGCAGACACAGGAGAAGGAAAAGGCGTCGCTGCAGCTTTCTGAGGAAGCGCAGCTTTTGCAGGCGGATAACGACTGGCTGGGCGAGTTCAAAGACCAGCTGAAAGAGATTGAGCGAGGTTAGGCGATGAAGGAGATAGAAAAGAAGAACGCGGGCACGGAAGTGGAAGTCGTGCCGCAGGAAATTACCATAGAAAACCGTTTGGAGATGATTGAGGACGGACTCAGGAAGAATTATCTGGCGAGGCTCAGCGAAATGGAGATCGCCTCTACCGTTGATCTGCCGCCGCTGGAAGACGACATCATCGACAACATCAGGCTTTATCACATCACGGAGATGGTTTACGAGAAGGGCGAGCCGGCGACGGACAAATTCACCACGGTTTTCAACACGCTGTCGACTTACAATGCGACGGTGTTCATCGTCCTGGATTCCGACGGCAAGAAAACGGACTTCTACCTTGGCGTGCGCAACAACGAGACGGACGAGTCAAAGAAACGCTCTTCCGTCACCCTCGGCGATACGCTGAAGAATACGCTGATCGGTCATTTCCCAGGCATCAAAATCGCCAGCGAGGATCGTTTCCAGATCGCGGAGCTGTCAAAGAAGATTGCCAGTCAGCACAATGTGACTTCGGTCAGCGTTGTCGGCAATAGCAAGTCGAAGCAGGAACGTTCTGAGGAGCAGTTCGTGCAGGGCCTGGAGAAGCTGGCGCTGGCAATGCAGGGGAGAGAGTATACTGGGATGATCGTGGCGCAGAGCCAGACACCGCAGGCTGTGCAGCAGGAGCGCAGAAACCTGCAGAACTTATATACGCAGCTTTCACCGTATCAGAAGATACAGTTCACGGACAGCAATACCAGCGGGACGTCGAGGAGCAAGTCATTTGCTGAAATGGATGGTAAGCAGAAGGCGGCAATGATTGGCGGAGCAGCTGTTTCAATTGTAGGTATGGTTGCTGGAGTTGCCGGAGTAAGTATGGCGGTAAATGCTGCATCAAATGCAGCCAATGCGGCTGCTATTGCGGCAAATACAGCTATTAAGGCAACTGGGCTTAATGTGACAGGTGCATCAGTTGGCTCTATGATTGGAGGCCAGTTTGGAGGTCAAATTACCGGCATTATAAATACATTTGTACCAACTGAGCAGATTTCAGAGTCAAAATCCACTTCTACATCCAGCACTACTGAAAACAGGCAGGTGACAGATATACTTCATTCAATAGATGAGACAATAAATCGTACCAATGAATTTGACAGCTACGGCATGTGGAATGTCGCTGGTTACTTTGTTTCTGACGATATGTCGGCAGCAGAAATCGCTGCCAGCAACTACCGCTCTTTGATGAACGGCGAGTATTCAGGCAGAGAGCTGGCGGCAATCAATTCATGGCGCAGCCTTAATCCGGCTTTGGAAGGCGATTTTAATGACCTCACGGAATATTTATCAAGGTTTGCTCACCCGAAGTTCAAATACGGCGTTCATGATGACTTTGCGTATTACGTTGATGCAACGACTGAAATCAGCGGCAAAGAACTTGGCCTGCACCTAGGTCTTCCAAGGGCGACGGTCCCGGGACTGCCGGTGATCAAGCATGCTGAATTTGGCAAAGAAGTCAACACATATCACGTATTTGACCGGAAAGAGGAACTGCGCCCTGAGGACAGGATAACTTTGGGCAGAGTTTTCGATCTTGGCCAGATAACGAACAAAAAAGTCGAACTGAACAACAAGAGTCTGAACATGCATACCTTCATTACAGGTTCCACAGGCTCAGGCAAGAGCAATACCGTTTATCAGCTGCTTACAGAGCTTCATCAGGACAGGATCCCATTTCTGGTCGTTGAACCCGCAAAAGGCGAGTATAAGGATGTTTTCGGCAACTGGGACGATGTGAATGTCTACTCCACAAATCCGAACATTGCTCAGCTGGTAAATCTGAATCCGTTCAAATTCCCTGATTCCATCCATGTGCTTGAGCATGTGGACGGTCTGGTGGAAATATTCAGCGTCTGCTGGCCGATGTACGACGCAATGCCGGCATTTTTCAAAGACGCAATTTTGAAATCTTACGAAGCCGTAGGCTGGGACCTCGGTTCGTCAACTTTTGATGGTGACGAGGTCGAATATCCGGACTTCGAAGTGCTGGCCGAGCAGCTGGACATTTTGATCGGCAGCTCTGACTATGCGTCAGACATAAAATCAAACTACCGCGGCGCTTTGATCACTCGTGTAAAGTCGCTGACGGTCGGCCT
>Ga0183096_1002601_pt1 | contig 12141 bp, 7 predicted proteins | sample Biomet5_FD_127791 | JGI IMG/M metagenome (GOLD analysis project Ga0183096, IMG submission 127791) | Microbial communities from bioreactor (seeded with sewage sludge) at LBNL, California, USA - Biofuel metagenome 5 (version 2) (version 3) | ecosystem: Engineered > Bioreactor > Anaerobic >...
AGGCGGAGCTCAACCACCCCAACATCGCCGTCCTTTACGGCTATGACGACAGCGGGGTGACGCCCTGCATCATCATGGAGTACGTCGACGGTCTGACCATCGGCGAAATTCTCCAGCGCGACGGCAAGCTGCCGCCGGAGGCGGCGCTCCGCACTTTTGCCAAGATCGTCTCCACCGTGCAGTACATCCACGAGCGGGGCATCATCCACCGCGACATCAAGCCGAACAACATCAAGATCACCAGCCGGGGCGAGGTCAAGCTTCTGGACTTCGGCATATCCAAGGCGAGCTTCAGCCAGGATTTGACCGCCGACGGCAAATGCATCGGCACGGACCATTATCTCGCCCCCGAACAGCTGGCCGGCCAGCCCGCCAGCGTCGCTTCCGACATCTGGGCCCTGGGGGCCCTGTTCTACGAAATGGTCACGGGGCAAAAAGCCTTCGAGGCCGGCACCTGGGGCGAACTGTACAAGGCCATCAGCACCGCCACGTATACGCCGCCCACGGCGTTCGCCGCGGACCTGTCCCCCCGGTTGGAACGCATCATCGCCACCTGTTTGAAAAAAAGCCCCGGGCAGCGCTATGCGAGCGCCGCCGATCTCAGCCGCGCCCTGCAGGCCTGCCTCACCGATGCCGACCCGGTGCCTCCCCGGCCGTGGCCCCATCCGTGGCGTCGCCTCTCCGTGTGCCGTGGGGGGGGCTGGCCGGTCCGGGGGGCGGTCGTCGGCGGGCTGCTCCTGGCCCTTGGCGGGTACGCCCTCTTCTCGGGCGACGACAGGCCGCAGCCGCCCACCCCCGATGTTGCGGCGCCTGCCCCTGTCCTCGCCCCGGTTCGGCCGGCGGCGGCGCCGGCGGCCGTCCTGCGGACCGTGCGCATCGATGCCGTGGGCAATCCAGCCACGGTGTACCTTGGCCCGGACAAGAACCGGCAGGGAGAGCGGCATAGGACCCCCTATCAAACGGCCTACGCCAAGGGGACGCATCTCTATTTCGAGCTGCAGCGTGCCGGCTATCGGACCTGCACGGGCGAATTCACGGTCCAGGAGTCCAGTGAAGCAAATAGGTATATGTATCAATTATGCAAAACGACCGAATCCTGCCCGGCGTCGGGATGCAAATAAGCGGATCGTGCCGGGTATGGGCGGGCCATTCCCGGCTGGCCGCATCCGTCCGGGCAGGGAGACGGCGCGCCCTGACCGGGAACGCGCATCTTATCCTGTAGCGTTCATAAGGTGAACAGCATGTTGCAGACGCTGTGGGCACGCTTCCTGGCCGTGATCGGTCGTACGCCCAAGGGAGGCCGGATCACGGCCACGGCATCCATCGCCCCGTGTGCTTCGTCCGATTTTGCCTATGTTCTGCAAACGGGGCAGTTCTCCGATCCCGGTTGCGTGCGGCGGCGCAACGAGGACTCCATCCTCGTCCGGACGCCGGCCGGCGGCCGGGAGAAATCCCGGAACCTGCTCGCCGTCGTGGCGGACGGCATGGGCGGGCATCAGGCCGGCGATCGGGCCAGTCAGCTGGCCGTGGCCACCATCGGCCAGACCTTCGCGGCCGCGGACCTCCCCCCGGATCAGGCCCTGGTCGCGGCATTCGAGGCGGCCAATGGGCTGATCCTCAACGAGGCCTCGCACGATGCCGCCCTGGCGGGCATGGGCACCACGGCCACCGCCCTGGCCATCAGCGACGGCCGGGCCTGGCTGGCCCATGTCGGGGACAGCCGGCTCTACCGCCTGCGCGACGAGCGGTTGGAACAGCTTTCCGAGGACCATACCCTGGTTGCGGCCATGCTCCGGGACGGACTCATTACGCCGGAACAGGCCGGGGACCATCCGAACCGGCACGTTCTCATCCGGGCCATGGGCACCCATGCCAAACTCGACGTGATGCTTGCTGCCGTTTCCCTGGCCCTGGGCGATGTCTTTCTTTTGTGCTCCGACGGCCTGCACGATCTGGTCGGGTCCGAGGATATCCGGACCTGCCTTTTGGCGCGTCCGCCGCAGGCGGCCTGCGCTTTCCTGGTCGAACTGGCCAGACAGCGCGGCGGTTTTGACAACATTTCCGTTATTGCCGTCCGGTGCGGCAAGCCGGGGGCCGTGCCGCCGGGGGCGCCGCAAACCCGTGACGGTGGGCGACACGACCATGAATGAGCAGATGATCGGGAATTACAAGATCCTGGAAAAGATCGGCTCCGGCGGCATGGGCGACGTGTTCCGGGGGCTTGACGTCATGCTGGAGCGGGAAGTGGCCATCAAGTCGCTGCGCCCGGAACTTTCCCAGCGCGAGGACCTGATCAACCGCTTCCGTTCCGAGGCGGTGGCCATGGGCCGGCTCAGCCACCCCAACATCGCCACGGTCTACAATTTCCTCTACCAGGGCGGGCAGTATTTTCTGGTCATGGAATTCGTCCGGGGCCAAACCCTGGACAAGATCCTCGAACAGCACGGTCCCATGGAGTATACCGAGGTCCTGCCCCTGCTGTGCACCGTGCTCGACGGACTGGAACATGCCCATCGCGTTGGCATCGTCCACCGCGACATCAAGCCGTCCAACATCATGATGACGCCGGCCGGGCCGAAGCTCATGGATTTCGGCATCGCCCGCATCCTGCAACAGGCCAGACAGACCCGGTCCGGGCACATGGTCGGCACCCTGGAATACATGTCGCCGGAACATATCCAGGGCCTGGATACCGACGCCCGGACGGATATTTATTCCGTGGGCATCGTGGCCTACGAGCTTCTGACCGGCAAACTGCCCTTCCGCAAGACGACCGATTACGAGATGATCAAGGCGCAGATTGAGGAGATTCCGCAGCCCTTGCGCACGTTTACGGCCAATGTCCCGGAGGACGTGGAACGGGCCGTGGCCAAGGCCCTGGAGAAGGATGCGGCCGACCGCTACCAAAGCGCCTCCGCGTTCGCCGAGGCCCTGGCGGCCTGTCTGGGCGATCAGGCCGCCTCCTTCCGGCGCACCGGCGCGGGAACCGCGCCCGGTACCTGGACAGGGGCGGTCGGACAGACGCCCATCGGCCCGGCCGGTGGCGTCAGGAGCAAAGCCTCCCTTTTTTCCTCCAAGCGGTTGGTGTGGGGGGTGGGCGGGGCCGCCGGCCTGTTGCTCCTGGTCGGGGCGGTCCTGTTTGCCCTGTCGTACCTGGAGGAACCGTCGTCTTCCTCCCGGTCGTCCGCGGAAATGGCCTATCAGGCCAAAACGGTGGCCCAGGTCCGGCAGGCGGCCGACGGCAATGACGCCTTGGCCCAAATCGAGCTCGGCCGCCGCTACGCAACGGGAAACGGTGTGCCGAAAGATCCGGGACAAGCCCTGGTCTGGTACCGCAAGGCCGCCGTCGGCGGGCAGGCCAGGGCCCAATTGCTGGTCGGCAGGGCCTATCTGCTGGGGCTCGGCACGCCGCCCGATCCGGCGCAGGCGAAAGACTGGCTCGGCAAGGCCGCCCAGGCCGGCGTTCCGGGTGCCGCCGAGCAGCTCGGTCTCTGCTACGACAAGCTGGGCCAATATGACAAATCCCTCGAATGGTTTCTGAAAAGCAATGAGCAGGGCGACAGCAAGGCCCCGCTCCACATCGGCTTTGCCTATGCGAACATGGAGGACTACCCGAAGGCCGTTCCCTGGCTGGAAAAAGCGGCGGCGGCCGGGGAAGCCGAAGCGAAGTTCTCGCTTGGCATGATTTTCTATAACGGGTTCGTCGGCGGGAAGGACTATACGAAAGCCCTGCGCTATTTTCAGGCTGCCGCCGGCCAGAATCAGCCTGAATCGCAATTCATGCTCGGCATCATGTATCGCTATGGGTATGGCGTGGCTGTCGATTTGACGCAGGCGCGGAAGTGGTTGGAGCTTGCCAAGGCGAATGGGTACGCTGGAGCGGCAAAGGAGTTGGGCTCACTGCAGTAAATTTTTTGGGATGAGGACAGGAGGGGTTATGGGGGTCTTTCGGAGCGGTTCATGGTGGGGAAAGGTCGGCCGTCTTGGCATCGTTTCCCTTGTCATGGCCGGACTTTTGCTCTCGGGTTGCGCCAGCCAGTACGGACCGCAGACAACGGTGGTCCAGTATTACCCGGAATGTTACGCACCGATTGCCAAATTGCGTGAGGAAGAAAAGCAGTTTGTCAAGAACGTGGCGGCCGGGGCCATCATCGGCGCCTTGGCCGGCGCGGCCATCGGCGGCGCCATCGGCGGCGGACGCGGCGCCCTGGCCGGTGCCGGCGCCGGATTGCTGGTGGGGGCCGGCGTGGCCGCGGCCCTGACCAAGTACAAACAGGTGCAGGACGACCGGGAACGGCGCTCGTATCTTTCCCGGGACATGGCCGCCGAGGCCGCGACCCTGGATCGGGTCGGACTCAGCGCCGCCATGGCCGCGAAATGTTACCGGGAGCATTTCGACCAACTGCTGGCCGAGTACAGTGCCGGCGGCATGAGCAAGGAGGTCTTCCAGGCCAGAGCCTTGGAGATCATCTCGGGGCTCAACGAAATTGCCACCATCACCAAGTCGTTCAACGGCGAGGCCAACCTGCGCCTGCAGCAGTATCAGGCCATGCTCGTGGACGAGGCCAAAAAGGACAACACGGAATTGCCGCCCATGCAGGCCATTCCTCTGGAGCAACCCGCCCCGCCGGCGCCGGCGCCGCAGGTGAAAGCGAAGCACGGCAAGGCTTCGACCAAGCACAAGACGCAAAAGAAGAAGGCCGAGACCGAGGCGTCCAGCGTCGGCCCCGGGGATTCCGATCAGCTGTTGACGCAGGTCAAGGGGCCGTCCCAGAGCGTCGAAACGGCATCCGCAGACACTAAGGTCCAGGCGCCGACGGGACCTGACGTGGCCACGCTGCCCAACGTCGTTTCGAAGCGGGGCATGGAGAGCGACAAATCGGTGAGCGCCCCCGTTGCGACGCAGACTGCCGGCCCCGATCCCACGACCTTGCCCGGTGTCGTCGCCCGTCGGGACAACTACAAGGCCAAGGCGGACAACCTCGTCACCGTGCAGAAGGAGACGGCCGCCTCGGTGGAAACCTGCGTGGCCAAGGCGGAAGCCGCCGGCGTGGAGATTCCGAAAGCGCTTCGGCCGAAGGCGACGTCCTAAAAAAAGGAGCCTGCTGCACAATGGGGCCCGGGGAGCGCCTCCGGCGGCCAAAGGGCAACGCCCTTTGGAATCCCATAGGAAGCCAAGTCCGTGCGCATTCGGGTGCACGGTACGGGCGCCGCGGCCGGCCGTCGTGCCGTGGTCACAACGAGGCGAAGCGGCAGGAGCGGGTTCCGAGAAGGAATCCGTTCCTGCCATACGGAGACGGGGCGGTGTGGTTTGTGAAAAAATTTTGGTGGATAGGCATTCTCGTCGGCTGCGTTGTCGGCGGCGTGGTGTGGTTGCTCCTGTGGCACGGCGGCCATGTCTATCATGGCTCGGGGTACGCGGTAACCTATCCCAAGGACTGGAAAGTCATTCAGTTCAGGCTGGTGGATGTGGCCTTCGTCGCGCCGGAGAGCACGGACGAGCAGGGCTTCCGGTCCAATATCAATATTGTCGTCGTGCCGCGGGGCGATGATATTTCCACGACAGGCAAGGTTTTCCAGAATATTCTCACCAGCCTGGATGTGCCGGAGAATCATTTTGTCCTGCTTGGCAAGCAAGACCTGGAGATCAATGGAAGAAAATGTTCCTCCTTGCAGTATACCATTTTTTCGCAAGGTCAAAAGCTCAAGGGCACCATTTATATTGTCGATGCCCTAAAGACGTATATTTTTTCCTATACGACCTTGGAACCCTTGCATCCGCGTTTCATGGCTGCCTTTACGGCGATGGTGGCCAGTCTGCAAAACGCCTGACGTGAGGCCGTTGCGCAAGTGGGCCATGGGGGAAGCCTCCGGCGGCCAAAGGGCGGAGCCCTTTGGAAACCCGCTATGCGCCTAGAGCATTGCGGTTCCAGGATTGAGACTGCTGCACCATTCCCTGACAGCCGGTCACGGCGCTCCCGTTACCTTGCAACGGGCTCATAGCATGACGGGATGCCAAAGGGCATCGCCCTTCGGGCCCGCTTCCTCCCCGCCCTTGGGTGCCCGTTTTTTAAAAGGTCCAGCCGAACTTCAGGCCGCCCCACCCGTCGGTGTGGTTGGCTCCGAGTTCCGTGCCGGCGTTGAGGCCGATGCTCAGGTTGTGGGGCAGGCTGGCGGTCACGCTGGCGGTGAGGGTGGCGGTGTCGCGATCGGCCACCGTGTCATGGTAGGTGAAGTTCCCGCTGAAATCCGCGAAGCGGGCCCGGATGCTGCCGTACTCGTCGAGCAGGGAGTGGTTCCAGACGGCGGAGGCCTCCAGCAGCAGACCGGCCGGCACCTCCCCCGTCGGGAGGTTCAGGCTGACATGCCCGCCCAGGCTGCTGCGCAGGGAGTTCGACCAGCTGTCCTGGAGCTTCAGGTTGGCGGCCAGCCCGCCGGACTCCGAGACCGGCGGCCGCCAGGCGGTGCTGTATTCCAGCCAGCCCAGGGGGCCGAAGGTCAGCCGGTCAAGGCTCGGCGGCGTGAAGTCCCAGCCGGTGCCGGCCAAAAGCGAGCCCATGGGCGAAAGCCAATTGGATTTGGCGGTCCGGAAATAGCCGTTGACGGCGACCGTCCGGTATTGGTCGGCGCTTTCCACTCCCGCCCGGGCCAGACCGAAGACGTAGCCCCCGGAATGGGGGGTGGCCAGGGCCTGCGGCTTGAAGCGGAACTGGCCGCCCAGGGAGACGCCGTCGGTGGTCGTCCGGTTGGTGCCGGGGCCGCCGGAGTGCTGCTCCATGTGGATGTAGGAGCCGTGCCCGCCCAGGGTCCATTCGCCTCGGTCGGTGGTGCGGTCGGTGGAAATTCCGGCCAGCATCCCGGCCCAGCTGGTGGATGAGGAGGCCTGTCCGTCCTGGCTCCCGGTGTAGCCCAGGCCGCCCAGCGGGGATACGAAGGCGTTCCAGACGGGTTGGGCGGGATCGCCGCTGGCCACGCCGGAGGGGCGCGCGGCGGTGATGGCGGCGGACGGCAGCAGATGCTCCAGCAGGGCGTTGCTGATGTTGTGCTGGGCCAGCATCGAGGCCTTGGTTGCGGCGGCGAATTGCCGTGGCCCCAACTGCTCCAGGGCGGTGCTCACATCGCCGCCGCCGACGCCGGAAAAGTCCAGGGCCGTCACCAGATTCTGGGCGTCGCCCACGGCGCAGCCGGCCGCCCGGTCGAACACGGTGCCCACCGAGCGGGCGTTGGCGCTCACGGCATAGCGGCTGTAGGCGAGGGCCGGCCGGGTAAAGGTCAGGGTCAGGCTTTCGGGCGTGCCGCCGGAATCCCGGGCCACGTTCACCAGGGCCTGCAGGGTGGGGGAGACCCAGGTGGTGCTCAGGGCCCCCGAAGTCGTGTTGTAGCTGCCGGCCGCCACGTCCGTGTCCCAGTCGAAGCCGACGGCGCTGGTGAGGGTGCCGCCGAACAGGCTGGAAAAGGTGAAGGAGACGCTTTGATTGGCGTAATAGGTTTGCTGCGGGGCGGCCAGGGTGATCGTGCCGCCGTGAAAGGCCAACTGGCCGGCGTTTAAGGTGGTATGCGCGCCGGCGGCGGTCACGCGCAGGAACAGATCGCTGGCTGTGCCCTGCTGGACGTAGCTGCCCACGGTCAGACTGTCGCCCAGGCTGTTGCCGGGAATGACCAGGCCGCTGTTGGTGACGGTATTGGCGATGGTGCCGTTGCCGGTCAGGGTGCCGGCGCTCTCCACGGTGACGCTGCTGTTGGTCAGGGTACCGCTGTTGGTGACGCCGGCCTGTCTGGTGATGGAGAGCGTTCCGTCCCGGACGACCGTGGCCCCGGAATAGGTGTCGTAGCCCGTCAGGACGAGCGTGCCCGCGCCGTCTTTGAGCAGGCCCACATGCTGGTTGATGAGGGCCACCGCGTCGGCCTTGTCCGGATCGGTCGGGTCGTCCCCCGTGTTATATTGAAAAAACTGGTGGTGGAGGGAATTAATCCACTGCCGCTCACTGATGTCGTTGCTCCAGACGCCCGTATAGCCCTGGGTGTTCACGCCGTAGAGGGCGCAGTGGTAGGTGGCGCTGTAATCCGTGCTGGCCAGCCGATTGGCGTCCAGGATGGCCGGACCGCGCACGGCCAGACCCACGTTGAGGATGCCCTGGCCGAAGACGTCCTCGAAGGCCACCGTCTGCGCCAAGCCGGCTGTACTGGTAACGACGGTGGCACCTGCTTCATTCATGGTGGCATAGGTCCCGGCATAAACGGAGAGGAAGTCCTCGAGTGAATTTATGCTATAATATTTTTTGAGGGCCACGCTATTTTTGGCATAGTAGCCTTCAAGATCGGCCTGCACGTTGGTTGAAACTGGTTTGTTAATATAGTATACTATAATTCTTTCGGTCGTCAGAGTAGGAGACGTTTGTGTCTCTTCCATAGTTATCGTATAAGTTGGTGGAATGAAACGCTGGTTTGTCGAGTTGTCCGCCGTGGTGAGCACCGCATCGGCCAGCTGTTTGCTTGTCATCCAGGGAAATGCCTGCTGTACCAGTCCAAGAGCGCCGCTGACATACGGAGCGGCCATGGAGGTTCCGCTCATGAGCCTGTAGCCTGTGCCGGAGATGGCATCGAGGGAATTGATATTCGAACCTGGGGCTGCGACAGTAAAGAGTTGCGCTCCAGTGGCTAGGTTGCTGAAGATGCTGGCTGTCTGGACATCGCCGGTCAGCTGGCCGTTCGCATCGATGGTGATGGCCGCCGGGTCGATGGAAACGACATTGATCCATCCCGTCAAGGCAGGATTATAGCGGGGGAGGATGCCCTCTAGCTGCGGGCTTTGGTGCCCAGCGTTTCCGGCGGCAAAGACCATGAGCTTGTCATAGTTGAGCACAAGCTGGCTGAGATAAGTGTATTCCGTATCACCTTGCAGCATGCTGCGCATACGCTGAACGTTGTCGTTAACTTCATAAGGGAAAGAGGAGTTCCCCCAGCTATTATTAATGATTTTTACATTGGGGAGGGCTGAAAAAAAACTGAGGAAGTCCGGCATGGCCAGTTGTTGCACGCCCTCCCGCAGGTCCAGGCCCACCGAATAGAGGTCGGCGTCGAAGGCCACGCCCTCCATGCCGACGCCGTTGCTGGCGGCCACCATGATGCCGGCCACATGGGTGCCATGGCTGTCTCGGCTCCAGTCGCCCAGCGGGTAGCCTGCGGGGAGCAGGACAGCCAGGACTTTTCCTGCCAGCTCAGGATGGCTGACGAGCACAGGAGTGTCCATGATGCCCAGGGCGATTCCCTGACCCGTATACCCTTGGGCATAGGCCGAGGCGGCATTGATAATCTCAAGGCCGGTGCTGTTCCAGTATTCCGGGGTCTTGAAATCGTCGGGCGTCGCTGCCGGTGTTCGCGTTGAAAAGAAACACAAAAACGAGAAGACAAGGCCGGCAAGTATCTTTTTTCGATGGGAGAGCACAAAGGCCATGGACGTTCCCCCTGTGGATCGCATTCGCAAATGCGGGATGATCTTTCCTGCCAATTTAGCAAGGATGGAGAGAAGAGGGAAGTCGGACGATACTGACTTTGGTGTTGTTTTGCTTAGACGACTGGTCGAGTATGCAACTCTAATGTCAAAGCGAAAGCCTGCCAGGGGAAGTTTTATTGTTTTAGATGTGCTCTATCCTCTTGTAGAGAGGCAGCGATTTTTATGTTGCTGCCGAAAAATAGGGAAAATAATTTTTTTTGATATGAAAGTATCTGGGTGAAGGAAGGATGCCATTTTTTTATGGAGGATTTTTATCCAGGGACCGTTGCGCACTTGGGGCATGGGGAATGGCTCCGGCGACCAGAGGGCGCGGCCCTTGGAAACCCGATATGCTTTGCGATGGTCGCAATTCCAGCCTCGGGGTATCGGCCTGGCCTCAGGCAATGGTGCAGCAGTTTCCTCTCGGGATTCCAAAGGGCGCAGCCCGTTGGCCGCCGGAGGCGCCTCCTTCGACTCCCCGGTGCCGTGGTCTCCTCCAGGATTGCTGTCGGGCCGCTTTTGGCGGGCCAGGGCTTTCGTTTTTTTAGGGCAGCGCCATGCCGGCAGACGTCGTCGCCCTTGGCCGGGTGCCGGCAGCGTCCCAGGCGGCGCCCGCTGCGGGGGGGCGGCAAGTGGCCGGACGGGGGCGGGATGATCCACGGGATGTGGGCCATAATCCTCTTGACACCCGGCATGATTGGGCATAGAAACTTCTTTCCCGTGTGGGCCGTTAACTCAGGCGGTAGAGTATCTGCCTTTTAAGCAGAGAGTCGCTGGTTCGAGCCCAGCACGGCCCACCAGAGTGCCCGTCCCCATCGTCTAGTGGCCTAGGACGTCGGCCTCTCACGCCGATAACACCGGTTCAAATCCGGTTGGGGACGCCAAGGATTCCACATAGGTAGCACTCCTAGCTATGTTAAGTGTATCCCGGTGTGTGTCCGGGGCGGTTCTTCAAAGGCCAGGGCTGCAACCCTGGCCTTTGCTTTTGCGGCGGGATCGAAGTCTCCTGCCGGGCCTCTTCCGGTCAATTCCACGGCTTCCCGCAGTCCGTCAACGTCCAAGCCTCTCCGCTTCAGATACCGCTCGGTCGTGGCCGCGCTGTCGTGGCGAAGCCACTTCTGGATCGCGGCCAGCTTCGTGCCGGCCTGATAGAGCACCACGGCCCGAAGGTGCCGGATCGCGTGGAAGTCAAACGCCTGGACCCCTGCTTTGCGGCAAAGGCGACGTAGGAGCTTCTGGCGCGAGACAAACGGCTTGCCTTCCCACGGGTGAACGGACTTGGCATCGCCCACGTCCAGGCAGATAAAGACGTTCTCGGCTTCTGGATCGGGACGATTCGAGTACCACCAGGACAAGGCCGCCTGTAGCTCGGGCAGCATGGGGAGCCAGTGAGAGGCCCATCCCCGGCCGCCGGTCTTCTGGGTCCAGAGCCGGACCCGTGGCGTCTGAGCCTCGAAGTCTACGTCCGCCCATTTCAGCCGGAAGATTTCATCCTTCCTTGCGGCCAGCCAGTACAGGGCCGCCAGCATCACCTTGTCCTGGCCCTCGGCTTGGTCGTAGACAGACCAGAAGTCATCCTCGGTCGGGACATAGCGCGGCTTGCGCTCCTCCCGGAATCGCTCGACGGCATGGAACGGATTCGGAAGGTCCAGCGGAAAGCCCGTGATGAACTTCCGGCCCCAGTCCCACATGGTGGACAAGTTCTTGCGATCCTTGTTGGCCCCGTAGCCGCTCCTGGCGTCGAATTGGCCTTGCAGATAGGTCAAGGCCCACGAAGGCATCATGTCGGTCAGAAGCATGTCTCCGGCGGCAGTGAGTAACTTATCCACGGCTGCCTTCTTTTCCACGTAGGTCTTGCCGGCTAGCCGCCGCTTCTCGTGTTCCAAAAAACCCACTGCCAATTCCAAGAGCTTCGGCGCGGGCGCGGAGGGATTCAGCGCATCGGCCAGAATCTCTTCCTTGCGTTTTTGCTCCCATTGCTTGGCTTTCAGCCACTCGGCCCCGTGCTTTCTGCCCTGACCGAACAGGTGTGTGTCCACCACCCGGCCGCTTATCTTGACTACGGCACGCCAACGGTTGCCACGGTCCTTCGTCAGTGTCGGCATAAACAAACCCCTTTATGCGATTGGCAAAGAACCTTAGCGTCCCCGGCGCAACCTGCCGGCCACCAAGTTCCTTCCAATACTTGCGAACCGTCCTGACGTCCAATCCCAACAGACAACCTACTTGTTGGGCGGTAAGGGGCTCTCCAAGCTCATATTGTAGTTCTTTAAAATTCATGTATTTTCAAAAGTGCGTGACCTTGATAGCCGAGGCCACGCACTTTTTCTAGAAGCCTGAATGGGTCTCGCTTGTTTTAGATCTTGTCAAAATCATTCCATTCGTTATCTTCTATTGGTTCTGGTTTACGAACTGCCTCTAAGCACCAGTCTTGGGCTTGTGTGGTAGGAAAAGGTCGAAGATTCCCATTAGGAACACTAGGGGATTTTTTCCGACATTCCCCGGTTGAATCAACAACGAATGTAGCGGTCTAGGGTTTCTTGGACAGTTTCGCGACCAAAGTTAGGCCGCGTTGGCGACCTCCAGCTTCTGCCTTTCCCTGACCTGCGCCGGTGAGCGATAGCCATGCCGGCCGATGCGCCACTGGC
>Ga0183096_1002607_pt1 | contig 12109 bp, 11 predicted proteins | sample Biomet5_FD_127791 | JGI IMG/M metagenome (GOLD analysis project Ga0183096, IMG submission 127791) | Microbial communities from bioreactor (seeded with sewage sludge) at LBNL, California, USA - Biofuel metagenome 5 (version 2) (version 3) | ecosystem: Engineered > Bioreactor > Anaerobic >...
ATGAACGTAACCCAGCATCGGCCACGGGGTGTTCATCACCACTTCGGTGGTAAGGCAGGTTCGCACCGGCACTGCTATCCCCATATGCCAACTATGTGCATTAACTAAAAATTGTCCAGACCCTGTGAGCGGTTACTTTCAAAGCATGTTTTTTTATTAACTCATCCAACGTGATGACCCTGACGGTTATATCCTCCACCGTCTCCCCAGCCGACCAGTAGCCTCTTTTCAGGCCTGAATAGCCGGGGCTATCTTTTATACAATTGAAATGCGATTCCCCGACGAAATTGGATAAAGCACTTTCTTCGATGATGACGTTGTCCGATTTATAGTTTTTCACCCAGGGCCTAGATTTATAGATAAAATACAAAGGTTCGACCGCTAAGGTGATCCCCTGCGTACCAACCAGCTCCGACAGCGGTCTGGTGTGACGCCCATCGGCGCTGCCACCATCGATGACTAAATCACCGCTGCGCACCCACTGACTGTACACCATTTGTATAAACCTTTCTATATACATATCACCTTCACTTCCAGTGAAGAGCTGCATCCACTTGGCTTTATCCATCGTGTCTATCTCCAATTCTTGTTTGCAGCGGGCGTCTGCATTTCTCGCGGCTGCATCCCGGGCGCCACCCTGCCGCTCAATCTGACCGAGGTCGCCGGAGCGCGTCCCGGGGGCCATTCAAGGCAAGGCCATTTCCTCTGAGGATGCCCTTTTCCCCGCAAGCTAGGCACACTACTTCGTGTTTATCGCTGTCAGCATTCCATCAACGGTTTTGAAGTTCCCGAGAGAATACTCGATCATCGAGTCGGTTGAATATCCCTTGTTGTTCAAAAACAAGTTTAAAATTCTGTCGTGTATTTTATGCGAATGATTGCCGCTGTAAACAGGCTTTACCTTGTCGCTTATATGTTTTATTCTAACGCAAGGTCTTGTAATCAGACCCAGGAATTTTCCACAAATAAGTTTGGCACTTTTCTGAAAAGCATTAGATGACGTTCATGGCTTTTTCAAAAAGTGCAACATCGAAAGACAGTGTCGAAAGTCTCTTTTTGCCGAAAAAACGACTGATGGACTTTAACTTCTAAGTCAGAGCCTAATACCTTAAAAAAATTTTGTAAACAGCTTATCCGCTACCAGCGTCGTCCCCCAAACGGCATCCGTATCCTCCGGAGAGGTTCGTGCCGCCGCGCCAGGCGGGGCTGGCCGGCATTGACCTTTTGACGGCATCAGGGCACCAACGGTGCAGCCGTGGGGCCCTGGCCGGCAAAAACGGGGCGCGGCGACGTGGACCGTTGTCCGAAGCAGCTCTGCCGGGCTGAATGCCCCCACGCAAAAGCCGGCAGGACCATCCCCATGACCTTCCTCCATGTCCTCCTCCCGCTTTTTTTCGCCGTCGGCTGTGCCGTGTGGCTGCACCGCCGCGATGCCGTGGCCATGGCCGGCCGGGGGCTTGATCCCTACATCGACGGCCTGCCGGCGGCAGTCACCGCTGTCGGCTACGGACTGCTGCTCGCGGCCACGGGCCGGCCGCTGCTGTCCGGGCTGTGCATGGCCGGCGGAGCCGGGCTGCTTTTCGTGCTCAATCGGCTCAAGGAACGCTTTTTCCACGAACCGATCGTATTTTTAGACTTTCTCCTGCTCGGGCAGGTGGTGCGCTATCCCCGGTTCTACGTGCCGTATCTGTTTCCGGCACCGGTCGTGGCCGGCGGGGCGGTGGTGGGACTGGGCCTGGCCGGGCTGTGGCTGGTCGAACCGCCCGGCGCGGCCTGGCTCAGATTGGCAGTGCTGGCGGCGACGGCCGGGGGAACGGCCACAGCCTGGATCCGGCTGCGCGGGCTGTTGCGGCCGGCCGGCCGGGATCGGGCCTTGTCCCGCATCGCCCGGCTGGGGCCGACCCTCGCGGCCAAGGCGGATTTCGCCCGATTGGGTCTGTTCGCCTCCATGCTCGGCCACGGCCTGTGGCATGCCCATGTCCGGGGCCGGGACGGCCATCCCGGTCTGCCCCCGGCCGGATCGGACCTTCCCCGGCCGCAACCGGTGGCGATCCGGGAACCGGCTCCGCACCTCGTGCTGGTCCAGGCCGAATCCTTTTTCGATATCCGGCGACATCTGGCCGCCGTGCCGGCGGACGTGCTCGCCCACCTGGACCGACTGCGGGCGGACGGCCAGGGCGGACGGTTCCTGGTCCCGACCCACGGCGCCTACACCATGCGCACGGAATTTTCCGTGTTGACCGGCCTCGGGCCGGGCGATCTCGGCACCGACGCATTCAACCCCTATGCCACGGCCTCGCGCCAGCCCACGGCCTCCCTGGCCCGGACCCTGCGGGCGAGCGGTTACCGTACCACCTGCCTGCACCCGTTTCCGGCGACCTTTTTCCGGCGCGACCAAGTCATCCCACGCCTGGGGTTCGAGACCTTCGAAAGCCTGCCCCACTTCGCCGACGCGCCGCGCTGCGGTCCCTACGTCAGCGATGCGGCGCTCGGCGCCCGCATTCTCGACCGGCTGGCGGCCAGCGCCGGGCCGCAATTCGTGTTCGCCATCACCATCGAGGCCCACGGCCCGTGGACGGCCGACCGACTGCGGTGCTGCCGCGATCCGAAACCCGCCCGGTCCGATCCCCTGTCCGTCTACCTGTGGCATTTGGCCCACATGGACGCGCTGTTCGGCGACCTGGCCCGGGGTCTTTCCGGTCTCGACCGGCCGGCGATCCTGTGCGGCTACGGCGACCACGTGGCCGGGTTACCCGGCGTGGGCCGGCCAGGGCTTGCCGATCCCACGGCCACGGACTGGTTCCTTTGGGACAGCCGGGGCGGCATCCCCGGCCCGGAACGCAATTTGCTCCCCGAAGAACTGGGGGCGGAAGTGCTGGCTGCGTTGCGCGAGGCGCGCCCTGCAAGGCCGGTTTGAACAGGCTGCCGTTGGGGCGTTCGCGGAAAGAGAGAGGGGGCGTTGCCCCAGACGCAATGGAAGTTGCCGGCGTGGGTCGGGTCCCGCGCCCGGCATGCATGGGCGGCTTGTCGCTGTTACACGGGCCCAGGGTGTGCCCGCCTTCTCCGCTTCAGGGTTTTTCCGTTGCGATCGGATTCGCCGTCGGACCGGAATCGCCGGCCGGCGCCCGGGGATCGCGACCTTCCCCGCTGCCGTGACGCAGGTAGTGCCGCACCGGGTCCATCCCCGCAGAGACCACGTCAGGATATCTCCGGTTGTACCAGTCCGCATCCACCAGCCCGCTGGCGGCCAGTTTCCTGACGCTGCGGGAAAACCGCCACCGGGACGGCCGGTCCTCGGGACGGCAGCCGAGCAGGGACTGCACCATCCGCCCGAGCAGACGCGACAGGCCGAGCCGTTCCTTCTGGATGCTTTCGAGACGGATGAGACCGGTAAAAAGCCGGTCGCGCAGCTGTGCCAGGGTCGTTTGGGCCGCCTCCAGCCGCTCCGTGAGCGCTTCGACCTGATGGCGCAGGCGTTCCACGGCCTCGCGGTCGGCCTGCTGCTCCCGGACCAGGACCTTCCGAGCCCAAAGCTGCCCCGCGTGTTCTTCCTCCAGACGGGCAATCGTCGCCTCGGCCGCCTCGGCCCGACGTTCGGCCCGCCACAAGGCCTGTTCCAGGTTCTCCACCCGGTCGGCCCCCGCCCCAGCCAGCAGTGTCTCGTCTCGCGCCATGGTGTCTCTCGGGCCGGTGCCGGACGCCGTCACGGCATCAGCCCAACCGGTTCGTTCCCTATCACGACGATGTCCTGAAAATCGGCCCAGGCCCGCTCCAGATAGCCGAGCACACGCCACGGCGCCGGCAGCGCGAGCGTCTCGAAGAAGCTGCGCCCGATCAGGGCGGTGCCATAGGACAGCTCCGGGGCCAGCAGGTCACGCAGGTCGCCCAGACGGCGCCAGCCCTTGTGGCGGTGCGGAAAAAAACCGTAGCCCGTCTCGATCAGGTCCACCAGGGCCCGGCGAACCGGTCCGGCCGGCATATGATGGCGGCCATCGGTCAAACCATCCCGAATCCAGGCGGCCACGGCGGAACCGTGGCTGCTGCACACGAGCACCCCGCCCGGGGCGAGCCAGGGACAAATGCAGGACAGGAACCGCTCGGTGGCCGGACGCGGCAAGTGGCTGATCAACGAGCCAACCCAGATCAGGTCGAACGACCCGGCGCAACGCACCCGCCGGAAATCGCGCTGGGAATAAAACCCGGTGGCCCGGAAATGCGTGGCGCAGAAATCCACCCCGTCGCGATCAATGTCGCACACCGTGAGCTCCGCCTGGGGAAAGCGCGCCCGCAGCACCCGGGCCACCCGGCCGTGGCCGCAGGGCAAGTCCAAAATCGATCGCACCGAGTCGGGCGACCGGCCGGCCAGGGCCAGCCCGGTTTCCAGGCAGCGCACGGCCGACAGACCCACGTCGTAATACTGCCGCGACACCCCGGCATGCAGCATGGCATCCCGGCCGGAGATGCCGGTAAAAACGTCGGGAAAGGGATACCCGGGCGGCAGGGGATACTGGGTCACCGCGGATCTGGCACCGGATGGTGCCGGTCGGGAAAATCGCATTTCACGTCTCATGCCCCAAAACTTGCGCACTGGCAAACCGCCTCCCTTCAACCGCCCCGGACGGGCAGAAGAATCCCCTTGCAACGATGTTGTGGCGTTTCCGCGCTGTCCGTCGTGCGCCGCCATTTCCCCGGCTCGAAAACCAGTAAGCGCTTCATTGAGAACCCGCAACTCGCGCTGGGCCGATTTAGGTGCCCGCCAGTTTGCAGGCCTCAAGTACCAAGGCGTTGGGGCCAAGGATACCGGCCTGGGGATCGTAGAGATGCCACAGGCGGGGCAGAAAGCCCAAACGGCTGAGCTTGAGCAAGGTTTCCAGGGAAAAAATCGTGTAGACCAGACTGCCGCCCGCCGGATCCACGGGATTGAGATGGTACAGGGGCGGCAGCAGGAACCGGGTCTGTCCGTCCGCATCCCGGCAGGCCCGGACTTCGTCCTCGAACGCCTGGTCGTAGAAGGGCACGGTGAAGACGTGACGTCCTCCGGGTTTCAGGACGCGCCAGACTTCCCGATGGGCTTGGTAGGGATCGGGAATATGTTCGAAGACGTCCCGGGTGATGACCAGATCAAGGCTGTTGTCGGGCAGGGACAGGGCCTGGAAATCCTCGTGCCGCACGCCGTTGACCAGTTCGCCGGGGGCGTGGCCGGGGCCAAAGAACTCGCTGCACCGATAGCCTTTGTTGCGGGCCAAGTGGGCGTGCAGCACCCCGGAGGCTTCCCCGTTGAGCAGGGTGAACCCGTTGTCGGGAAAACGGATCGGCCGGCTCAACCCGTAGGTGGCATTCAGAAAATAGGCGACCTGCCGTTCGCGGTTGACGGCACCGCACTGGCGGCAGGGCCCGGTTTCCCGCAGCAGGAAAGCGCCGGGGGCCACGGTGGCCCGCTCCTGGCCCAAACCGTCGAGGGCATCGCCCATGGTCCGCGCGTAGTCGGGGGGAAAGTCAAAGACCGTCTGCCGGCCGCACACCGGACAGACACCGGGCAGGCCGGCCCCCTGCACCGCCTGCTCCTCAAGGGCGGTCGGAGCGAACCGGAGCGGATAAATGCTGTGCAGTCCGACCAGACGGTCCTTTTCCGCCGGGACGGCAGCGGCCGTTCCGGGCGTCCGGGCGAAAAACCGCGTCAGTCGCCGGACGACATGCCACAGCCCTGCCGGCCGCTTCCGGTCCGATGTTGCCAACCGTCCTCCAACCGACCGCCCGGCGGGAGCCTCAGTTACACTGGTCAAAATGCTGGACCACCAAAGCGCCCACGGCGTTCTTCGTGCCCACGGCGTCCTTGGCCAGGGGGATTATCGACTCGGTGATTCGCAGATGCCGCCAAAAAACCTCAGGCGGGAGGTTGTGATGCTGCATAGGGCTTACCACGTCAGATTCGGCTGCAGGGAGGTTGTCTTGATCTGTTCCATATTGAACGCCTTCTGGGTCTCGCTGAGCCGGGCCAGCCGTTCGCGCACGGATCGGATCTCGTCCGCCACGGAAGAAATCCGGTGCACGCCGTGGGTCCAGCGCGGACGGAAATACTTGTAAACGGCCGGATCCTCGTCCCGCTTCCAGCCCAGGGCAGCCGCAACGCTCGGCAGGGGCAGGATATCCATGAAATCGACGGCCGACATGTCGAAGCCGACCAGCAGCTCGCCACGCTGGATCTTGTCGTAGACGTCGAGCCGCCGCGGCGTGAATATCTTGGCCAACTCCCGCAGCACGCCGCGCAGGATGTGGTCGAGCACGGCCTTGACCGGATGATTGAACAGGTAAAACAGCCGCCTGTCCAAGGCCTGCCCGGCGAGGAAATCCGACAGCAGAACCGAGACGTCGTTTTGACTTTCGCGGGCGCGCAACCGATCCAGGGCCTGCTGGACCCAGCCCTTGATCTGCGGCGCCGCATACAGGTCGGACCGGCCGAGCAACTTGGCGATCCCCTCGTCGGACATGCCCCGGACCACGCCCAGGTAAATCAGCGAATCCGTCGGCATGCACTGGGCCGAGTCCGGGGTCATCTGCAGGTCGGCGTGATTGGGCCAATAGGCGTTGAAGTGCATGGAAGGCACGATAATCCGCAGGGGCGTGCGCACCAGGGGATCGAATTCATCGGTGCGGATGTAGAACTTGTCGCCGGCCACCTTCTGACAGACCAGGCCCACCGAGGCCGACGCCGCCGCCCGCATGGGCTCGACGTCGTCCTGCGTCATGTCCTGCACGTCCCGGACGAACTTGAATTCCACGTCAAAGCCGCACAGGGAGGCGGCCTGCACCAGCGCCCCGTGCAGGACGCCCATCTGGCAGTTGCCGAACACGAGCAGGCTCGGCCGCCGGGATTCCCCGATCAGAAAAGAGCGAGGATTGTAGCCTTCATAATCCTCGAGTGCGGGCGCGGTATTATTGACCCGAAGATACTTGTTGGCGTCGAAGGGATTCCCATAGGAATAATACGGCGTATCCGCGCTGCCCGTCTGGGAGGCGAGCAAAATGCTCGATTCGTAGTAGCGCTCAAAGACGTCCGGCAGAAAACTCAGATAGTCAAACCAGCGGATATTCGCCCGGCTGGAGACGATATAGGCCTTGTTGAAGCCTCGGGCCAGCAGGCGCCAACCTTTGTTGCGACGCAGCCAATCGAGCATGGCGTCGTTGATGCCGGGAGCCAGGGGATGATCCACGTCGTCGACACAGATGACGGCGTCCCGCTCGGCATAGAGGGCGACCGAGTCCAGATCCGCCCAAACCGCCATGTAGGAGTGCTCGCCATCCACATGAATCCAGCGCAGGCGGCGGGTTGCCGGCAGATGCTCCCGCAGGCCGAGCCCGGCGGCCGAATCGACCAGGACGGACTCGATCCTCTCGGCGCTGGCCACCTTCTGCTCCAGCAGAAAGTCCTTGGACCAGTTCAGGTGATGCTGGGCAATATCAACCAACACGACCTTTTGATGGGGCTGACTCAGGCGGGCCGGCAGATAGGAACCCCACCCCTTGAAACAGCCAATCTCCAGACAGTCGCCCTCAATGCCATGACCGTTCTGGATCGAAAGGAGATACGCCCACAACTGGGCCGCTTTGGGGTGCATGCCGCCGCCGATCTCCGTCTTGATCGTAAAAAAATCCTGGACGGCCTTGGCGGAACCAAGGACAAGATTCTTCAATTGGAGCATAAAGATATTTCCATGTGGTAAAAGGCTGCACAATCCGATATATTCACTGCCTTTTGGCGGCAGTCACGGTACGTGGCATATTTTCTGCTGTCCGATTGTCCAACAATACGGACCGCCATAACGGAACGCTTGCTTCCAATTTCTGGGGAAAAAACACGCTACATTTTCGGCGGAGCTATGACATGCGGCATAGAATTCTTTTGCACTCGCTGCAAACACTCCGGCTGCAATTGCATTGCTATACCCTACACAGATAGCATCCCAAGAGTGCCTTGTTAAGTATTTTTTCACCCCATGACACGGTCCAGGCCCCACGCGGCCCGGGCCTCGAGCGACAACCGCGCGCACGTCTCGCGGGCCGCCGCCAGCATGGCCAGCCGGCGTGGTTCGTCGGCCAACAACCGGCGAACCGCCGTCTGCCACGCCGCTGTCTCCATGGGCGCCACCAGCCCGTCCCGGCCGTCGGTGACCACGGCCGCACAGGCCGAACCGGCCGCATAGACCCCGACCGCTCCCGACCGGGTGATATCGAAAAATTTGACGTGGGACCGGGCGGCGTTGAAGGCGGTTGGGAGTTGCGGCGCCAAGCCGACCCGCCGACCAGGCCACCGCCCGAACCGGCAGTAGTCCGGCCAGGACAGGGGACGTACCACCGTCACCCGGGGCAGCCCGGCATACCGCCGCGCCACCGCCCGGCCACCCACAAGTTCTACCTCCAGGTCGGCCGCGTCTGCAACCAGTCCGGCCACCAGCGGCCGCAGCCAGGCGATCTCGGCCCTGTGGGAGGCGGTGCCGTGGTAAAACAGGCACCGTCCCCTGCCCTCTGCCCCGGTCGCGTCCCTTTCCGGCAACGGGGCCGGCGGCACGAGCCGTGGGGCGCTGGCAGCGTATTTGGCCGCCAGCCACGGCGTCGACACCCAAAACGCGGCGCCCATGCGACGCAACCAGCCGGCATACCGCCCGGCCAGCCGATACAGCTTCCAACGGTAGCGCCACGGCAGGCCGACGGCGGCCGACGGATCGAGCAGATCGTCGTCCATGAAATAGGCCAGCCCGGCCAGTTTGGCCCGGACGGCGGCAATGGCCCGGCACCAGGGCCCGGACAGGTAGCGATCGAGCACGACCATGGTCCCGGCCAGTTCCCCGGCCGGCGGCACCTCGGCCAGGCTGCGGCGTACCACCGTCGCCCCGAACGCAGCCAGGACCGGCAGCAAATAGTAGGCCGCACTCGGATTCTCGCGCTCCTCGACCAGCTGCACGGTAAGGCCCGGGGCCGGGATCAGCGGGACCATGGCTTGACCGCCAGCGGCGCGCAGTTGCGGGCACCATTGGCCCGGGTCATGCCAATGCCAGTGCGGGGGCGATTCCCCTGCCCCGACAGCGGGCCACCGGTTCCAGGCGCGCGACGCTGGCCAGAGGCCGCCGGCCCAGGGATATGCCGTCCCCGGATCGGACGCCGTCCGCGTCGGGGCCGGCCCGGGTCAGTCGGCCTTCCGATCGGCATGGTCGGTCTCCTCGGTCGCGGATGCGGTTTCGGCCTGCTGCCGCCGCTTCCAGCAGGCGCGCAGCCAGGCGTCGCGGGGACCGCCGGGATAGCCGACCATGGCCTCGGCCAGGGCGTCGGGGCTCAGGCCGTCGCGCCAGGTTTCAAATCGGACGGTTTCGGCCTGCTTGCGGGCGGCGGTGACGGCCCGGGCATCCTGTTCGGCGTCCCGGGCGGCCTGCTCCTCGGGCGAGACGTAGCCGACCGGCCGGCGGTAGTAACCGGTGCGGGCCAGCGCGGTAAACACCCAGGAACAGGGGTCGGCCACGGGATTGCCGTCCTTGTCGGTCATGGCGCCGCGTTCGAGTTCCCATTCGGCGTGGTCAAGGCTGCGGACGAGGCGGTCCGGTGATTTTTGTTGGGCAGCGAGGTTTTGCAGGACTTGTTCGATCTGCTCGGGTCCGAAGCCGGCCCGGTGGAGGTTGGGCCACGTGAGTTCAAACGTCTTTGAAGAGAGAGAGAGAGAAGATTCTTTTCTATCTTTCTTAGAGTCTTTTTGGTCAGACCACATGGTTTGACCAAATGGTCTGACCGTTTGGTCTGACCATGTTGGGTTGAGAAAAACGATTCTCAGACCGTCATTGCCGATACGCGATTTGCGGATGCGGCCGGACCGCTCGAAAAGCGTCAGGGTCTTACGCAGGGTTGTTGGAGGGATAGCGAGTATTTCCGAGAGGTTGTTGACGCTGGTGAGGATATCCGGGTTGGCGGCCAGGTAGCCAAACACGGCTTTTTGTTGCCGCGTCTTGGTGAGCGGTTTGGGGTCCGCCAGGTTTATGGTCTGACCATTTGGTTCATCCACGTGGTCTGACCGTTTGGTCTGACCATTTGGTCTAACCGGATAGACCATTTGGTCTGACCGGACAGACCGTGTGGTTTGTCCGTTTGGTCTGACCACATGGTCTGACCGGATGGTCTGACCATGTGGCGTGACCACCGGCGCCGCGACAAGCGGTGACGTTTCACGGAGGGAGGTCGGTTCGTCCGGTTCGGGCGACCGCGCCGGAGCGCGCGTCACGAACGATGAGACGTTGTGGGCGATACGGGACAGATCCGGTTCGGCGTCCAGGGCGCTGACGGCGTTGAGCTGTTCAAACAGGCTCGACTTGGTGCCTTTCGGTTTATCGGGCGGCCCTGGGGCCGCGTCCGCCGGCGCAGCCCCAGGGGGGGAAACCCGGGAGAGGAAACTGGTAATGCCTTTACGTTCGGCCATGGCGGTCTCCGCGCTAGTTTGGGGCGGCAGTCAAATCCATGACTTCCTGCGCCAGGGTCCGATAGGCCTTGGCGGCCGGGGAACGGGAGTTGTGGCGCAGGATGGTTTGCCGCAGGTGTTCGGCCTGCTGAAACTGCGCGCTGGCCGGGATGGTGGTGGAAAAGATGAGGTCAGGGCCGAGTTTGTCCGTGAGTTGGGCCAGGGTCACTTTGCCCATGGTCGTGCGCCGGTCCACGGCGTTGATGAGCAGACGGAAAAAATGCAGCTCGGGATTGACCGAATTTTGGATGTCCTGGATGAGTTTGATCGTGCGCAACAGCCCGTCCAGGGAGAAACCCGAGCCTGAAATGGTAGGTGAAATCACGAGATTGGCCGTAATCAGGGCGCTCATGGTCCAGAAACCGAGGTTGGGCGGGCAGTCGAGGAACACATAGTCGTATTTCTCGCGCACGTAGGGCCGGATGCGGTCCCGAAACAGGGTCAGGTTGGATTCGGCCGCCCGGATGAGGTCGAATTCGATGGCCGCCACCTCTTCGACGTTGGGCAGCACGTCCACCATCTCGTACAGGGACGGGTAGATGCAGTCGGAGGTTTTGGTGTCGCCTCCGAAGAGCTCATAAAGGCTGTTTTGGGTCTTGGTGCCGGGGGCGAGAAGCAGGGACGTGGCGTTGCACTGGGTGTCGAGATCGCACACGAGCACGCGTTGGTCCCGGTTGGCCAGGGCATGGGCCAAGGTGACGGAACAGCACGTTTTTCCAGACCCACCCTTGTTGTTCGAACACGCGATTATGATGCCCTTGCCCATGGAACGCCCCCTTATTTGGGTGACATATAACGAACTTTATAAATGAATATCAAGCCATTTCAGGTGAAAAAAGCCAGAGGGATAGCCGCTTTTATGGTGTAGGCGGCGAAAAAAGGCACTGCGTTCCGGGCGGATCCGTGGTCGATTCGCGCCCGAAACGGCGGGCGCCATCCTCCAAGCCTATTCGTCCATGCCGCAGCCGATCCGTCAAGCCAAGAATGGCGGGTCGGGTTCCTGAGGACGCTGTTTGGAGCGACCTCCGGCAGGGCCGCCGCCGCGGGCGAAACGGTCCGGGCGACACGGGGGCTACGCCACGACCAGCGTCAGCCTGCACGTTTTTGGAAAGACCGTTCCACCATCCGGATGCGATATCCCCCTGGTATTTTAACGTATAAGGATGATTTCACTGTTCCTATTAACCCCTAAAAACATATTGTTATTTTTGGAGAATTCATGCTATTGCCGACCCTAGCCACAAGTCGATGTGAGGAGAAAGTATGGGCCATATCTTGGCTATATCCAACAACAAGGGCGGGGTTGGCAAAAGTACGGCCACGGCCAATCTCGCCCATGCCTTGACGAATAAGAAAAAACGCGTGCTCGTCGTGGATGCCGATAGTCAATGCAATCTGACCGGCACCTTTCTCGACAGCCCCTGGTCGGGCAACAGCTTGCTCGAACTGCTCGATGGCGACGGCGTGGCCGTTGAAACATGCATTGCGCCCGCCCCGGAATACGAACGGTTGTCCGTTTTGCCCAACAAGTCCGGCAGCGCCGCCCTGGAACCGGATTTGTCCCGACGCGAGGATTTCGGCTGGTTTTTGTTGCGCGAGCGCCTGCGCGACTAC
>Ga0183096_1002613_pt1 | contig 12088 bp, 7 predicted proteins | sample Biomet5_FD_127791 | JGI IMG/M metagenome (GOLD analysis project Ga0183096, IMG submission 127791) | Microbial communities from bioreactor (seeded with sewage sludge) at LBNL, California, USA - Biofuel metagenome 5 (version 2) (version 3) | ecosystem: Engineered > Bioreactor > Anaerobic >...
GCCGGCCGCCAGAAGATAGTGATGCTCGGGGTCCGGTGCGTCGAGTGGGGTTGTGTTTTGAATCCGTATTTCTGCGGAAAATGAAGGGTGAGAAGAAGCGGGGAGTACACGGTAGCTGTTCGCAACCTGCCCCATGGGAAGGGAAAGGAGATCAAATGAAGCGCTCATGCCCAGGGGCAAAAAGAGTTCACGCTGCGCCAGCGTTTCCAGCGATTCGCCGAAACGCTTTTCCAACAGGCATCCAATCAGCCCGGCCGCAAAGTTACTGTAGCGAAAGACTTCTCCGGGTCTGCGCGCGGAGAAGCACCCTCCGTCTGAAAGAATATCGCTAACGCTCACCGGGTTTTGATAAGACTGAAAATAGAGCGGGGAATCGAGCAAGCCCGAGGTGTGGCTTAACAGCGCGCTTAACGGGATCGGGGTCTCAGGGCAGAACGGGTTACGTATCTTTTCCCCCCAGAAGGCGGAAATATCCTCGTTTACATCCAAGCGGCCTAGGGTTTGCAGGCGCATCACCAACACGGCACATACCATCTTGGCAACGGAGGCGGTCCGAAAATACGTATCAGCCGTAACCGATATTCGAGGCGAGAGCGAAGCGTAACCAAACGGATAACATTCGGTGAGCTCACCATTCCGAATGCGCTGGATACAGCCACCGACCACATGATGGCCTCGGCAGATGCCCGCTAGTTCCGGTATAATTTGTCCGTCTGCCGTAGAGACGGCCTTCCAATGGCTGTTAAGACCCGCGAAGGGGAGCGCCAACGCGTACAGCGCATTTTTATATTTCCCGATGGGCATACTCCACCTCCGGTTGCGCCGCCTGCGTCGGGCTATCCGTCAGACGGGTATAGGGCAGCGCCAGATAAGGCGGGATGGAGAGCCCCGCATAAACAAAGTATGGAGAATGCCACAGCCAGCCGTTCCCCGACAGCAGGACGACAAGATAGACTGCCAGATCAATCGCCAGCCAGCATTTTGCCCAGAGAGGTGAACCGGGCATCCGCAGTAAACAGATGCCGGAAACGGCGAACAGGGCGAAAGTCAGGATGAAGCCTACCGTGGTCTGCGGCAACAGGGGCCGTGCAAACGCCAGCAGACATCCCGGCAGAAACGCAAGCCATTTCTGGCCTTTTTGCTGCTTTGCCAGCCGAACCAGAAAAACCGTCGCTGTAACCACACAAATCAGCAGGCTCACATACTGGCTGGCGCGATACCCGAAAAGGTATAAACTGTCCGTGCGCAACTGTTCGACAAGGAAACGCCCGCAACCATACAGCGCCATATACCAGAGAAACAGATCGCCGCGACGTTTCATACGTTTGCGAATCGCCCATAAAACGAGGAATACGCCCAGGTCCCATACGGACTCATAGAAAAAGGTGGCCACATGCCAGATCTGTACGCCGCTTTCCGTAATCAGAACCCCGGCGGGGAAAAATTGCCATGCCGGGTTGGTGATCACCGGTCCGAATGCTTCACGGTTGAAATAATTCCCCCACCGACCGATTGCCTGTGCCAACACCAGACCGGGGGCGATAATATCCAGCAGCGCCGCGAAACTGCGCTTGCGGATGCGGCAATAAATCCATACACCCAGCGCGCCGCCGATAATGGAACCGTATACCGCAATGCCGCCTTCCCAGATATAAAAGATGGAAATCGGATTTTTTGCAAACTGATCCAGCGTCATCAACACATAATACAAACGCGCGCCAACGATCCCGCAGGGAACGGCGACCAGCACCATATCCAGCATGGAATCCTTTGGCAGCCCGATCCGTTTTTCTTCCCGCGTGCCCAGCAGGTATGCAATCAGGATGGCGGACACCATCAGAACGCTATACCAGGGCAGAGAACCAATAATGAAACGGCTGTAAGGTATCGCCAAAGTATAGCCCTCCCATACCGCAAACGCTGCAGTTTCGCCACTGCGGGTGTATTGCTGCTTTAAACATTATAGGCGTTTGGTTTCGGAGCGTCAAGAATACCGCCCTGCGAGTCCGTTATGGTGAAAAATCATGTCTTCATCTTGCGAAATCTCCGGTTTCCATGTATAATCAACAAGATGTAAGCAGGATCAGAACAGAACAACTGTGACTGTCCTCAAAACCAAGGGGAGGAAGGCAAACTCATGACCAAATATGTATACCTGTTCAAAGAAGGCAACGCAAGCATGCGCGAGCTGTTGGGCGGTAAGGGCGCAAACCTTGCCGAAATGACCAACATCGGGCTGCCCGTGCCTCAGGGTTTCACCGTCACCACCGAAGCCTGCACGCGTTATTACGAGGACGGCAAAGTGATCGGCGACGATATTATGGCGCAGATCAACGCCGCATTGGCCGAAACCGAAAAAGTCTGCGGAAAGACCTTCGGTGACCTGGAGAACCCCTTCCTGGTGTCGGTCCGTTCCGGCGCGCGCGCGTCCATGCCCGGCATGATGGATACCATCCTGAACCTCGGGCTTACCGATGTTGCAGTAAAGGGCCTGACAAAGCAGACCGGCAACGAGCGCTTTGCGTACGACAGTTATCGCCGTTTTATCCAGATGTTCTCCGACGTTGTAATGGAGATCAAGAAGAGCTATTTTGAAGGCGCGCTGGACGAAGTGAAAGCTGCCAAGGGCGCCAAGTTTGATACCGACCTGAACGCCGATGACCTTAAAGAGGTTGTGAAGAAGTTCAAGGCGATTTATCTGCGCGAAAAGGGCGAGGAATTCCCGCAGGATCCCCGCGTACAGCTGATGGAATCCATCAAGGCTGTGTTCCGCAGCTGGGATAACCCCCGCGCGATTTACTACCGCCGCATGAACGACATCCCCGGCAACTGGGGCACTGCCGTGAACGTGCAGAGCATGGTATTCGGCAATATGGGTGAAGACAGCGGCACCGGCGTTGCGTTTACCCGCAACCCCTCCACCGGCGAAAAGAAGCTCTATGGCGAGTTCCTGATGAACGCGCAGGGCGAAGACGTGGTGGCCGGCATTCGTACCCCGCAGCCCATTGCCACACTGCAGAGCACCCAGCCCGAAGTGTACGACCAGTTTGTGAAGATTGCCCAGACGCTGGAGAACCATTACCGCGACATGCAGGATATGGAGTTCACCATCGAGCACGGCAAACTGTTCATGCTGCAGACCCGTAACGGCAAACGCACCGCGGGCGCGGCCCTGAAGATCGCCGTTGACCTGGTGGATGAAAAAATGCTGACTCCCGATGAGGCAGTGATGAAGGTGGAGCCCAAGCAGCTGGATACCCTGCTGCACCCCAACTTCGATCCCGCCGTGCTTAAGAAAGCCGTTCCGATGGCCAAGGGCCTGCCCGCTTCCCCGGGCGCCGCAACCGGTAAAATTTACTTTACCGCCGAAGACGCTTCCGCCGCCGCCGGCAACGGGATCGCTGTGGTGCTGGTGCGTGAGGAAACCACGCCGGAAGACATCGAGGGCATGGACAAGTCCAAGGGTATTCTCACCTGCCGTGGCGGCATGACCAGCCACGCCGCCGTTGTGGCGCGCGGCATGGGTCGCGCCGCAGTTGTCGGCTGCGGAGAGCTGCGCATCGACGAAGAAGCCAAAACCCTGACCGTAGGCGATAAAGTGTACCACGAAGGCGATGATATTTCGCTGGACGGTTCTACCGGTAATGTATACGGCCAGCAGCTGCCTACTGTGGAAGCGGCCATGACCGGCGATTTCGCCCGCCTGATGGCGTGGGCGGACGCAACCCGGACGCTGAAGGTTCGCACCAACGCGGATACCCCGCGCGATACCAAGCAGGCGGTTTCCTTCGGCGCGGAAGGCATTGGCCTTTGCCGCACCGAGCACATGTTCTTTGAGGCTGACCGTATCGCCGCCGTGCGCGAGATGATTCTGGCCGACACTGTGGAACAGCGTGAAAAGGCGCTTGCCAAGATTCTGCCGATGCAGCAGGGCGACTTCGAGGCGATGTACATCGCGCTGGAAGGCCGTCCCATGACGGTTCGTTATCTGGATCCGCCTCTGCACGAGTTCCTCCCCCAGAAGAACATGGTGGATGAAATCGCCGCTCTGGCTAAGGAACTGAACACCACCAGCGAAAAGATCGTAGAAAAGATTGACGCGCTGCACGAGTTCAACCCCATGATGGGCCATCGCGGATGCCGTCTGGCCGTCACCTTCCCCGAAATCGCCCGCATGCAGACCCGCGCGGTCATTCAGGCGGCGATCAAGGTGAACAAAGAAAAAGGCTACGACATCGTTCCGGAAATCATGATCCCGCTTGTCTGCGAAGTCAAGGAATTGGCTTTCGTAAAGAAGATCGTGGTGGAGACCGCGGAGAAGGTGTTTGAGGAGCAGGGCGTGAAGCTGGACTACCACGTCGGCACCATGATCGAGATTCCGCGCGCGGCTGTAACCGCAGACGAAATCGCGACCGAAGCGGAGTTCTTCTCCTTCGGCACCAATGACCTGACCCAGATGACGTTCGGCTTCAGCCGTGACGATGCGGGCAAGTTCCTTGGCAGCTACTACGACACGAAAATCTTCGAAAGCGATCCCTTTGCCAAACTGGATCAGGATGGCGTTGGTAAGCTGGTGAAGATGGCCGCGAAACTTGGCCGAGAGACCCGCCCGAACCTCAAACTGGGCATCTGCGGCGAACACGGCGGCGATCCGTCCACGATTGAGTTCTGCCACAATGTAGGCCTCAACTACGTGAGCTGCTCTCCGTTCCGCGTACCGATCGCCCGTCTGGCTGCCGCGCAGGCCGCCATCAAAGCGAAAAAGAAGTAAACCATAACCTTTACAGCACCGCCGGAAGATTTTCTTCCGGCGGTGTTTTCGTATACGAAAAAGCGGCGTCCACCTACCGGGGGCGCCGCCTCTGTGGATATAATAAAACAAAACGTAAGAAGCGTATCCGGTGTAACTCCATCAGGCGGGGAGGGGCGGTCATGAATACATTTTTATTAAAGGGAATGTTACTGGGCACCGCCAGCGCGGCTACGCAGGTGGAAGGCGGCGCGCTTGACCACAGTTGGGCAGACTGGGCCGAAAAAGGGCATATCAAAGATGGTTCTCATCCCTCGCGAGCATGCGACCATTACCATCGCTGGCTGGAGGATGACCAACTGATGTCGGATCTTGGCATGCGGATTGCACGTATTGGCGTGGAATGGGCACGCATCGAACCGCGAGAAAACGAGTTTGACGAGGATGCGGTTACACATTATGTTCAGGAAGCAAAATGGCTGAAGGCGCACAACATCCGCCCACTGGTGACGCTGCATCATTTTACTAACCCGATGTGGTTTGAAAGCAGCGGCGCGTTTGAAAAAATGGAGAACATCCCCTGTTTTCTGCGCTTTGTCGAAAAAATGGTCACCTCGTTTGGCGATACGGTGAACGAGTACATTACGATCAACGAACCAAACGTATACGCAACCAACGGATATTTCTTCGGCCTGTGGCCGCCGGGCGAGAAGAATATGGGCCGAACGCTCCGTGTGATGGAAGTCCTCGCGGTCACCCATATCCGCGCCTATCGGCTGATCCACGAACTTCAATCCAAAATGGATGTCGCCGGGACGCGGGTGAGCTTTGCCAACCATGTGCGTGTTTTCACGCCCCGAAACCCCATAAACCTTTACCAGCGGGCGCTTGCAAGGATGATGGAACGTTTCTTTCAGGGCAGCCTGACCCGTGCCATGTGCCTGGGAGATTTCACGTTTCCCCTTCGCAATCCCGGCGGAGAGAAACCGGGCCGATATTGTGATTTTATCGCGGTGAATTATTACACCCGCACGACGGTCAGCGGCATACAGGACGGCGTGCGGCGCAAAGCACCCGTGAACGACCTGGGGTGGGAGATTTACCCGCAGGGGATCGTAAGCTGCGCAAGGAAACTGTACGAGCTTTGCCCATCGCCGATCTACATTACGGAGAACGGCACCTGTGACAACGACGATAGCTTCCGCTGCCTGTACCTGTATGAACACTTAAAGGCACTTTGCGAAAGCGGGCTGCCGGTGGAACGTTATTACCACTGGTGCTTCACCGATAACTTCGAATGGGCGGAAGGGGAAAGCGCGCGCTTCGGGCTGGTGAAAGTGGATTATATGACGCAGGCAAGAACGGTGAAGCGCAGCGGATATTTCTTCCGTGACGTAATCGCCGCTGGCGGTGTTACTGAACAGATATACCGGGAATATATTGCCGGTCAGCATTACCCAACGAACGGATAAGCGAGGGATGGAAAGATGGAACCGTGGTGGAAGGAACAGGTGGTGTACCAGATTTATCCGCGCAGTTTTCAGGACAGCAACGGCGACGGATACGGGGATATCCCGGGGATTATTTCCCGACTGGACGAGATCAAAGCGCTTGGCGCTGGTGTGATCTGGCTGTCGCCGGTCTACCAGTCCCCGGACGCGGATAACGGATATGACATCAGCGATTACCGCGCTATCAACCCGAAATTTGGAACCATGGCGGACATGGAGCGCCTGTTTGCGGAAGCGAAGAAGCGCGGTCTCAGGATCATTATGGATCTGGTGGTGAATCACACCTCGGACGAGCACGAATGGTTCAAACAGAGCCGGGACCCGCACAGCCCTTACCGGGATTACTATATCTGGCGGCCCGCGAAGCCGGACGGGAGCCTGCCCAACAACTGGACAAGTTTTTTTATGGGCTCCGTGTGGACGCTGGACCCGCAAAGTGGGGAATACTACCTGCATCTGTTTGATCGGAAGCAGCCGGACCTGAACTACCATAATCCCAAAGTCATCGAAGAGGTCAAGGGGATTATGCGTTTCTGGCTGGACAAGGGCGCGTCCGGTTTTCGCTGCGATGTGATCAACGTGCTTTATAAAACCTCGCTGGAGGACGGCGTGAAGCGCGTGGCGGTGCAGGGGCTGGAGCATTACAAGTCGCAGGAAGGCTGCCACGAGATTTTGCGGCAGCTGCGGCGGGACGTACTGGACGGGTACGATTGTTTTACTGTGGGCGAAACCGCGATGGTGGACCTGCCGGAAGCGCGGGACCTTTGCGAACCGGAGCGGAAAGAGCTGAACATGCTGTTCTATTTCGACCATTTGGAAGTGGACCGGCGGGTGGCCCGCTACGTGCCCAAGAAGTTCAGGGCGAAAAATCTGCTGAAGGTGTATACCAAGTGGCAGCAGGGACTGAGTTGGAACGCGCTCTATCTGGAGAACCACGATCAACCGCGCATCGTATCCCATTACGGGAACGATTCGGTATACCGCGAACGCAGTGCCAAACTGCTGGCCACGCTGGAACTGACTCTGAAGGGTACGCCGTATATTTATCAGGGACAGGAAATCGGAATGACCAATTTCGACTTTACCGATCTGTCGCAGCTTAACGATGTGGAAAGCCGCAACGTGGATTCACTGATGAAGAAAAAGCACATTCCTGCGTTTCTGCGCTGGAAGTGGATTGCGCAGGCCTCCCGGGACAACGCGCGCACGCCGATGCAATGGTCGGCGGAAAAGGGCGCAGGCTTTACTGCGGGTACGCCGTGGCTGGGAATCAACGGGAACCACACGACGATTAATTACCGGGCGCAGGAAAACGATCCGCATTCCGTGCTGCAGTATTACCGTCGGATGATTGCGCTTCGCGCGGGCAGCGAAACGTTGAAATACGGGGATTTCACTCCGCTGTATGCCGATAACCGGGTGATGGTTTACGCGCGTACCCGCGAAAGCGAGCGCCTGACCGTGCTCCTCAACTTCTCCAGCCGGACGGCGAAAGCGGCGTATACAGGTGAAGTACTGGTCTCCAACATGGAGCGAACCGTCTATGACGGTACGTTGGCACCCTGGGAAGCCATGGTGCTTAAAAACGGGGAGGGAAATGCGTGATCTCGTTTCAGAATCAGGAATTTCGCCTGACGACGGATGAAACCAGTTACTGGTTCCGCGTTACACCTTTCGGCCATCTGGAGCATGTGTATTACGGCGTGCGCCTGCCGGATACGCAAGGGATGGAGCCACTGGCACTGAAGCACAGTATCGTATCCGGCGGAACGGTTGCCTACAGCGAGAAGGACTCAGCCTATAGTCTGGACACCTTGTGCCTTGAGTGGTCCGGAATCGGCAAAGGGGATTTTCGGGAAACACCTGCGGAGATCAAGATGCCGGACGGTACCTATACGGCGGATTTCTGCTACCAAAGCCATACGATTACGGACGGATGCGCGCCGATGGAGACACTGCCCTCGGCATACGGCGGCGCGGAGGAGTGCCAGACCCTTACCGTTACGCTGCTGGACGCCAGCAACCGCGTAACGCTCATATTGTATTACACTGTTTTTAAGAAAACAGATGTGATTACCCGGCGCGCGGTGCTGGAAAACGAGAACGAAAAACCGCTTACACTCCGCAAGATGCTGAGCATGATGCTGGATATGCCCAACGACGCATTCCGGATGATTACCTTTGATGGAAACTGGATCAAGGAAGCGCATCGGCACGAACGCGCGATCAGCTACGGGATTACCGTCAACTCCTCCACCACAGGGGACAGCAGCAACCGCCACAATCCCGGCTTCCTGCTGGCGGCGAAGGAAACCGGAGAAGATCACGGTTCGGTTTACGGTTTTAATCTTGTCTACAGCGGCAATCATTACAGCACTGTGGAACTGTCCGACCAGAACCTGGTGCGGGTGGGAGTGGGGATCAACCCGCTTTGCTTTGAGTGGACGCTGAAACAGGGGGAACGTTTCGAAACGCCGGAAGCGGTGTTGTCTTATTCCGACCGGGGATTCAACGGGTTGTCCCAGCACTTTCACGCTTTCGTGAACGAACACATCGTGCGCGGGGACTGGAAGGGCAAAGAACGCCCGGTTCTTTTGAATGAATGGGAAGCGAATTTTTTTGATTTTTCCCGGGGCGGGCTGTTAAAACTGGCGAGGCGCGCTAAGAAGGCCGGGGTCGAGCTTTTTGTGCTGGATGACGGCTGGTTTGGCAAGCGCGACGACGACAGGGCGGGGTTGGGGGATTACACCGTCAACCGCCGCAAGTTGCCCCGGGGGATGAAGGAATTTGCGCAGAGCGTTCACCGGATCGGGCTGCAGTTCGGACTGTGGTTTGAACCGGAAATGGTCAATCCGGACAGCGATCTGTACCGCGCGCACCCGGAGTACGCGCTGGGCACGCCGGGGAAAACGCCCGCGCTCGGCCGCAACCAGCTGGTGCTGGACCTTTGCAACCCGGCGGTGTGCGACTACATTGTAACGAACGTATCAAACCTGCTGGATACCTGCGGCATCGACTACGTGAAATGGGATTACAACCGCCACATCACCGACGCATGCTCCGCCTGTATCGCCAATCAGGGTGAATTTTACCACCGGTATATGCTTGGTCTGTACGATGTGCTTGGGCGCATCTTCGGGCCGCGTCCGCGGGTGCTGCTGGAAAGCTGCTCCAGCGGAGGAAACCGCTTTGATCTGGGCATGATGTGCTTTTCTCCGCAGGTCTGGTCGTCGGACGATACAGACCCCGTCGAGAGGCTGAGCATTCAGGGAGGGCTAAGCTACCTGTATCCTCTTTCCACCATGGGCGCGCACGTGTCCGCTGCTCCCAACCAGCAGACCCTCCGGGATATGCCGTTTGCCACCCGGTTTAACGTGGCGGCTTTCGGCTGCCTGGGATATGAGCTGGACCTGAAACACCTGACCCATGCGCAGCGGTTGGAGGTGAAGGATCAGATCGCTTTTTACAAGCGGTATCGCCGGGTTTTCCAGTATGGCCGGTTCTGGCGAAGCGAACCCCGAAAGGCCAACCAGACCGCCTGGCACTGCGTTGCCGACGATGGCGCAACAGGCGTGAGCGGCTTTTTCCAAACGCAGGTCAACGCCGCCGAAACATTCGACCGTCTGCGGCCGATGGGGCTGCTGCCGGATCACACGTACAGTCTGCAAACCCGACCGCAAAAGATTGCCCTGCGGCGATTCGGCGATCTGGTGAACCATGTGCTGCCAGTGCGGCTGAACCCTAACGGATGGCTATTTTCTCTGATCAACCGTTACTATGCGCTTACAGACTGTGTAGAACGTTATCAAGGCTGCGGAAGGGCGCTGATGGATGGCGTGATGCTAAATAACCAGTTTATCGGCACGGGACAAAATCCTCAGGTGCGCCTGTTGTCGGACTACGGTTCCAGCCTGTATGTAATTGAAGCGGAAAACGACGCGCAACCGGATGAAAAGGTCGGTTGAAATAGAGGGGGATACGGCGGTGCAGAAGAATTACGATCAGCGGAACCATTACTGCTTTGGGTTGGGCACCATTGGCCGGGACATGTTCTATTCCATGGTAAGCATGTATATCATGGTTTATATCACCGAGGTACTGAATGTGCCGGATGCGACGCTGGCAGTGATGACGGTGCTGCTGCTGGTTCTGCGGGCGTTTGACGCGTTCAACGACCCCATTATGGGCCTTGTGGTGGATAACACCCGTTCCCGGTTCGGAAAATTCAAACCGTGGATACTGGTGGGCGCGCTGCTGGGCGGCGTAAGCATGGTACTGATGTTTTATGATATGGGCCTGACCGGCGCTGCCTACGCGGTGGTGTTTGCCCTGTGCTATCTGTTCTGGGATGTTTTTTACGGCCTGAACGATATCGCTTACTGGTCCATGATGCCTTCGCTGTCTACCGACCAGAAGCAGCGGGAAAAGATCGGTTCGTTTGCGCGTATTTGCGCCAACATCGGCCTTTTCAGCGTTGTGGTGGGCATTATCCCGGCGACCAACGCGCTTTCTGCAGCACTTGGCAGTGCGAAGCAGGGATGGTTCGCCTTCGCGGTCATCATAGCGCTGCTGATGCTCGGCTTCCAGATGATTACACTGTTTGGTGTGAAGGAGCAGAAAGGGTATTTTAAGCAGGAAGAAAAAACCACCCTGCGCGGCATGATCAAGGTCATCTTCCAAAACGATCAGCTGCTGTGGGTGGCGGTCGCGATGTCCCTGTTCATGATCGGCTATACGACAACGACCAGCTTTGGGGTGTACTTCTTCAAATATGCCTATCGCAACGAAAATATGTATTCCATTTTCGCGCTGGTGCTGGGTCTGTCGCAGCTGGCGGCGCTGAGCGTGTTTACCTGGTTTCGCGAGCGCTTTACCCGCCGACAGCTCTATACCGCGGCGACGGCGATGGTGGTGGCCGGATACCTGCTGTTCTTCTTCTCCCCGATGAACATGGCGTTTATCGGGGCAGCGGGCGTGCTCATCTTTGTGGGGCAGGCGTTTATCCAGATGCTGATGCTGATGTTTCTGGCCGACTCTATTGAATACGGACAGTGGAAACTGGGCAAACGTAACGAAAGCATCACGTTCTCCGTGCAGCCGTTTATCAACAAGATTGGCGGCGCGATTGCCAGCGGTGTGCTCGGTCTGACCCTGATCCTTTCCGGAATCAACGCGGCGCCCAGCCCGGACGCGGTAACGGCGCAGGGAATCACGATGATGAAAGGCTCCATGCTGATCCTGCCGTTGATCGCCATAGTTGCGGGCTACATCGTTTATATGAAGAAATTTACGATTGACGAAAAACGCTATGCGCAGATTTTGAGTGATCTGAAGGCGCGCGGTGACATCGCCGCCAAGCCGGAGTAAAACTGACGAGAGAAGGGCTTGTAATGAGGAAAATGCAGCGGATCAGCCGCGCCGTGCTGTTGTCGGCGCTGGTGGTGCTGGCTGTCCACTTTTTTGTGATGCCGTTGCCGGATTGGGCTGTGCGCGTGGATGGAGCGTTGTTAATGGTCGCTATATTCACAACGACTTTTTCAACCGTCCGGTTGCAAAAGATGAAATAGCCGACGCGACCGGGAAGTATTAGAAAGGATCGAGAGAATGGAACATACGGGGAATGTGGATCGGCTTGATGATGCCTTTATCTGGAAGGACAATGCGGGGTTGACCAGTCTGGAACTGGGGCGTTCGGCGGGTAGTCAGCGGCTGTACGCCAACGTGGACATTATTCCGCCAGGAGCGTACAGCACGAAATATCACAGCCATACCCGGCAGGAAGAGTTTTTTTATATTTTATCCGGGGTAGGGACTCTGCGAACAAACG
>Ga0183096_1002619_pt1 | contig 12078 bp, 10 predicted proteins | sample Biomet5_FD_127791 | JGI IMG/M metagenome (GOLD analysis project Ga0183096, IMG submission 127791) | Microbial communities from bioreactor (seeded with sewage sludge) at LBNL, California, USA - Biofuel metagenome 5 (version 2) (version 3) | ecosystem: Engineered > Bioreactor > Anaerobic >...
CCGCTGGCGAGCCAGCCGCTCAGCGAAGGCGATACGATCAACGACGGCGCGGTTAAAGCCTGTGATATCCGAAACTGCTGCAACGGCGGCAGGCAGCGCGTTCTTGACCACAGCGACGGCGGCGTCAAAGTCGGTAGGGTCGTAGCCACCCTCGGTGCGCTTGCGAACCGCCTTATCCAATTCATCCATGAAGCGTTTGGCAGTGGATGACTGTGTTTTCAACTGGCTTTTGAGATAAGCGACAAGGGTCTCGGTGATCGTGCGAACGGTGGCGAGACCTTCTTCTGTGGCGTCGATCGCGGCGCGCATGACCTCGTTCATGTCGAAGTCGGAGCGCAGGGCGTACTTGAGGGTGTCGGTACCCTTCCCCGGCCGGGTGCAGCTGTGGCCATCACTGTTGGGCGTGTCGGTATCCTGGCTTTGCTGATCCTCAGGGGTTTCGTCCTCGTCATCGTCGAGATACTCGCGCAGCGCCTTTTGCTCTTCCTCGTTGCCGATGGCAAGAATGGCGCAGGTCATGAGGGCGGCGATGGCGGTAAGATCATCGCGAAAGTCGTCGAAGGCTTCCCGCATCGAGCGCAGTTCCTTAACGGTCTTGCTGCCTTGGTTGGCGATGCGTTCAAGCGCAGCGATAGGATCGTTAGCAGTGCTCTCCTTGCCAAAGATCGCGCGGAGCAGCTCGCTGTCGCGCTCATGCGGATCCTGACCATGCTGGTTCAAATGTTGGTGGTCATCCTTCTGGAAAAGGTGCTGATTGGGTCTGAAGGTGGGATTGTTGTTACGGTTGTGCTTGCTCATGGAGCCCTTCCTTTCTCGGTTCTTGGCCGACTGTTGATATTGAAGGGCTTTGAGGCTTGGGGTGTTGGTTGTTTTCATTGCCCTTCACCCCATAAGCAGGAGAAAGGGCGTTTTACACCCACTCCGAAAAATAATTCTGAGATTTTTTCATATTCTGAATTCCGGCTTTGATGAGTCGATCAACAACCTGTTGCGATATGCCCAGTTCGTTGGCAATCTGCTGCTGTGTACGCTGATCGATGTAGTACATCGTGACGACCTGCCGCTGCCGTGCCGTCAGGCAGTCAAGCAGCTTTTTCATTCGGTCATCCATCCTGCACGCCACGGTTTCTTCCACGTCATCGGTGCCCGCCAGGACTTTGGCATCGGAAGGCTTCCGATCCTCAGAATCCTCGTCGTCATAGTCGTCCGCGAACCCGACGCATCGACGGGAGAGCCGGTCAGCTTGGAAGTCTTCCATCCGCTTCTCGGCCGCCAGTGTGAGCGCTGTAGCCCATGGCTGGTCATCAAGAGAAATGGGCTTGTCTGTTGTGGCGAATTCGTAAAAGTAAGTGGAAACGCGATCTACGCGTAGGACTGCGGTGTGCTTCCCTGCGCGGCAAACGGCGAAACCGCTGGTAAAAACGTGGAGTTCACCGTCGTAGAGAGGCTGGAATAGGAACAGCTGGTCATGCTCCCGGAGCTGCTTTACATTAGGGAGCCGCTTTCCGTTGGTACTCGGAAGCATGTTTTTTAGGTCGCGGAGGGTGACAATGGTAGAGGTATCGCAACTGTTTTGAATTTCCTGAACCGGCTCGTAGGGATACTTCATGGGATGCTCCTTTCGGAGCCCCAAGCAGCCTAGTTGCCAACAGAAAAGAGCCTACGGCATAGCAATTAAGCTACTTGTAGGCTCTTCGTCAGTTATAACAATCCCTCTAATCCTTCTGACTCCATGGCCAGGGACGGGGTTTGCTCGCGCAGTACTCTTCCCAAGTTGTTTTATTCAGTTAAGTGATATAAGGCCAGTTCCGTCTTGCATCCAGGGCCAGGGACGTAATCCTTCTGACTCCATGGCCAGGGACGGGGTTTGCTCGCGCAGTACTCTCCCCAATTTGTTTTATTCAGTTAAGTGATATAAGGCCAGTTCCGTCTTGCATCCAGGGCAACGGACATAGACTTCCGCATCCCAGGGAGGTTTTTCGTCGTCATTCTCCAGGAACGGCTCTATCTTACTATGTGGGGAAATGTCGCAAACCCTATGCCCACAGGCGGGGCATAAAATAGCGAGACGTTTGCAGCGGTGAATCTGTTTAGCTGGGGCTGGTAGTGCAATTCTTCGTTCCATCTGTTCCCTCCATCCTCGAAACAATACACCGGGCATATGAACCTTATGGGTATTGTCGCCCGGCAACAACAGAACGCCCATAAGGGAAGCAGCAAAGTCACTATACAGGTTTGAGCGTACTTCATCATGGTACCTCTTATCAATGACACGGGAATAGCCGCCCGCTGGCGTGTGCCATTTCTTCACGATCGGGACACTTCACGGGAATCCTAGCACACGTATCGTGAGTTGTAAATGGGAACAACGAAGAAATTTATTGACGGTTTGTTCGCATTACACAGCACCTAAACCTTATAATGCAATGCATACAGTGGATCTCTATCCGCCAGAAAAAATTTTGCCCTTTACACGCACACGCGTTGTGTGTTACAATGGCGGTGAAAACAGGAACCTCTCAGAATGTCATTGGATAGGAGTATGATGATGATGAAGACTGCCCGTCCGCTTGAGAATGAGCAAAGCAATATTGCTACCTTCTCAGTTTCCGATGCTGCACTTTCGGAGAGCCGGAGCCGCTGTGGGAAGATTATCCGCAATTACCGTATCATGGCTGGACTGGATGTGGGTCAACTCGGCAATATGGTCGGCTACACAAAGAGCGCCATCACAAATTGGGAGGCCGGCATACGTCGGCCAGAGGTGGAAGCGATTGGGAAGCTCTGTCGCATCCTTAAGATCCCCTCCGGCTTGTTCTTCGACCTGCCGCACGAGTCGTCCCTTACAAAAGATGAAATGACGCTCATGTGCAACTACCGCTCACTCAACAAATTTAACCGCCGAACCGCGCAGCAGCTTTTGCAGTCATTGGTCGAGAATGAAAGAACAGCGCTTCGGGAGGATTATCGGGGCCGGTTCGTTCGTATCGCGGAAGCCCAGCTTCCTGCATCTGCGGGTACCGGCATGTCCCTGGACAACATCGAGTCGCCGGAGTATCTCTATGTCCGCTCCAGCCGCGAGGCATACATGGCGGATGAGATCATCGCGGTAAGCGGCGATAGTATGGAGCCGACATTCCGTCATGGCGATATGCTCTTTGTGGAGCACACCGGCGAGATCGAGCCGGGTGAGATTGGCGTTTTTGTCGTAGCAGGCGACGGATATGTGAAAGAGTATCAAAAAGATGGCTTGCATTCGCACAATCCAAAGTATACCGTGATCCATCCCTACGAGGACGATCATACTCGTTGCGTGGGCCGTGTGTTAGGGATTGTAGGCGCGGATCAACTGGCCACGCCGGATGAATACAACGTTTTAACCGAGCTATTCAAAGACGAGGACTAAACTGTTCACCAAGTGATCAACAGACTAATGGGTAGGTGTGTTTGCTCTACCCAAAAAGGGGAGAGGCTCGTGCAGGCGCAAAAAAAGAATGAGGCGGTCAAGGTGTACGTATCGGTTGCCGTTGACTTTGACAGCATCGGGCAAATGATCCCGAAATCGCTGACATGGGAGGATGGGCATCAATACGGGATTGACCGCCTCATTGATGTCCGTCCCAGCGTCGCAGCGCGAGCAGGCGGACACGGAGACCGATATACCGTCTGCATCGGGAATCAGGAGAAATACTTGTTCTTTGAACACAACCCAGTAAATGGGCAGAGAATAACGGGCCGATGGTTTGTCGAGAAGAAGAAGCCGTAAAGGAGCTGGTCTAAATGGTTACGCCGCAGCCCACTCGCATTCGCATTCTCCACTTTTTTAAGAACTATACCGCTCTGCACGGGGTTCAACCAACTGTGCGGGAGATAGGCACCGCCATCGGCCTCAAGTCTACGTCCACGGTATATGGACACCTACTACGCTTGCAAAGGGACGGCTTGCTGACCATATCGCCACTGAAACCTCAAAGTGTCGCACGCACAACCAGCGCAGCGAAGCCCAAGAAAGTCATACGGAAATTCGAGGTCGTGAATGAAGATGGTATAACAGGCTATCTGGAGTTCCCTGCAATTGAAGGGGTGCCGGAGGACTTCACCATCAGCCACTATACCGATAGCAACGGCTCTCATAATGTAGTCAAATGTAGGGAATGCACTTAACCCATGCGCTTTTATCTATTATTGAATGGAGTGAAGATCATGGAAGGACTGACAGAGCAAAAGAAACCCGGCAGCGCGGTACAGGTTGAGATGCCTTGGGAGGATTTTGAGGACGGCGGAGGATACGATGACGATGCCTCGCTCATGGGGAAACCGGCGACCTTCGCAGATCGTATCCGCGAGGCGGGCTTTCGCGAATTGTTAGGCTTCGAGTGCTGCAGAAGGGAACAAGACCATCGCCGGGAGGCATGACGCTGGACAAGATTGAAATTACGGCTGCGCTATCCTATCTTCTTCCTCGGTACAGGGGCATATCGATCCTATGATTCGGGACATATTGCTGACGAAACGGAACAGACTATAACGAACGCTATGGGCGAAGCCAGGCGCTCTGCCGATTGAAAGAGGCGACAAGCATGGACCGGGTGATTCTGCACTGTGACGCCAACAAGTACTACGCCTCTGTCGAGATCCTGGACAACCCCGCGCTGCGCCCATATCCGGTTGCGGTCTGCGGCAGCCAGGAGGATCGGCACGGCATCGTGCTGACCGCCAACGCGATTGCCAAAGGGTTCGGGATTCAGACCGGCATGGCCAACTGGCAGGCCAAACAGGTATGCCCGAACCTGATCATACTGCACCCGCGCTACGAGCGGTATCTGCACTTTTCGCGGTTGATGCGCAAGATCTATCTGGAATACTCCGATCGCGTCGAGGCGTTTGGCTTGGATGAAAACTGGGTCGATCTGAGCAACCCTGGCGTGACGATCGCTGATGGGGAGAGGATCGCCAACGTTATCCGAAACCGCGTGCGGGAGGAACTGGGGCTGACGATCTCTGTGGGCGTAAGCTTTAACAAAATCTTTGCCAAACTGGGGTCTGATCTAAAAAAGCCTGATGCGACGACGGTCATCCGCAGAGACGATTTCCGAGAAAAAGTATGGCCGCTGCCGGTTTCGGAGCTTCTGTATGTCGGCCGACAAACTACCAAGAAATATGCGGATATCAACATCCGGACGATCGGGGATCTGGCGAGGTTTGATTCGGAATGTCTGCGGCGCAAGTTTGGCAAGACCGCCGATATGCTGCAATCCTACGCGCGTGGGGTAGATATGACCCCGGTCATGCCAGTGAGCGAATCCATGGCTATTAAGAGCATTGGCAATTCGACTACCGCGCCCAGTGACATCGAAAACCGGGATGACGCGCTTTGCATCGTGACCATCCTGGCGGAGTGCGTGGCCATGCGGCTTCGGGAACACGGGTTTCGCAGCCGGAACATCAGTATCGCGGTGAGAAACGTGATCCAGTATACGGATGGGAACAACCGAACCACGACATCGCTGGATTGGCACTCCTGCCAACATATGCTTGGGACATCCACCAATTTGGCGGTGGATATCATCCGCGAGGCAATGAAGCTGTTTGATGAGCGATATGCGAGGATGTATCCATTCAGAGGCTTGGGTATCAGTTGCGGGACGCTAGTGCCTGAAAGCGTGCCCGTACAGATGGACCTGTTTGGCAATGCGGAAAAGAAGGCTCGGATGGAGCAGTTGGAGCGCAATGTCGATATGTTGCGCAATCGGTTTGGCAACAACATCGTGCAAAAAGGCATCGTGCTGATCGATCGCAAAGCGGCAACGCTTGATCCGAAAGCGGATCACACGATTCACCCCGTGGCGATGTATGGGATGTGAAGAAGGGGGTATTAAGTCATGGCGGTTCAGAATCAAGCGCCCAATTCCGCGCCAGTGCCAACCACACACAAGGATTATGTGACCGTAGTCGCCAGGCATGAACTGGGCGGTCGCATACGGCCAGTGGCGTATCAGTTGCCGGGCGGGTCTACTGTCAAGGTTGATTGTATTACGGATGAACGGCAGGCGGCCAGTTTGAAATCTGGCGGGCAGGGGATGCGCTATACCTGCAAAGTGACTGTGGACGAGGTTCAGTCGGATGTGTACCTGTTCCATGATGAGGAGTTTTGGTTCATGGAGGCGATTCAGGCGCAGGGCGCGGCTCCGGGGACGGAACCTGCACATGTGCAGTTGCGAAAGGCCCGGAGGGAAGCAGGGTTATCGCAGAATGAAGTGGCACGGCGGTTGGGGATGGATGTGCTGGAGTATTGCCGAATCGAATGTGGGTCAGAGGATATCTCTGAAGATCAATATGATCGTATCAACATCTTGATAAGAAAAGCTGTCGCAACAATAGCATGATTTTTATTGGCTTTTAATGGCTGGTAGATACCAAACTATCCACCCAATAGCGATACACAGCAATCGCTATTGAGAGAATGGTGCTTCAACGCATACAGCGTGTTTATATTATTGAAATAAAGCACTCTCGGCTTTACGTGCAGGGAGTTTTGCTGTAAAATATTGAGTGATATTCGCACGGCTATTAGCAAAAGAAAACAGGAGCGTTAATCAATGCCGACACTCAACTGGATCGGAAAAGATAAAGTAATCAACCACCACCTGGATGTGCCTTTCCGTGTACTGGATTTGCAGTACACCTTTTCAACAGGCCATCAGGGGGAACCTAATGCAGAAAGTGAAAACAAGATTATCCGTGGTGATAATCTGGAAGCCCTCAAGGCACTATTACCGCAGTATGAAGGCAAAATCAAGTGCATTTACATCGACCCGCCCTATAACACAGGCAACGAAGGTTGGGTGTATAACGATAATGTGAACGACCCTAAGTTTCGTAAATGGTTGGGGCAGGTGGTGGGCAAGGAAGGCGAAGACCTGAGCCGGCACGATAAATGGCTGTGCATGATGTATCCACGGCTAAAACTGCTCCAGCGTCTGCTTGCCCCGGATGGCGCAATCTTTATCAGTATTGATGATAACGAACAGGCGAATCTAAAGCTAATCTGTGATGAAATCTTCGGCGCAACCTGTTTCGTTTCCAATATCTCATGGCAGAGAACCTATTCCACCAGAAACGATTCCAAAGGGATCGTCAACGAAGTGGAACATATGCTGGTTTACAGCAAGCAACCCAACTGGAACCCAAATAAGTTGCCGCGTACCGAAGCGATGGACGCAAAATATAAAAATCCAGATAATGATACCACGTTGTGGAGAACCGACAATGCCTTTGCCCCTGGCGCGGCCACCCATCAAGGCATGGTTTACGCAATACAACACCCTTTTACTGGGCAAATGCTTTACCCAAGCAATGGCGCCTGTTGGCGATACCAACAGAATGATATGCTGGACATTATGCGTGGCTGGTGTGGCTATGAATTGCGTGATTTGCATGATGAACGGGAACGTGCGCACGTCTGTGGCGTACCAGAAAATGAAGTTCGTCCGAATGTGATGGGGATCGTCCTAACCGAACCGCTCGAGATTTCAGTAGAAAAAGCACGCAAGGTATATGAAAGAGGCCAATGGCCACGTTTCTTCTTTACAAAGGGTGGGAAAGGCGGCATTGCACGAAAGACCTATCTGGATAACGTTGGCGGTAAACTTGCAACAAACCTATGGCTTCATAACGCCGTCGGCCATACCGACGAGGCAAAAAAAGAAATGCTGGCGCTCTTTGATGGCAAAGCGCTCTTTGATACCCCCAAGCCAACGCGCCTGATTGAGTTTGTTTTGAAAGTTGCCTCTGACCCCGATTCAATCATCCTTGATTCGTTCGCCGGTTCCGGCACCACTGCGCATGCTGTTTTGAACCTCAATGAGCAGGATGGCGGCAACCGCCGCTTCATCCTCGTGGAAATGGAAGACTATGCCGAAACCACCACCGCCGAGCGTGTGCGCCGCGTGATAAAGGGTTATGGCGAAGGAAACAGTGCCGTTACGGGTACTGGCGGCGATTTTTCCTTTTATGATTTGGGCGAGCAGTTGCTCATTGGTGATATGCTCAATCCGCATATTCCCACCCAGTGCATACGGGAGTATGTCTACTTTATGGAAACCAAAACGCCCATGCAGGGGGATAGCGAAACGGAACCCTACTTGCTTGGTGTGCACAGGCAGGCGGCCTATTACTTCGTGTTTGAACCGCACCGCGTAACCGTGCTGGATGATGAAATGCTCTCGACCATCCAGACTCACGCGGAGGAATACGTCATCTATGCCGACCAATGCGCGCTGGGGCAGGATGAAATGGCGCGACTTCACATCATCTTCAAGAAAATCCCTCGCGACATCACGCGGCTGTAAGGAGGCAGGTACATGGAACTGAAAAACTACCAACGGCGCGTATTGCGGGATTTGGATGCCTATCTGGCCTGCCTGAACGAGCCGCATGCAACGCTGGCCGATGCCTTTCGCAAGTTCTGGCTGGAGCAGGGCGTGGCCGTGGGCATGGGCGCGGTAGCACCCTATAAAAATGTGCTACCAGGCACGCCGCATGTGTGCTTCAAAGTGCCCACAGGCGGCGGGAAAACCTACCTTGCCTGCTGTGCGGTATTGCCCATCGTGAAGGCCATCTGCCAAAGCCGCCCGCAGGTGGTTGTGTGGCTTGTGCCATCCAATGCTATTTTGGAACAGACGGTGCAAACCTTGCAGGATAAGGAGCACCCGTATCGACATCGGCTGGATGTGAATTTTCAGGGCCGTGTGGAAGTTTGTACGAAGGATGAACTGCTAAACGGCCAGAACTTCAACCCCACGTCGGTACGCGAACAGCTTACCATTTGTGTGCTGAGCTATGATTCCCTTCGCTCCGCAAAAAAGGATGGCCGCCTTGTGTACCGTGAAAACAGCGCCTTGGCGGATTTTGCAACCCACTATCCCTCCGCCCATACCGTGGAAGGTGCGGATGATACGGCGCTGATTCAGGCGCTCAACGGGTTGAACCCCATCGTAATTGTGGATGAAAGCCACAATGCCGAATCTGACTTGAGTGTAGAAATGCTCAATAATCTTGATCCATCCTTCGTGTTGGATTTAACGGCTACACCCAAAGCCAACAGCAATATCATCTCTTTTGTGGATGCCCGCGCCCTGAAAGAAGAAAACATGGTCAAGCTTCCCGTGATCGTCTACAACCGTAACGATCAGGCCGATGTTTTGATGGACGCGCTCACCCTTCGTAGCAAGCTGGAAGAAGCCGCGCAGGCGGAAATGGCAGTTAGCGGGCGCTACATTCGCCCAATCATCCTGTTTCAGGCACAGCCCAAGGGGCGGGATCAGGCCAGAACCTTCGCCCACATCAAGGAAGATTTGCTCGCCGTTGGGATACCCGACGACGAAATTGCCATCAAGACGGCGGATATCAACGAATTGCGTGGTATCGATTTGAAAAGCCCCGATTGCAAAATACGCTATATTATCACAATCAACGCGCTGAAAGAGGGCTGGGATTGCCCGTTTGCGTACATTTTGGCAACACTGGCCAACAAAACCTCCGCGGTGGATGTGGAGCAGATACTGGGCCGTGTGCTTCGCTTGCCCGATACACAGCGTAATTCAGCCCAAATGCTCAACATGGCCTATGTGCTGACCTGCAGCAATGATTTCCGCGATACGCTGGAGCAGATCATTAAGGGGCTGAACCGCGCCGGTTTTACCCGGAAGGATTGCCTTGTGCAGGATACTCCTCCTGTTCAGCCGATACCTCAGCCTGTCCCACAGCAAATGGCCTTGGACGATGACCTGCAAAACGCCGAGGATTACCCCGGTGTGGATGTGGAAGCGGTCAAGCTGGAACTGGAACGGCGTGCCGCCGTCGGAAACGATCCAACCACCACGGATACCTTCCGCGAAATGGCAGCCTTTGCACAGCAGCAGGGCGATGCTTACGAAGCCAGTATGCAAAACCTTACCGACCTGCCCTTGGCGGAGGAAGTAATTGAAAAGATGCCACATTACGCCATTCAACCTCAGTTTCGGGCAAATATCCAAACACTCATCTTACCGCAGTTCTACCGCCATACTGCGGAGAGCCTTCTGCTGGCCGGAAATGATATTAAACTATCTAGGGAGGCACTCACAAAGGGCTTCACTCTGGCGGAGCAGGATGCGCATATCGATTTTACTTCCACAGGCGCTAAGGTAGCCGAGGTAGATATACAAGCCAATGGTGAGGCGGTACCCAAACACCGCTATCTCTCTGCCCGCGACAGCAAGGCATTCCGCGATGCCATCGAAACAGCGCCATCCGAAAAGAAGATTGAGCATTGCGTCTATCAAATCTGTGCCCTGCTGGATAAGGACGATACTCTGGTTGCCGGCGACCTTCGCAAGTATGTGGAGCGGGTTGTGCAAACCATGCAAAGAGATGATCTGGAGGCGCTAGAGCATTCCGTGCCGGCCTTTGCTTACAAAATCAAAGAGAAAATCGAGACATTGCAGGCTGCTTATCGCCAGAAGCGTTTCGATGAAATGCTGGAGACTGGCAACATAATCTGCAAGGATGGGCTAGGCTACGTGTTTCCAGAGATCATCACCCCGGTGAAAGCCACCGAGAGCCTTGTTAAAACACTCTACGAAGCCGAAGCCGACGATATGAACGGCTTTGAATATGAAGCCATTCAGCAGATTGCTTCGCTGGATAACGTTACGTGGTGGCACCGTGTGATAGAACGTCGCGGATTCAGCCTGAACGGGGCAATAACGCACTACCCAGATTTCATCGTGTGTACGACAAGCGGTACCATCCTTCTTGTGGAAACCAAGGGCGATCATTTAATCAACGACGAAACCAAGCAAAAGTTGCATCTGGGTCGCGCATGGCAACATCAGCTTGGGCAAAAGTACAAGTACCTGATGGTGTTCAGGAGTGCGGAGTTGCAACTGGAAGGCGCGGTCACGTTGGATAAGGCGCTTCAGTTGATTGGGCAGCTATAATGCTGGTGGGTAAGACACCATGTACCTACGCGGATGCATTGTTACATAATGATACGAAGCAGTTCCCCTGTCTTTTCTAGGGAAACGCCGCGTAATTGGCTTTAAGGATTTACAGATTAGGCAGAGTAGTCAAAGCGTTACAGCCCGTTCCCGTTTTTGCTCAGAGGCGAACCCCGATCAGGCCAACAAGCCGTGCTTGTCAGCCAGATAAAGGTTTGCCAGAGCAAAGAGCATGTTCAGTTGGGCGGCCTGTTTTCGTCGGCCTTTGTACCGGGTCTTGCGGAAGTGGAACAGATTCTTCACGACGCCAAAGACATGCTCGACTTTTGCACGAATGGATGATTTCTCACGCTCCCTGCGTCGTATCTGTCCGCTGGAGCGAATGGTACAGTTCTTACTTTGAGAGGGTCTACGGTTGATCTTATACCGGATGGCCTTTCCGCTTGTGTTGCGGGTGATGGCACCCTCGCGTTTGTCGGCTCCCAAGTATCCACTATCTCCGTATACTTCCATTTCATCGCCGTTAAGTAGCGCAGGAACGACGGTCACGTCATGCACGTTGGCACCCGTTACTTCCACGTGATGAACAAGCCCGGTTTCCCTGTCTACGCCTATGTGCGCCTTATAGCCGAAGTACCACGTATTGCCTTTCTTCGTCTGGTGCGCATCCGGATCCCGTTTCTTCTCTCGGTTCTTCGTGGAGGATGGGGCGGCGATGATGGTAGAGTCAACAATGGTACCTTTCTTGAGAATCAGCCCCTGTACAGAAAGGAGGCCTACCACCTGTGCGAACAGTTTCTCCTGCAGGCTGTTCTTTACCAGCAGCGCCCGAAACCGCCCGATGGTATCGCCGTCCGGTATCTGGTTGCTGGAATCGACGTCACAGAACTCCGAAAAGGCACGGCTGTCGATGATCTCCATCATCGTGGCCATGTCTGACAGGTTATAAAGGCTCTGCACCAGATGGATTCTCAGCATCAGTTCGAGATCGAAGGGTTTGTTGCCGCGCTCTCCCTTATAATAGTACGGCTCGATGATCCCTTTCCACTCGCCCCACGGTATGATGCGATCGATCTGCTGGAGAAATTCTTTCTTG
>Ga0183096_1002620_pt1 | contig 12077 bp, 8 predicted proteins | sample Biomet5_FD_127791 | JGI IMG/M metagenome (GOLD analysis project Ga0183096, IMG submission 127791) | Microbial communities from bioreactor (seeded with sewage sludge) at LBNL, California, USA - Biofuel metagenome 5 (version 2) (version 3) | ecosystem: Engineered > Bioreactor > Anaerobic >...
CCGATGTAGTGTCTATATTTTCTGAAATACTAGCAAATCTTATGTTAGTGCTTTCAAAAAATTCTGTAAGATATAATAAGTCTTTTGTCGATCTAGTTATCCTGTCAAGCTTTGTAACAAAAACAGAGGACACCAAGCCCGCTTCAACATCATGAAGCAATTCCTTCAATGCGGGGCGATTGGTATCCTTAGCACTATAGCCTGCATCTTTGTAAAGTTTATAGATATGAATTTGGTTTGCAACGCAGTAGGCACGAAGTCGTTCCTCTTGGGTAATCAATGAATCCCTATCAATTTGATTTGCAGTCGATACACGAACATATATTCCCGCGCGCGGCTGGCTCATAGGCGTCATAGCAATCACCCTGCTGGCTTTTATGCAAAACTAGATCGCTGACACTGGCAGGTCAACAAAAACAGCAAAATATGCGGAGGTAAATAAATAGTCTAAAATTTTGGTATGATATGAAATTCCGAACGCGGGGCTATACAAAAACAGCGAAATCTACCGCAGCATTCAAGCAACATTCGGGCAATTAATGCATTTCAGGTTGTGAAAGGACTTTCATTTAGCGTACTTCACCTATATTTACAGCCACTTAAGTCCGAGTAAATCCGGTCAAACCCTATGGGTTCCGACTAGGTTTACCTACTCAACCCTCCTGGCCCTTGGCGTGACCAACCCCGTTTCTTAGGCCAGAAACTTTCGCTACTCGACCACAGAACGTCACCGCTTGTCGGCGGATCGTTAGATTGAGGTCATCAAGTTAGGGGGCTTTCTCTCAATTACATTCCTACCTAGTTCATTACAAATGATGAGCACGGCCCATCTGGTATCTTCGCCCCCTAGTGGATATCCACACAGACATCTTTACAAGTGATTGAAAGAGCAACAAATTACAAAGCTAACTTCATCTATCCTCTTTATTCATTTCCTTCGCATAGACACGGAATCTGTTTTCAATAATTCGTAACACATCTGAATGATCGTTGTAATTTCTTTCTATGTCCAGACCAACAATAATGTTTTCCCCTCGAATATAGTAAAGCCTTCTCTTTTCGTCAATATTTACTTGGAATAAAGGTTTTGCTTGAACAACTACAGTATTAATTATTTTAGTTTTAGCCTTAAAAGTTCCGTTGGCCACCATAAAAATGATGCTTACGATTTTGTGTGGCAATTTATTGTCAATCGCTAAACACCTGACGATATCTTCCACCGCCCCGTAAAGAATACGGTACTGACAATGTCGCAATACGAGATTAAGATGTTCAAAAAGAAAATCAGCCAAGCTCCTAAACTCTTTTAGTGATTGAATTTGCACACTTTGCATAGATGACATTTGAGACTTAATATAGTTAACCTGATCACTAAAATCCTGTAGAACTTTAAGAACATTTTCCGTTTCCGCTTCCCGGATTTCTTTATTCATTTTTTTCTCTTGAAACTCAAAACACACTTTATTCATGACGATATCAGGGAGTCTTAACGACAAGTATCTAAGAAGTCTTGAAGCTTGTTCCATATGCTCACCCGCGATCAACCATAGATATTCTATACTTTGCAGAAATTACTGTCACGATCAACTCGAGAAACAAAAATATAACAGCGTTATTTAATAAAAGTAAATTAAAAAGTGTATTGCCAAACGGATTGTTTCCAGTAAAAAAACTTTTTATAGACTTTATATAAAACAAATAGTCATCTACTGGGGCAGGATATTGGCGTTTATAAAAATTCACAGTATATTTGCCTATAAAAAAAGATTTCTCCGAAAAAGGGTCGAAAACGCCACGGCCTAATTCCTTGGAGACTACGACCTTTTGTGAATCGATTATTTCAATCTTTAAAAATCGTGCACCTTCAAGAGAACTTTTTAATTTCTCAAAATCGATAGTCGAGTCGCCCTCCAGAATATATCTTAAAAGTGATTCAATTTCGTTAATTTCAACATCGTTTACTCGAGAGATGGTAGTATAATAATTTTTATTCACAAAGCCCGTAAAAACATAAAGAATCCCTAGTGAAAAGACTAACAGCACGAAGTGACGCACAAAATTTCTTTTAAACATACTCGAGCCCAAACTTGTTTAATATGTTTACTGCTCAACTCGATAAACAGACTTGCGACTAACCAAGTCTTATTTGTGAATAAAATAGCCTAGAAAGATCCTGTATAGCTGTGTTAGTCTAAAGGCGCAATACAATTCCCATCCAAAGCAGACAAAAGCAAATCTTAATCATTTTTACTACGTACTTGCATTATATTCGGAAGCACATCTATTTTGCAGGTTAACAGTTCCATTTTTTCAGCACTATTATCGCCACAAGGAATAGTATTTACTTGAACTGGGTCGGCTTACTGCATGCATCCTCTAGTGTAGGCTTTATAACCGCTAAAATGCGTTTATAAGTAATCGCCGAGCGTGAGGCATAAAGGCTACCTTCCGTAATGTTAGACTGAATAAGAACCACTCCAAGACTAAGTCCGGCCTGTATTCTATCTCACCGGACAAATAAATGAGGACTGGGTTGCGTCTCAAAAGATAATACATCAAGGCGTAAGAAGTGACATTATTGCCGCAGGATAGACATGCGTATAGTCAGACATTCTCATTTTTAACAATGGCATCAAAAGAAACACGAAGAATCCTTAAACTCGTTAATTATGCCGTCTAGTTTTACCGGGAAAGACGACTCTGTAGTAAGTGCCAAGAATGAAGCCGCACGCGTTAATCCTACATAAAGAAATTTTTCGATAAGCCCAGGATAAATTTTATCGAGTCTATCCATCATCCAGAAGAAAACACAGTCAAATTCAAGCCCCTTGATATACTCTACTGAAAAGATACGAACCTTAGTGCTATTTCCTAAAACCTTACCTTCATGGCAAGTTTCTGTTTCTATAGCATTTATATAAAGCTTATCAACCAACAGCTCGCAAACAACATCGATGTCTTTTTCTTTTGGGACAAAGACTGCTATGGATGGCAAGTAATTGTAGTGCTCATAGATTTCGATAATTCTTTCAGCAATCCACACTGCGCAGTCGTGTTCATTGCCAATATACTTAAGCGGCGTTGGATAGCCGACGTCTTCGTACGGTGAAATAAAATATGGCACCTCACCAAGAAATTGCTGGTACAGCTTTTGGGCAATTCCAAGTAGCTTTGGGTTTAATCTGTAAACCTTTTGGAGAGTGTATTTTTCAGGTGATTTTAATAAAATGTTTAAATCATCCCAGCTAGAAATTCCACAGTATGTTGTGCGCTGCATCAAATCACCAGCAATTGTAATCGAAAAAACACTTGGGTTGCTTAAAAACAAAATCGTTCCTATTTGCAAAGCTGAAAAATCTGCCACCTCATCTATGCAAATATAATAACGATAATGATGCCTGATGTTATCAAGATAGTTTTCAGTTTCTTGAACACCAGCTAGCTTTTTAATCATTTTCTTATACTCTGTAAATCCTGGTCGCCTTACCTTACTATCAAGATAGACACGATTCCGATTACATATCCACGACAATTTTTGAACGCTGTAAAGGACTATGTCTAATTCAGAGGAGCCAATGTACCCGTCTTTGAATTTGAATAGTTTTGAATAGTTCAAATTAGAACTACGAAACTCAGAAAAAACATCAATGCAATAAGCTATTAAATTATTTGCGTCAGAAATATACACGCAATCTTGAATAAACGAGAAAATGTTCTCTGCAATTTCGATTAGCAGTTTCAGTTCTAAACTGTTGACTATAATATTATTGAATAAATCAACCAACCCGGTGTTCACAATGTATTTCTCAGAAAACTTAAACCCTATTAGGCAATAAAACAAAGCTGCAATAAGATCATTTTTTTCATTTTTAGAATATGTTTTGTCTACCAGATTATTTTTCAAAAATTCTTCAAAAAACCCTGATGCGCTAACAGAAAGTATAAAAGCTTTTTTTATTTTATTCAATGCTGAATAGATACAAGACACAGGCCCATCACTATCATTTTGCAATAAATCATTGTTCTTTGAACTTCTATCTGAAAATAATAAGTAAAATTTATCATGAATTCGCCTAATCAAATTCAGTATTGATGCGCTGTTTTCAGTCAATGTTGATGATTCAACATGATGGCGCACTTCTTCAAACGCTGAATTGATAAATACAAATGTAGAGTGTAGGTGAAAAAGTTTAGTTTCTTTATAAAAATTCTTTTCTACAAGGCGCTGTTTCAACAATTTACCTGGGGTTTGCGATTCAACAAAAAGATGCGATAATATTTCTTCAACATTCTTTATATACAACAATATCTTCTCTCGGAGTTCACTAAAATTGGTGTAGAGTTTGCCTATAAAATATTGCTCGAACTCCAAGCCCATTTGCGTGTACGAATAATTTGGTATTTTACATGATTCCTCTAATGCGAGCCGATAGTGTCCTTTGTTCTTGATTTTTAAAATATTATAGCAATCTCTAGCGATATTTATTTTTTCATGATCCCATGCTTTTACAGTTTTATTTGTTGCTGAAAGGTTTTCTTTGTTCATTGTTTCTTTTAAATAGTTCCGCAACAGTTCATTAGGACAAAACAATACCCATCCTTTATCTGGACCTACCTCAGTATAAAAATCAATTTTATCAAAATGTTTTTTTTCAGAATCCGACAAGAACTCATACTTTGTTTTCTGCGACAATCGCTTAATGAGAACAGTCGACTTACCTGTTCCAGGCGCTCCGGTAATTACTATTTTTTTATTTAAATCAACCCTGAAAATTGCATCTTGTGTAGAGTCAAGAATTGGATTGTCATTAAGTGAAAAAGCCCTGACAGTTGGCGTACTAATTTTTTCGATATCACCTTCCTCGGCCCTAAAATTTTCTAAAAAATTGTCTATTGAAAATCGTTCGTTAGCATGTGCTTGTTTATTCATTGCAGGCAATGGTCGGTTTTCAACTTCATAAATTTCTGAAGAAAGCTTCTCATTTTTAGCCATAAACATAAGGAGTGATTTTATCGAAAATTTCATATCTTTTAGAGATATCCTGTTTTCTTTTGCATCCCAACAGCAATGTTCTTTTATCGACCGAAAAATATTCGTGCTATTCACATCGAAATAACGTTTACCATTTGGCACGGCTATCATACACTGACGTCCTGGAACTCGCGATGCTAAAGCTCCCATTGGGGATAAATAACTAACATATCGAACGTTTGAATTTGATGGCTTTACCATATGAGGCGTGCCATGCCGAAAAAATAGAAAAAATGTCTCTTTTCCATTTTCACTGGCACTACAAAATCCAATTGAAAGTTCTTTTTTTACTAATTGTTGATCGTAAAACAAGCTCCACGATTTTATGTGAAGCAGTCTATCAACATCGCTCGCATCACTATCAAGGGAGTGAGGTTCTCGAACAATAAAATTTTCTTCTAGATGATCAAGCTCACTAAGGATAAACCGTGCAATCTCGGTGGCCAAATATTCTTTGGATTCCATTTATACGTGGTCCTTTTGATGGGAACGAACTGGACTATAGATTCGACGGCAAATGGTTTGTTTAACAAAAGCTTAAAGGAACGAGCCTCAAGGGAATCCACGAACCCCACGATTGTCCTTATAATCGGAATCCCGGGTGCAACCTGAGTGAAAAAAGCGCAGAAAATCAATGGCGCGAGCCATATTGCTACAACAACTTTTTGAACATTACACGGAAATCTCGATTATCGTGTAGTAACCCATCGAATTTGATCGACTTTTCTCGAAATACCCCTTCCCGTGACCAGAAAAATCCATTAGATTTACACGCATACGTTTAAATAACCGTGTAAGCTCGAGGTGACCACATGAACCACCTTGCAGTCCGACAGAATCTCCCGGCCACCATTCAACCGCAAATGGTCGAAGAGATCCCTTACCTGCTCCCGGACCAGGTCGCCGCCCTGACCACCGCCTTTCAGGAATGGTTCGATGACGCCTCCGTCCGTCCCTCTACCCGGAAAACTCGTGGGCGTTATTGGCTGGCGTTTCTCTTCCTTCGCTTCACCGGGGCCAGGTTGGGCGAAGTGCTTGCACTGAATGATGTTAACGATATCGATTACCGCGCCGGTGATGTCAAGTTGGTAACCCTAAAGCGGCATGCGAAGACGGACAATACTGGAAGGAAAACCAAATCAGTCCCGGTGAGGCTCGTGCCGGTGCCGCCGTCCATTATTTCCGAGCTTGCAACTTACTTGGCCCAATATCCTGACCAACGTGGTCGAGTATTCAAATTAGACCAAGGCAACATGCGCCGGGTCTTTTACGAGAGAGCCGATGAAGCTAATCTGCCCCGTTCTTTGTCACATCCTCATGTCCTCAGGCATACAAGGGCAATCGAGATGACGCGCCTTTCCGTTCCTCTTACTGGTGTGCAATCCATTTTGGGACACTCGTCTTTAAATACAACAGCGATATACACTCGGTTAAGCAACCACGAAACCAAACAAATTTTGCACCAAGTTGGTTTGATATAATTACAGACCTATTTTTTGTAATAAGTCCATACCAATCGTCGCGCAAAAACGAACCGGCTCGACCCCAGAGTATCCTCCGAACTTACCGTATACAATCGGGCAAATCGGGCAAATCGGGATCAACCGATCCTGCACTTCCGCCCTCACCTCACCCCTTGCTGCCCCAGTTCAGCCATTAACCGGGCCACTGCCAGTTCCTTAGCCTTGGCTTCGACGTCCACGGTCATTTCACGTCCCAGCCAGCACACAGGAAAGTCCTTCGGGTCGAGGAAATCGGCATGCGGCTTTGGATTTCCCTGGCCCCAGCCATTTTTGGGTGAAGAAACATGACAGTACTGTTCGCGTTTCACGGTTGCCCAGGTGCCAGCAGCCAGATCCGTGGCCTCAAGCTCAGTGAGGCCATCCGGATTGCACCTATGGTGATGGACGTCGTAAACCAATGGAATGGAGAGCGCGTGGCACACAGGGAGCAAATCGCGCACAGTGTAGCTGACGTCGTCGTTTTCCAACGTGAGTCGGGTGCTTACTTTCTCGGGCAGGTCCTTGAACGCTCCGCTCAAACGCTCCAGAGCTTGCGCCTTGTCCCCGTAAACGCCGCCGGCATGGATGTTGATCAAATCTGCTCCAACGGCTTCTGCCCAGTCGGCTTGGCAGCTCAGTTCACGAATGGAATTTTCCGTCACTTCCGCTCTTGGCGATGACAGCAGGATAAACTGGTCCGGATGGAAGCTGAGTCGGATACCATTATTCTTCGAAAAGTTCTTTGTCGATGCCAGCAGGTCATTGATTTGCTCACAGTCCGGCAAATCTTCAAGCCGGTAGCCTGTAACAGGGTGTGTCATCCGGGGAAAGAACTGGGACGAAATTCTGAAAGCGCCAATGCCCAGACGATGAACCGTCTTGACAGATTCCAGCAGACTTTTGGAGTTGTGGAGGCAAATGCCAGATATTTTTTCCAAGCGCGGTTTGACCGTCAGGTTCAACAAGGCTTTCGCCGTGGTTGTTCTAAACGATATGTTTTCTTCAACAAATAAACAGCAAAGGCCAAGCCGCATAGATTCCCCTTATTTTGCTGGAATTATTTCAGCATTCGGCCAGACATAATTTTTAAATTTCGATTTCCAATTGAAAAATTGAGTTGACATCTTGTTTGTCGATGATAGATCGTTTCCATCTAACATGAACACAAACAAGGAGTCCACTATGGTCGATAAAGAAATGTGGTCGGAAGCTGTCAATCTTGCCAAGGACCAGCTTCGCCACGGCAAAATCCATTTTAGCGATCTCGAAAGCGTCGCCAAGAGCATCTATGAGAAACTTGATTCGCTCCGCAGCGGCCCAATTATCGATATCAGCGCCGAGCCGATCAAGCAGATTGAGGCTCCTCGACACGAGAAAACTCGCAAGTGCGTTAAGTGCGCTCTCTGCGGTGCCGAATTCAAAACCCTCACGAAAAAGCACCTCGCCACTCATGGGCTGACTCGTGATGAGTATATGAAGAAGTTTGATGTCAAGAAAAAGGACATGTCGGTCAAGGTGGCTCGCAAGACGTCCACTGGCGACGACAACCCCCTCAAGCAGATGCAGATGATCATGAAGACGTTTGGCATCGCGCGGGGCGACGTGAAGAAGTTCGTCATGGACAAAGGCTTTGACGGCCTTAAGGGCTTGGCTGCCGCTGCCAAGGAAAAAGGCGTCGGCGTCATCGAGATGCTCGGTGGCAGCGCTCCTGCTGCGCCCGCCAAGGAAGAAAAGAAGAAATAGTTTTCAAAGGCCATTGAAGTAAGCCCCTCATTGGCCAAGTGGCCAATGAGGGGCTTTTGCTTTCAATTATACCAGCTTGGTCGCTGCGGTTTTTTTTACATGCTCCATTGAGGAAATAAGGCTCTCACTTCTCCGCTTCCCACCAGCTTTGCAAACAGCCTGTAGTTCCGCGTCTCGTGCCGCACCCTCCCAGCCACAATGGCGGGGTGAATACAGAGCTTCTCGGCCATGCCGTCAACGAACTCCGGGGTCGTGTAGACCGAAGACGGGATCGCTTTCCACCCTTCGGACGGGATGAGCGACTCCATGGCCAGTGCGTCGGCATCGCGTTCTCGTGCGTCCTGGCTCCGAGCTTCCAGGTCGTCAACCACAAAGCTCCCCGGCTCAATATGCCCTAGGGTGAGGTGGGCCACCTCATGGAGCAGTGTGAACCAGAAATTGTCGATTCGGTCGTGGCGCAGGGACATGCCAATCACGGCCGTGCCGTCCGGCTCAAGCAGCGCGGCCCCGTCCATGTACGTCTTGGGAAAGTGACGCTCAACGACAAAATGGATGCCGGCCATTGCCAAATATTCCCGGGCTAGGACCGGGCCACGTGGGTCACGGCTCAGGACAACTAGTCCGCGAAGAAAATCGGAGCACAGGGCCGCCCGATCAAACTTGACCGGTAACGTCTCCTTGGCCGCGATGGATTTCAAACCGCACACCCATGCTAGCATGGCGCTTTCGTCGCCTCTGGCTCCCAGGCGCATGGAACTGCGGGCGGCGTAGGCAAGCGGAGCGTCGCCAATGCCGCATTCATTGAGCCATTGACGCACCGCCGCTTCAACCTCGGCCTTGCTCGCAGGGTTAATCCAGCCCCGGGCCTTCATCTCTTTAATCGGGAATGCGGAGACGTCCAACGGCTGGGCTTGCAAAGGCATTTCCTGGGCCAGGGTGTCAAGGGGGATGCCCAGACCGGCATGAAGGGCATGGATCATGTCCAGAGACAGCCGACGTTTGCCGGCCAACACCTCGGACACGACCCCCTTGCTCCCCATGAACGGCTCAAGGTCACGCCGGGTCAAGCCCTGCTGGTCCATGGCAAATTTGATGGCCTCAAGCGGAGTCGGCTTGGGAATGGGGTAGTGCTCTTCTTCGTAAACCTCGACAAGCTTGGCCCAATACTCGAGACGCTCGTCGTCTTCGGTTCCAGGCTCGGCTCCCATGAGGCTGTCAATCACAGCCAGGGCATTGTTGTAATCGGCTTCGGTCTTAATCAGGCGTTCCATGTTCCTCACCTCTGGTTTGAGGTGTTCCCCAGCTAAGCACTGGAAACATCGTCAATGCCGTCGTACTCCTTATGGGTTCCAATAAACCGCACAAAGGCCAACTGGCTTCTAAAGTCTATTCTTACAATGAGGCGGAATTTGTTTCCCGCGATATTAAACACAAATCTGTCGCCGCCAACATAATCAACTGTTCGGGACATCTGCCTTAATTCAGCGAAATTTTTCCATTCGCGGGAGGTAATTGCGTCATGCCAAGCGACCAGAGGTCCAGTGGCCTGCGGATGTGCAGTCCAAAATGTTGCTAAGGTCCGTTTGGAAACAACCCGCATTTTCTTTCCAGCCCCATGCATGACTTGATATTACCACTAGGCCAAGCCGAGTCAAGCTGATTGTTCTCTTTTTGAGAACTGTTTTCTGTCTCCGGTTTCAAGTCAAGCGTCGAGAAACGAACTCACTGGAAATACACCTGAATTCTTGAGCTTATCCGGGGCCTAAATCCACTCGGTCTCCCAGATGGATTGCGAACCAGCGTCATGCCCTCCCCCCGAGCATAGCATAACGACTCGATATTATTGATAATTATTTTCTTGGCTTTGACGGTCTCAAGGGATTGACTGCCGCCGCCAAAGAGAAGAGCGTCGGCATTATCGAGATGCTCGGTGGTGCCCCTGCTGCTCCTGCTAAGGAATAAAAAAAGAAATAGTTTTCAAAGAACATTGAAGTAAGCCCCTCATTGGCCACTTGGCCAATGAGGGGCTTTTACTTTCAATTATACAAGCTTGAGTTGCTCTGGTTGTCCCGGTTTCCCTTTCTTAGGCTTTTCAAAATTCTTTTGCAGCCACTCAATGGATCCATTTGTTTCGAGCCATACGTCACGCATTGCTAAACGGTAGAACCACGCTGCGTCAGCCCCTTTTATTGACACGAGGCCAGGCGATAGTTTCGGCTGTTTGATATTCTTTGCTGCGAGGTAATGGACGCATTTAGGGCAGACGTCGATGGCTGCTTCTATAGCCTTATTGGCATTTTCAAGATTGCCCACTCTGAAAAAAGCCAAAGCTTTTCCAAGTAAAATATTTAAATCAAAATCTTCAGGATACCTCTCTGAAAAACCAAGCGCTTCGTCGTTTTTGTTTTCACTTAACAATCTATTCATTTTGAACATTCTCATTCCATGATTGTCGTTAGGATTTAGCCTGAGATATACATCTACAGCTTCCTCGAGCCGCTTGTCCATGTCGAGCATAGAGAACACAGTGACTAGTCGGGAGAGGGGGCGTAAGGCAGGACGATTTTCAATGAATCCCCATGGCAACGTTTCTTCGTCATCGAGTTTGATGTTTTTTACAATTGCGAGCGAACGATCCAGGATTGGCAAAACCATTTTCTTCAAAAATGAGTCGTCATGAAAATAACCATTTGAAAACAATGCTGTTGCAATGTCGTCCAGTATCGCCAAACTATCAAATGCCGCTGAGTTCTTACCGAGAAATAGCAACCATTTTTTTGCCGCGCTTTGTTCCCAAGGGTCTTCGGACGAGAAGGATTCATTGTTTGTTCCAAACGGCTTGTCGAGAGGGAAAATATTCTCCCATTTCTTTTCTAAGATTGTGAGGGCTTCAGGCGTTTTAATGGAGTATTCATGATTGTTTTCGGAGCGGTTGTACTCGTCGGGCGATTCCTCGTTAGGGCTTGATGACTCCTTCAACTCCCCGATAAGCCTCAGGGCTGTTGTTTCTAGTTCGTCTTTAGCAACGCCCATCGTTTGCAATTTACTTGAGAATTTAGTGATTAAATTCTCTTCGTCATCGTCAATATCCAGCTCATTATCTTTTCCTAGTTGGTATTCTGGAATAGGCCTTCCGAACACATCTGCTATCCAGTCATGCAGGACATGAGAAGGATCGTTACCTGACTCAATTGAAAGAGTCGCGAGGGCTTCTTTTGGATTCTTTGCTGCATGTTTGATTAAATTTATGAGATCAGCATAGTCATCTTGTGCTTCCTTGGGCAGGTTCTTGAATTTTTTGAGCCAAAAGTTTGCCCTTTCCTGGATCTGATTCCATTTTCCTTCAACGGCAAGGAGTTGCAATTCCAAATGACTCAAATCAACTGAGTCAGGGCTATCCTTCATCGCATTTTTAAATGCTTCCCAAGCCCCTGCAGTGTCTCCTTTGTCGATCCGAATGGCTGCAAGTCGTTGCCAAGCCGAGGACCGAAGCGGAGAGCGTGGCGCTGTTTCTACAATTTTTTTCAGTAAGATATTCTTGGATTTATATTTATCTAGATCATCATATGCATTGCAAAGCAAATGGAGGGCGTAGTCAAAGTCTTCTCCGTGGCCTTTTATTCCGTCTTTAAAAAATGGTTGCAATAAGGAAATGGCCTTTTGCGGACGCCCCTCTTTGACATGTCTATCAGCAACTACAAGAATGGCAGTCATGGGTATCGAAGAATCTAGAAGAGCTTCTTTCAATTCTTTTGAAGGAATAACGGAAACTAGGATAGGCCAAATGACTTGAGGATCAA
>Ga0183096_1002622_pt1 | contig 12071 bp, 8 predicted proteins | sample Biomet5_FD_127791 | JGI IMG/M metagenome (GOLD analysis project Ga0183096, IMG submission 127791) | Microbial communities from bioreactor (seeded with sewage sludge) at LBNL, California, USA - Biofuel metagenome 5 (version 2) (version 3) | ecosystem: Engineered > Bioreactor > Anaerobic >...
GCTGATGCTGTTAAATACATCCTGGGAGATGAAAGAACAAAAACTTTTCAGAACTACCGCACTCTTCTTGACAATGGTATCATGGTAAACGGCGGTTCAGATCATATGGTAGGATGGGACTCTAAAACTTCCATTAATCCCTACAACCCATTCCTTGCTATGTGGACCATGATAACCCGCACTACAGAAAGGGGAACTGTAATACTTCCGGAAGAAGCAATTACAAGACAGGAAGCGCTGAAGATTTACACGATCAACAATGCTTTTGCCTCTTCGGAAGAAAAAATAAAAGGCTCCATTGAAGTCGGCAAATTGGCCGATATGGCTGTTCTTTCAGCCGATTTATACGAATGTCCTGTTGATCAGATCAAGGACATCGTGGCCGATTTGACCATTGTGGGCGGTAAAATAGTTTTTAAAAGAAAATAACATAAATGAAAATAAAAATGAAAAACATTCAACGCAGAAAATTCTTAACTACAACAGCCGCAGCTGCTATGGCCCCTTCCTTCCTTACTTTTGGAAGCGAAAAATCCGAAATTGCAGAACCCCTGCTACAGGAAAGGAAGAAAAATATACTTTTAGGAATCATCATCGATGGGGATAATCCAGATCTTGGATTAAAAAAAGTCCGCGATCTTGGATTTGAAACCTGCCAGATTGAAATTTCAAAATACACTCCCGAAAAGGCTTCAGAGGTAAAAAGTGCCATCAAAAAATACAAAATTCAGCCCAATGCTCTTGTTTGTCTCGGGCCTGGAAAGATGGTCTGGAATTTTACCGAAGGCCCTTCTACCATTGGCATTGTTCCCCGTGCTATCCGGAAAGAGCGGATGCAACGTCTTCACGATGGTATCGATTTCTGTGCCATGGCAGGAATCCCAGCCGTTCACAGCCATTTTGGATTCATTCCTGAAAACCCAGCCGATCCGCTTTATGCAGAACTTATCGCCTGTATGAAAGAACTTGGCAATCATGCCAGAAAGAAGGGAATTAATATTTTCTGCGAAACAGGCCAGGAAACCCCGACAACCCTGCTTCGGGCAATTGAAGATGCAGGTACCGGAAATATCTTTGTTAACTACGATACGGCCAATGTCGTCCTTTACGGCAAAGCCAATCCTCTCGACGGATTGAAGATGCTCTCCAAATATGTCAGATCCCTTCATGCCAAGGATGGACATTATCCCACCAATCCCAAACTACTAGGAGAAGAGGTACCCATTCCACAGGGTATTGTTAATTTCCCCGCCATAATTTCGTATCTTAAAGAGATTAATTTCAAAGGAGAAATCATCATTGAATGTGAGATTTCAGGCCAAAATAAAGACTATATTATAAAGACCAGAGACTATCTCGAAGGACTTATTTCATCCAAATAACTTTCGCAATGAACTCCCTACAAAGAACCCTTGATTTCATCAACAACCGTAAGGTGGACAGGCCTCCTTTTCACCCCATTGTCATGAGATTTACTGCCCAATACGCGGGTGTAAATTATCGTGATTTCTGTCTCGATTCCCAAACCAAGTGCATGGCCAACATCAAATGCGCCCGTGATTTTGGATACGACTGGGTAAATGTAATGTCTGATCCCTATGCAGAAGCCGAAGCTTTTGGAGTAAAAGTGGAATATCCCTTAAACAGCCTTCCACTTGCCAAACAATTTCCCCTTTCCGATCACTCCGGCTTTAAAAATCTGAAAGCCCCGGTAATTCGCGAACATGAGAGGTTGATGGCCCGGATCAGGGAGATTGAAATTTACAAAAAGGAACTGGGGGATCGCTATTTCATTACCGGATGGGTCGAAGGGCCACTGGCAGAATATTGTGATCTGAAGGATATCTCCGAAGCTCTGCTCGATTTTTATGAAAATCCGGATGAAATGGTCAAAGCCATGGATATTATCACTTCGTTCAGCATGGAGTTCATTGCTGCACAAGTTAAGGCCGGCGCTCACTGTATCGGGATCGGGGATGCAGCCTGCTCGCTGATCTCCCCCGAACTTTACCAGGGATACATCTTTCCAAGGGAGAAAATGCTTATCGATCACGCCCATTCACTTGGGGCCTTAATAAAACTGCATATCTGCGGAAATACCACCGCGATCCTCCCTGATATGATAAGGACAGGGGCTGACATTATCGACATCGACCACCTTGTCACTTCGATGGAGGACTTTATCGATTTGTTATCGGATAAACAGGTCTTTTCAGGAAACAGCGACCCTGTTTCCGTGATAAAGGACGGCACCCCCGAGACGATCCGTGAAAGCGTTGAAAGTTGTTTTCTCAAGACCAAACACCGGGGAATCGTCTCCGCCGGATGTGAAGTACCTGCCGAGACTCCCATCAAGAATTTCAGAGCCTATATGAATGCTGCTCACGGACTGGCCAGATACTTCTGAGAAATTTAAATCACAGTCTATAACATATTAAAAAACCATCCAAAATACGGATGGTTTTTTAATTTCCTTTTAAACGAGAACCAATGGTTTATTCCAATCCATCAGGTTTTGATCAACAAACAACCACTGTTCCAAATCAAATTAATCGAAAAAATCCGGAATAAAATTCCCCATGATCTTAACCCAGGGTGACAGATCTTTCGCCTTGCCTTACTCCTATCATGCCGGCGTCATGGCCCTATTTTGAAGTATATTTCATCAGTATTTAAACACAGTTTCTCCACTAATTAGTACAGGAACTCCGAACAAATAGTGCAGAAACAGTGCAGTAAGTAAGACCATGACAGGAGCATGATACGAGGATGGCTTCCTTTAAACAGGAGGCGGCTACCCTGTTCCGTTAGGGGAAATGATAGAAGTTTGGGCAGAAATTATCAGCAGGGAAGCTGATGATCTGGTATTAAACATATACCATAACCGCCTCTAAACCTGAATCGGCAAGTAAAGAATCAGATGCAAATTTTTAATTACAACGGAATAAGCTCAACCCTTTTAACAAATATTTCGGCGCCTTCGGATTGCACCTGAATACGTCCTTTCTGCGGCTGAACATCGATAGCATGATTCACCAGGGTACCGTTAAGATAGATGAAAATCTCTTTCCCTTTGGCAATACATTCAATTTTGTTCCATTGGCCTATAGGCTTTTCAAGATCGCTTGCCCCACGAAATCCTTTTACGTCCTTCCATTGTGGATCACGGCCAAACCAGTTGATTCGTCCGCCATTAATGGTTGCAGGACGGCCCGAAGGGTTAAACATATAACAGCCTGACTGTTTTTCAGGAGCGACAGGGCAGGTCAGGGAAAACTTCTCACTGTTATCACCTACCACCAGCATATCGCCCGTGCCTCCTTCTATGAGCTGACATTCGATGGAATGCATCCAGGTACCGGAGTAACCGCCGTCCTCACCCGTAGAATGCAGCAGCACACCACTGTCCCTGGCTTTGGCTTCCCTGTTACCGTGCGTTTTCTCGCCCCATTTATATTCTACAACGAGTTTATAGTTACTATACTCTTCGTTGCTGGTAATACAACCGAATTCCTCTCCCGAAACTCGTATCAGGCCATCCTGAACGGTAAATACCTTGTTCGGATCATTATTCTTCCCCTTGTTTTTGATGAAGGTGTACCAGCCGTCAAGATTTTTACCATTAAACAAACGGATCTTACTGCCGGAAGAATTTTTCCTTTCCACGGAAGCAGCCTGAGAGGTAAAATTCAGCGTAAAAGAAGAGAAAAGCAGAACGAAAAAAACGGTCTTTTGCATCGGTCAGGATATTTAGAATTAAACGGATTATTTGTATTTAATTATTTAACAATCACATACTTTTATCATCTTACTTCATAGCATTTTGCTCAGCTGAACGATCCGCCGCAAACATAATCTCGTGTGTATAAAGCGCTTCTGTTATGTTTGTCAGGGGCATCTCCTTCCCCTCTTCAAGCGACTGAAAGAAAGACTCGAACTGGGTTAAGTAGGGGTGATCCGTCACGTCACCGGAATCAAGCATTTTCATGGAAAGCTCGCTCCATTTGTTTTTATTAAGTCCCCCTAATTGAGTGGAATAGAATTTATTGTCCAAAAGACTTCCCTCGCTCCCCACCAGGTGAACGTGAAAATAATAGGGTTGCAGACAGTCGATTACCGAGGCTACCTTACCGATACGCCCATCCTTGAATTTCAACATGCTTACCGAGGTTGTCGGGTAATCATACTGTGCGAAATCTTTGTTGGAGGAATAAGTTGCAAAGCTGCTGACCGTCTCAACTTCATGGCCCATCAGAAGCAACAGTGCGTCCAACGCATGACATCCGGCAGATAACAAACTGCTCCCGGCAGCACTCTTTTTGGTATTCCACCGGAACTGACCATACCAGGGGCCTATGCCATGATAATAATCGATCTCGCCATAATGAATTTCGCCTAATAATCCCTTATCCAATAAAGCCTTAATCGTCAGAAACTGACTCGAGAACCTGCACTCAAAACCGATACAGGTTTTCACCTCTGCTTCATAGACAGCCGATTTAACGGCCAGACAATCTTCCCAATTCAAGGCCAATGGTTTTTCAATGATGAGATGTTTTCCTGCCCTGGCAGCCTGGATAGCCTGTTTTGCATGATCGGCCGGATAACTACAAATGGATATAACATGCAGATTGGGGTCGGCAAGCATTTGTGCAAGATCGGTATAGCAGGTGATTGAACAGCCATATTTTGCACTGATCTCTGCAGAATCAAGCTTTCTGGAAGAGCAAAGTGCAGTGACCTGTGCGTTGGAAGTTTTGTTGATGGCTTCGATGTGAGCCCCGGCAACCCAACTATAACCAATGATGCCAACATTATATTTTTTCATAGGATTGTGGTTTTAAGATCTTTCAAATTTAATCAAATAATTGGGATATAATTAAATGCTAAAGCATTCAAACAGAAATCACACAACAAAAAAGGATGCCATTAAAGACATCCTTTTTCTATTATTTTAAACTGAACGAATCAAAAGGAAGCAACATATACTTCCAATGGTTTCAATGATTTTTTGTTAACCCCCTTGACATTGATCGGAAGGGTATTGGTTAAACTTGTATTGGTAGCAATGATGTATTTATGTTTGCTGTCTTTTTGCTTGATCACGTAATGCAGGTCGTTATCTGCTTTTGTTTCGACTGTTTTCAAAACAAATATCTTCACATTGTCTTTCATCTCTTTAACTACAGGTGCTATTGCATCAAAAACTTCCGGTTTTTTGCTCCTGTCATTCCAGAATAAAATACCTGTAGCACCATGAACGATAGAAGTATACATCTGGCATTTCACATTCTTCACATAGTCTTCCGTCGAAACTTTTGGGCTCTTTGCATAACCATTTCCGTCAAAATATAACCATACAGGAATATTTGGATTAATTCCGGCTTTAATGGCATCTACGGTTATTCCGGATAAAATCGGATAAGCAACAAAATCCCTGAAGGCATTAATTCCAAAAACATCCCCGCTGTTCTTAAATCCGGCTGCGCATATTTTTATATTCTCAAACCATAACCTTTTCAAGGTTTCAAGATCGTATTCTTTATAACCGTATTCTCCTTTATTAAATTCATAAACAGGCAATCCGTCATAAGCGACCCTGAATCCCAGCAATGGATTTTTGACGCATTCACGGGCTTCCTTGCTCAACAGCTCCATTGGAGGATTGTCAGGCAGTGATGTATGAGTTTTTAAATAAAGCTGTTCAAAAAGATAACTGTTTCCTCTTCCCACTCCCATCAAATCGGTGTGAATAAGACCATCTTTTACTTTATTTTTGATTCGTTCCTTTACAATGTCACCTACATTGGCAGGCCAGTTCCAAAAACTGGCAGAACCACCCTGTGAAATTTCATCAATAGGAGCCCATGCATAATCATTATCGGCATTTACCTGGCAGAGATGATTAATCATACTGTCCAGAGCCTGCGTCAGCTTGGGATCTTTATTGTCAATGGCCTTTCTTATGTATTGTGCTCTTAAGTAAGGGCTGGCATCTTTGTCCGAATTGATCGATGGAACTTTATCAAGATAGCTCTTCAGGGTATTGGGAAAATTAACGGAACTGATACATTGAATAATTCCCTTCATATAATCTTTCTTGTAGCCCTCGCCGACAAAGGTCATATTATAATTTTTCGTTCTTTCGAGGAAAAGCTTGGCATTACTCTTTTCATTATCAGGCTCATTTGTCTTGACAAAGGTATATCCCGGAACATTCCAGAGCCCGATTGCAAAGAATTTCTCATACTTGTTGCTGCCAGTTTTTTTTCTCAAAATCCAGCCATCATTATCAGCAGACCATGATGACTGTTGAGCCAATAAAACTGTTGGCTGAATACAAAAAAATACTAAAAAAAATAATAAAACAAAGGTTAATTTATTAGTTTTCATGAATCTAAATATTTAAAAAAAATAAAAATTAACATGCAGTGAAGCAGAAAAAATATCACTTTATTAGCTCCACCCTTCCAAAAGAGTGTTAAAAATACACTTGTTTCGAATAGCAATCCCGAATAAGTTGTGATAGTTTTTCAGCATTGATCCTTTCAACATACATTCTCTGATTACCCAGATCGCTTATTTCATTAAGAACAGAATAAAAGGATCTATTATATACGACGTAATCAGATTATAACGTTATGAAATGAGCAATGCAAATGTAATAACATTTATTAAAACCTTTAAACATAAAAAGAGGATATCCTGAAGAACCACTTTAAGGAATAATTGCCTTAAGCCCAGTAATTACAAAGGAGCGACATAAACCTCCAATGGTTTTAATGATTTCTTGCTTACTCCTTTAATATTGATCAGAAGTGTATTGCTCAAACTTGTATTTGTTGCAATGATGTATTTATGTTTGCTATCTCTTTTCTTGATTGTATAATGCAAGTCATTATCTGCTTTTGTCTCGATTGTTTTCAAAACAAATATCTTCACATTATCATTCATTTCCTTGAGAATTGGTGCCAATGCATCAAATACTTCAGGGGTTTTTCTCCTGTCATTCCAGAATAAAACTCCCGTAGCGCCATGAACGATTGAAGTGTACATCTGGCATTTCACATTCTTTACATAGTCTTCCGCTGAAACATTTGATTCTCTTGCGTAACCATTCCCGTCAAAGTACAACCAGACAGGTATTTCAGAACCGATTCCTGCTTTAATGGCATCTACGGTTATTCCGGATAAAATTGGATAAGCAAAAAAATCCTTATAGGCATTAATTCCAAATACGTCACCGCTATTCTTGAATCCTGCTGAGTATAATTTAATATTCTCAAACCATAACTTTTTCAAGGTTTCAGGATCATAATCCTTGCAATCTCCATTTTTAAATTCATAAACGGGCGATCCGTCATAAGCCACCCTAAATCCCAACAAAGGATTTTTTACAAATTCACGGGCTTCTTTACTCAACTGTTCCATTGGAGGATTGCCAGGCAATGAAGCATGTGTTTTTAAATACAGCTGTTCAAAAAGATAACTGTTTCCTCTCACCTCTCCCACCAAATCAGTAAAAACAAGCCCGCCTTTTACTTTATTTTTGATTCGTTCATTTATAAGGTCTCCTACACAGGCCGGCCAATTCCAATTATTGGCACCCCCCTGAACAATTTTGTCAATAGGAGCCCATGCATAATCGTTATGAGAGTTTAATTGGCAGAGGTAATTGATAGTACTGTCCAATGCTTCCTTCAATTTAGGATTGTTAATATCCTTTCGTAAATATTGCGCTCTGAAGTAAGGGCTGACAACTTCGTCTGTATTGATTGATGGGACTTTATCCAGATAATTTTTCAGGGTAGCAGGGAAATTGGCACAACTAATGAATTGAACAATCCCTTTCATATAGTCTTTTGAATATCCTGCATCAACAAATACCATATTGTAATTCCTGGTTCTTTCCGAAAAAAGTTTAGCATTACTTTTCTCTGTATCAGGGTCATTTGCTTTTGTGAAAGTATATCCTGGGACATTCCAAAGTCCGATCGCAAAGAATTTCTCATACTTGTTACCTCCTGGTTTTTTCCTCAAAATTCAACCTTCCTGATCAGAGGACCAGGATGACCGTTGAGCCATAAGAACCACCGGTTGAATACAAAAGGATGCTAAAATAAACAAGGGAATAAGGGTTAATCTGGTAATTTTCATAAATCCGAATATTTTAAAAAGTAAAAATAGACATAAATTGAAGCTTTATAAATTTGAATATTAAAAGAGGATACTTTTTATGGTATCCTCTTTCAATTACAAAAAATATTTTAATCTGAAGATTTACAACGGAGCGATATAAACTTCCAATGGTTCTAATGATTTCTTGCTTACCCCTTTGATATCAATCGGTAAGGTTTCAGTAGTGCTTGTATTTGTTGCAATGATATATTTATGTTTGCTATCTTTCCCCTTGATCATATAATGCAAGTCATTGTTTATTTTAGTTTCAATTGTTTTCAATACAAAAATCTTAACATTATCATTCATTTCTTTGAGGACAGGTGCCAAGCCATCAAATACGTCCGGGGTTTTGCTCTTGTCATTCCAGAATAACACGCCCGTAGCGCCATGAACAATTGAAGTGTACATCTGGCATTTTACACTCTTAATATAATCCTCCGTCGAAACATCAGGCTCTTTTGCATAACCATTCCCGTCAAAATACAACCAGACAGGCATTTCAGAACTAATTCCTGCTTTAATGGCATCTACAGTAATTCCCGATAAAACAGGATGGGCAAAGAAATCCCTGAAGGCATTAATTCCAAATACATTTCCGCTGTTCTTAAAACCTGCCGAACATATTTTCACATTTTCAAACCACAGCTTTTTCAGTGTTTCAAAGTCATATTCCTTGTAACGATAATCCCCGTTATTAAATTCATAAACGGGCGATCCTTCATAAGCCATCCTGAATCCCAGCAAAGGGTTTTTTCTGCATTCACGGGCTTCTTTACTTAAAAGTTCCATAGGAGGATAGTCAGGCATTGCAGAATGAGTCTTTAAATACAGTAGCTCAAAGAGATAACTATTCCCTCTCCCTATTCCCATCAAATCAGTAAAAACAAGGGCATCTTTTTGTTTATTCTTGATCCGCTCATAAATGATATCGCCAACACAGGCAGGCCAGTTCCATTTACCGGCTGCTCCAGCCTGAATTATTTCATCAATGGGGGCCCATCCATAATCATTACCGGAGTTCTTTTGACAGAGGTGATCAATCATACTATCCAGGGCCTCCTTTAACTTCGGATTGTTAATATCCTTTCGTATATATTGGGATCTCAGGTAAGGACTTGCAACCGGGTCTGAATTGATGGAAGGGATCTTATCAAGGTAGTTTTTAAAGACTGCAGGAAAATTTGGTTGACTAATAAACGGGATAAGCTTGGTCTTAAGATCTTTGGGCTGGTCGGAAGTTCCGAATTTCATATTGTAATAGCTGGTCTTTTCTAAAAAAAGTTGGGTATTAATTTTCACCGAATCGGGATCTGCTGACTTGGTTCGGGCATACCCCGGGATATTCCATAAACAGATAGCGAAAAATCGCTCGTACTTATTACTGCCCGGTTTTTTCCTTAAAACCCATCCGTCTTTATCGGTTGTCCAGGACGACTGTTGGGCCAGTAAAGCTGAAGGCTGAATTCCGAGAAGCACAAGAGAAAACAAAAACGCAAAGGTTAATTTATTAGTTCTCATAAACTTATATACTTTAAAAAACAGAATTTAAGATAGGTTTATACAGCTATATATCAATTGAATAAAATGTCTTATTCATAAAAAGAAGTTAATTTTTATGTTCTTACACCCAAAACTATCGATTATGAATAAATATACAAAAAATCAGCTAAAGCCTGTTTTATTTAGCGAGAAATCAAGCCATTCAATCCAACCTGCAACCGCACCTATAAATACGCTTATTTTAGATAACTATCCTGGATAAACCGCAATTGTCTTTCGAGCATCGTTACCTTCGGCATGTTAAATCCATAATTGGCTGCTTCAGCCAAAGGAGCTGAATAGATGGCTCCGATCTCAAGTGGACGTTTGTTATCAAAGTCAAGTTTCATGCTTGGGGCATAGGGTTTCATAATACGGGTGGAATCAAGCATTTCCTGGACAAAGCCCTTTTCTATTTTTACACCACAGGCATTGGCTGCACCAATAACTTCAAACATGATATCGCGTACAAGCTCATAAGTTTTAGTATGATTCATCAACTGTTCAGTAGTAGTATTTAACACAACACTAAGACCATTGTACGGGATATTCCATACCAGCTTTTTCCAACGCGATTCTTTCAGATTAGAAGAAAACTCGGCAGGCACCTTGGAGGTAATAAAATCCTTACAAACCTGTTCCAATAATTCCCGGTTCTCCTTTTGAAACGAGCCGATGGTTATTTTTCCATAATCAAGATGAAGAATATGCCCCTTCCCTACTTTATTTGAACAAATAAAGGCTAATCCCCCTGCTATTGATAAATCAGGAAAAAATTCTGCTAATTCCCTTTCTGCCTTCAATCCGTTTTGGACCAATATAACACATGTTTCAGAGTGGATTAGTGGTGGAAGTATATTTCTTAATAATGCGTTATTGGTAGTTTTCAGACAGACCAACACCACATCGCACTTCGGCATTTGATTTGTATTGTTATAGGCATTAATATTTCTCAGATGAAAATCGCCAAGTACCGAATCAACCTTTAACCCATTTTTGCAAACAAAATCATAATCATTGTGAAACAGGAAATGAACATCGTTGCCTGCATGCGCCAGCATACCTCCATAAAAGCCACCAAGTGCACCTGTTCCCACAACAGCATACTTCAATTTCATTGTTGGATATCTTATCAGAATTCAGTGACAAAATTATAAATGTTTTAGCTTATATCTCCGGCAACGGGGCAATTTGGGATTAAATTGAACTAAATGGGATCCTGCTAAATAGTTATGGAGAAAGAGAGAGTCTTGTAGTTTTAGCCAATCCTGCAAAACGGATCCGGAGTTTTCAAAATCAAAAAGCTTAAATGAAAAATGTCATAACGTGTCATAATGAGTCATAAGGTTTCATTATTTGAATTGGCACTACCATTTACTTACCTTTACCCCCATCCGGGTGACCCCGTCCTGCTTCGTTCTTGGTTCGTACCTGGTCCGTACCAACCTCGTACCTGGTTCGGTACAGGGTTGGGTTGTTTCCCGCGTCATGGAAGCGAACAATTTCCACTAATGCTACGCATTAGTGTCTTTCTCATCAGATGCAAATGACTGAAACTAACTTTTCCCTTTTCGGATATTAAATTTTTTTAATGGGAATCTCCACAACTAATTAAAGTGATCTGCAATTTCTACAATTACGGAAAAGAGAACAATTTTGTCCTGCTAAAATCGTTTGCTTTTACTGGAAGATCATTTCTTTTTTAAAGAGACTAATTTTCCTTCTGAGAGAGATGCATAAATTTTGCGTTTGCCATCCCAGACCAACTTATTGACACCTGAATATCCGGCTTTATATTTCCAGTTGACAGTCTGCTGGCGTGGATTAATTGAAATAACAACTCCTTCTCGCGTCCCTATAAACACCTGATCATTTGTGGCAACAATTGGACACGGGACGTGTTCATAACCAAATCCGGCAGCTATAATCCAGTTTAATTTGAATTTATCGGTCAAAGTAGAGACAGAAATAACAGAATCGTTCATTAATTTGGCATAAACCTGGCTTTTGTCAGGACTGATTCCCATTGATTCCCGTACACGATGTGAATGATCACGCCAGATTTGCTTTCCGGAAACAAGATCCAGAGCCGTCATCCAATTATCCGGAGCAACTATAAAGACCTTTCCATTTGCAATGGCCGGGACAATATTGCCCGGAGAATAGAGTATATTCGTTTTCCCGTTAGTCCATTTCCAGAGAAGGTTCCCCGTTGATTTATCAAGGCAATAAAGATAGCGGTCCCATGCTCCAAAAACCACTTGTTTATCGGATAAAGCCGGCTGCCCTTGAATCCTTCCGTTAATACCTTCAAACTTCCAGATTACTTTCCCGGTTTTCATATCAATCTT
>Ga0183096_1002623_pt1 | contig 12067 bp, 9 predicted proteins | sample Biomet5_FD_127791 | JGI IMG/M metagenome (GOLD analysis project Ga0183096, IMG submission 127791) | Microbial communities from bioreactor (seeded with sewage sludge) at LBNL, California, USA - Biofuel metagenome 5 (version 2) (version 3) | ecosystem: Engineered > Bioreactor > Anaerobic >...
GAGGGACCGGATGCGCGTTTGGTGCTGGAAGCCATTTGCCGGAAAAGGGGTTTTCTGCTGAAACAGGGCGAAATTGACGACCAGCGCGGCGCAAGGGTGCTGCTGGACGAATTTCAGGGGGGAAAACTTGGGCGTATCACGCTTGAGAGGTGTGAAGATGAAGCGCAGTGAAGCGGAGGAGATGGAACGCCTCAACGCGATGTGCGCCTTTGAAAAGCCGTTTTGGGATACGGGACGATTGGTGGCGGGCATCGATGAAGCGGGCCGCGGGCCGCTGGCCGGCCCGTGTGTGGCCGCCGCGGTGATCATGCCGCCGGGATACCTGGTTCCCGGAGTGGATGATTCCAAAAAGCTGTCTGAGAAAAAGCGCGAGCGGCTCTATGGTGAGATCACGCAGAAAGCTTTATGCTACGCCGTATGTATCGAGGACAATCGTATTATCGACGAGATAAATATATTAAACGCGGCCAAGCGTGCGTTTGCGGCGGCGCTGAATATCCTGACTATAAAGCCGGATTATGTGTTCTCCGACCGCATTGGCGGCATTGACGTAACGTTTGAGTATGAGGAACTGGTGGGCGGGGACGCGCGGTGTTACAGTATTGCGGCGGCATCTATTATTGCCAAAGTGACCCGAGACCGGCTGATGCGCGGTTATGAATGCGTCTATCCCGGATACGGTTTCGCCCAGCACAAGGGATATGGCACAAAGGCCCATGCCGAATCCATCCGCGCGCAGGGCCCCTGCGCGATCCACCGGCGGTCGTTCCTGTCCGGCTTTAACCTATGAGCACGCGCGATACGGGAAACCGGGGGGAAGACATCGCCGCAAGATATATTGAACAGAGCGGCGGCAGGATACTTAAGCGTAACCATTACGTTCGCGGCGGCGAGGTGGACATCATTTTTGAGCAGGACGGCGTGACCGTGTTCTGCGAGGTGAAGCTGCGCTCGAATACGCGCTATGGTACCGGCGCCGAAGCGGTGACCGTGGTCAAGCAACGGCGTATATGCAGGGCGGCGCTGGATTATATTTATAAAAATAAAATTATTGATGAACGTATGAGATTTGATATAATAGAAATTACGGGCGGAAAAATAAACCACATCAAAAACGCTTTTGAGTATATCACGCCCGCTGGAGTATGATGCGCAAGATCGGAATTGGATTTATCGTAGGTATAGTAACAGCTGCGCTGCCCACTGTAGCTCTGGCAGCGGATGAAGCGTTTAAACCGTCAAACGCGACGGTACCGGCAACCATGCTGGCGACGCTGCTCACCGTCATCATGGCGGCGCTGTTTATCATCGTGGCGGTGCTGGTGGGCGTAAGGGCCAACGGAGTCAACGACGGCGAAGGGCGTCTTTGGCCGGCGTTCCTGCTGACTGCCGTGCTGGCGGTCATGTTCCGCATGATCATCGCAGTGGCATTCGAAGGATACTCGACAGATATCGCGTGCTTCAAGGGGTGGGCGGTGGCTGTATATGAAAACGGCCTGCCCGGTTTTTATACTTCCGGAATATTCTGTGATTATCCCCCGGGTTATATGTACGTGCTGTACGGCCTGGGTTTCCTGCGCAATCTGTTCAGCATCGACGTCAATTCGGCTCTGTTCACGCTGATTGTAAAACTGCCGTCCATCATCGCTGAAGTGGTGCTGGCGCTCGTTGTTTGCCGCGTTGCCGCAAAAGAGATGGGGCGCAGTTTCGGCCTGCTTTGCGGTGCGTTTGTGCTGTTCAACCCGGCGATGTTTTTCAACAGCAGCGTATGGGGGCAAATCGACGCGGTATTCATCCTGTTTGCCGTGCTTTGCTTCTACTATCTCCGAAAAGAGAACTATTGGCTGGGTGCGCTGTTCTTTGCTTTGGCGCTACTTATAAAGCCACAGGCCATTATGCTGGCGCCTGTGGTGGGGCTTGCCTATATCTATGCTCTCTTTAAAAAGGGCGAGAGGGATCGGGCGGCGCTTCGGATGATCGGCGGAGCTGCGATCGTGGCCGTGGTGTTTGCGGCGGGTGTGATCCCCTTTACCGGCACGCAGTCTCCCGACTGGGTTTTACACAAGTATTTTGGCGTAATTGAGGAGTATCAATACGCTTCGGTGAACGCTTTCAACCTGTATGGCCTCGTTGGGGCAAACTGGGTCAAAGCGGACGAGATATTCCTGTTCATGCCCTATCAATATTGGGGACTGGTATTCATCGGGCTTATCTGTGCCGCGGTGGCGGTTATGCAGTGGCGTTCGCGCGCGCAGCGGGCTACTTTCGACATCGCCGGTTTTCTGATTATCTCCGTTTATATGCTGGTGCATGCGATGCACGAGCGGTATATGCTGCCGGCTTGCGCTTTTCTGCTGATGGCTTACGTGTTCACGCGGGACATGACGACGCTTACGTTTGCCGTGGCGTTTTCCATCACGGCGATGTTCGCGCAACTGTTTACGTTGTATGCCGACTCGGTGCTGGTGGGCCCCATGCCCATGTTGGTGATATCGGCGGCTAATATGGGCTTGTATCTGATCTATGCGGTACTGACGATCAAAAAGCTTGCCAGAGGGACAGTGTTGATTAAAAGCCCGGCATTGAATGGATAAACTAGAGGATATATTAATGATATTTCAAACTGAATGGCAGAAGCACGCAAGGAGACGGCTTTTCGATAAGCATGAACCCACGCGCATGACGCGGCTGGACTGGCTGTTAATGTCCGCCATTACGCTTGCTTACGCTGTGGTTGCGTTCATCAACCTGGGCTCTTTCGATATTCCGCAAACGTTTTACACATTGAACGACAGCCCGGTGGTTGTTGAGTTTGATTCACCTCAGGATATTTCCACGATCAAGTACTATACGTCGCTGGGCGAGGGCAATTTCACTTTTTCGTATTCGATGGACGGGGAAGGCTATACCGACGTGACCCAGGAGGTAACGAACACAGACGAAGACGGCGCTTCTTCCACCACGACGACGGAACCGCTTGAAGTGGAATATCAGACGACGAATATGTATGAGTGGCAGTTTGTGAATGTTGTGCCATTCACGGCGCGCTATGTGATGATTACCTCCACAAGCGTGGGGGAGCGGCCCCTGCGTATGCTGGAGATGGGCTTCTGCGGCGCAGACGGCAAACCCGTGGCTGTAAAGTCTGCGACCAGCACTGATCCCGAAGCGCCGCGCGGCAATCCGCCGGGCAATATGTTCGATGAACAGAAGTATGTGCCGCTTCAGACGTATTACATGAACGAAATGTATTTTGACGAGGTGTATCATGCGCGTACTGCGCTTGAAGATATCGAGCATCTGACGCCATATGAGATCACGCATCCGCCGCTCGGCAAGATCATTCTGTCCATCGGTATTCGCATATTCGGCATGAACCCGTTCGGTTGGCGCTGCATGGGCACGCTGTTTGGCGTGCTGATGCTGCCGCTGATGTATCTGTTTGCCAAACGTTTATTCAGAAAACCGCTGTTTGCGTTTATCCCCACCGCGCTTTTTGCGCTGGATTTTATGCACTATACTCAGACGCGCATCGCGACGATCGACAGCTACAGCGTGTTTTTCATCATGCTGATGTACTATTTCATGTATCAGTATACCGAGACCAACTACAACCGCCAGCCACTGAAGAAATCGCTGTTGCCATTGGCGCTTACCGGCGTGGCGTTTGGCTTGGGCGCGGCGACGAAATGGCTGTGTATCTACGCTGGGGCCGGCCTCGCCGTGATCCTCGGGATTCAGATGGTCAAGCGTTACAACGAGTACCGCTATGCACGGATAGCGCTGGCGGAGGATAGAGGGCTGATTATGCCGCCCAAGCCCGCGGGCCCGATACGCCGATTGTTAGGTTTGGACCGGACAGAGGAAGCATCCGATTCCTGGACGGCGGAGATAGTCAAAGAGCCCGCTGAAGACCATCCCGGCATGCCTCCCGAACGGCGCGTCTTTCTTGAGGAGCTGTGCCGCAGCTATCTGAGCAAAACGTTTATTACGCTGCTATGGTGTGTACTGTTTTTCATTGTGGTGCCGCTTATCATCTATGTGTTGTCCTATATTCCGTATATGCAAGTGACGGACAACCCTTATGACTTTAATGGTATCCTGCAGAATCAGGAATATATGTTTAATTATCACAGCACCTTAAAACCGGATCATGTCCATCCGTTTTCGTCCCAGTGGTATTTATGGCCCATTGATGTACGACCGGTATTCTACTTTCAGGGGCAGGGCTATCCCGACGGATACATGTCGTCGATGTCCACAATGGGTAATCCGGCTATCTGGTGGGGCGGTATCGGGGCGGTGATTGCGCTGATCGTGATCCGGGTCCGCAAGGGCCGGCTGGGGCAGCGGACACTGTTCCTTTCCATCGCGGCGCTGTCTGAGTATCTGCCATGGATTTTGATTACGCGCGAAACGTTTATCTATCACTATTTCGCAACGGTGCCTTTCTTGATATTGCTGATTTCCGTGCTGGCAAAATACCTTATTGAGAGAACGAAGCATGGTAAAAAAGCGGTGTTTATCTATCTGGGGCTTTGTTTGGTGCTGTTTGTGATGTTTTATCCGGTAACGACCGGCACCGAGGTTTCCAGATGGTATTCGGACACCTTCCTGCGCTGGCTGCCTTCGTGGCCGTTCTATTGAGAGTGAGGCGCCCAGCGTGAAGAAACTATACCAGAAATATAAGAAAGGTTTCTGGCATTTCATCAAGTTTCAGTGCGTGGGCGTCCTGAATTTTCTGGTGGACTTTGGCGTTTTGAAGCTGCTGACCGCGGTGCTGGGCTGGCCCTTGGTGATGTCCAACACCATTTCGTATACCTGCGGCGTTATCAACAGCTTCATCTTCAACCGATTCTGGACGTTCAAGATGAAGCTGAAGTTCTTCTCGGTTTATAACGTGACAGTGCCTTCGCGCGGCGGCGCAAAGCGCGTGGCCCGTCTTCGGTTTATTTCGCTGGATTTCATCAAGTTTATATTCGTCAATCTAGTCTCTCTGGGCGTCAACGATCTGGCGATGTATGTGCTGGTCAATTTATACGGCCTGTCTGGGCCCACGGCTGAGGGAACGTTTGCCAACCTGTGGGCGAAGCTGATCGCAACAGCGTTTTCGTTTATCGTCAATTTTGCGGGCAACAAGCTGCTTGTCTTTCGAGAGCCTTCGCCCGCCACAGAGTATAAAGAGTAAAAAGAGAGGATGCAATGCTTTCAAAGATCCTCAGCTGCGGCCTCAATGGACTGTCCGGCTATCCGGTGGTCGTGGAGGCGGATATCGCGGCAGGCATGCCGGCGTACGAAACGGTAGGGCTTCCGGGTGCGGCCGTGCGCGAGTCAAAGGAACGCGTACGCGCCGCGATCAAGAATTCCGGTTACGCGTATCCACAGCAACGAATCACAATCAATCTGGCACCGGCCGACCTGAAAAAAGACGGGCCGATCTATGACCTCGCCATAGCGGTGGGGCTTCTTTGTGCTGAGCAGCAGGTGGCGCAACCTGATGAATCAAGCGCGTTTATGGGCGAACTGTCGCTGGACGGAAATCTGCGGAGCGTGGCGGGGGCGCTGCCAATGGCGATATCCGCAAAGGAATCCGGAGTTAAACGGCTGTATATTTCCGCGATGAACGCAGATGAGGCGGCATATGTAAGCGGTATTGAAGTGTATCCGGTGACAACGCTGGCGCAGTTGGCGGCGCATTTGAACGGCGAGACGCCTATTGAGCCGCTTCCCACCCACATCTATCGACCGGACAACGAGGCATTGTGCGCGCATGACATGGCGCATATCCGCGGTCAGCAGCATGCCCGAAGGGCTCTGGAGATCGCGGCGGCGGGCGGGCATAACCTGCTTTTCATCGGGCCTCCCGGCTCCGGAAAAACGATGCTGGCGCGGGCGGTGCCCGGCATACTTCCCGATCTGACATTTGAAGAAGCGCTGGAGATTACCAAGATTCAATCCATTTGCGGGCTTAGTTCCGGCGGCCTTGCCACGTCGAGACCTTTTCGCAGTCCGCACCATACCATGTCGACCGCGGCGCTGACTGGCGGGGGATTACGCGTACTGCCCGGGGAGATCAGCCTGGCGCACGGCGGCGTGCTTTTTCTGGACGAGCTGCCAGAGTTTAAACGCCAGGCCTTAGAGGCTCTTCGCCAGCCGTTGGAAGACCGGCAGGTCAGCATTGCGCGGGCCAACGCGAAGCTCACATATCCGGCCAACGTGATGCTCATCGCGGCGATGAACCCCTGCCCGTGCGGGAATTTCGGCAGCGATAAGCCGTGCCGCTGTTCGCCGCGCGAGATCAGGCAATACTTATCGCGCATCAGCGGGCCGCTGCTGGATCGTATTGATATACATATCGGCATGAATAATGTGACTTATGGTGAACTGACGGATGAGACCCCGGGTGAGGCTTCGCGGGATATAAGGGCGCGCGTCAACGCGGCGCGGCGTATCCAACAAAAGCGATACGCCGGTACAGGAATATATTCAAACGCGGCGCTGTCCGCGGAGCAACTGAACACCCACTGTGTGCTGGACGACGCCTGTGATAAGCTGATGCAGCGGGCTTATCAGACGCTGAACTTAAGCCCGCGCGGCATGGCGCGCGTGAGGAAGGTGGCGCGAACGATCGCCGACCTGGGCGGAGCGGAAAGCATCAGCGCCAAGCATCTGGCCGAGGCGCTGCAGTATCGCACGCCGGACGGGCGGTATTGGGGATGAACATGGCGGAAGAAGAACGGAATTACTGGATATGGATGGCGTCGCTTCCGAACATCGGCGCAAAAACGTTCTATCATCTGCTGAAGAATTACGGAAGCGCGGCGGCCTTTTTTGATGTGGTTAAGGCGGGCACAATCCTGCCTGACGCCGCGCCCCAAGACGTGATGAACGCCGCTGCGGCTTTATGCTCGAAGGCTCGGCTTGCGGAAATTCTGGCTGAGTTAAACGAAAAGAATATTTCGGCGGTTACGCGTTTGGATGAGAATTATCCCGCGCGGCTGGCAGCTATCCCCTGGCCGCCGCCGGTATTGTTTATTAAGGGAGAGCTTCCCGCACTGGACGATGCTGTCGGCATTGTGGGGACGCGAAACTGTACGCGGCGCGGGTTTGAGCATACGCGCAAGATCGCGGCGGAACTGAAAATGACGGTGGTGTCCGGCATGGCCCGCGGTATTGATACGGCGGCGCATCTGGGGGCTTTGGACGCAGGGATCCCCACCGTGGCCGTGCTGGGCTGCGGCGCGGATGTGATCTATCCGCCGGAGAACGACTCGCTGTATCATATGATTGCAGATAATGGCGCGATTGTTTCCGAACTGCCCCCCGGGGCAGGACCGATCGCCGCTAATTTCCCGATCCGGAACCGCATTATAGCAGGGTTGTGCCGCGGGCTTCTTGTCGCGGAATCCGGTATGAAAGGCGGGACAGCCATCACGACGTCTCTGGCTGTCGGCTATGGACGGGATATTTTTGCCGAGCCGGGTCCGGCTTATCTGGAGTCGTCCGCACTGCCCAACGAACTGATTGTTCAAGGCGCCGTTCCTGTGCGCAGCGCGGCGGACATAAGTTCCTTTTATGGCGCCAAAGTATACCAGACGGAACAGGAAGAAAAGGAACTGCCGCAGATGGATTTTTTTCAGCAGCGTATTTATGAACTGCTGCTTAAGGAGGATATGGGAATCGAGGAGATCGCGACGGCGGTGCAGGGAGCGCCGGGCGAGGTGAGCGCGACTCTGACGATGATGGAGTTGACCGGCCTGTGCCGGCGCTTGCCGGGAGGAAAATTCGGCATATAGACTGAAAGCCTGCTATGGGCTCGGCAAAGAGACTATATAGAAGCTGTCAATGAATATGGATTGACCAAGGTCGGCGTTTTTTATTGATGGAAAGACACGGAATCGGCGGGTTCTTCCGACGCGGGGCGGCCCGACAGGTAGACGCGAAATTTGCAGCGCGTCGCGTCGGCCAGCATGTCGCTGCAGGAGAGGGGACGGTCTTTGGAATACAGCACGCGCCGGATATGAATGAGCGGAGACCCGATCGGGATACTAAGCGCGCGCGCCTGTTCAAGGCTGGCGCCCACGGCAGAGATGTCGTCCGTCGCGTGGTCCAGAATAAGGCCGTAATGCGCTTCCAGCAGATGATAGAGCGACCCTAACTCCTTTTTATGTTTTGCAAGGTCGGGAACCAGTTCCGGGTTCAGGTGGTTGGTGATGATGGAAAAGGGCCGCCCGTTGCCCACGAATATTCGCTGCAGGCGTGTGACCGGCGTATCCTCCGGCAGCCAGAGATTTTTCAGAACCACAGAGTCCGGGATCACAGTATCGATATACGTATCCACCGTCTTCACATGATATCCCGCCTGCATCAGGACTTCAGTGGTGGATGTGATGGGGTTGGCTGAGAGCTGGGCATCCGGCACCATTACCATGGTTCCGCGTCCTTGCCGGACAGACACGTATCCTTCGGCGGACAGCAGTTGCATGGCATGGCGTATCGTGATACGGCTAACTCCAAAGCCTTCCTCCAACTGCGGTTCGGCCGGGAGAAGGTCCCCTGGAGAATAGTCCTTCAGTATCGCGGATTTAAGCGTTTCGTAGACCTTCATATAAGAAGGCTTTTTTTCTGCATTCATGACGGGCTCCTGACATTGGTTATATCCTTTGACGTGGTGGCATGGCATGTATAATCAGCGTGTGTACCTATTTATGACATTACATCAATGGGGTGGCCCTGTCAACGCGGCGGACGCTGTATCGACAAAAGTCGTACTATTGCGCGAATAAACGAAAATATACCGATGTCTGGCGTCAGGAAAAGACTGCCCGGTTAACTTGAAGTTCTCTCACATGTAGACTAAAGTGGTGTCTCATATGATTGCCTGTAGAATATCATAACGTTAAAAAAAGAGGCGGCTTTTGGAGGGCCAGGCGGGGAAGTAGGCCGGCCTTTCATTGAATGGGCTTGATTTTTTCCATCACCTTCTATATAATTTGCACTTGCAGGGAAATGGGAGTGTTCAAAAGACCTTGCGTCGCATAAAATAGCGGTAAACGAGCGGACGACGACAAATGATAAGCCGCGACGGCAAGCATCATCGGTGAGGTGGACATCACCGCATATCACTGTTGAGTATGGAGAAAAGTATGCAAAAGAGCACCGTGAAGGAAACCAATAAGAAGACGGGCATTTCAAAAAAAACGGCAACTGCGAAAAAAGGCAGCGTCAGGAGTTCCGCCAAAACCGGAACGGCAAAGACGGCTTCCAGAAAGGCATATGATCTGGTCATTGTGGAATCGCCCGCGAAAGCCAAGACGATCAGCCAGTTTTTAGGGAACGGTTATAAGGTGCAGGCCAGCGGCGGACATGTTCGCGATCTTCCAAAAAGTACGCTAGGCGTGGACCTCGATAACGATTTTGAACCCAAATATATACAGATACGCGGAAAAAAAGACGTGATTTCCGCGATGAAGACGGGCGCTTCCAGCGCGCGCCGCGTTTATCTCGCAACCGACCCTGATCGCGAGGGTGAAGCGATTTCATGGCATATTGCTCAGATGCTGGGCGTCGACCCCCAGTCGGTGAGCCGTATCGAATTCAACGAGATCACCAAAAACGCGGTGACCAATGCCATCAGCCACCCGCGTCAACTGAACCTGGACCTGGTGGATGCGCAGCAGGCGCGCCGGGTGTTGGACCGGCTGGTGGGCTACAAACTTTCACCGCTGCTGTGGCGTAAGGTGAAGAAAGGCCTTTCGGCAGGACGCGTACAGTCCGTGGCGGTACGGATCATCTGTGACCGCGAAGACGAGATCACCGCGTTTGTGCCGGAGGAATATTGGACGATCACCGCTGTTTTAAAAAATGCGGCAGGGTCGCAGGAATTTGAAGCCAAGTTCTATGGCCGAAACGGCGAAAAGCTGGAACTGCACAAAAAAGAAGAAGCGGACGAGATATTGAAGGCAGTGGGCGGCAAGGATTACGTCGTCACATCAATTAAGAAGGGCGTGAAAAAGAAGAGCGCTCCGCCGCCGTTTACCACAAGCTACCTCCAGCAGGCTGCCGCCGGAGCGTTGGGTTTTACCGCCAAGCGCACGATGCTGGTAGCCCAGCAGTTATACGAAGGTGTTGAGATCGGCCAGGGTGGGCCGATAGGCTTGGTCACCTATATCCGTACCGATTCGACGCGCGTTTCCGATGAAGCGTTAACGGCGGTCAGAGAGCATATCACCGCGCAATACGGGCCGGACTATCTGCCAGAAAAGCCAAACTACTATAAGAAATCCCAAAAGGCGCAGGACGCGCATGAGGCTATCCGCCCGTCGCACATGGAACTGACGCCCGATTCCTTGAAAAATTCTCTTTCTAAGGATCAATACCGGCTCTATAAGCTGATATATACCCGGTTTGTCGCCAGCCAAATGACGCCGTCCGTGTCCGAAACGATGGCGGTGACTATCGATGCCGGTGACTGTACATTTAAAGCCAACGGCTCCCATATGATATTCAAGGGCTATACCGCGAGTTTTTCCAGCGAGGACGACGATAACAAGGAAAATATTCTGCCGCCGCTTGCGGAGGGAGAAGTGTGTCCGCTGAAATCCCTGACACCGAAACAGAACTTTACCCAGCCACCCAGCCGATATACCGAAGCGACGCTCGTACGCGTTCTGGAGGAAAAGGGTATCGGTCGGCCGAGCACGTACGCCCCCATCATTTCGACGATACAGGAGCGGCGTTATATTGAAAAAGAAGGCCGGTCGCTGAAACCTACGGAGCTGGGCGTTATCGTCAACAATCTGATGAAGCAGAACTTCGCGGATATCGTAGATGTGGAGTTTACGGCGGATCTGGAAAATAAACTGGACGATATTGAGAACGGCGGCCAGAAGTGGAAAAAACTGCTACGCGATTTCTACGCCCCGTTTGAGCAGACGATCGAGAAAGCAGATAAGAACGTGGAGAGAGTGGCGCTGCCGGTGAAGGAATCCGACGTCATTTGTGAGAAGTGCGGCCGAACGATGGTCTATAAGGATGGACGCTTCGGGCCGTTTCTGGCCTGCCCGGGTTACCCTGAATGCCGCAATACCAAACCGGTGATCAAATATATTGATACGCCGTGCCCCAAATGCGGCAAACGCATTGTGGAGAAGCGTTCCGCCAAGACGAGAAAAACATTTTACGGCTGTGAGGGTTATCCCGAATGCGACTTCGTATCATGGGATATGCCGATCGCTGAAAAGTGCGAGGCCTGTGGTTCTATGATGGTGCTGCGGAGGCTTTCGGGCGGCAGCAGTTACAAGAAATGCTCCAATCCGGATTGCGTGAAAAATCAGAAACGCAAGGCGGGCAGAAGTGAAGAATAGCGTTGCCGTGATCGGCGCGGGGCTTGCAGGCAGCGAGGCGGCTTGGCAGCTGGCGCAGCGCGGCGTGCTTGTGCGGCTTTTCGAGCAGAAGCCGGATAAAAAATCTCCTGCGCACAGCGGGAATGGCTTTGCGGAGCTGGTATGCTCCAACTCGTTACGGGCGGATGGTATCGAAAGCGCCGTGGGTTTGCTTAAGCAGGAGCTGCGCGAACTGGATTCACTGGTGATGCGGGCGGCAGACTTGTCGCGCGTGCCGGCGGGCGGTGCGCTGGCGGTAAATAGAAATTTGTTTTCGTCATACATTACTGAAACGTTAACGGAACATGAAAATATTGAGATTGTATATGGCGAAGTGACGTCGCTGCCGGAAGATAGCGTTGTGATAGCGGCACCGGGGCCGTTGGTGGAGGGGCCATTGGCTCAGTCCATCGGAGAACTGGCGGACGGCTTTTTGTCGTTCTTCGATGCGGCTGCGCCTATCGTGACGTCGGAATCCATCGATATGGGCAAGGCGTTCTTCGCGTCGCGGTACGGCAAGGGTGACGGCGACGATTACCTGAACTGTCCCATGGACAAAGCGCAGTACTACGCATTTTGGGAGGCGCTGACCAAGGCCGAAACGGCAGAGTTGCATGGCTTCGAGGACGAAAAGGTGTTTGAGGGCTGTATGCCGGTGGAGACGATGGCGCGGCGCGGCGTGG
>Ga0183096_1002628_pt1 | contig 12044 bp, 16 predicted proteins | sample Biomet5_FD_127791 | JGI IMG/M metagenome (GOLD analysis project Ga0183096, IMG submission 127791) | Microbial communities from bioreactor (seeded with sewage sludge) at LBNL, California, USA - Biofuel metagenome 5 (version 2) (version 3) | ecosystem: Engineered > Bioreactor > Anaerobic >...
AATCAAAATTGAAAATAATTGTCGCTCCCCGCACGGGGAGCGTGGATTGAAATCGGAACCGTATTAGCGCCAATTGTGTCATCATTGAGTCGCTCCCCGCACGGGGAGCGTGGATTGAAATGGATGCACCTTGTAAATATCAATACTGGATAGGAGCGCTTGTTTTTGTCTCTCGCTCAAGACGTGTATCATGTCTCCGGACGCTGCCATGCCATTTTGTACCGGCAATGCAGCTGTCTGGCGGCGCAATTCGTCCGCGTAAATGTGCGTTGCCGCATAAAGAGCTTTGCTCTCTATGTGATCGTGCAGCTCTCCGAGAGCGGCCATTTTGTTGATATACTCTCTCATTTTGCGCGCGTTAAAGGAGAATCTAGCCATTATCTCCCTCCCAAACCCACTCGTAATGTATCAGGCCCGTCTCATCCTCGTGTTGTACGGAGTTGAGATACCAGAGAAGCCCAGCACTTTCAAGCGCCGTCTCTATGGCGCTGACAAGCGGATCACCCTCTGTGCGTGTAAACAGGTCTACGGTTCCCACTGTAACGATGTCCTCATGGACATCCCCGGCGCATGGGTCATTCGCGGAATCCTCAGCCCAGACGATATATGGAGCGGCTTTTTTTGCCGCAAAATAGTGGCCCACATTGGCACTAACGGCGGATAGCGCAGACCTAACCTTGTCAAGACAGGTCATAGTCCACCTCCAGGCGCTCAAGCGTCAAATCCATAACCGGCGGGGCGATATCTTCCGGCACCTGTATCATTGCGATACGGTATTGCTGGCCGTCAATTGTGGGCACGGCCACATCCATCGCTCGCACCTCTTTCCGATACGGGCAGCGCAGCAGGAGATCTATTTTTGATTCCGCCTGCTTTGCAAGATACGCTCGCTGTATGCCTACGGTCCTACGATGATAATGCAACGACCCCAGCAAGACCGGATGATCCAGGGGCATTGCTCCGTTTTCTGCGCCGTTGTCGACACGATAGATGCTTACGGCGCCGTCATGTAGAGGCGGACGTTGTGGTTTGCGCGTCATTGTACTGGGTCACCTCCCCATCTCTATGCAGTCCGAGGAGTTCCGCCGAAAAATCTGCAGCAAAGTCCTGCAGAGATTCGGCCAAAACATAACGTGCGTAGTCAAGCAGCAGACCCCTTGCGGCGGTGCCTTCCGTCTCATAGTCCAACTGCGTGCCGGCCACGCGATCCAGATAGACCTCTCCGCGAGTCAAAATGCCGGTAAGCTTCTCGGTCTCGGCACTATCGGCCCAGGTGAGGTCGAGGTAATTCTTTGCGGATGCAATCAGATCCGCCGTAACATTTACGTTTCCGCTCATATCCGCTACCTCACAGTTTTAGTGGTTAGGCGCTGGCCTTGGTCGTCACGGTGCCCTTGACCGTCACAGTCTGCACATACGGGGTCAGGCCGGAAATGTCGGCCAGGTAGAACGCATGCTCATCCAGCGCACGGCCGTTGCCGTACAGGTAGGTCAGGTATACGCGCTGGCGCTCGAGGAATTTGACGTCGTCGCTGTACTCCAGCTTGCCGCCCTGCGCGCCGATGCCGCAGCCCAGGAAGTATTTGCTGCCGATGCCGAACACCGCCTTGCCGGAGGGAACGGCTGCGGACTGGATGCAGGTGGTCGGGAACGGGAAAACATTGTAGTTAAACCCGCCGTCGGTCGTGCGGGGGGTGGTCGCGGGGAACACCTTGGTGAAATAGTCCGTGGGATTGACCACCATGATGATGCTCTGGATCGCACGGGCTTTGCCGTTTTTGTCCGTGGACAGGTCGGCGAGGATCGTGCCGAACGTGGTCTGAGACAGATCCGTGATGGCCGTCGCGGTCTTGAGAGGATACACGCCGTCCACGGCGCCGGACAGCTTGCGGTCCATGCCGATCGGCTGATTTTTGCCGGTGCCGTCCACAGCGCCGACTTCCAGCTGTGTGGCCATTGCCTCGGCCAGCAGCGTGCGCACATACTGATCCATCCAGGTGGGGCCGAGCTCCAGCATGTATTTGGATACGGGGATGTAGGCGGTCAGCTGCGCGGCGGTCAGGTCGACCTCCGTGAAGCTCGCGGAAAGCTCGCTCGCAACGGTATCGCCCAGCGCGCCCCATGCAGCAACGCCGCCGTTGGTGGACAGCAGCAGCTTGACAAGCGCGTTGGTGTTCTGGAAATTGATCGCGGCCAGCAGAGGGTGGTCTTTCTGGATGTCCTCGAAAACCGAGTTGATGACGGTATCGGGGATCACGACGTTGACGTTGGAAATGGCGGACTTGGGGTCTGCCGCGCGCATGGCGTCGATCACAGCGCTGTAATACCGGGTCTCCTCGCTGGTCAGGACGTGCGCGCCGCGGGAAACGAGGGCCGCATTGTCGTTGCGGCTCTGCAGCTCCTCGAACTGATCGCGCAGGCCGCTCTCGATATCGGAAGCCAGGTCGGAAAATGCCGCGGAAAATGCATCGGGATCGCCGGCGCCGTCATTGGCGCGGATGGAATCCGCCATGCGCTGCAGGATAGCATTGCGGGCGGCCTTCTGAGCATCAAGATTTTTCATTGATTTTCTCCTTTCAGCGCTTTGCAAGCGCCGTCAAAAAGTTTTTGATTTCGTACTTGGGTTTTGCTTTCTCCGGCTCGCGCGGCGTGCTCAGCACCGGCGTGAGCAGGTTGACGATTTTTTCCGCCAGCGCGTCTGCGTCGATGGCGGGCGCCGGAGCAGTGCTTGCCGGATGCGCCTTGAGTTTGCTGAGGATCATGCCGGCCGCGCTCTGGTTGGCGACGCTGCTTTCGGTGGCGTCTGCAATTTTGGTTGCAAACCCCATCTGCACAGCCTCCTCCGGCAAAATCCAGCTGCCCTCGTGGTCGACGCCGTCCAGCATCGCGTCCAGCTCCTCGCGGGAAATGTTGACATGCTCCATGTAGGCATTGCCCGCGGCTTTGGAGATCTTCTCGAGGACATCCGCCTGCTGGCGCAGCTGTGCGGCATTGCCGTCGGTGGAAACCCATGCGTTGTGGATCATCAGCGCCGAGGCGGCGCCCATGATGCGCTCTTCGCCGGCCATGAAAATGAGGCTGGCCGCGCTGCATGCAAATCCGTCACAGTAGGTGATGACCCGCTGCTTGCAGCTCTTAAGCAGGTTGAGGATCGCGAGGCCCTCGGACGTGTAGCCGCCCAGCGAGTTGATGTGCACGTTGAGGACGTCGGCATCCAGGCCCTGCAGATCCTTGGCGATGCTCAGCCCGGAGACCTCGCCGAGATCCCATTCAAACGCCTCATCGATCCCGGTGTTAAAGGCGTCGGAGATATCGCCGAAGATGTACAGATCCGCGGTTCGGTCCCCGTTGTTGGTGACAAGCGAGTAGTATTTCTGGTTTCTCATTTGTTTTCACCTCCGTTCGCGGCCGCCAGGACGTCAGCGACCGTGCCGTAATTCTTCGTGATAAAGTGCTGATCGGCCCATGGTTCAAGGATCAACGGCTGCCCGAGGATCCGTCGCACCTCGTTTACGCTCTCTGCTCCGGAGGAGATCAGCTTGTCGATATTGGTGGATTCTTTCAGCACGTCGATGTGCCTGATCCTGCTTGTGTCGATCTGCAAAAAGTCGCCGTGCGACATGCCTGTATATCCATATCGCTGTCTGACCATCTCCTCCTCAAGCATATCCGCGAGAGGATCGGCAAAAAACGTAAGCAGCTGTTCTGTCGCGCTTGACACATCCTGCACGCTGCCGTTAAGCAGTGCCGGAGGGATGCCAAAGCCACGCGCCGTAAAGTCGACAACATCGTCGATCATGGCTCTGATATCGCGCGTTGTATCGCTGTTATACGTTTTCTGCCCGAGATCGCTGTATTTCATGCCCTTGTATAGGGGCAGCAAAGCGTTGTCCGCTTCCGCAAATTTTGCGAATCCGGAGTTTTTGATTGCCTCGTATGTCTCGTTAAACTTGGCGTCTCCGGCAGCGGTGGTATCCAACTCCAGTGTGCCATGCATGCCGCGGCTCTTTTTGTATCCGCTCATGCTGTACTGGATCAGCTGGCCATAGCTGGTATATAGCCCGTCAACGATCCGCTTGACGTCGGTGTTCTGCAGCTGAAAATAAAGCACCTCCGAGCGTGCAAAGGTTCTGGCAAAAGTAAAATCTCCAACTGACACCTGCGAAAACAGATCGTCATAAAGTGCATACGGCTTTCTGAAAAAGCTGTCTGCTACATACAGCTTCCCACCGTTCTCCACGATCAGCGCTTCGTTATTCTTAAACAGCTGGTAGATCAGCTGGTGCAAAAACGCCGCGCTGCTCTGATTTTGATTCGGTGCATAATTCCACAGATAGTATTCGGCGCCTTTGATCTCTGAGCCTCGCGAGAATGTCTTGATCTCGCACTTGCTTACCACGTTACCCGCAAGATTCACGCAGGCATTGAAGGCAAGCTCGCGAATATATGCATCCGAATACAATCCGAGAAATTCTTCTGTCGTCACCTCCGTGGGGGAATCCCTACTGCCGAAAAGCCATCTGAACAGAGAAAATGCCACAAACACCCCTCCTTGTCATCCAACGATCACATCCAGCGACGGCATATTATCCGGGATCGCCGGCCGGATTGTGTCCTCTCCAACAGTCGCGGCAACAAAAGCCATAAATGGATCTGTTTTCCGGCTTTTAGCCTCGATCTTGGCATAATAAAAATTGCCCGTATCGGTTCCTGCAGTTTTCCCGGCTGATACGAGCTTGGTATTGTTGGCTGCCCATCGCAGCGGCGGGCAGTCTCCCCATGTAAGCAGCTTGTTTACAAACAGACTGCCGATTACAGGCTGGACCTTCATGATGTCGGACGGCCTGATCAGCACAACGTTCTTGCGCTCCTTCGGGTCAAATCCGATCTTCTCTAGCGCTTCTCTCATCAGCGCAAAGCGGTAATTATCAAGCAGCACTTTTGATATCGAGTATTTTTGCCCCAACTGCTGGATATATTCCGTCAGCAGCTCAGGAGAGATCTCTGCTGCCGTAACAACAGTCACCATTCCGTCGGCAGCCCACTGCTGCCATGGCGCACGAATGCGCTGTAGATCCGGATTGTTTTTGCATAGCCAGGAATGAGATATGTCAAAGCGGTTGTTGTTGCGCTTGAAATGGAAGTCTACGCTGGCCCAGTCTCTGAAGCTCGCATAATCTATGCCAACAGAGCAACTCCAGCCGCTCATGTCCGGCAGTGGACGATTTGTAGCCGCGATATTTTCCCACTCTGTAACGGCGATGTCCATGTTGGACCTGGGCCGGTTCATGCGTTTGGTGTACCAGTCGAGCTCGGTCTGCTTGTCGTAGGCCTTTTTCAAAAAGTCCTGGTCCATCTGGATCTTGAGATTCGGGAAGTACGGCAGCGACGGGTTGGACATCATCCACAGGTCTGGATGATCGCACTGTTCATCGTTGTCCATCATGTAGATAAGCGGACATAGGCGTGATGACGGAATTTCTCCGTTGAGGACATCTCTGGCAATGGCCAGATCGCTGTCCAGGACGCCGTCGCGCACGTAACCGTTTGTTGTTATCTTAAAAATTCGGCTGTGCTTTCGTTTTCCGAAGCCGGAAGAAAACACGCCGATGCTTGCTGAGTTTTCGTACTCGTGTTCCTCATCAAAGATCAGGCAGGCAGAGCGCTTTCCGTCTTTTGTCCGTGCGTTTGAGGTGTTATAGCGTATATAACTTCCGGTATCTATATTGCGGATAATCTCAAGGCTTTTGTAAAACCATCTGCGCGATTTCTCCCACGTGCGACACAGCATTTCGTACACGTCCATAAACGAGGTCTTGGCTTGATCTTCACTGTTGGCGATAATATCGACATTGTAACCATGGACGCCATGATATCGTGTGGTCAAGTACCACGCCAGTCCGGAGATAAAACCGTTTTTCCCGTTCCCGCGGCCCATCATGATGAAAAACTCGTTAAACACCAGCGTGCCGTCCGACTCATAACAATGCACGAGGGCAAGCACCAGCAGCTCCCACGGCATCAGACGTATTTCAAAATAGCGCTCTATCAGCTCCTTGGCCTTGACAATCTTCGCCGTGTCGATTGTCGCGTTCTCCAGTTTTCTGGATATCCAGATTCTGGCTTGCAACATATCGTGCGATGCCGGTATTGTCTCCCCCAGCTCGTTGAGATAGCCGTCAATATAGCTGCATCCCGTATTACATTTCGTCATCACCCGGATCACCGTCCGCCTGCGCTGGCCTAATGCCCAAACTGTCAAGCAGTTTCAGCATCTGCGCATTGGTTTTCAGCAGGTCGATCACTGAGTCGTTGGTCTTGATGTTTGTGGATGTAGACGTGGTTACCGAGACCTTTGATCCACGATCTTTGATATCTGCCGCAAGAGCGTTTTTTACGTCCCACAGGCTCATGTAATCATCCACAAGGTTCGTGTAATATTCTCCAACGGTGCCGTTGCGCGCCAGCTGGTCAATCAAATCCTGCCGGATCGCGTTACGTTTCGTCCTTGCCATGCTCAAAACCTCCTCGTGCGCGCGTGATTTTCTCAAATGTCTGGCAACACCCCGAGTAAACGGGTCCAGATTAAAACACGAATTATTTGACCCGGGGGTACTGCTACCATCGCTCAGGAGTAACCGGATCAATTACTGATACGTGGGTGAGGCGCTCCGGGTGACATACAGTCTCGTGGCACTGCTTACATACGGGCAATAGGTTGCGCACAGGAGCGCCGGTTACAGGATCGGGAATGTACTCAAGAAGACCGTACTGCGGATACTGGTCAAGGTGATAGATATGATGCACAATCTCTGCCTTAACGTGTGGATGCCCTGGCTTGTCTCTGCAGATTGCGCACTCATAGTGATACTCTCGCAGGACGTACCGTCTCACACGTCTCCATGCTTTGGTCAAGTAAAACGATTTTGTTTTGCCGTAATGATCTTTCATGGCAAATGATTAAGCTCGTAACTATGCTTGCACATAAGTTCAAAATTGTTGGGAAGAGAGGACCTGAAAGAACGCGCATAAAGCATTGCTGCTCTGCACCTTTCGTAGCATGCATCACACAGGCCGGCATGTGAACCTTCCGGATTTCCGCAAAAATAACATGTGCCGTCTTTGCCCATTAGGCTGCGCTGATTTAGCCCCGCCTGCGCTCTCTTGGATCGTTGCCGTTCTCTTGACAACGCTAAGCAATGTTCACAACAAGACTTCCCTGGCGCAGCCGAACGTTTGCAGCACATGATGCACAACCCTGCTGCTCTCGCCTTTTCCCTTCTCCTCGCACAATAAGCTTTATGCAGATCAAGCGATTCCCTGCTTCTTACCCTTTCTCTGTCCCTAGCGCGCTTATCCATCAGGCACTCAAGGCACAATGTTTTTCCAGGCTCTGCAGGGTTATGATGGCAGTTAACGCAATACCCATGCTTTTTATAGAATAAATAATCAGCATGTTTACGTTCGGAATTAGTATCTGCACTCATCACTTTTACCTCTGTATATTTTGAGCGCGGCCTCGTATAGATCATAGTAATCAGGATAATATCTGCGCATCCATCCCGATCTGTTTTCCATCCCATGAGGCCACCAAGTTCCATCGTGCAGTTGCTCAAGGCTTCCGGCGCCATCCATTTTGATATACACTGGATTTATCGGAGCATCCATAAGCAATGCCAGGCAGAGGCTATCTTCCGCTCGCCATCTAACAATCGGCTGGCATCTGGCGCCATTGGGCGTTTCATAAATTTCTCCGCGCATGGCAAGATTTATTTCGCGTTTTCGCGATTCAGCGGCGCGAATCCCAAAAACAACTCCATCAATGCCATGATCTTTCTGAAACTTTGAAAGCGTCCGCATTTTCAACCCTTCCGGATACTTTTCTGCTCCAGATATAACAAGATCGACATCCCAGTTATACGGTACGTCGATCCATTCTCGATTGAGCCAGTGTTTTAAGTTTTCCTTATGCTCCTCTCGATCTGGGAGCGGATTGGGAGGATTGGCACAGATAATTGGCGTATCCGCGCCCAGCAAACGAGACAATAATGCGACCGCAGTTCCATCTTTACCGCCGCCGCAGGAAATCACCGGATTGTTGCAATGCTGCAAAAAAGTAGCGAGCAGATCAAGTGATTGATCTACTCGCCGCTGAAATTCTATCGTGTGCGCATATTTTTCAAGATCTCTGAGTCGTGCTGCGTTATTCGCTTTCTGCATCTCGTGGATTTCGCTGATCTGCATTGATATGCACCTCGTCTCTTAACGTGGCGGGAGATCCGGCAAGAACGCCAGGGCGCATATTGTCAGCCATCCAGTATGGATGCCTTACCTGTACGCGGCTCTCACAATGCTCAACAACCATCTCCTGCGGTAAACTGCGCATTGCAATTCCGTCTTTAACAAGACAATCCTGCCATGTCATCCCTGGCGCCTCGCTGATTTCGTATCCGGTGACTTCACCATATCCCATTTTGCGCAATCCGCCAATACTGTGTACTCTTTTGCAGATGCGCTCAAACTCATAGATGCTGGAGTCGAACATGGATGCCCAGAATTGTACGGATGAGCACAAAACGCCATAAACGGTATCCATGCGATCTCTTCCCGGGCCAGTGCGCGGCGTTTGCTGCCGATCCACGTAAAAATAATCGATCCCGTCTTTACGCTTGCAAATATGGTCATGATACGGGGAAGCATCAACGTAATCGGCAGCCGTGCAGCACCAGACCCAGATGTCATCGACAATAGCCTTATCCATCCTCAGCGGTGCATGTTTAAGCTCTTTTGAGGAGCCGCCCCTTGTCGGGACAGCTCCAGAATTATGCATCGCTGGATGTACCGCCGTCAAAAGAGCGTCGAGATGTATGGGCGCAGTGGTGATTATTGGTGCCGCCACGGAAAACCTAACTCTCGCTATCATTGCAGCTCCTTCGCAAAATCAACAAGCGCATCTGCGTTGTCCTCATCCAGCCAGTCGAGGTACGCTTTATCGTCATCAATATTATCTATTTGCACTCTGCCAAAACCTGCGGCAGACTTTGCGCCAAGAACGCTTATCTGTTTAAGCGCGTGCGCAATGCACGCTCTCTCAACGTATGTTGTCTGCGGTGCAAACAATATCCTCGCGTCAAACACGGACCCGGTAATTACTGTCTCTGTAGTATAAGGCATAGGCGTTAAATCTTTAGCGTCCGCCACTGTACGATCCGGATGCCGGACCAAACCAACATCGTTGACCAGGTCCGCAATTGGGAATTTTCCGGTTCCGAGATCGGAACAACGCAGGGTTGCAAACCCAATGCTTACCATGCCGGGCAAAATATACTTGTACAGAGAAGCGCCAAGAACAGACAACATGGGGATTGTGGCGCGCAGCTGTCTTAAATGCTCAACATCCACTTTTACATCCATGGATTTGTCCAAATTCCCACCATTGGCTAACGCAATGTAGAATTTGTCAAACGTTTTTCCCATCTTTTCTTTGAGATCATACTGGTCGACAAGTTCGCGGGCAAGAATACGACGAATTGCTCCTCTGATCGAGTTTCCGGAAATCGTCGGTACATCTACGATTTTACCATCGTAAACGACCGGGATACGTCTAAACTGAATCGTATTTCCAAGATCAATTCCATCCAGGAAGCCACCGTGCGCAATCGGGCTGAGTGCTGTAATTGTTATTTGTTCAGACATTTTTCTTGGCCTCCTTAACAATATCATAAGCCAATGAAACAATCAGAGTGGTTTCCCTGCGGATATCTCCCATAACCTCGTCTTCTTGCTCCTCGGTCAAATCCGAAATAGAGGGAGTAAAGATCAGTGGAGCGCCGACAGCGGCGCTAAGCCTGGATACGAATTCATGCAGAGGAAGGTTTTTGAATCGATTGATTCTGCTTTCCAAAAAACCTCCCCAAAATCTGATTCCATCATTCGCTCTGTATTGACTCCGTGCAGCTACGGAATAAATAACTTCGGCGGCTCTTTGTTCTGATTCTGTAATCAAGGCTGCGTCACTCCTCAATTCTATTTTTTGATTTATTGCCGGAGAATATCTTACAAAAAGTTCTATTGCTCCACCTTGTCGAAGTGGTTTAAGTGTATTGTCTCTTTCTTCGATATCCGCAACCTTATACCGACTAAATGTACTGTATTTGCCAGAAATTATCTCTTTGCGTGGGATTCCGGCCTGGATCAGCTGTTGGACTGTATCTATGGCATCAGGGATATTGTGTTCTGAATAATCCAGTTTAACTGTGCGATTGTCTGTTCCAATCAAGGCCATTTTGTCTGACGACATTCCAGCATATAGCCAATGATGTTTTTTGAAACTATACGGTACTGACAAAACAAATTTTTGTGGAGGCGCTTTTAAGATCCCTAGAATTTCAGATCTGTCCGGGATTTGTTTCTGACCCGGAGAAACAAAAAATACACTGGAGAAGCGCATGTCTTTATCGTCAATTATGCTCAGGCACGAGTCGCAAATGTAATTTCCTTTACCGAGCATAAGCTCGTCGAAATTGACAAAATTCACTTTCAGAACATCTGCAGTCCGTTCATTGGCTCTGTCTGACAAACCACAAGAAACGCATTCGTGCTCACCGATACAGCTGTGTCCCATAAATACTCGTGCTTGTTGCACCAGATCAGCATAAAGCATGGGATCACCTCCATGTATGGGTATTATATCAGAAACTGGAGCAATTTTACATCTCCAGAAAAATTCTTGCCCCTTTCGGGGCATCCTTGCTTGATAACGCGGTCGCGTCCGCGGCCCTTGCGAGCTGGCGCGCAGTTGATCCACATGGACTATGCGCCGGTATCGCTCCGGCGGTGGCTGCGCTGGTGCTCGGTGTATCCTCATGCAGACGCACCGGGCAAAGAAAGATCCCGGCCCGGTGGAAAGCGGGTCGGGACCTGGAAAGGAGGTAGCAGACTACTCATGCCGCCGTCTGCCGTGGCGGCTCCAGGAGTATGGTCGGAGCCCGTGCCGCGGTGCAGGTGCTCTCCTGCTGCTTCGACGATTTAAGAGTACCACGGTAATATAGTCACAATCAATCGCATTTACTATCAATTACTATCATTTACTATCAATCTTGGATCTTGACTTGGTCAATCTTGTCTAAACTTGGATCCGGACATAGCAAGTTAGCAAGCGCCGTCTTGTGGAGCCGGAAGCAGGAAAGCACCTGATTGCGATCATCGTTGCCATACATCCGCATGGCGATCGCCGACCAAAGCGGCATGCGGCAAAACTCTGCCGACATATACCGCAGCAGGATCACCTGACGCTCCAGTGGATTGCTGAGTGCGTCGACTGCCGTCTCTATGCGCCTGATTTCCGCCCAATTTTGAGCGATTAACTGGTCAGTGGTGTCCGTATACTCCAAACGTGCCTCGATGGCCTTGGCGGTCGAATCCGTGGCGCTGGCGACGTGCTGGCTCTCGCTCGCGTCATGCATCTCTGGATATTGCTCGTGCGACCGCATGCGGACAATGCGCTCCTGCCTGACCTCGATCTCTCGCTTGAGCGGGATGTATCGCAGCAGATCCTCCTTGGTCACTGGCGTCACTGGCTCCGGCAATGCGGGCACCTCCCTTGCAATTGATATGCGTGCTTGATGCAATTACAGACCATCGTCATCCTGGCATCGACCGTTGGCGGTGACCAGCGCAATCGTCAGGATCCCGCTCAGGTTACCCACAAACAGGCCGAGGATAAACGCGGTCATGGCTGCGCCTCCTTCGGCGGCTCCGGCAGCGGCATCCAGTGGGTGACCGCTCTGCGCGTGTCTGCTTCGCATCGCTTATCAACGCATACTGGATAGCGCCATTTCCGACTATCCAAAAAACGCATAACGCGAATTGTGCAGTCCTCATAGGTTGGTAGAAATGCGCCACCGCTCCATTCGTGGTAAAAGACTAAATATGAGCCAGTTTTTTCCGGCAGCCTGTCCTTGACGCTAATCCACTGCTGGGCGCGGAGAGCATCGACAGCCATGCGCAGGGTTTCTTCGTGACACTGTATTTGTCCATAGCCG
>Ga0183096_1000864_pt1 | contig 12043 bp, 7 predicted proteins | sample Biomet5_FD_127791 | JGI IMG/M metagenome (GOLD analysis project Ga0183096, IMG submission 127791) | Microbial communities from bioreactor (seeded with sewage sludge) at LBNL, California, USA - Biofuel metagenome 5 (version 2) (version 3) | ecosystem: Engineered > Bioreactor > Anaerobic >...
ACCACTGAAAGCACGGAAGAACCACGTCTTTACTACTTATTTCCGTGTCTTCCGTGCTTTCAGTGGTTTTCAAAAAATTTATTTTTGACAAATTCATTTCTGACATACTTTGGAATCGATACACTAGTATCATGGCAATTTAATTATTGAACACAATTTTTAGTAGCTTCTTGTCAGCGCACGATGATTATGAGCATTAAATGACCAATAACTAAATTTTCTTGACACTAGTGCATCGATTCTCAAATACGTGCATAATAAGAAAATAATTACAACTTATGACGCAAATATTGACACAAATATTATTTTAAAGTCACATGGAATTCTGTAACACGAAAAACGCAGCCGGTCGCAGAGTGATTCGATCTGGTTTTCAAAAAATTCATTTTGTACATACTTTGGAATCGATGCACTAGTATCTGAAAAGAGTCTTGAATCATCGCTATATTATATATAAAAAAGTATACTAATATACAGAAATACTTACGTACTAACACTCAAATAAACAAGTATATTTAATTACAGGTATACTAATATACAGAAATGCTTACGTACTAACACTCAAATAAACAAGTATATTTAATTACAGGTATACTAGTATACATAAATATAATACCCAATTCTTTGTGTTTCAAGATGAATGAGGTGTATGCATGGCTAGAATAGTTACCATTAACAACGTTAAAGGAGGAGTCGCCAAAACGACTACTGCAACAAATTTAGCTGCAGGATTGGCTCGAAGAGGCAAACGGGTTTTATTAATAGACTCCGATCCTCAAGCAAACGCATCCTCAAATCTGTATCCTGGACTTAGAGCAGAAAAAACAATCAAGGATTTGTTTCAGGGAATGCCAATCACAGAAATTATCTCACCATCTGTAGAAACTGGATTGGACATAATTCCTTCTTGCCTAGCGTTTTCAACAATTGAACTGGAACTGGCTGCACAACTTGCAAGGGAAACGGTTCTAAAAAGAGTACTGAAACCGATAGAGGGAAATTACGACATTATATTAATTGATACCCAGCCATCAGTTGGAGTAATCCCAATTAATGCCCTGTGTGCAGCTGATGAGGTTATTATTCCTGTGCATGAAGCATATGCACTGGATGCGATGAGCCAAATGGTCAATGTTATACTGCAAGTCAAACAAGCACTGAATCCGGATCTTGTGATAGGAGGAATCCTGCTGACAATGTATGATACAAGGACTACCCTGGCAAAAGAGATCCGGGAACGGCTATTGAATAAGTTCGGTGCAATTCTGTTTGAGACAACCATCCCTAGGAACATTAGGTTAGCAGAATGTCCAACTCACAAAAAATCAATTTTTGAGTATGCACCTGAATCAGCAGGAGCAATAGCATACAAAACATTAACAGAAGAAGTTATGAAGCGATGGGGGATGATCCAATGAGGACAGCTATAGGTAATACAACTATCGATGAAAACGACAACATAGGGGCTCTATTGGGGCAGCAACAAACGCAGATTGAAAAAAATACGGAAAACCGGGAAGAAATACCTGCAGCAGTAGGAAAAACGGAAAAAGGAAAAATGGGAAAACAAGAAGGAAATACCGGTGACGAGAAACTAAAACACAATCGGTCTGCTAAATTTACCGATCTGGAAGTAGAGCAGTTAGAAAAAATAATGCTTGCGATCGGAACTGATAAAGTTTCCAAAGCTCTTAGATGGTGCCTGAGTAAAGCATGGGAAGTAAATGGGGATGAAGTTGAAAGGATAGCTGAGGAAAAAAAGAAGATTGGTATACTCTAAAGTAGATAACTACTGCTCACTTTTCTTTTTTAAATTAAACTTTTTACTGTTTCTATTTTTGCGTTACATTGGAAATGAGTATATATGCTGTTTCTGGACAATGACCTACTGTTAATATTTCTATACTTATATAGAGGAAAAGAACTTAACATTTCATGAAAACATAAAATCACTGGCAATAGAGAACTTAACATCTTGTAAAAAATAATAATGCAATAAACTCGATATATACAACAATCTTAAGGGTCTAAATTGAAGCAAGTTTTAATGATGTCGAGTCTTATAATATATCCGCGATGAAGCTGAACAGGCGAAATGTTGAACTTTCAAAATCCATGTAAACTACCCGAAGCATTTAGCTTCGGGGTTTACATGTCTGTCTATAGGAACATGAATGCCGTGATCAGTATCAAAGAATTTGCTCTCATTGATCAAAAATCTAATTGAATCCTAACACCTGCAGGAATTCAGGCAGTAGCTTCCTTGTTCATGATATAAGCGACCATTTCAGGGTTAAGTCTATTTTCCCTTGAGACCCTTGCCTCAATATCCTCATAGGATTTACCTTCGATTTTCATTTCCCTTATTTTCTCAGTAACTGAGATCGGAATGGTGTAGTATTCGTTAATGTCCTTCCTGTGTCCCCATACATCGCCTTCCATAAGCTGGATTCTCTGCATTTCAAGGAATATTTCTATGGACTTTGAGATCGTGGCTATGTAAGATTTAGGTAACTGAATTACCTCAATCTTTGGACAGGTTTCAACGAGTGCGAAGATGTCCTTGTTCGATGGCCTGAAAGCCAGGTGAACGATGCGCTCATTAGGATTCAACATAAAAATTTCGTCTCTGGAACTAATTACTCGAATTCTCATACTTTACCCCCAACTATAAATTTCTTTTAATTGTACTTTGGTATAAACTATATACACTGATTATAAATATTTATCTCATTGAACTAACATTATTTAGATAGTATATCGGAGGGGATGACTATCTCAGGTTCTCTAATTTGATTAAGAAGAGCCAGTAAAAGCATTAAAAACCGATCCTTAAAATTTGTTTTCGATTTTTTTCTTTAATTCTGCTCTATTTCATACTATATTTTTTTTCAAAATCAGATTAATTATTCTAAATTTGTTTCCTCTCAATTTCGATCTCAGCTTAAAATATATCTGAAAACATTTCATAAATTCCTTAAGAGCCTGGTTTTTTTAAGTAAATTTGTATACAAATATATATTAAGATTCGTATTCATATATATATGTGTATGAGATTACATGTAAGAAAGTATACATAATCATGATCAAACAGATTTACCTGCAGGCCCTTAATTAAATCTGAAAAATATCTGAAAAATATCTGAAAGATATCTGAAAAATATCTGAAAAATTAAGGTCTTTACTTACAACCAGAATTATTTCCTAGGTTTACAGGATGATCTATGGTATCTTAGGTAGATCTTGTTTTATCCCAAAATTATTTCGCTTTTTTAATTCTTTTATTACAATGATCTGTCGTATACGGGTGATCACCATTTCACTTCAACTTTGAATTTGTTTCATTTTACAGAATAAATCTACATTACCAAAATGGAGCTTAAATTTATTTAACATTTAATCTTTTGCGTCGCCTGCTGCTGTATCGCGTATTGAACTTCCAAATGGTTTTGAATCTGCGAAATAATTTTGGGATAAAACAATCTTGGGTGGATCTTGAATCAATATAAATCAGATATGAACATCTTTTTTCCATAATTGGATATATATCACTCGACTGCGCTTTCTGAGATAGGCCACATAGAGTCGAACCGCTTCATTTTTTCATCTATTCATTCCTGAAATATTATTCTGGGTGCTCTATGAGCCACTGGGGGTTTCCATACAGATCCACGATAAGCGCCTGGATGCCATAAGACGCTTCTTTTTGCTTCTCTACGATCGTTACGCCCTTTGATCTTAGCTTAGTTTTCCTACAATCACTGGCTTTGAACATCAAGGCTGGGTTTTTATCTGTGAGTTCAGCCTCCCGCTTTGCTTTAGCTTCACCCTGCATCGCAGTGACGGGCACATGAAGAATTATCTCCGTACTCTGGCCTTTTGGGGCGACAGTCAAAAAGTGCTATCATAACGACGGGTTAACATCTATTACTTTCATGAGAGCCGAGTTTGTTCATATAAAAGTCAAGTTTTTTCTGTTCTTAACTTTCGAACTGCATCTCTATATAACCAGGGACAGTATAAAATTATTTAAACGGTTGAAAGGTATATGTACAAGTCCAACATTACATTAGTAATTGTTAAAATAAATATATACTGTAATAATATGCAAAGTAAGCTATTGATAACAATAATCTGGACAAAAGGACTGAAAAACTATGGAAAATATACTTAAAGTTTTATTCGGGTTGCTGCTGCTCTCCATGTTGGCGTTTCCAGGAGCAGCAGCACCCGTAACAAACGGCTTGGTGGCCTCGTATAATGGGAATATCACTGGCAATGTCCTACTGGATGAATCTGGGAATTACAATGACGGGTATCTTAAAAATGCCGTTCAAGGGACGCTGTTATCCACAGGCGCTAATTATGTTTCTTTTTCCGGTTCAAATAGCCAGGCAAATATTCTCAACAACGCGATCACAAATATCACATCCGAAGTCTCTATAGAATTCATAGGCTCAATCAACGAGTTTTCCAGTTACGGAGCAATCGTTTCGAAGTATTCCGACGAAAACGGAACAGGGTGGTACCTGTCGTGCAGGAGTGACCCTTCTTTACAAAAAATAGTATTTGGAATGTTCGACGCGAACGGGGTTTTGCATCACTTTAGATCCGATATTTCTTTGGAGGCTGGTCAAGTTTATGATATTGTGGCAACATACGACGGAAATATCGTACACGTCTATGTCAATGGTGTTGATTCTTCTGCTGACGAGAGTCCAGTATGGGCGGTTCCGATGTCTGGAAATAACTACAACACGTCGATTGCTTATGCAGAAAATGGTCTGAATTATCTCAATTGTAATATGTTGGCTTTCAGACTCTATAATCGTGCTCTGACATCATCTGAAGTACAACAGAATTATCAAAATGACAAATGGAGATATGTACCAGATATTTCTTCGGATATCATCGACTTGAAGAAAAAAGCATATGGTGACGGCGGATTACCTCGATATATGGGTTCACACGCTATGAGCCAGTCAGGATCCGGAGTGAATGTGGTCGATTCGAACCTGTCTTCACTTGGATCGGTATCAAAGCCATATTATCAGGATAACGGAGGCGTAGAGACCGATTACAACCTGTTGAACTCTTCAATCTCAGGTGTAAAATGGAAGAACTATTATGCGCCCGGTTCTTCAGCTTCACTGTCATTTTCCGGGAACAATCGGACCAGGCTGGAAAACCTTAGTCTTTTGAATAATTCTCTTCATCTTTCAAATTCTGTGACTTACACTGGAGACACGCTAGTTACAAAAGAAGCAGTTCCAGTGACTGGTAACGCGCTTCAATTTTATGGGGATGGGTTAAACACAATTTCAGAAAACGCCGTTCAAGGCTATACTGTTCAGGCCTATACCGACAATGGAGAGATTCAAAATGATTGTATTTTTAACTCGTCAGGTAGCTCAATATATAACTACTATCAAAACCGGACAGCCGGAACTACCCGGAATAATTCAGTAGATCTTCCTCTTTCTTCTCCACAGCTGACACCAATGCCCTGTCCGAGTGGATACCTTGGCTCCCTAAGTTTTGCAATTCATGCTGATGCACAAGACCCTGATTCCTTGAAAACCATGATGTACGGAACCAGCGACATCACTGATCCTGAGGATAGTACGCAAGGGTACATAGGGCATGGGCTAATATGCACATGGGCGGCATTTGCAGCTTCTTCTGACGGCGCTGGGGTTGGTTTTGATAACGTCGCATTCAAATCAATACTTGATGACATGTATGCACATGGTTTTGAGATAGTACCTCACAATGTGATTGGTTGGGCGGGTGAAGGGAATCCAACTCGTGACACTACTGGATACTATTTACCCTGGTACGCCAGCAATTACACTTCAAGAAACTGGATCGACCACGGGTTAAATGGCGGAAATAGAAATACAGGTTTAAAGAGCTTGGGTCTGGACAAAGACTCCTCACAATATTACATAGGGGATTTACTGCGTGAACATGAGGTCCAATATGCCTGGGCATATCAGGATCAATATGGATCGCCAGAAAGAGGTCTTTCCACGAGTCGTATTCAGTCTCTTGGGCTTCCCTATGATATTGTCTGGACTAATACGAATTTCACCTGGGACGATGGTACACCTATGTATGAGTGGACCTCAACCTGGGCGCCAGATAAAACTGCTCTGAATTATTTCAACAATACTGCACTTCAAAATATGATTGACAGTTATGGAGTATGTTTTTGGCATGATTACACGGCGTATAACGGTGAAGCCTTTGAAGACTACTATTATTATAAAGACAATTACACGATCAATGAGGCATACGACAATCTTTTGCTAAATATGTCTGAACAAAAGAAGGCTGGTAGGCTCTGGAACCCGACTGTAAGTCAGTATATCGACTACTGGCGAGCTGCATGTAACGTTGAGTGTAAGTGTACTGGTCAGGATACATACACTTTGATCAACCACAATTCTGAAACTGTCTCTGGTTATGCCATGCGGATAACAGGGTCCTACTCTGTGAAACTGGATGGCAACGATTTGGGCACCAAAATGAATGGAAATGACACGGTGTTCTGGATGGGCCTTTCACCAGGCACACACCTGCTGACAATAGTGAGGGCTTAAAAACGAGATAAATTCTTAAATAATTTATTTTTTTTGCAGGTGTAAGTCTGTATAAAATCAGGGTTTTTGAAGTCTTTGGAAACTGGACAATTTTATGAGTCCAGAACTAACTGAAAAAACATTTATAACTTTCAAAAACTCATTTCTTATTTTTAGAAAGTGTTATATAAGAAATGGACATAAATCATACCTTACAGTTTATATATATAATAAATGTGATACAGCCACAAGGTGGTAACAAATCACAGTTATTTGGCAAGTTACTGACTCTCATTACCAACTGCCACTTTGCTTCTTGAAAGGGAATTTCCTCCTTCTTGTTAAAGAGTTCTTGAGATAGGGAAATAATGGACCCTTTACGTGTGGCAATGACAGGAAATTGGTAATCACCAAAATAAAAGGGAATGTAGATCTCATGGTAAATAATCGGTTCTTTTTGCTAATACTAATTGGAATTTTATTGCTCATTTCATGTGTTCAAGCAGCACCGACAACGTACGTGGCAGCGGTTTCAGATGGTCTGGTTGTTTATTATAATGGTACTCTATCAGGGAATTCCCTGGTAGATCTCAGCGGAAACAGTAATACCGGCTATGCTACGAGTGTAACTCAGGAGGCAAACTCAAAAACTGGTACAAGTTACATAAAACTTAACGGTGTCAATAGTAAGATAGACATTTCTAATAATGTGCAGACTAACATTTCCAGTCCTATGTCGATTGAGTTTTATGGCTCAATTAATAGTTTCACGCAATATGGGGCACTTGTGAGTAAGCACGAAAACTGGGCAACTGACTGGTATTTGACCTGTTCTTCGACCTCTCCTTACAATCATGCTCGTTTTGCTGCAGCCACGCGTGGCGGGTGGAAAAACTACGAATCAGATGCTGATTTTGTTGCCGGGCAGGTGTATCATATCGTGGCAACCTATGATAACAGCACTGCCCACATTTATATCAATGGTGAAGATGCAGGCTCTAGTATCTGGAGTTCTCCGGTAACAGGAGGTACTGAGAATATCACCATAGGCTCTGGCTATGGATTATCCAACTGTAACTGTAGTATGTACACGTTTAGACTCTATAATCGGGCATTATCCCGGGCTGAGGTTGAGCAAAATTACAGGAATCTGACATATGTTCCTACTGATGACATAACAATGATTAAAAGACTGGTGTACGGTGATGGTGGGCTACCCCGATATATGGGGTCATATGCAATTCAGCAGTCGGATTATGGTTTAAATGTATTGAATAATGATTTGAGTATCAATAGCTCCATAGGAACCCCATTTTACCAGGATAACAACAGTGAATTGACTAATTGTTCCCTTGTAGAATCTACAATTAATGGTATTTGCTGGAAAAATTGCTATGCTCCCGGGTCAAGTGCGGTTTTAACATACACAGGAGAGAACCGGAGTGTTCAGGATACCTGTTTCTTATCCAATGACTCTTTTAATCTCAACCATTCGGTTACGTATCTGGCCCAAACTCAGGTTACTAAAGACGGTGTGCCTGTAAATGGCAGCAGAGCATATGAATTCTATGGAGACGGCCTGAACACGGTTAATAGAAAAGACGTTATGCTGTACACAGACAATGCAGAGGAACAAACCAATTTACTGATTGTACCGAAGTCTGATGATAGTACAACAGGTGAAGAAATACGTTTAAACTACCAGACCAGAAATGCCAGCGTCACAAGGTCTAGTTTACTGGATCTTCCCCTTTCTTCACCTCAATTAACTCCTATGCCTGTTCCTTCTGGATATCTGGGTGCTTTAATTTTTGCAGAACATGCAGATTATACAGATCATGATTCACTGCGGACTGTTATGTATGGAACCAATGACACAGGCGATCCTACTTACGGAAAAAAGGGCTTTATCGGTCATAATCTGACAGCAACCTGGTCGGTGTTTGCGGTTTCATCAGATGGTGGGGAGGGACTGGACAGTCCAGAATTGAAATCTATAGTTGATGATATGTATGCTCACGGTTTTGAGATAACACCACATAGCTTGGGAGCAAGTGGGGAAGACTATCCTGATCGTGCAATGGCAGAAACTTATCTGCCCTGGTATGTTACAAATTATTCGTGCCGGAATTGGATAGATCATGGTCTGGGTAACGGCAAAAGAAACATTGGATTGAAGAGCTGTGGATGGGATCCTACGAGCCCGCATTACGTTATGGATTTGTTCCAGCAGTACAATTTGCCATATGCCTGGGCCTATATCGACGTACCAATCGATGAAGACATCGGTACATCCAAGATTAACTCGGTTGGGTTGCCTGTTGATATCGTTTGGCAAAACACGAATCTGGCACTTAATAATAGTACCCCTCTTTATCAGTGGAAGTCAGGCTTTTCAGGAAAAGGATCATCGCTTACCTACTATACTGATGATACAATTGATGACATGCTTTCAACTTATGGAGTAAGTATATGGCATGATTACTGGCCTGACAATTCGTCACTTCCGGGTGAGGAATCATATAACTATTATTATGATAAAACCGGCCACACAATCAATACAACTTTTGACGGTTTACTGAGTAATATTTCAGCCCAGAAGCAAGCTCGTAAGCTCTGGAATCCAACAGTATCTCAGTATATCAATTACTGGATTGCTGCGAGCAATGTAGAAGTGAGGTGCACAGGAGCTAATACTTACACTGTTGTGAACCACAATCCTGGCACAGTAGATGGCTTTTCTATGAGAGTTGAGGGAGCTTACTCTCCGAAACTTGATGGTGTGGCACTGAATACAAAAACCACTGGAGTGGATACGATTTTCTGGATGGATCTGTCAACTGGTATGCATACTATTACACTGGAGGCCTGAAGATGAAGAAATTAATAATAATATTAGCACTGGTTGGTGCGCTTTCCCTTGTCTCAATTGCTTCAGCTCAATTTTCATCTCTGCAGACATGGGGTTCATTTGGAAATGATGCAGGGCAATTTTACGGCATGAGTGGAATTGCCACTGATACTTCTGGCAATGTCTATGTAGCTGAGCTTGATAACCGGGTACAGAAATTCAACGGAAATGGTGAATATCTCACAGAATTCAATATACCTGCTAGAGATATTGCAATCGATTCAGCTGGAAATATCTATGCGACTGTGAATGACTCAATCCAGAAATTCAATTCAGCCGGGACTCTCTTAAATACCTGGGGCAGCACTGGAACTGAAAATGGGTATTTTAATTTCCCTACTGGAATTGCATTAGATTCTTCAGGGAATATATATGTTTCAGATATGAAAAATAACAGGATTCAGAAACTAGGTTCTTCAGGTAACTATTTAACGAGCTGGGGTACGCTGGGATCGGGCAATGGAAATCTGAAATCGCCAGCTGGGATTACTGTAAGTGGAAATTATGTATATGTTGCTGATATGGGCAATTATAGGGTACAGAAGTTTGATTTAGATGGAAATTATGTCTCAAGTTTAGGTAGCAAAGGAACTGATAACACTCAATTTAATAGCAGTATAGCAGTTGCGAATAGTTCATCTGGAAATATTTATGTAGCTGACTACTACAACGACAGGGTAATTGAGTATGACAGTAACTTTGGTTATTTAGATCAATCTAATGGACTTAGCTACCCAACTGCACTGGTCGTAGCCAATGACAATTTATATGTTCTTGGTTCAGGGGACTATCAGGTGTATCAATATAACGATAATATACATGCAAACTTTACCGCTAATGTTACCAGCGGTTTTGCTCCTCTAACTGTCCAGTTTACTGATTTGTCCGCAAATGCAGATACGATAGCCTGGGACTTTGAAAATAATGGAGCTATTGACTCTGAAGAAAGTAATCCAATTCATGAGTTCACAACTCCTGGAAACTATACAGTTAATCTGACAGCAAGCAATGCAAATGGTACAGATTCAGCATTAGTTACAATCAATGTTTTTGAGAATGTAATTTTCCCAGGTTACACTAACCCACCAACGGACTTGGACCATAATGGTCTCTGTGAAGATATCAATGGAAATGGAATAGTGGACTTTGATGATGTAGTGGCATACTACGCTAACATGGATTGGATGACAGCAAATGCTCCTGTTGTTCTTTTTGATTATAATAATAACAATATCATTGATTTTGATGATATTGTAAAACTTTATAATTTAATTTAAGCAGATAGAAACTATGAATAAGCTGTATAAAGTTTCAATCTTTTTAATCTTTTTTTTGGATTGAAGGTATAATGAGCATTGGCAGTAAACAACATTTTGTTTGATCCTTAAACAGTTCAGATGGACATGGTTTCTTCCCAGGAAGTCCAGATTGTACTGGATGAGGTTTCTTATGGAATAGCAGGTTTTAATATCAACCTACATTCCTTACTTTTTTTACAAATGCTATTTTTTGTATTTTTCTTTATCAGTTTTAGGATTTTAATGCTTTTTTCATCCAGATTTAATATTTTCTTTATTTTCTTTTTATCCGATATCTTTTGGTTTTTAGAACCTTTGACCTTCTTGTTGACTCTTCTCTGCAAGCATTTTAGTGAGAGAAGTTTCCAAGAGCTTAAAACTCTCGATTTTTATTCAGTAGTAAGAATAGCAAACGTCATTATCTATCTTTTTTAAAAGTAGCCTCATTATGAAATTTACTCGATCTGGTTAAAATGCACATTTTTGTCTACTGATACCATTACAACAATATGAAAAAATTTAAATAGTGTACATGTTTATTACTATTAATATTACTCCCCAAAAGTAATAAAATATTATGAATGTATCGGGGACGAACATGAGAAAAATATCAATACAAAAAACAAGGGAACACAGTCTGGGGTGCAAATATTTTTACTGCAAAATCCGACGAATTTCTCAAAGCCGTAAGTTTCTATACAACAGACTCAAGCTGCAACTACGATATTTATATTAATCCGGTGTCGGGTTCCACAAATCAAAACGATCAGTTTTTTTCCAAGAATGGATTAGCTTTAGTCGCAGGCTATTACACAATTCCCCTTGATTCTGATTAACGATTTGATTGATTTTGATGATGTTATATGACTTTATAACATAATTCATGGAGAAAAATACATGAATAAGCTGTATAGTGTTTTAATCTTTCTAGTTTTTTTTGGACTAGGGATACCATGTGCATCGGCAGCAAACATCACGTCGTTTATTCCTCAAACGGTTGAGATGGACATGGGTCTTTCCCATAATGTCGAGATTCTGAAGGATAAAGTTTCTGATGGAACGTTAGGTTTCAATGCCATGTTCTCTGTTTTAGATTCGGAAGTTGTTGAAATAAACACGGGATCAGTTCTTCCTGTAGCAAACTTCAGTACTAATGTCAGTGAAGGCTATGCTCCTTTAGTTGTCCAGTTTACGAATCTGTCCGCAAATGCTGAATCGGTATCCTGGGACTTTGAAAACGATGGAGTTAC
>Ga0183096_1002629_pt1 | contig 12038 bp, 9 predicted proteins | sample Biomet5_FD_127791 | JGI IMG/M metagenome (GOLD analysis project Ga0183096, IMG submission 127791) | Microbial communities from bioreactor (seeded with sewage sludge) at LBNL, California, USA - Biofuel metagenome 5 (version 2) (version 3) | ecosystem: Engineered > Bioreactor > Anaerobic >...
CAACGACCAGGTCATTTCCGAGATCGGAGTCGTAGGGCTCCGCTGCATCGTCACCTGCTTCTGCGCCGTCATGGGCAGCGTTGCCGTGTGCGCCATCATTGAGAAATTCTTTGTTCCCCTGGGTAAATACCAGGAGCTGCTCAGCGATGACACCGCCGCCGTGACCGATGCAGAAAAAGAAGCCGACTCCGGGCACAGAGTCGACCCCCTGCTGATCATAATTATCGTCAGTGTTTTTCTCGGCATCCTGGTATGCTATCTGCTGAACCGCAGCGGCCTTCCATGGCTTTCAGTCTTCCTGGACAAAGCCCTTGCCGTTTCGCTGATCGTCCTTTACACCAGCGTGGGCATCGGCATGGGCCAGCAGAAAAGCGTCTTCCTCTATATGAAAAAGGTGGGCTTCAAAGTCCTGCTCTTTGTTCTCGGCGTATTCGCCGGCAGCATCATGGGCGGGGCACTCTCCACCCTGATCACCGGAATGCCGCTGAACTACGCGGTGATCTCCACCAGCGGCGTCGGCTACTACAGTCTGACCGGAGCGACCATGCTCTCCCGCTTCGGCGCCGAGGCGGGCGTCTACGGTTTCATGGTCAACGTCTTCCGCGACATCTTCACCATTCTGCTGCTTCCCCTCTATATCCGGCTGAACAAAAGTGCCGCCATTGCTTCAGGCGGCGCCGGCTGCATGGACACCATGCTGGTTCCCATAACCCGGGCTGCCGGCCGCGAGATCGGCCTCATCGCCCTGATCGTCGGCATCGTCCTGACCTTCGGCGTACCGATCATGCTGCCAATACTGTGCAGCATATTGTAGACGCATCCAATTCATTTTATATGATTACGGGCATACAGCAAATAGTAACATATGGCCGCAGCATATACGATCACTACCCATATCAGAATTTCAATATAATAGACGAATGCGCAAACAAAGAGAAGTACTACTGTAATAAGTGAAATTATCGGCACTATAGGATACGCAACCTTAAATGGCCTGCTCAGATTCGGTTCCTTTCGGCGAAGTATAAACAGAGAAATAATCGACATCATATACATTATTATCGCAGCAAAAACAGAAATGATCACCATCGTATCTGTTTTTCCTGTCATTGCAAGGAAAAATGATATTGCACCAGGCACCAATAATCCATACGAAGGGCTTCCCCATTTATTAAGCTTTGATAAGAAAGCCGGCATATATCCATCTCTGCCCAGCGCATAGGTCTGCCTTGAAAGTGCAAGTATTATGGCAGAAAAAGAAGCCACCATAGAAAAGAGACTTATCACTGCTATCACTTTAGGCCATACACTTCCGACTCCAATAGCAAGCTCAAGTGATTTTACCAAAGGGAAATCAACTTTTGCCACTTCTTTGTAATCGGCAATCCCCGCTGTAAAAAACATTGAGATACTCGCGGATATCATAAGTGTAATGATGGCAGGAATATACCCTCTCGGTATATCTCTCTTTGGATCACGCATTTCCTCTGCATTCATGGCCGCTCCATCTATGGCAAAGTAAAACCACATCGAAAAAGTCATTGCTCCCGCTACTCCAGAAAAACCAGACGCAAATGGAGTCCCAGCGAGGAAGTTTCCAGCTTCAAAATGTGGCGCGGCGATTATTGCAAACAGTACTATCCCTGACAATGCAATCAATGTGACCACGATTTCCATGACAGAAGATGACTTCACACCAAACAGATTGATAACCACAAAGAAACAGAAAAACACAGCCGTTGCCACGCTTGGTGGAACTGATGGCAAGAGGTAGTTCAACAACTTCCCCTCTGATATGGCAACTGCGCATGGTGAAACCAGAAAAGCAATTAAAACCGAGATTCCTGTAATATATCCTGCGAATTTACCCATCGCCCTTCGTGCATATGCCGATGCGCCTCCGGCGTTCGGTATACTGGTCGCCAATTCCGTATAACAAAAAATAAATGTGACATACATTATTGTTACGGGGATAAAGGAAACCAGCATCGATACAGGCCCTCCCGACATAAATCCATATGAAAATCCGTAAAAATCTCCCGAAATAACAAGCCCCACCGCTATTCCCCATAGGTGGATAGGTTTAAGTACTTTCTTAAGTTCACTGTCCTTACAGATTCCTTTATTATCTTCACTCATAGTTGATTCTTCCTATATCCCAGTATGGAAAACCAAGGCCCGCAAAACTTTCTGTCGTTCTGCGAGCCCCGATGTTCTCCAAGTAATAAGCTTAAACTTCCATGTTTTTGAATGCTTCCGGCACTTCTTTGAAGCCTTTTGATTTTATGGCGCCAATCACGATTCCCAGAGCCAGCCAAACAAATCCGATTATATATGTCAGCTTCTCAAATCCTGAAAATACGAAGAGCAGTATTGCCACTCCCAGAATAGGGCAAATCAGATATTTTACAAAATCTCCAACTGTTTTTCTTCTCTTCTCCTTTATAAAGAAAAACACAAAGACGGCAATATTGAGTAATATGAATGAAGACAGTGCTCCGAAATTAACAAGTCTTACCAGCTGTGATAGTGTAAGAACCAGCGGCAGCGCACATGACAGAACACCTATAACAATGGTACCTACATAAGGTGTCTTATACTTCGGGTGTATCTTAGCAAATACTTTAGGAATAACCCCGTCTCTTCCCATACCATACAACATACGTGCCGCAGCTGTCTGAGCCGCCATGATATTTGCTACTCCAACAGCCAGAATATTGATGACCAGCAAGGCAACTTTAAGTGCTTCGCCACCTGCCAGCTCTGCAGCATCAAAGAATCCAGTTGCGGCACTTACGTGCTGCCAGTCAGGCTGAATCAACGCTGCCACATATGTCTGCAGTACAAATACTCCCGTTATTGCCACTAGTGAAATCAGTATGCCTTTTCCAACGGTTTTTTCAGGCTTTATAGTTTCCTCCGCCAATGTGCTAATACCATCAAATCCGAGGAAAGACAGACATGCTATTGAAGTAGCCGAAGCTATAAAGCTCGGGTTCAGTTTACCCGGCTGATAGATCGGCTTTAGTGATAATTCGCCATATCCTCCTCCGCCAAGAACATATTTAAGTCCTATAATTACGAAGAACAGCAAAATACCGATTTCAAGAAGGAACATTACCCAGTCAACCCCTTTGGTCATCTCAATGCCCCTGATATTTACTACCGTGTTAAAAATAATGAAAATCAGTATCCATGCATACCATGGGATCTGCGGTACAAGTGCAACGCCCCATCCCGCTACCATTACGTAAAGCAGCGACGGGACAAAAATATAATCCAGCAGTATGAGCCAGCCTGCTATAAAACCTATATGAGGATTGATACCTCTCTGAACATAGGCATATACGGATCCCGCTATAGGGAATCTGTTACTCATATGCATGTACGCCATTGCTGTAAAACTGATTGCGACTACTCCGATTATATATACCAGTGGAGTCATTCCTCCGCTGGCAAGCTGTATTTCTCCATATATCGACTGTGGCGCTATGATTACCATAAACAACATGCCATACAATACAACATCTCTTAAAGTAAGCCCTCGCTTCAATTCCTGCTTGTACCCGAATTTTTCTATCCCAGCGCCTTCATTTATGTGCTTATCCGACATTTTATCTCCTCCTAAAAATAATAACTGATACTCTTGTTCTATCCAATGAGTGGTTTAAACTGCGTCAGTTTTGGAGTACCAAATCTCAGTATCAATTCTACATGGCAAGGTTTGCACGCCTGATTTATCTCCAGATCGCTCTGTACTGACATATACAAATACGCGTCTGTTTTGTCCCATCCATATGCATTGCATATCAGCCTTTGGAGCTCCTTTGACGCCAGTTTGGACGCTTCCGGGAATTCATGTGCACAGGCATTTACATACCAGTGAGTTTGAGTTTCCGTAACAGGCCAGTTCAGTTCAAAATTCTTGATCAGTGAAACTTTTACTGTGATCTCACCCTTGATTTCTATTCCGGTTCCACACAGTTCAGAATCACCCATTGTCGCGTGTATGTCTCCCATCTGCAGCAGTGCTCCAGCGACTCTGACCGGAAAATAAACTCTGGCTCCTTTTTTTATGATTTTGCTGTCCATATTTCCGCCGTGATTTCCAGGGAATCCGTCTCCTACAGGTTCCCCATCCGGAGCCGTTCCAATCACTCCTATCATTGGATCTATTGGAAATTTTACACCCTGAAAATCGGCAACACCGTCCTTGATCTTAACGACTCTGGTGCGGTCCTCCATGTCATCGCTTAACGGGCCGCAGCCACGCGATGTGCAGATAACGCCCTGATCGGCTACTTGAATGTCAAGGATATCGACAACCAGAACATCCCCTTTTTCGGCGCCTTCCACAAAAACCGGACCGGTTGCAGGGTTTGCCACAGAATAATCCATATCCAAAACCAGATCCTCTTCAGTTTTAATCGTGTTGGAAAAACAATCCATTGTTTTGAACGCCAGTATTTCTCCCGGTTTGACCTGTGCGACAGGTTCATTGTCCTTAGAAAACTCGTAGACACATTTTTCAATAATTTTCATGATATCACCTTCCTATAAAAATTACATTTGTTTATAAGTCCCAATAAGAGTCCGGTTTTGTTAAACCGATAAAAAAAACAGCTCACACTATGGATCCGTGATCCATTAATGTGAGCTCTTTTGCTCTTATTCCATTGTACTAACTTTTTGTTAGTATTTACAAATTATATCATTATTGTTTCTCTTGTGCAATATATTTTCTGATAATTTCTTTGCATATTCTAACAAGTGGCTCTCCGCTGTTCATAGATATCCTTAGAATTTCACCATGAGCATCGTACTCGCTGATTCCTCTTTCCCTTGCATATATGCTTTTTGCTCGATCGATGCATTTAAAATCTTCTATTTTTCGCTTATAAAGATCAACTTCTTTTGAAAGTTTCAACATCTCATTCCACCTTCCATAGGCAATCTGCAGCGCCGGGATCACATCCTGCTCTTTCAGTGGTTTATTAAGATAGCCATAAACACCGACCTTTTCCGCCCTGTTTATGAACCCCGGTTTATTATAAGCAGTCATCAGAACAGTGGGTATGCCTATGCTTCTAAGCTGCTTTGCGACTTCTATCCCGTCCATACCAGGCATCCTGATATCCAGCAATGCAATGTCGGGGTTTGTCATCCGCGCCAACTCAAGCACCTCAATGCCATTACCTGTCTCTGCGCAAACTATATACCCATTTTCTCTCAAATGCTCTTTTATATCCAATCTTGTTAGTTCTTCATCATCCGCCAGCAACACAGATAAATAGCCCATATCATCTCCTCCTTATTTTTTGAACAAAATTACAGCTTTGGTTTCTTTGCCCACTCTGTCAATCTTGAATGCTCCACCGAGCTGGCCCTCCACCAGCGTACGAACTATCTGAAGACCCAAAGTCGTTCCATCGTCAATATTCTTCCGTAATTTATTCCTGCCGCTATCAAAAAACTCTATTGTAATAAATCCTTCATTTTCAGACACGCTAACTCGTATGGTGCCTTTTTCATCATCCTTGATCCCATGTTTCATAGAATTGGTGATTATTTCATTGGCGATCAACGAAATAGAAACCGCCTGTCCACTGTTGATCTTGACATTCTTCCCTTCAACTACCGTGACGATTTTCTGATTTTCACGCTTGCAGTTGTTGATGACCAGATTCAGTATATGACTCATAAGTTCTCTTATATTAACTACATCCGGACTCTGCTTGGAAAAAACATCCTGTGCAGCGGCAATACACCTGATACGATTGATGCTGATTTCCAGCGCGCTTTTTGCTTCTTCCGATGCCGTTCTTCTCATCTGAAGTTGAAGTATAGCAGCGATATTCTGCAGATTGTTTTTCACCCTGTGATGTATTTCACGTATCATTGCATCTTTCACCTGAAGCTCTTTATCCTTTATTCGCAGCTCAGTGATGTCCTGCACGATCACCATAGCGCCTTCAAGCTCATCCTGAATACCTATGGCATGTAAATAAAAATTGTATACTTCATTCTGATATTCGACCTCCACAGGGCTAACAGTGTTTTCCAACATCAAGCCAATATCATCGAATTTGCCAAGAAAGCTTGTAATATCGCGTTCCTCATCTACTCCGGCACCATCCTTTGAACAGACTATCTCAGCCCACTTGTTCATATACACTATCTGGCATTTTTTATCCAGGACAAATATTCCCGCATTCAGCCAATCGGCAAAATAAGATCCTGACACATTGAGTTCCATCAGAGACTTTTTCAGAAATTCTACAGTTTCTTTTAAAATATTGACCTCTTTCTCCTGTTCAAGTTCCCATGAAATGTCGCGTTCCATAATAAGTGCGCCTATAGTCTTGTCTCCATTTTTGACAGGTACTACTGTCTGCTCAATTGGATTTCCTTTCTGACTCACGCCGCGAATGGCCCGCGACAATTCTCCCGTTGTCACAGTTCTATATACACCTGGCTCATTCTCAGAATACGCTATGTCTCCAACTACACTCTTATTATATAAGGAGTTCTTTTCCGGTTCTCCCCAGGCCAGGACTATCGAATCCTTTTTATTAGACGTTAAAACATCAATAAAAACATCATTGGAACTAAGTAATGCTATTGACTGAATCATACTCTCATATCCAGCCAGCACAGCGACATCTTCATCAGTGAGATCAGTATAATTCCTGCATATCTCCGTTAATTCCCTTGTCATCCGTATTCTCCTTCTTTTAGAGTTTAAAAAAGCTCAACAACCGGATGCTATATCCGGTATATGAGCTTTGTTACTCTTGTATTCCCTTGTAAATCAATATTATCATTATTCTACCAACAATGCAACAATATCCTTTTCCGAGGAACCGATAAAATTCTAGGCATTGCCGTCTCACTGTCAACTTTGCATTTATCAATCTTTCCAGCGCTGATTCTTCCTTGATTTTACCGTGCTAAAGTAGTACCATTTAATCATAATAATTGAGTAAGTATTACTTGGGAAGGTGTAAAATGAAAAGGAAGAATTTTGCAGCGGCGCTTATCGCCGCATTGTGTATGGTCACCGTGGTCGGTTTTGTTCCGGTAATATCATCACCGGCTGAAGCGGAATCCACAAGCTATAACATGTTTATAGGGACTACGCATTTTACTTCTGATGTGGCGACCACACAGGAGGCATACAGTTTTGACCCGGCTACTCTGACTCTGTATCTCCACGGCAATATCACCGGCACATATAATGACAACGTCATGTCGGCGATCCAGTGTAACGGTTTTACCGGGGACAAGCTGAAGATCGTGGTGGATGGAAACACGACCATCGATTCACAGAGTACTGTCAAGGGCGGGATCTTTTCCAACTGCAGAACATATATAACCGTAAATAAGGGCTGCACGCTGACGATAAAAGGCGCTTTCGGCATTTCCGTGCAGGATAATCTGTCACTGACCGGGCTTGGAACCGTCAGGATCTACACCGCAGGCAACTATCGGGGCGGCATCAGCTCCCACGGCGGAGCTTACTATTATTCGGACAAATACAACTTCGCCAGACATAATGTATACATCTACAACATGAATCTGCTGAAGGTCTACAGCAAAGGCATGTACGGTATCTATGCCGAATGCGGCAGCGTTTACATCACCAACAGCAAGGTCTATGCGACTGGCTATGCCGGCGGCATCGCATCGATATACGGCAATCTGAAGATAACGGAAAGCAAGAAAGGCAAATTTGTTTATGCCAGCGCGACAAAGGGTCCTGCTGTTTCTGCAGTCAAGGCTGCCTACAACATGAACAATACCAGCCTCTCCCAGGCCAAGAGCGGCGCCAGACTGTACTTCGGCAAGAAGACCGGCATATACAAGCCGACCAGATCCAAGATCAGATCAGTCACCAACAGGAAGGTCTATACAAGCCCAAGCAACTCCAGTGCATACATGACGATCAACTGCCAGACCATCAAGAAAGGCACCAAGGTGCTGAAGGCTGTAACTATCAGATGATCTAAGCTTCGGTCTTTCCCTTGAGCCATTTCTTTGTCGCAGCCAGACCCAGTACCAGGGCACAGCCGACGATGAAGAACACAAGGTCGAAATCCGACAGACCCATCATAGGTCTCGGCGAGGCCAGGGTAGTCGGTCCGATGACGATGGCGTAGAGCGAACCTGTCATCATACCCAGTACCGCGAACAGAGTCGAAGTGCGGTGACGGATCATCAGGTTTTTTATGCCGCGCATAACAAAGATAACGCCGACTATCACTCCGGCAGCCAGTGCCGCCAGGAGCCACAGGCTCCGGAAATTCATGTTGAGGGCGTCTTTCAGACCGGTTATGACCGGAATATAAAGTCCGAAGGTCATGAGAAGGGTCGAACCGGATATGCCCGGCAGGACCATGGCCGATATGGCCAGAACGCCTGCAATGAACACGTACAGGCAGGTGAGGACGGTGAAGCCCAGACCGTGAACAGCCGCCGAAAAATTAAGAGTCGACAGGAGCACCACTGCAGCTGCTCCGACAAACAACCAGAATATGTTACTGTATCTGCCGCTGATATTCTCGCGTTCTTCACCGAGTATCAGCGGTATTGACGCTATGACAAATCCCAGAAACAGGGAACTGACCTTGTAGATGCCGGTGGTGAAAGCTCCCGCAAGAATGGTCACAGCCAGCGACATCCCTACTATCCAGCCCATGCCCAGCTTTACCAGAAATATCAGAGCGTTCAGCTTTTCCTGTTTTGTGCCGTGAAAAAGATCCGCCAGTGATGTGATGAATTTATCGTAAAATCCCATGACAAATGCTATGGTGCCTCCTGACACTCCGGGTACGCTGTCCGCCAGTGCCATACAGAATCCGCTGAATAAGGTGTATATCATGATTTGATCCTCCGTCTTTTAGAACTTTCTTTTCTAATGTGAACCAGCTTTTTTACGCTGATCAGTACCGGTTTCAGGTTTACAGCCGCAAGTAACGCCACCGCTGTCAGTGAAGCGATCTCCCAATAAGGGATCTGCGTTATCACTGCCGCGGTTTCTGCTGAAATTATCAGCGTACTTGCGACCAGTCTCCTCACATGAAGGTCGAACGGCATCAGCTTTCTGGTGCTGACCGTCCTCAGCAGGAAGACCACGAAATAGCTTGCAAAGGTGGCCAGGGCCGCGCCCTGTACCCCCAGGGGCGATGGGATGAGCAGCAGATTCAGACCTATGTTCATGAGTGCTCCCACCATGGATGTCCAAAAGGAAAGACCGCTTTTCATCTTGACCATGTAGACGCTTCCCATAAAGGTAACAAATGAAGAGAATATCATGGCCATACTCAGCAGCGGAACATACTTCCATGCCTGAAAGTAACTGGCTTCCGAGAGTATCATTATCTCAAGCTGCGAAAGTGCGATCATCACCCCGCAGGTAATGAACATCAGCGACTGGAACGAATCCCAGACGTTGGAGAAGAACCTGAGATGTTCACTGTCGTCTTTGTCGGCCTCATCCACGGCCGAAAACTGCCATGCTTCGATGAACACTCCGGCCAGTATTATCAGTATGGTAGGTATCTTATAGGCTACTGTGTATATGCCGTTGGCGCCGCTGCCGATAAAACCGGTCACCATGTACCTGTCTGATACGCTGGTGATCCACCAGAAGATACTTGTCGGCATCAGCGGTATGCTGTATCTGAGCAGCTGCCTGAAGGTTGCTCTGCGAGGTCTTGACGTAAGCTCCCTCCAGAGTTTTTCTTTGACTATGAGGAACAAAGTGCAGGCGATATCTGCCGCCGCCACAGAGAGCACATAGCCGGTGATCCCCAGGTGCAGGAATGCCAGGAACCATATGTTGAGTCCTACGACCAGGGCTGTGTTCAGCAGCCCCGGCCCCGCATACAGTGCAGTGTTGCCCCTGGCTCTGACAAACTGCGCGCAAAGGGAATGATAGCAGGAAGCCATTGTAAACACCACGATCAGCACCCAGTAATCTCCTATGGTACCGGATAACCTCAACAGAGGCACGATGGCAAGGAACATCAGCGACCCCGCCGTTATTACCCATACGCCCACAGTGAAGATGTTCTTGCGCGCTCTTTTGTGGTCCATGACGAAGCGGAACACGCCGTCTGTGATGCCGAATGATATCAGCGGCAGCAGCAGATTGGCCGTCTGTATTATCAGATCCGCAGTGCCGTAGTCTGAAGGCCTCATGAATTCCGTGTAAAAACGGACCATGAAGAACACTATCAGCTTGGAGCCCAGGGTCCCGATGCTTATGAGCATTGTATTAGATGCAAGGGTCTTGTATTTATCCATTAAGTAATTTCCCTTCTGTTTTATAATAACAAAATACTATTAACGATTTATAAACTGGCTGTTAACAAATGTTTAATTCTACAAGAAAAAAACAGGCCGCGCCTGCTTTTTCCAATCATTGCTATCAGTATGACTATGCCTGCAAGGATCATCCCCAGATAGAAGCTCAATCCCCGTGATATCAGCATACCCGGCATCAGCGTGCCGCCCAGGAACAGCTGTGCGAACATCAGCCTGAAACCGCCCTCGCCTGCTCCCGTACCTCCCGGCAGCGGCACCACCGACACGCCCACGGTCAGCACCGCCTGCAGCGTCATCATGGTGAACCAGCTAACTGCTGTGCCTCCAAGCGCGCAGTATACGAAATAGGTTATGCTGTACAGTGCCAGCATCTGGACCAGCGTAGTCGCCACCGTCTTCAGAAGCAGCGATTTATGTGCCTTGATGTACTCCGAGCCTCTGCGATACTCCTCTATCTGCCCCGCGACCCCTTCCGCAGCCTTATCTTTGTTTATTCTGATCAGAAAAGCTTTTATTTTGTTCCCCAGGTGATCCGCCAGCTCAGGGCAGAACAGTGCGATGAACAGGAACACCAGTATTCCCGAGCTGATTGAAAGTCCCGCAAATACGAGAATTTTGATGGTAACCCCCAGACTCATGATGTAGCTGTAGTTGCCGGTGAGCCCGATGGTGGCCAGCAGCACGTTTACAAACTGGAAACCTGTGACCTCGGTCAGCAGCGCCAGCGATCCGTGTGAGATCTCGATGTTGTCTCTGCTCATGCTGTACAGCTGCATCGGCTGTCCGCCGCTGGCAGACGGTGTGATGCCGCTGAAGAAAAATCCCAATGCCCCGTACTTCAGATCCTGAAGAAATCCGTTGCTGTTTCCCAGCGCCCTGAGCACCCTTCCGATGTTCAGCGATTCGCAGCAGATGAAGCAGCACATGCCCAGCGCCCCCAGCGCCAGGTAGACCGGATTTGCGCTCATTACCGCAGCAGTGAGCGTATTAAAATCATACCCCTTAAAAATATATGCAAACACCCCGACTACGACAGCTATGAAGGCCGCCGCGCTGATGATCATTTTTTTCTTTGAATTCTTATTATCCATGTTCCTTATCTCCTTTACCACATGAGTATATCAGCCTAATATTAAATCCAGTCGTACTTTTTCTTAAGAATTGGTTAAATATATGTGAAAACTGTTATGGTTATATTCCTACCATTCGGGTATATAATTAGCATTATGAAAGGAGCAGGCTATGGCGAACAAAAAAATGCCGGTGGTTTTTGCAGGGCACGGATCACCGCTCAACGCAATACTTGACAACAGATTTTCCCGGGAGTGGCGGGCTATGGGGGCGGAACTTCCGAAACCGGAAAAGATACTGGCGATCTCCGCCCACTGGAACACCCACGGCAGCCTGATCAACAGCGATGAATATCCGGAGCAGATCTACGATATGTATGGATTCCCCGATGAGCTCTATCAGCTGAGGTACGATGCGCCCGGCAGCCCCGAGCTGGCAGCCCGTGTCAGAGAGCTTGCCGCTGCTGATGTATCGGTCAATAACGATTGGGGCATCGATCACGGAGTCTGGAGCATCCTTCATCAGATGTACCCCGAGGCTGACGTTCCCATCGTCCAGCTCAGCGTCAATGCCGACGCGGAGCCCGAAGAGCTCTTCCAGATCGGCAAAAGCCTGAAACCATTACGTGACGAAGGTGT
>Ga0183096_1002630_pt1 | contig 12034 bp, 8 predicted proteins | sample Biomet5_FD_127791 | JGI IMG/M metagenome (GOLD analysis project Ga0183096, IMG submission 127791) | Microbial communities from bioreactor (seeded with sewage sludge) at LBNL, California, USA - Biofuel metagenome 5 (version 2) (version 3) | ecosystem: Engineered > Bioreactor > Anaerobic >...
ATATTAATATGGATTTTCAATATGAAGTTTTAATGCCTTATGATACACAGTATCTATTAGGAGCAGGTGGAGGTGGTCTATCAGAGGGAACAAAAGTTTACGAAGAAGCACACTCGTGGGACGACATTGTGGAAACAAAGTTTGATAAATCGATTAATGAATCTGATCGCATAGATTATTCTATTGCTGTTGCCAGTGGTGTAATTACTGCAGCATTAGATATTATGTGGATGGGAGAGTTTTCTTTAGAGAGCGCACATACATGGGGGAAAGAGGAGATTGAAAAATTCGTTATTTTCACGGCAAATGCAAAGACAAAATATAAAGGTAAAGATTTAAAAAATGCTGTAGAAGCATTGGAAAAGCAATACAAATTCACCGGCGATTTATTGACTCATGATTTTGGGGATGGATTTCATCATCACCTCAGAGATTTTTCTCATCATGCGTCATTATTAGGATTGGGAGCTTCGATACTGACTCAATTGACAGGGCATGTATTTGGAACCGCTACTGATGGATCGTTTATATGCCCAAAATTACCGGATACTGAGCTTAGAGGGAAAAACTTTGAAGAAAGAATTTTCAATGGAGTAGTTACTTGGGTATTCCATTTAATTAGCGATGTGGCAGGCTCTAGCGGAACTATTGATATGGGTCGTGAAGGTACAGGAATACCGGGCCCGTTACTTTCAACATTAAAAGCGATATCAACAATCCCTGGTATAGAAAAAATTGTAGGAGAGAAGGGAAAAGACAATCCTGGGCCATCGGTATTAATTCAAAAAATGTTTGATGGAACATTGTTCAGAAAGAAAGATGAACATGGGAATGGAGTAGTTGGAACAGAAGTACCATTTGATTTACGAACAGAAATTGGATTATTTCATGAGGCTTCAAGGCAGGCAGTACCTGTAATTATAAATGAGTGCATAGTGCGCAGTTTCTTTTTTATTCGCAGATTGTTCACAGAGATAAAAGAAAATGAGGTACATACGATTGAAGATTTATGTGATTTAGATCCACAGAGGATCCTTCCTTATAAAAACAGATCTTTGACAAGGATGATAACAATATCTTCAGGGGTGTTTATGACAATCGATGCTACGGAAGCCGCGGTAGCAAATCTTGTTATAAAGAAAAATGTTGGTGGGTTCTTTTTAAGTTTGAATTATGTAGGTATAGGAAGATTTGTATTTGCTTGCAGAGCGGATTCCAAATACATCTCTGAAGATGTTAGAGAAAAATACAAATCTTTTTTAGAAAAACACAGTAGTCAAGAAAACAAAACGGGGATTCCGAGTTTTAGCTTTTTATGTCTTAGTGGGACGCAGACCAGGCTTTTACATTCTTTGATGTTGAATAAAGTTGTATATGATATAGGATCAGATATAAATGATAAGCAAATAGCTAATAAAATCGCTTGGAAAAATGAATGGATCAAGGGCATTAAAGAAACCATAGACATAAATGAAAGTGATTATCTAATTGAAGATGATGAAACGCTTTATGACCATATCCAATATGAAATATCCAATACTGACAGTAAAGAATGGCTATACTTAATTCTCATTGAGCTATATGATTTTAATCCATACTACGCTTTGGGTATAGAACAAGACAAAGATTTTAAAAAGTTGAAATATCGAAGCAAATACGAAGAAAATGTTTTTTGTATAAGACAAAGCATAGTAGATAAAAATGCATTAGATAATATTAGGAAAACATATAAAAAGTATGCGAATGTCCTCAACAACACTACCCAAAAGACTGTTACAGGAATTGCAACAACTGTTGTGGTGACGGCTGCAACTGGAGGTTTAGCATTAGCTTTTGCGCCACAAATTGCAGTTGTACTAGCTGGAGAATCAGTAGCAGGTTTGTATGGGGCCGCATTAACAAGCAGTAGTTTGGCCATTCTTGGTGGAGGATCACTAGCGGCTGGAGGACTTGGTGTAGCAGGGGGTACAGCAATTATTGCAGGTGGAGGTACATTGCTTGGAGCTGCAGGTTCGGGCCTTTCGGTATCTGCTATGATAATGTTTTCATCAAAAGAATGTGCATTTAACGAATGCAGAAAGTTGCTAACATTTTGTAAGTGTGTTTTAGCTGATACATACAACAGACTTGATGTGATTGCAGAGTTTGTGGATGCAATTACTAGCACAATAAATGACTTAGAAAATGAATTGTTGTTAGATGAAAAAAACAAAAAACTTGTGAAAGAGAGAAAGGCAAGTTTGAAGTATTTGGCGCGGTGCAAATCGCAGTTGCAGAAGATTATTCAGGAATAACAAGTTGAAGTATTATATTGGGCGCTTTACGGCGTCCTTTTTAATTGGGGAAGGAGGAAATGCAATGCCATATTATGATAAAGAGCAGATTGCAAAGGCACGGGAGATGGATCTTCTGACCTATCTCAGGCTGTATGATCCGGGGGAGCTTGTCAGGGTATCTGGTGAGAATTACTCTACCAGGACTCACGACAGCATGTCCATATCCCACGGCAAGTGGATGTGGTGGTCGAGGGGCTTCGGCGGCGCATCGGCGCTTGATTATCTGGTAAAGGTCAAGGGCCATTCGTTCACGAGGGCCGTAGGTATGATACTTAACGAGGAGAGTAGCGACTCTCCTTTTTTGGTGGAACAAAAGAAAGATAGTAAGGCAAAGAGACTTCTTTTGCCGGAGAAAAACGATTCAAATGATGCGGTCGTCAGCTATCTGGTGGGCAGGGGTATAGACCGCGGTCTTGTGGAGGAGTGCATCGCAAAGGGTATGATATACGAATCCATACCTTATCACAACTGCATATTCCTGGGCTTCGATGACGAAGGCGAGGCAAGGTATGCAAGCTTTCGCGCGAGCAAGCCTGAGAGGATCATGGGCGATGCCGCCGGCAGCGACAAAAGATATAGCTTTTGTATCAAAGGAACGACAGGCATAGTGCATGTCTTCGAGAGTGCCATAGACCTTTTGTCTTTAGTTACACTGGAAAAACTCAGGGAAGGCATAGCGCCCAGCCAATAGAGTTATGCACACAATTACAAAGTGGATAGAAAAGAAATTAGGATTAAAGGTGAATGCAACCAAAACAAAGGTTACAAAGCCAAGTAATCTGAAATACCTTGGATTTGGTTTTGTTAAAATGGGAGGAAAATGGGAGTGCAGACCACATAAAGATTCATTGGATAAATTTAAAAGGAAACTTAAGACACTAACAAAAAGGTCATGGTCAGTCAGTATGGATATCAGAATCCAAAGACTAAATTGGGTAATCCGAGGATGGATTAACTACTTTAGAATTGGGAAGATGAAAACAAACATGACAAAGATAGATAAGCATCTGAGAAATCGAATGAGAATTGTCATATGGAAGCAGTGGAAAACCAGTCAGAAAAGAATGTGGGGACTTAGGAAACTAGGAGCACCCGAATGGATGGCAAGAAAATCTGTGGCATTTGGAGACCACTACCAAGCGGTCGCTAAAACCACGGGAGTACATCTTATATCAAAACAAATCCTCGCAAAGCGAGGACTTGTCAGTTGTTTAGATTATTATATGAATTGAACCGCCCAGTGCCGAACGGCATGCTGGGTGGTGTGAGAGGGGCTACTGTTAGCCCCTACTCGATTTACTATGGATTAACTTTTGGGTATAATATCCAAGGCATCATCACCATAAATGCGCCATATAGTAGCGATGATAGAAAAATCATTAACAGCTGGAAACGTTGTGAAATCAGTATGTGTAATTTGACGTATTTGATTAAGCCTATATGATATAGTGTTGCGATGTAGGTACATCGTTTTGGCAGTGAGATTAAGTTGTGAATCACAGTCCAAGAGGTATGTAGCTAATGTATCAAGAAGTTGATCACTATCGTTGGATAATAGCTTAAGTTCATTGACCAACTTGGTTGTTTTAGTATTGTTAGTATCAATTAATGTCGTTATTTCTGAGGCGTAATTTAAATCATGAACCGTCCATACATTCCTGCTTAGAAATATCTTCTTAAGCATATCTGCTGATCTGCAAAAGTGCATGTAAGTATCCCTTAGAGATTGAAGTGTAGAGTTATCACTTTCTTGAAAAACATATGTATCATCATACTTCTCAGCCAGTTGATCAATTTCGCTTTTAATTGGTGAGTTATCGCCATTTATTAGAGTAGGGTCACATAGAACTACAACGTATTTATCCAGTAAGTCAACGATGCTGGTTTTTGAATAATCATCAAATAAGAGTTTAACAGCATTCTCTATTGCCACAAGAGAATGCTGTGGCGCATCGATGATAGTTAGGCCGGACACCTTGCTAAAAGCAATGTTCATTCTCGCAAGGAAAGCCTTTGAGTTAGTTGTTGATTCTTTTAATAAGATTGGTATTAAAGCGTCCTTTGAATAGATGTTTAAAGAATATCCCCACAGAGAAGAGTATAACTCAACGCATTTAGTCATGTCACTAATAGTATCTTCAGTAAGCGTGTGACCGTATGTCATAATATACAAATGCAGTGGCAGGCCTTCCTTGATATGGAGAATTGATTTATATATTAAATAATCAGTTTCGTTCATATTCGCCTTTATTGGTTTATATTGGTCAACATCCGAATTAAATGATGCAAAGACTCCCTTTAACTTAGTAGAATCTATTGGGTTGTGACTTGCCCAATAACCTGATGAAATAATAATATTATCATGATCAGTTAATATTAGATTGCATTTGCTATAGTCGGATATTACACGTAACAAAGTTTTCATTGTGCGGTGTTCATTTGAAAACTGACTAAGTCGATTGATTGTTGAGGATATTAAGCTTCTTGATTCATGCTTATCCATAAATACCGCTTCAGTTACATCGGAGATTACATCACAATAGCGTATACTTTTCATTGGATCATGTTCTATTGCAATTAATGGTAGAGATAGATTGTTTGCGGTTTGTACTAATTTTGGTGAGATCCTTTTCAATACATGCCCTGTATAAAAAAGTACTAAAGCAACAGCCCCGGTTTCAACAAGATAATTGAGTGCAGCGCATTGCTTATCAACATCATCTTTAAAAGCATAAAAGGCTGATATCAACAATTCATTTGGGTTATAATCATTAATATATTTAGTGATTATATCATCCATTTCAAGAAATTCTACAACTGAAACCGATGATACGATTCCATCAAGGCCTTTTTCCCCAGCCATTACCTCACCGGATTTAAGCGCCGGTAAGGAGAGACAATCGCGTACTGTTATGCTCATTTTTACTCCTCTTTTACTAGAATTAGCATTATTGTATTAAGTATAACAAAATATGTGATGCACTGCAATTAATTGTGCTTCTGCACAAAAGAAAAAAGTTGATTTGAGTCAATGACACATAGCAATGTTAAGAAAATTGAGATAATATTTAACCAAGTTAATGATTGTATTTATGAAAGGAGACATCATATGGGAAAAGAAAAGAAACAGATTGAAGCTTTGGCGTTGACACCTATTTCCCAGAATGACAGAAAAGATTGGGTATCGTTAGCCTTTGTTCAAGCGGGAATATGCGTTTGTGTTCCGGCATTTTTGCTGGGTGCTTTGTTAGCTGAAGCAATGCCACTTTGGCCGGCTATCATTTCTGGATCATTGGGATACTTATTGGTAGTAGTAGGAATGATTGCTACAGGTATGATTGGGTGCGACTTGGGATTGGCATCATGTGCAACATGTGAAGCTGGCTTTGGTAAAAAGGGCGCTAGATTCATAGTAAGTATCGTTTTCGCGGTCAATATGATAGGCTGGTTTGGAATACAGAATGGCGTATGCGGTGAATCGTTTACCAATGCAGTGATGGATATGACAGGATTCCATATACCAGTTGTGGTATCCAATGTGTTGTGGGGAGTAATCATGCTAATAACGGCTATTTATGGTATTGGAGCATTGGAAATATTGAATAAAATATCAATACCATTGCTTATGATTATTATGGCTATAGGTACATATCTGGCAATAAAACAATATGGAACGGGTGCGTTGACTAAGGAAACAACACAGACTATGAGCTTTATGGCAGGTGTTGCATTATCATTTAATTTTACAGCAGTAGGCACAATAACTGCAGCGGATTATACTCGTTTTCAGAAGAGTAGAAAAGACACTGTTAAATCGGTATTTTATGGAGTGTTCCCGATGGGAGTAATTACTTTAGTTTTAGGTATATTACTTACAAAACTGTCAGGCCAATATGATATTGGGATGGTTTTGATTTCGATAGGCTTGCCATTGCTCGGAGTGATTTCTATTGTAATATCTACATGGACAACCAATTCCACCAATGCATATAGTGCGGGTTTAAACATAGTGATGGCATTGAAAATACCAGACAATAGAAGAAGAGAAACTACGTTTATTGCCGGTATGATTGGCATTATATTAGGAGCTGTGGGAATATTATCTCATGTAGAGAGTGTTTTGAGTCTGTTGTCTTATGTAGTATGTCCTATTGGTGGAGTAATACTGGCAGACTATTGGATAGTAGGAAGAGGGAAAAAAGAGAACTTTAGGCCTATTGATGGAGTTAACTGGGCAGGTGTTATTTCATGGGCAGTAGGTGCAATTGCGGCTTATTTCTTGATAAAGATTGAGTTCAGTGGAATCATTATTGGAGCCATAATTTATGTAATTGTTGAGAAATTTATCCCATCATCGTCAAGAAACACTTTGTCAGATAATAATGATGCGGATGAAGAAGTAGAATTGAGAGGAGGAAAAGCATAGCGGTTAACTATGCTTTAAGAAAAATGAAAGAATTAAACAAACAGGATATGATTGACATTCTTTATGGATGCGCAGTACTTGGAACGGGTGGCGGAGGTCCGTTGACAGAGGGCCTGGAAAAAATGCAGAAGCACTTTGATGCAGGAGAGACACTAAAACTAATGGACTTGGAAGAGTTACCTGATGATGAATATGTTGCCACACCATACGGATGTGGTGCGCCTTCAGCCTCAGGTATGAACAGCGAATTTGATGGTCTGGAATTGGCCAGCGAGGAACCAGCGGTTTTAGCAACCAAGGCTGTAGAAAAGTATATTGGTAAAGAAATATATGCTATCGGATCAACTGAATTGGGTGGCTCAAACACTGCGGAAGCATTACATGCTGCTATAGAGTTGGGACTGCCTCTTATAGACGCAGATCCGGCTGGAAGGTCGGTGCCAGAATTACAACATTCTACTTATTATGTTAAGGGCGTACCAATTTGCCCAATGGGTGTTGCAACAAGATTTGGAGAGAAAATAGTAATACAGAACGTCGCTAATGACCTTAGAGCAGAAGCAATAGTAAGAGCTATAGCAGTTGCCAGTGATAATATGGTTGGAGTTGCTGATCACATTAATGTGGGCAAGGTAATAAAGAAATCCTTGATACCTAATGCAATAACTTATGCTATGGAAATAGGCAAAGAATTGAGAGAAGCGAAAGAATCAGGCAATGATGTTGCAGAGGCTATTATTAAGGCTAAGAATGGAAAAGTGTTGTTTAAGGGCGAAGTAACAGATTTTCCATGCGAAACACGTGAAGGCTTTAACTTTGGAGAGATATACTTAAAAGGAATTGAAGACTTCGCAAATGAGAAATACAAAATTTGGCTGAAGAACGAGAATATTATGGCCTATAGAAATGGAAATATTGATGTCACGGCACCTGATTTGATTTGTATGATAGATGAAGATGGTGAACCATTAACATCACCAAACTTTAGCATTGGAACTAAAATGACAGTTATTGTTTTACCATCACCAGAGATATGGAAGACGAAGGAAGGCCTTGCATGCTTTGGACCACGACATTTTGGATTCGATATTGACTATATTCCATTTAACGAAAAATAAAGGTAATTAACCAACGGGGTCGCGTAGTATATTGTTGTTGCATATGTGATCCCGTTAATTTATGTTTACATACATATTATGACTGTATAAATAAGGAGGCTTTATGGAAGCGATGTTAGAAACTTTAAGTAAATTAGTATCTATCAAAAGCGTTAGCGAGAAAGGTGGCAACGATGCGCCCTTTGGAGAAAAGGTAAAAGAAGCACTTAAGTGTGCGCTTGAAATCTGTGATAGCCTAGGATTTAAAACTAAGAATTGTGATAATAAATGCGGATATGCAGAAATTGGGGAAGGCGAGACACTGATTGGTATTTTAGTGCACTTAGATATTGTGCCAGCTGGTGATGGTTGGGAAACAGACCCATACAAATTAACGGAAATAGATGATAAAATATTTGGTAGAGGTGTGATTGACGATAAAGGCCCGGCTGTAGCGGCAATCTATGCAATGAATGAGATTAAAGAATCCGGGATAGAATTGCATTCAAGGATTAGAATTATATTTGGTTGCTCCGAGGAGACTGGCGATTGGGCCGATATAGATTACTATAAAGCCACAGAGGAACTTCCTACTATGGGATTTACTCCAGATGCGGATTTCCCTGTTGTGTATGGAGAAATGGGTATCGCAAATGTGGAACTTAAGATGAAAAAATCGGAAAGTGGTATCCAAAGCATTTCAGGTGGAATTGCGACGAATATGGTGGCAGACAAGGTTGAATGTATATTAAGCGGTGATAAAGCAGGAGATGCTATAACTGAAGTTGGGAAATCTGCGCATGGAAGTATGCCGTGGTTGGGGACGAATGCTATAAGCAAGTTAATGTTAAAGATAGATTGTCCTCTATCAAGAGAATATAACAAGTATCTGGGTATGACATATGATGGCAAATTATTGGGCTGCAACTTTGTAGATACACAAAGTGGAAAATTAACGGTTAATCCTGGTATGATATACAATACGGAAGAAGATATTATTATTGCTTTAGATATAAGGTGTCCCGTAACGTACTCAAAGGACCAGTTAATGAATGCCATCAATAGCAGAATTAGTAATAGTTTATTTGGTGCAGAACTTAAGATGTGGGAGGCGCCTGTCTACAATGATAAGGATGGAATATTAGTTACTACGCTTATGGAGGCATATGAGCAAATAACGGGGCGTGATGATAAAGCTACTACTATGGGTGGTGGAACCTATGCAAGAGCAATGGATAATATTGTCGCTTTTGGTCCTGATTTTCCTAACAGAGAATGTACAGAACATCAACCAAATGAATACATTTTCAAGGATGATTTAATTATGACAAGGGAGATATATACTCTTGCACTTAAAAAACTAGTTAATATGTCATAATAGCGTGAGGATATAATAGTGAAATCAGGCCGAATGCTTATCGGAGTTTAAGAGAAGTCTCATAACGAGCGTCTCTTTTTGTAACGGAAGTATGATATTCAGAGAAACAGGATATCATGAGAAGTTTTGTAAGTGGTGAATGAAGTAGGCAGCAATGGATACTCAACTTGCGAAACAAAATGCACGTATAATTCAGTGGTCAGCAATTGTCAAAGATATAGTAACGTCTGGGCTGACTATCAATGAATATTGCTCTGTGCGAGGTCTTTAGAGAGATACAAATTAAAGGATCTAAATTAATTCTTAACTTCCAGAGATTTTGACACTCAAATAAGAAGAGTATATTAATAATCGATAAAAGCGCCTGAAATTTCAACAATGTGCTGTCAACTAGATGAGAAAATGTCCCAAAATTCGTAATTTATTCGCACCAGTATTCTGGTGCGAATTTTTTAATGTAGCTTTAGCGGCCAATTCCGAGCCGAAAGGCGAGGAATCAAAATCCACCTGCTATGCGGGTGGAGTCAATAACTTGAGTTTTAGGCAAAATAAAACCTCCTGTGCTATGATAGTAAAGGTTCACCAACCAAACTACCATAGCTAAAGGAGGAATGTCTAATGAAAGACAATAATAGTTTAGCACACACAAGCTGGAATTGTAAATATCATATAGTTTTCGCACCGAAGTACAGAAGACGTGAGATTTACGGACAACTCAGAGAGGACATTGGAAAGATATTACGCTTGCTGAATATTTCACAGTAGGAGTCCCAGAGCGGATCTATGATCCGCTCCAGTAACTCTCTTAAGAAAACCACCGGTTCTCCTCATGGCCCCACATTGACATCATAGTTTTGAATTACGTGAGTAATATTCTCGCATATTCATAGTTCCTGTCTCGATCCAGTATGCAGAGTAAGCGTATCTGTCAACTATGGCTTCTGCCTGGATTCCTTCATCCATACGTTTTACCCAATCTTCCTTTCGGTATTGTGTGCAAAAAATCGTTGATGTTGAATCTGACCTTCTTTCCATTAACTCGAATAGAAAATACAATTCTCCGTCAGAAATGTCTGAGACAAGCCATTCATCAATTATCAGCAACGGAATCCGCCCATACTTGTTGAGCATCTTTTTCTGGTGGCCCTGTATCAGGGATGCATCACCATATTCCATCAGCAAATCAGGGAACCTAACATATCTGGTTTTGATCTGATTCAAGCATGCCTGTTTACCAAGAGCGCAACTAAGGAACGTTTTACCGGAACCTGTAGGCCCTTGCAATATTATGCTCTGATGACTATCTATGTATTGACACATGGATAATTCGGTTATCAGTTCTCTGTTAAGGGTTCTCCCTTCATAGCAGAGATCATGCATATCTGCTTGAGGAAATCTGAATCTTGCAGATTTTATCAGACGTTGGATCTTACTGTTGTATTTCTCTTGATATACATAGTCTATCAATCGTTGTAGTCTCTCATCAAACGAAAGAGACATAGTTACTGTATCTGGTTGCTGCTGTTCCAGCCCATTGACCATTTCAGCCAGATTAAGTTCACGTAGTTTACGTCTCGTTTCATCATTTATCATTTTTATTGCCTCCGTAATAATTACTGCCCCGTAGGTACCCCATAGTATCAGTTGCAGTTGATTCTACTGTTTTACGTTCAAGATACAATAAGTCTTGATTGGCGGACAAAATTGATTTAAGATGATGATAACGGGGCCTTACGATCCCTTTGGTTATGGCAAATTCACAGGCGGCTTCCAGGCGTGCTTCAGAATATTTACTGCTTAAACGAAGTATTGACAGAGCCGGATTGTAGCCCTGTTCTTTTATGCTCACATCTTCGAATATTCGATCTATTGCTTTACTTGTATACGGACCGATAGCCTCTGCCCAACTTTTTATGCGTAGATCATCCCATGGGCTAAATTTGAATTTATCAGGCATATCTTCCATATGCGTTGAATATTGGTTCTTTCTTCCGGCGCTGAATCTGTTATGTGTAGTCAGACGCTGTTCACCGTAATAAATTTCTACGGTTGTATCAGTTATTCTTAGATCCACCTTTTTGTTTACATACTGATATGGACATGAATAGCGATTGTGTTCGAACACGATATGATAATCGATATTCACTTTTCTACCATAGATCCATGCGGCTATTTCATATGGAACCGCAGGAAGCTCATGTAGTGACGGCTTTTCATCCATGTATGCCGAGTATCTGGTACCATCTCTTTTCTGGAATTTCTCATGATTGAATTCATAAAGTTTCTTTGCAACAGCTGCATCAAGATCCTGGAAGGAATAGAATACTTCATTTCTAAGTTTAGCTATTATTGCGGTCGCAATCTTGCCAACAGTACCTTCCACAGATGCTTTCTGTTTGGGTTTGCGTACGCCTGCAGGCATTATGGCGGTCATGTAATGCTCACCCAGTGCCTCATAATTTGCTGTAAGTACGATCTCGCCTTCTTTAGGATGAGACACTACACCTGTTTTAAGATTATCGCATGTCTGATCATTATTTACATATGTGTAGGGATATCTTTGGGAAACAGCAGCGATACACTTAGATACATGAAGCAGCTGGGATGGAAGATAATGCTCGTCCCTTTGGCAATCTTGTCAGGCAGCATGCTGGGTGGAGTCGTTTCTGGTTTTGTTCTCGGTTTGCCTTTAAAGATAACCCTGATCTCTTCTGCAGGAATGAGTTATTACAGCGTTACAGGAGCATATATGAGCAGCGCGTACGGGGGGGGGATCGGGACATACGGTTTTGTTGTC
>Ga0183096_1002631_pt1 | contig 12033 bp, 10 predicted proteins | sample Biomet5_FD_127791 | JGI IMG/M metagenome (GOLD analysis project Ga0183096, IMG submission 127791) | Microbial communities from bioreactor (seeded with sewage sludge) at LBNL, California, USA - Biofuel metagenome 5 (version 2) (version 3) | ecosystem: Engineered > Bioreactor > Anaerobic >...
ATGATGGGTTATACGAAGCATATATATCAAAAACTCAGGATTCTAATATTTCAAAAGTATATCTAGATGAACAACCTGGGTATAAAAAAATAGCCATGAATGTGAAAACAATTCAAACTTGTGGAACATTTTCACTCTTGGAACTTGAACTTCTAACGGGGAGAAGCCATCAGTTAAGGGCTCATTTGGGTTATTTGGGGAATCCTATCGTAGGCGACAGTAAATATGGTGATAAAAAGCTGAACAGCTTTTTCATAAATAAATATGGACTTAACTATCAGTTCTTATATGCTTATAAATTAATTTTCAAAGATTGCAGTGAAAGATTTTCATATTTAGAAAATAAAACAATAGCGGTAGCATTACCACCTGTTTTTAAAAAAATTAAGAATGATGTTTTTAAATTCTAATAAGAGTAAATTTAGGAGTCTGTTATGAAAGAACAATCAACCACAAAGGGCTTTGCCATATTATCCGCAGGTACGGTATTTGTCAAGATATTATCCCTTTTATATATACCTTTTTTAAGGGTAATTATCGGGGATGAGGGTTATGGAATATTTGGTGCAGCCTATCAGGTTTATGTGTTTATATTTGTAATTACAAATTCAGGAATTCCCGTTGCCATTTCAAAATTGGTATCGGAATTGACGGCAATGGGAAATTATAGGGATGCAGTCAGAGGCTTTAAAATTTCAAGGTCTATTTTGTTTTTATTGGGAGTAGTTATGTCAATTTTACTTATTATAATGGCTAATCCTTTATCCAAGGCAGTCCATTATGAAAAAGCCTATTTGTCAATATTGTCACTAGCTCCCGCTGTGCTATTTACCTCCATAGCTTCCGCTTATAGGGGGTATTTTCAAGGTAGAAAAAACATGATTCCAACAGCTGCATCTCAGGTTATGGAGCAAACAGCAAATACAGTATTTGCTTTAATATTTTCTGCATATCTAATGAGGTACGGGGTAGAAGTGGGATGTGCCGGTGCACCTATAGGTACCTCTATGGGCGCACTAATATCTGCTGCATTTTTGATTTATTATTATGAAAAAAACAAAAGGTTTACTCATTTAAAGCCAACGGACTACAATGGAGAGGTAAGAAGATTAAAAACAAAACAATTAGTGAAGAAAATAGTATATTACAGTATACCTATTACAATCTGTGTAGGTATGACTTATGCTGGAAATTTGGTTGATTTATATAATACAAAGGTTCGGCTTATGGCAGGGGGGTTTTATGATTCTCAGGCTACAATATTGTATGGGTATCTGGTAAAGTATCAGCAGCTTCTAAATGTGCCTATTGCCATAATATCTTCTCTGTCAGCTGCTATTTTGCCGGCTTTATCTGCAGCGGCGGCGGTTAAGGACAGGGTAGATTTAAATGGAAAAATAAATTATTCGTTGAGGTTATGTTTTTTAATTTCCCCTCCCTCTGCAGCTGCTATTTTGCCGGCTTTATCTGCAGCGGCGGCGGTTAAGGACAGGGTAGATTTAAATGGAAAAATAAATTATTCGTTGAGGTTATGTTTTTTAATTTCCCTTCCTTGTGCAGTTGGACTTGGAATCCTTAGTACTCCTATATATAATATGTTGAAGTTTGGAAATGGGTCTTTTATTATGGCTTATGGGTCTGTGGTGTTGGTACTTTTATCCGTTATGCAGATTCAAAGTACAATTCTTCAGGGTATTGGAAAACTCTATATAGCAACAATATTTTCCATAACTGGTATAGTGTTTAAGATATCAACAAATTATTTTTTAATTTCAATACCAAAATTAAATATTCTCGGCGCAATAATTGGAAGTGTCGTAGGATTTGCAATTCCAATTATTTTAAATCAAATGGTAATAAATAAAACTTTAAAAGGGAATATAAAACTATCAAAGCATGCTTTAAAACCGTTACTAGCTTCTTTATTTATGGGAGCCATGGTTTATTTTACATATATATTCTTTAATTCAGGTTTTGATTTAATAGGAAAAAACTATTTATTTAAAACTTTAGCAGTGCTTATTTCAATTTTTGCAGGTGCTTATTATTATCTATTTGGCTTAATTAAAACAAAGGGCATTAAGAAAAAAGATTTAAATATGATACCTGCAAGGTTTAGAAAATTTATACCTAAGTATTTTGTTAAACAAATAGTTTAATTGAGCAGTGTTTTCTTATTTCATTAATATTTAGAAAAAGAACAATAATTGTAGTTGTAATTAAAGAAATTCCATAGCCGTATATGTTTAATGCCGGCACTCCGGAAAGTATATATATTAAAACTAATTGTACTAAAGATGAAAACAATGAATTCTTTAGTATAATTTTTTGTCTTCCAAGTCCATTTAATATCCCATAAGTAGCAGAGGATAGAAATACAAAAGGAGTTATTATGGAAGCAAATTTTATGTAAGCACCTAAATCATTTCTGTTAAAAAACAAGCTCCCTAGATAATCGGGAATTGACAGACATATAGCAGAAGTGAAAAATCCAAGCATTAATGCAATTCTTATCACTTTACTTATTCTATGCTCTAGCTGAAAAAAGTTGTTTTTGCTCATGTTTTGAGATATATCAGGTACTAATACAATACATATGGCATTAATAATTATTATTGGGAACAGGGCTGTAGTCAGAGCCATTCCGTTAAATTTACCAATCACAGAAAGCGAAGAGGAGTAGTCTAAACCTGCACTCATAAGCCTTCGAGGCAGCATTATAGTAGAAAGTGAATAAAAGATCGTAGATAAAAATCCGTTCAAACAAAGTGGAAAAGAAAACTTAAGCACATCAAAGAGTAATTGTATTTTATCTTCTTTGTCTGAATAACTAATATTTCTTAATTTATTTAACTTATAGGATGTATATAACAATATTAAACTCATTGCTTCACCTAAAGCTAATATTAAATATGCCAAGGTGACTGTAGCAGTAAAGTTCATAATAAATACTAATGCTGCTATTCTAAAAGCTTTTTCAAATATATCAATAAAAGCAGGTATTTTTACATTAGAAGTACCATAAAAGTATCCTTTTAATATAGAAGAAACTGCTACAAAAAGCATGGCAGGACACAAAATCCTTATGGCACCCACAGTGCGAGAATCCTTAATTAAATATGTAGATATAAAACTTGAATAAATAAAAACAAAGCAAACCACAATAATACCCCATATAATATCAAATAAAATGGATACATCTATGGTTCTATTAAGGTTTAAGTAATCCTTTTTTGAATAATACACTGCTCCAACTTTTGAAATAGATGTGAGCATGCCCCCACATATAAGGCAGATAAACAAATCGTAAATAGGCATTATAAGTCCGTAAAGTCCCATCCCTTCAGCGCCTAATTCCCTGGAAAGAATAATTGAAAATGCGAATCCAAGTATTCCAGTAACTAAATTAGCTATTACTGAAGTTAATGAGTTTTTAAAAAATTTATCCATAATAAAAACTCCCTGCATATTGTTAACATTAATTATTATGTGGGGAACAAATATTATATTACTTTAGATTTAAAGCAAACTTACTAAAGCAAAGGGTTTATGATATACTTTATATATAATATGGAAGAAAGTGAGAGATAGTAATATGGGGAAATTAGTATGTAGAATATGTGGAATGGAAGTAAATGAAAAAAATTATGACTTTAATAAAGAAGCATTCCTTGAAAGTAATTCTTTGGAGTCAATAAAATTTTGCCCTTTTTGCGGAGTGACAAGTGAATTTATAACTGAAGAAAATGGGCAGTTTACAATAGATAGAAGTACACTTAATGAAAATGCTTTAAAGATAATAGATCATGCGGTTAAACTCGAAATATTTAATGGAGACTATTATAATAAGGCTTCACTTCTTGCAAAGGATGAAAAATTAAAAAAGATGTTTAAGTCATTATCTAGAATAGAATATACTCATGCAAAGATACATCTGTATTTGGGAGGTTTTAAAGAAATCCCCGAATTAGCTGATATGGATTATGGCAAATATGATAGTGACACCATCCTTAAAGAGATAGCTCAAATGAGGGAAATGCACGCAGTGAGTTACTACAAAAGATATAGTAAACAGATAGATTGTGAAACAATCAAATTAATATTTGCTGCCTTGTCAGATGTTGAAACTGAGCACATACAATTAACAGAAAAATAATACATATACTGATGCGAAATGAAATATATATATTTAAAGAGATTAGTAAAAGGGAGATAAAATGAACAAGATATTAAAAATATTTTTGATTTGCATTTTTATAATCTCAGCAGTATTTATATTTCAAAAAAATTTCATAGATGAATATAAAAATGATAAAATCGTTTCCACTGATAAAAACTTAGCAAGTACTTTAAAATTCAAAGGACTTCAGGGCGCTGTAGATTTTGTATTAGATGAAGAAGGTAATTACTATATTGCTTTTAAAAACAGTATACAGATTATTAAGGTAAATGGAAAAAGTTATGAATTGTTTAAAAGTTCAAATATTAATATAGATTCCCTTTGCTACTCTGATAAAAAATTGTATTATTCATCAGAGACAAAAATATTTTGTTTTGATTTGACAGCAGGCAAAAATAGCGAGATAATGAACGATTTGCCAAATCTAGGCGATTATAAGGAAAGCATTTTGAGGGTAAAAGGAGATTATTTGTATATTACAATAGGTGCAGCATCTAATTCTGGTGTAATTGGCGAAGATAATATATGGTTAAGTAACTTACCATATTTTCATGATATTTCTCCTAATTCTATAACATTAAAAGGAATAAATTTTGGACAAGAAAATACAGGTGCTTTTCAGAGTCCTAAAACAAAAAGTATAAAAGGACAAATGATTTCCGGGCATTTTCCGGGAAATGCTTCAGTTATTATATATAATACTAAGAGCAGAGAAAGTGAGACTTTTGCCTGGGGTATAAGAAACATAAAAGGAATGGATTTTACAAGTGAGGGAAAACTTATTGCCACTGTTGGAGGTATGGAAAATAGGGGACTTAGGCCAATAATTGGAGATTCAGACTATATATATGAGATAAAGAAAGGCACTTGGTACGGATGGCCGGATTATAGTGGAGGCGACCCTGTTAACTCACCAAAGTTTAAAGGAAAAAATAATAGTGAAGTGAAATTAATTTTGGAAAATCACCCAACCACAAATCCACCGGCGCCTATTTATCAGTCTAAAGCAGTTTCAGAATTAGGGGCAGTAGCAGTAGATCCTGAAGGTGTTATCGGAGAAAAAAATGTTATATATTTTTATGATAGTGGCAATAATAAAATATATTCACTAGATAAAAAAAGCATTTTAAAAGAGAAATTTATTCTACCATCAAACTTCAGTGGATGTATAATGAAATTCTATAAAAATAAGTTCTTTATTTTGGACAATAGTTCAGGGAATCTTTTTTCAATAGAAAACTCAAGCAATTCACAAAATTTAAGTTTTAATGAAAAAATTTCGTTATACCTATTGATTACTATAATATTTGGTATAATAATAGTATTAAAAGTACAAAGAGAATAAATTTTGTTCTCTAAGAGGTGAAAATTAATATGAAAAACAAATTTGAGCATGGGTATGGAAAAGCATTATCAGGAGTATTTCATGTTGTAAATCCCATAAAAAAAAGAGTGTTAAAAACTAATTGCACTGTGCATAAATTTATTATTATTCAGGCTATTGAGATACTTAAAAATGATGGTTATATTGAAGAACATAATTTTTTTAAAAAATACGTAAAAAGTTTAAACGAAGGTGTAACTTGGGCAGACCAAGATTTTAAGAGTTCAAATCATTTTTATAATATTGGAAAGGGTAGGGGACTATTCGGATTCTCTGATGCCCTTACTGAATGCAACAAATACTATAGGCAGTCCGTAAATTATTATGATGCAGGGGATACTCTAAAAGCGATGTTTTATTTTGGAGCATCAAGTCACTTAGTTCAGGATGCCACTGTACCTCAGCATGTGAATAATAAGTTATTAAAAAGTCACAGAAAGTTTGAATTGTGGATAATAAGCAGATTGATGTCAGATTATTCTTTTGAGGCAATGTCAGGTATAGTTAAGTATAGTAATGTGGATGATTATATTATAAATAACGCAATTATGGCCAACAGTACTTATATTAAGTATATAAATGTAAAAAATACAGAAGAAAGATATGCTTCTATTGCCATTAAAATTTTAAAAGAAGCTCAAAAAACCACTGCAGGGCTTATGATAAACTATTATAATGATATAAAAAATTTAAAAATTCTTCCATAATATGGAGGAGTTTTTCATTTTGTATCGAAACTTAAAGTATATAAATAATATTTTAAGGAAGTGATAGTTTGAGAAAAAGCAGTTCATTAATTCTTGAGGAAGAAATTTTTAAAGGGAATCTTCTAGATATAGGCATGGAAAATTACGGTATAATGTATAATGCTTATAAGCAATTAAATGATGAAGTTTCAATAGATTATGTCAGCGGAAGAGAAGAGGAGTGCGTAATAAGGCATGATTATTATGATAACTGTATTTTATTATTTTCATTGAATAAAATCTTATTAAAAAAGAACAAACGCAAACTTATCCAGGAGATATATAAATATTTAAAAATTGATGGGAATTTATATATTTGGGATATTGATAAGGGAAGTAAAAAAACTTGTAATTGCAATATTAAAATTGAAACCCCTGATAAGAAAATAAAAGAAATAATTATAAAGGATATGAATATATTTAAAGATAACTCAAAGAAAAACACTTTGAATTTATTAAAAAGTTATTTTGAAGTTATTGATTTTAAAGAGAAAAATGGGCTATATTATATTAGGGCAACTAAAATAGAAAGAAAGAAGGGTGCTAATGAAAGCGGTGTTGGCTGCAGTAAATGCTAAGTTTATTCATAGCAATCTAGGCGTGAGGTATTTAAAGGCATTTACCGATGATATTAATTATGAATGCTCAATTTTTGAATTTTCAATTAATGATAGAAAAGAAAGGGTGCTTGAGGCTTTGATACTTGAGAATCCTGATATATTGGCTTTTTCATGTTATATTTGGAATATTGAGTACATTAAGTATTTAAGCATACACTTCAGACTTATAAATCCCAATTGCATAATTATTTATGGAGGACCAGAAGTATCCTTTGATCCTGAAGATTTTCTAAGTAGCAATGCAGGTGATTTTGTAATTGAAGGTGAAGGTGAGGAAACTTTCAGAGAATTTATCCTTAATATGAAGATGTACTTTGAAAAGGATAAAGAAAATATAATTGAAAAAATCAAAAATTCCAATATTAAAGGCTTATATACAAAGCTGGGCTCGTATATACATTATGCTGGGACTAGAAAACCTATGAATATTGAGGGAATTAAGTTTCCTTACAGTAATTTAAAGGAGTTAGATAATAAGATTGTTTATTATGAAGGTTCCAGGGGGTGTCCTTTTAATTGCAAATATTGTTTGTCCTCTACAAGTCATGGAGTTAGGTTTTTGAGTTTCGAGAGGATTAAGAATGAACTAACTTTTTTTATAGAAAATAGAGTTAAATTAGTAAAATTTGTGGACAGAACATTTAACTGTAATAAAAAGTTTGCTATGGATATATGGAGATTTTTAATAGAAATGAATCCAAATACTAAATTTCATTTTGAAATATCGGCGGATATATTGGATGATGAAGAACTACTTTTGTTAAGAAAGGCTCCTCCAGGGCTGTTTCAGTTTGAGATAGGAGTTCAGACTACAAATGATGAAGTTTTAAAAAATATAAATAGATATGTTAATTTTTGCGATATTAAAGTGAAAGTTTGTGAATTAAAGAAAATCAACAATATTAACCAACATCTTGATCTAATTGCAGGACTTCCGGGAGAGGATTTTGAAAGTTTCAAAAGATCTTTTAACGATGTCTATTCGATAAGACCTGAAGAGATTCAGCTTGGATTTTTAAAGCTCCTTAAGGGATCACAAATGCGCAAAGAAGCAGAAAAGTGGGGAATGGTTTATTCACCTGAACCTCCTTACGAAATATTAAAAAACAACACTATTTCATATTATGAGATTATTCTATTAAAGAGAGTGGAAGAGGTGCTTGATAAATACTATAATTCAAATAAATTTGAAAACATATTAAACTATTTAGTACCAAAATTTGAAAGTCCTTTTCAATTCTTTTATAAGTTAGGACAGTTTTTCCATAACAGTGGATTTTTCAACAGAAATGTCTCATCTTCAGATTATTACAAGATATTTATAGATTTTTTTAAAAGTACTTTTGAAGAAGATTCATTTGTGCTAAAAGAGATAATAAAATTTGACTATTTAAAGCACAATAAAAAGAAATGGCTCCCCGATTTTTTGATCAGGGAAATAGATAAGGATGTTGAACGAAGCATTAAAAGCAGCATAAAGGAAGGTAAAATAGAAGTTTCGGGAAATTATCATCTTGAAAAATTTTTTATTCACATGAACTTATTATTTAGAACGGGAAAGGTGGAAAGAGGAGAGTTCTATTTTTTATTTGATGAAGTAAAAAATGATGTTGTATGTATAAGAGAGGGGATTTAATAATATGGCAGTAAAGGATATCTTACTTTTTGGAGATAAAAAATTGGAAAAGGTAAGCAGAAGAGTTGAAAAAGTAGATAATGAAATAATTGAAATTATAGATAATCTAAGGGATACTTTGAAGGAGGCTGATGGAGTAGGTCTCGCAGCTCCCCAAATAGGGGTTCTAAAAAAAGTAATTCTTATTGATTTAAAAGATGGAAGTGAAGAAATAGCATTGATAAATCCCAAAATAATTAAAAAATCAGGTAAAGAGAAAAATCCAGAGGGCTGTTTAAGCTATCCCGGATATGAGGGTATTGTAGAAAGGCCTAAGAGGGTTACAGTGTGTGGAATGGACAAATATGGTAATGTTGTGGAATTAAGTGGTGAAGGTTTGCTTGCTAGGGCATTGTGTCATGAAGTAGATCACCTTGATGGATTATTATATACCAAAAAAGCTAAGAAGATTTATAAAATAGATATAGAAAATGAATAAAAAAAGTGCAGTGAATAACAACTGCACTTTTTTTGTTAAAAGTATTTAACAGATACTCCATTTACTTTATATATATTACCTATTATAGGAAGCTTAATCCTTTGGTATACTTTTATATTCTCATCAACCTTTAAATATTTTTCAATGAAGACTTTAATTCCTTCATATTCATACATTTCAAAGTTTTTGGAGGAGCCATCAAAATTTGTTTTCAGTTCTACAATGATATCTTTTACTTCCACTTCACAACATCCACCTGATGTTTCCAGGGTTTTTACAACGAAAGATCCATTTATTTCTTTAGCAGAGTTTAAGGCTTTTTCTTCTATTGTTAGCATTTACTTACCTCCATATGTATATCATATAATAATAATAATATATACATCTATGTAAGTCAACGATATAAAATTTCTATTTACAAAAGCTTACACATAATATATACTTGTGTATATACATAAGTAAAGGATGGTGTAATTATGATTAATATTAAGAAGCTCACATATACAGCTGTATTGACTGCTTTAGCAATAGTTATCCCGCTTGCATTCGGCTTTTTGAAGGTTCAAATTGGTCCATTTAGCGCAACGCTGGCTTCTCATGTTCCGCTCTTTATTGCAATGTTTTTAGGACCTGGAGCAGCTGTTATGGTAGGTCTAGGTTCTGCTTTAGGATTTTTGGTATCGGCTCCTGCTGTTATTGCTGCCAGAGCATTTATGCATACTTTTGTTGGACTAGCAGGTGCTCTTTTGCTAAAGAAGGGTGTTTCTTTTAGTAAGGTGGTACTTATAACAGCCCCACTGCACGGTATATTAGAAGCTATTGCTGTAATACCTTTTGGATTTACAATGTATAAGGTATTGGTGGTAGTTGGTGTTGGAAGTGTGCTTCATCATTTAGTAGATGGAATGATAGCATTTGCATTAGTTAAGGCTTTATCCAAGAGTTTAAGACTTGATTTAAGAAGAGCTGATTTTTAAAGGAAAATTTTGTTGGTACTATGTGCCGACAAAATTTTTTTTTTAAGTTATAATATAAAGATAGAATCACAAGTAAGATAGAAGGTGTTGTTTATGGCTTTAAAATCGGAAGATATGAATTTAGAAAAGGATAAATTATCAGATACTACAAGTTGGATTGAATCTGAGTTAAATAATATTGAGCTTGAAGATAATAAACTAAAAATTAATATTGATGAAATCAGGAAAGGAACAAGAGGAAGATATAGTGAGGAGCTAGATGTTAAGGAGAAGCTTTATAATATAACTCATAAAAATTTTGAGAAATATAAAGAAGCAAGAAATCAGCCATATTTTGGGAGGATAGACTTTCGTGAATATAAAAGAGATGTGGAGAATTTTTATATAGGTAAATTTGGGTTAGGAGATTTTCTGAAGGGCGAAGAAAAAGTAATCGATTGGAGAGCACCCTTAGCTGACTTGTATTACAGCGGAACTTATGGTGATGTTTATTATGTGGCACCTGAAGGAATCATTAGTGGGGAACTTAGTTTAAAAAGAAAATATTTGATTAAAGATGGAATGCTTTTAAATGCGTTTGACGAAGGGATTAACGAAATAATTTTAAATAGGGGAGATATAGAAGGAAATTCGTTGGTGGATGAATTTTTAAAAATTAATCTTGAGGAAAGCACAAGCTCAAAATTAAAAGATGTGGTATCCACAATACAGAAGGAACAAAATGAAGTTATAAGGGCTGATAAAAATAAGCCTTTAATTCTTCAGGGATCTGCTGGTTCAGGAAAGACTACCGTAGCACTTCACAGGCTAGCATATCTTTTATATAAATACAAAGGAAAAATTAATGGATGTGATATATTGGTGCTGGCACCAAATAAATTATTTCTTGATTATATTTCAGAGGTTTTACCTGATCTGGGTATTGATGATGTTAAGCAATGTACATTTGAAGAAATAGCTTGTGAAATAACAGGAATTAAAGAAAAGCTAATTTCAAAAGACAAAAAACTTGCAGCCATTATGGAACTTGAAGTTTCAAGTGAAAAAAATGAAGATGAGAAAAAATTAATAATAAATTGCAGCAGATTAAAAGGTACCTTGGCTTATAAATCAATTTTGGATAGGTATATAAAGCTTTTGGAAATTGAGGATCTAAAGGTGGAAAGTATAAAGGTCCAGGATTATACACTTTTTGACAATGAAGAGATAAAGAGATTGTATTCTAAAGATATGGTAAATCTGCCTTTAAATCACAGGAAAGAAGAAATAAAGAGATATCTTTCTCTTAAAATAAATGAAAAGATAAAGTCAATACAGGATAAAATAGATTTTACATATGAATACCTTGTGGCAAGAGAAAAAAAGATTATGGAGGATTGCTTAGAGAGGAGAAAAAAGCTGACAGAATTATATAATGAGAGGGATAAAAAGAAAAAGGATATTATAAGAGACTCTAAAAAATCTTTTGAAGAATATTTTATGAATTGGATGCATTATGGTGTTAAGGGCATGTACTTAGAACTGTTTTTTAATACTGAAATATTCGAAAAAGTGACAAGCGGAAGGATACCTAAAAAACTTTCAGAATACATTTCAAATGAATTATTAAAAAATAGCCAATCTGGATTAATAGACTCAGATGACTTAAGTGCAATAATGTACTTAATGTTTAAAATCGAGGGAGTTCCAGATAAATACAAGTATAAGCATATTGCTGTAGATGAAGCACAGGATTACAGTATGTTTCAATTCAGCATTTTAAGGGAAATGTCAGTTAATAACTCAATGACTGTAGTTGGGGATATTGGTCAAGGTATTTATTATTATAAAGGAATAAATGACTTTGGAAAAGTTATTACAGATGTATTTAATGGTGAATCTAATTATGTAGCATTATCTCAAAGCTACAGATCCACTGTGGAAATTATAAATTTTGCAAATATTGTACTGAAGAAGCAGGCAAACAATTTAAAGCCTGCATTGCCTGTACTTAGACATGGAAAAGGACCAGA
>Ga0183096_1002632_pt1 | contig 12018 bp, 13 predicted proteins | sample Biomet5_FD_127791 | JGI IMG/M metagenome (GOLD analysis project Ga0183096, IMG submission 127791) | Microbial communities from bioreactor (seeded with sewage sludge) at LBNL, California, USA - Biofuel metagenome 5 (version 2) (version 3) | ecosystem: Engineered > Bioreactor > Anaerobic >...
GCTTGGACGAGATGTTTCAGAAGTGAACCCTCGTTTGATTGACTCACAATGAGCGATAAGCTACTCTATTTATTATGAAAACTTGGCTTACCTATCTGGCAGCTGTGGCTTTGGCCTTGGCTGCGACGTTGTTGATGGGACAGAACGCAACATTCTCCACTATTACAACTGATGTAATGGTCTTCTTCGAACAGATTGGCATGTGCATTCTGTTTTTGCTTGTCGCATGCAGTTTCACCAGCGGCATAGCATCCATCCGGAAAGATGACAAATTGAAAAAGGTCATCGGCACGACGATTCTTTGGGCTCTTGTCTCCACCATCGTCACCAGTTTTGTCGGGGTCGCCGTTTTCAAGTTTCTTCCGACTAAATTCCCCGTCACCAGTTCGACGGGAAGCGACGCTTCGTTCATCGCCTCCTATCCCATCGACACATCTACGCTGGGTTCCATGTTCTCCAATCCCATGTCGCTTCTTACGTTCTCCTTCCTGCCAGCCATCATGCTGGTCTGTTTCATCGTCGGGTATTTCATGAAGCCGAATGTTGAAGTCATCCGCCCTGCCTACGTTGTCATGAACAGTTTCAGCGAACTGATGTTCAGGCTTTCCAGGGCGTTCACCCTTATCTCCTATTTCTTCGTATTCTTTGCCGCCTCTTCTTTCTTCTCGACGTTGTGGCAGGAAGGTTCGATTTTCGTTGCCGGCCGTTTCTTGGTGATGCTGGTCGCCTCTTGCCTCGTTGCCATTCTTGGCATCCTTCCTTTGCTGTTCGCCATCTTCACCCGTTTCAAGACGAATCCCTATCAGATCATCTACAGGAATGTCGCTTCTCTCGCTGTTGGGCTTTTCACCGGTGACATCATGCTGAGCGTGGTGCTCAACGAACCGATGTCCAGACACAACCTTGGTTGCCAGAAGCGTATCGGGGCGACCACGATCCCAACCTTCGCCCTTATCGGCAGAGGTGGAAGCGCAATGCTTTCCACGCTGTGCTGCCTTTCTTTGATTTATGCGGTCGATGCCGCATCAGCCACGCCGCTTGTCATGGTGCTCGTCGCCTTGGCTTGTGCGCTGACCAGTTTCTGCTCTTCCCTCCATCTGGGCTATGAGGTGTTCCTTGTGACAGTCCTTTCATTCCGCCTGCTCGGCATCAACTTGTATGGTGTGGAAGTGTCCCTCATCTCGTTGCTCCCTCTGCTCAACGGCATGGGTGTCATGGTCGACAACCTGATCGCCAGCATGGGATGCGTGTATGTCACACAGAATCTGGGTGTGCGGGTTCCGACACCATATCGGGAGATTCTGTAACAGACCATGCAGAAACAGTTTTCTAGGATCGTTTGCCTTGCGTTACAAGCCATCTTGGTGGTGGCTTATACGGTATTGGTTGTCGGTACGAGCATCAATCTCCCTCAGGTTTCCAAGGATTTCCTGCTGAAGGTCATACCAACGGAGGTGTGTCTCCTTATGGGTATGGTTTCCGCATTCTTTTTCTTCCGTTTCACCCGTTCCACAGTGGGTACAGATGCCCAGTTGATTCCCATTCTCCATCTGGCCATCACTGTCACAAGCATCAGGACGATGCCTTATTTCGTAACCTTGATCCCTAATATCCCTGTCAATTTGCAGATGGTCGCAACCTTCTATCAGATTTCCGTGCTGTTCTCTTCCCTTCTTATCATACAATTCCTGATGTTCCAGACAGAGATCAACAACATGAAGATTTTCCAACTGATGTTGATTTTCCTTGCCTGTTCCATCTTCTTCGGCCTGTTTGTGCCGGTGACCACAGGATCAGAGGATTTCCTCAACATGGCCTACATCACCAGCATCTACCTACGTCTTTTCATGCATCTTGTCTGTTTTCTCGGAATCATCGCCATGTGCTTTGCGATCCTGCATGAGAATCTTTCCAAGGAGACCATATTGAAAGTGATGGGAACCTTGCTGATCCTTTTCGCAAATACGTTCCATACAGTTCCCTATTCCCCTATCATTGAGGTGATCAGCGCGCTTCTGATGTCCCTTGGTTTCGTTCTTCTGATTATTGTCGCCAAGTCAAACAGAATCTGGGCGTGATCTTACTGGTTTTCCAGTATTCATATATACGGGAGTTGCTTCACGGCAACTCCCTCTTTTATTGTTTGGCAATCCCGTCCTTAAAAGACAGTTACTGCCCGTTTCCTGCTCTGTAGCCATTAATCAAAAGCATCTCATCTCTTTCCTTTTCGATATGAGCTTTCAAATTCGTATACACTTCTTTGCCTCGTTGTTCTAATAAACCAAGCAACAAAGAATGGGAAGTAAAAAACTGAGCCGCATAATTTGGATCTTGTCTGAGAGGATTATTGAAATTGGTTACCGTAAACCATAATGGTGCTATCGTTCTGAAGGAGTTGGAAAGAAATATGTTTCTGGCTGAATCAACAATCTCGCCATGGAACTTAATATCAAGTTCATTCCAGTCTTTTTTCCCTTTGTTGTGTTTATACTTCAAATCAATTTCATCCAGAACAGATTTTACGTTGGAAATATCTATCGTCGCATCAGCAACAATTGTCTCAACAGCTTTTGTTTCAAGAAGCAGTCTTACAGTAAACAAGTCAATCAATTGTTTTTCGGTTATTTCAACGACCTCACGGCGTCCATTCGAAAGGGTTTTCAACAATCCCTCGTCAGAAACAGTCTGGAGCGCTGACCTGACAGAACATCTTGAAGCGTCAAAACGATGAGCAATTTCTGTTTCTTTTAAATTTGCACCTGCAGTATACTTACCTTTAAGAATATCTACTCGAAGTTGTTGAGCAATATATTCTGAAGTAGGGACAAAACCTACTCGAGTGCTAAGACGATCAGCATTTGTATTTTCTGTAGCTTTTATACTGCCTTTTATTACCATTTTCTGTATTTGATCTCGTAACAATAAGTTAGTTTGGAATCCAACCTTACGACGAGATGCCAAAGCCACTGCTTTATCACAAAGAGCATCTGTTTCAAGACGTCTATCGACCCAGTAGTCTTGAAGCATGCAAGAACGTCCTTTATTGGATAAAGCTTTCACATTATCAATACAATTGGCAATATCTGAAAAAGCAAGAGATATTCCTAAATTCTTTGCCAAATTGACTATTTCCACCATGGCATTGAAGGCCATTTCCATTGCTTTCTCATTATGAACATACTCACCATAGGTTAATTGATAAACCAGAGTGGTTTGTCCAATAGCAAGATCAAACATAAATTGTTTCCATAAACAGTAATCAATATTTGTAACAATTTTATGGGCAATATGACATTCGTTAAATATTACTTCAAGCAACTCATTCTTTTTACTGTCACCATCCTTGCAACCTAAAAGAAGGCAACCTTTTCTACCAATCGTAACATGATAAAGAATTCTTGATACATCTGTTTTTTCAGGGACAGCAATGAATACTTTTTCAGGTCCAAAAATGGAACATAAATAATTACCGGCTTCTATTCCACAGGTAACACTTCCGATAAGAGTATCCTTGCCAACAAGATCTTCTATTTGTCCAACAGCATCTGCTAATTCGTATGATTTTACGCATAAAAGGATCAAATCAAACGGAATACTTTTTAGGGTTTCTACTGTACGGCAATTGATTTTCAACGGTTTACTATTGACGACAATCGGAGAACCCCAATGTGTGGTAATATCGCGAACAACCCCATACAAATCAATATTTGACTTATGACTGGTTATATCTCTTGCATAGAGAGCTCCCAATGCTCCCATACCGACAATTGCCACACGAAAGCGCTTTTCCATTTACACTATTTATCCTGCAGGCATGTGTCCTTTAGCATTTGCTGAATACCTTTCTTCAGAAGCCCAAGTTCGCTATTGCATGAGAACATGCTCATTCCCTTTTCCGCCCAATGTTGAAGATACTTTGCATCAGATGCAACAATTCCGCATGGTACATCATGTTGCTTACAAGCGCAAACCACATTCTTAATACATTCTTCCATATCAGAGGTAGTAAAATCACCAGTATGCCCAAGATCACATGCCATATCATTAGGACCTACAAACACACCATCTATTGCCTTTGATTGTAGCATACCATTGAGATTATTGGCACCTTCCCTACTTTCAATCTGGAGGAAAACCATTGTCTTTTCATTTGCAATTTTGATATAGTCAGTCAATTTTCCAGGATTATAATCAGAATGCGGACGCATTGTTGAGATACCCCTCTTACCTATAGGTTCATACTTAGCGTATTCAACCAGTAATTGTGACATCTCAACAGTCTTTACATCTGGCGCCCAAACTCCCGATACCCCACTGTCCAAATACTTTTGAATGCATCCTCTGCTTATTTCAGGAATTCTTACTATTACAGGAAAGTTAATCCCTGATCCAACAGCAGCGATGGCAGCAACTTGAGAATAATCAAAGTACCCATGCTCACAATCTATGACAACAAAATCCACACCGGCAACTTTCATTAATCTTATGAGATTTGGATGAGCAATCTCAGAAAGAAACATCCCTGTTACCTTTTTTCCGTTCTTTATATCCTCTTTAAACGACATATATTATTTCTCCTTGTTTATGCATTGCATTGCAATACGGAACAATCCTCCGTACACTTCATCAGTACTCGCTGATGCTACATTCTTGATTTTCATAATTCTGGTTATGGTCTTCTTTAAATATTCGTTCTTGAGGACAGCTCCTCCAATGAAATAAAGTGTCCCTTCAAATTTCTTCCCCTGAAGAATAACATCTGCATATTTTCTGTAGATAGAACCAAAACTGGTGGCTGTTGCCACAATAACATTCTGAGGAGTAAAATTGGCATTCGTTAAGTGGGTTATTGATCCATTGGCTAGTGTTTCTGGCAATTCATAGAACCCACAATTTACATCTACTCCTTCTGAGGATTCAGGCAGTTCCTTGTTTTCAATTATCTTCCATGCATCATCCCGATCTATTGTGGTGCCTAAAAGGAATTCTGCCGCAGCACGTAGGTAATCGATTTGAACATCAAAATTCCGACCACCAGGCATTCGTGAGATTACATAACAGTAATTATTGTCATAGTATGGGCGTACTTCATACTTGTCAGGATTATATGTCAAAGGATCATAATCGCTTTTGAGAAGAATCAACTGTCCAGCTGTTCCTATGTTGATTATCATGTCTCCAGAAACAGCATAGCTTCCATATATACTTGTCTGCACGTCTCCAAGATCAGGATAAACATTGACGGAAAGGTCTCCATCAACATATTTTCCAAGACAATTGAAACCTGTGGTAATTTTGGGAAGTTTCAGACAGTCAAGCCCTACTCTATGGAGAATGTCCATATCCCAAGTTTTCTCCTGAAGATTCACAAAGCCAAGGGGCGCCGCATTGGTAATATGGCAAGTATTGTTTCCAGTCAATTTTTCTATGACATACGAACCGAGCGTATATATGGTAATGTCACCTTCCTTCGAAAGATTGTCTTCTTTAAAAAGAGCATACAAGTTGCACATTGCAAGAGCTGGTTTCACAGGAACACCTGTATGGGCCATAATATTGGTTGGAAGGAGTTCTCTAACCTCTTCAATATAACTTTTCCCTGTTTCAGGGTTAGTCTTGAGACATCTTGTATCTTGCCAAGAGATATACATATCCTTTTCTCTCTGCGGATGATGCAGCACACAACCATGTTGTTGTGTCGAGAAGAGGATCCCATCAATATTTTGCGTAATACAGGAACAATTTCTGATGATTTCTTTAATACCATCAACAATCTTTGCAGCATCCACCTCATAGAAATGGGAATCTTTCGATTTCACCCTCATTGGAGTAGCACATTTTTTAGTATATATGACCTTTTGAAACTCCAAATCATATACAGCAGCTTTTATGAAAGTGCTACCGATATCTACAGCAATAAAATTCATTTCATGTACTCCCTTCAATCACAGAAGAAGATTAGGAACAAATGTTACAAGTCCGGGAACCATCCAAAGTATGATGACTTCACCCATAAGCACACAAATCCAAGGAATCAAGCTCTTACTTACAGCTTCTATCTTTAGTTTTTCCAGAGAGCATGTTGTCATGAGGACAACTCCAACAGGGGGTGTAATGTTGCCAATCATGGCAATGATGATAATCACAATACCTGCATGGATTGGGTCAAACCCTGCATTGTTGATAAGAGGAAGTACCATTGGTAAAAATACCATAATGTTCACGTTAGGATCCGAGAGGCATCCAAGAATAAGGAAAAGAACTGTTATGCACAATGCAGTCAAAAACTTGGAATTTCCTACAAATCCACTCACTATCATGAATATTTTATCTTGAAGGTTTTCTGCAGTAAGAACAAAACTGAAACACTTTGATGCGGCAACAATAAGAAGTACAGAACCAGAGGCAACAAATACATGTTTGAAACATCCTATAAGGCTTTTCCATCCCATCGTCCTATATATAACTACGCCAAGGAACAAAGCATAGAGAACAGCCAATGCCGCAGCTTCTGTGGTTGTCACAACACCCAAATATATACCACCAAGAAGAATGACAGGGGTCAATAAGGGAAGGAAGCATTTTATGAATGACTTTCCTAAATTGTTGAAATAGTATTTCCAACCTTGCCAAGTCATCTTTGGAGCATTATGCCTTACGGACCAGAAATAGACATAGAGCATAAGGATGAGGCCCATCAGAAAACCGGGAACTATCCCGCCGAACAAGAGTTTACCTACAGATACATTTGCCGTCATCGCATAGACTACTGCAGGAATACTTGGAGGGATAATTGGTCCTATTGTTGAAGAGGCAATCGTCGTACAAGCACTGAAATCTTCAGGGAACCCCTCATCAACCATTGCCCGATAGGACAAATGGCCAATTCCACCTGCATCCGCTACTGCAGAACCGGACATACCGGCAAAAATAATAGAAGTGACAATATTCACATGTCCCATACCGCCAGGAATATACCCGACAAGATCTCGACAGAATTTAAAAATACGATCTGCTACCGAGGTTTTGTTCATGACCTCTGCGGTAAGGATAAACAAGGGAATTGCTATCAAGGCAAAGTTGTTTAAACCTGTAAACATTCTTGTACCCATAATTGAAAGCTTGATTCCCGCCATGAAACAATAAAGGAAAGAAGATGAAATCATTGCCATCGCTATTGGCATTCCAAATAGGAAAAGCAATAAAAAGCTTAATAAGAACATCACTATTGGAGTCATTATTTATCAAACCTCCTTTCTTTTAGCAGAAAGCTTATACGCAACTGAATCGTCGATAATATTACAAATAATATGTATCGCCATAAGGATAAAACAAATGGGCAAGATGATGTAAACATATCGAAGAGGCAAACGCATTACATTTGAGATTGGCAACATATTGAGTAATTTACCAAGGGGTGCCATATACAACACAATAACAACGACCATAATCAAATTCATAATTATGCTCAAAACAAACTGTACGGTTTTTGGCAAAATCTCTACCAATGCAGTAACGCATAGATGACCTTTGTTGGCCATAATGTATGCTGCTGATAAAAACCCCAACCATACGAACAAAAAACCATTGAGTTCATCAGAAAAATCAAGTCCGGTATGAAAAAGATATCTGAGAGCCGCATTGACTATCATTACAACAAAAAGAACCGCAAGACATGCTGATCCAACAAACATTTCCGCTTTTTTCAAGAAGTTGTTGACTGCTGTAAATCCATTATAAAACTTGTTCATGGTATCATACCTCGAAAAGGCCTGTAGACCTCCGAAAGAAAGCGTACAGGCCTTTAGAAAGAACAATTATTACTTATCAGTAATCCTAGCAAACAACATTAGTACTTAAGCGCCTGAATCCTATCATAGTAGTTCTTCCAAGCTGGATACTGATCAAGAACTTTCAGAGCATTTTTTCTGTAATCCGTTGTATCAACATTATCAATGACCTTCATACCGTTCTTTTCACAAACGGCAAAAAGCGAATCCTCATTCTGTTGGGTAAGCTCATCAACTCTATTGCCTTGGCGAGTGAACACTTCTTGGAAAATGGCTTTGTCGTCAGCAGACAGGCTGTCCCAAAGTTTTTGATTGATGATGGTAGAAGAACAAGCAAGCATATGCTGTGTCTTCATGCAATATTTCTGTACTTCGTAGAATTTCATTGTAACGATTTGTGTAGCAGGATTCTCTTCCATGTCGGCAACACCTGTCTGAAGGGACATATATACATCTTCGATTGGTATGGAAGTGATAGCAACATTAAATACATCTTTGAGGGTAGAATAAGGAGCAAAGTTTACACATCTCAAGGTTTTCCCAGCAAAATCCTTGAGTCCTTTTACTTCGATGTTGGCAGTCAAGTTTCTGAAACCAAAATTGTACATGTTCAGTTGCTTGATACCACCGACCGCCTTAGAGATTTCATCCATCATCTCCGTGCAAATCTCGCTCTTCTTGAAGGCTTCCCAATGAGCATAACTCTGAAAGCAATAGGGAGCAAACAAAACTCCAGCCGCAGGATCCCAATCAGATGCAGAATCAAGGCAAGCAATATCAAGATCTCCCATCTGACAAGCAGTAATTGAATCACTGTAGTTTGCATATGTTCCAGCAGGATAAACAGTCAACCCATAACGTCCGTTTGTCTTCTTGTAAAGAAGATCTGCAGACTCTTTGAAGGCTTGATAAACTGGATGTCCTTCGTTGAAAACATGAGAAGCTTTGAGATATACAGTTTTCACTTCTCCTGGTTTTGCTTCTTCTGCTTTTGTTTCAGTTGATCCAGCACCAGAAACAGAACAGAGAACCATTGACAGCACCAAAGTAATTGCCAATAATTTTTTCATTTCCTCTCCTTTTTTTGTTCGACCTTTTTTTGGTCTTCTTTTACTAAGATGATAAGCCCAAAATTTCAGAAAGGAATGAAGAAAAAATAATGTCGACATTTTATCTTCGATACCCTAATCATTACGAAATTTGTTTAAGGTAAGTTGTCTCCAAGAAGACACCTTTGCAATGGATAATTGCAAAAATCTCAGGGGATGATCACCATGTAAAAAACCACTCAAAGTGTTGATGGACAAGTTATTCCACACCACCAGTGGAATAATACATGGTCAAATAATGAAATAGATAGTTCTCTCAAAAGGATGCATGCATTGACTTTGATAATCTGGCCTTGCTCAAAATCCCCCCTCATACATCCGGTTCCTCAGGAAAGGCATAAGGGGTGATGAACGGAAGATTACCATCCTTTCGCTTTCTCTTTTTCATAAGGGATGCGACATGTATTGCAAGCATCTCCTTATCATTCCTCTCCGCTGCAATATAGGCAGGAATGTTTTCGGTGACAAAAATGTCCTTTCGTATCCAATCCTTGAGCGAAAAGCCGGAATCCCTTCTCGAAAGAATAGAAGAGGCATAAGATACATCAAGTCCTGATTTTTCCACTGCTTGCGCAAATTCCTCAAGTACCATCAGACGGGACAGCAACACATCGTTTTCTGGTTGTGAATCACCTTTCATGTAAGCATATATCGTTGGGCGAGAGACATCGAGGATTGAGGACAGTTCCATAATGGAAAGGCTGAATGTTTTCTTTACATGGTACAAAATATCCGGTATCGATTGGCTATCGGTTGTGTTTCCCTTGGAATCAGGAATCACATCAAGAAAGAACGAATTCAGGTACAGGGTTAGGCAAGACGAAAACTCCTCAGGAGAAGGATGGGCGTCCACTGCTCCATTCCGTTGAGAAAGTGTATTCACACCCCATATTGAGGAGGTATCAATGATTGAACATCTATACTCGACCATATCATTCATTCCCATTTTCGTTTCCCTTCATCAGAGATAATATTGGAGAACAACTTGTTGTTCTCCTCATGTAGAAGACCAAGCATTTTCTTTGCCTCGTCATAGTGGAACATCGACTTTGGAAAAACAAAGTGGTCTATATCCAGAATGGCTTTCGTCTTTGTCAGGTCAGGATGCTTTTCATCGATGAAGAGGATTCCGGATGGCATGATGATGTGAACAGAGTCTCGATAGACCTGAAGAATCATTTTTCCTGTCATCGTTTCATCCAGTTTTGTGTCGATTTGCGTCATTATCAGTTGAGAGTTATGCCCACCCGACGCAAAGAATGGTTCGTCCTCAAGGGTAAATCCAGAAAAACCACTCTTCAAACACTGCTCCCACCCATCCTCTTCAAACCCATTGACATATCTCAGAACGATTCTGTCAACAACGCATTTCTCCAAACTGACGATGTCACCGAATATCCGAAGATACTGAATGAGTTTCTCGATGAACTTGTCATATCCATCAAAAAATAGGTTGAAAAAGAGAACGATTGATTCGTTATGACGATGAGGTTCTCGTCATAAAAAAACCCACTGCTTCATTTCAATCGGAATCGCACATCCAGCAGTGCTTAAGTTGGTTGTCTGCGGTTTCCGAATAGCAAAGAACGGCAATCCATTCTTTCTGAATCCATCCTGAATGGCAGGTATGTAACTTTCCATATTTTGTATGGTTGAAAATAAAATCGTGACAAGGCAGACTTTCAGAGGCGGTTTCGATAAATGCATCTCGTCTAACATTGTTTTTCCTCCTGTTCGCTTATCTAAGTTTACACTTTTTTTACATTTTACAATGATAAGTGTCATGTACAGAGCTTGAGTATCCAAGAGAGCGAAAACAGGAGGGAACAGAATGTAAATCAAAAGCTGTCCCTCCAGCCTCTCGGCCTTTGGAACAGCTCTTGATAAGTTTTTAGTTACGTCAATTCAAGTTGATGATGCTCTTGTCGTAATCCTTCGGTGGAACATAGCCAAGAAGCTCCATGCAGGTCGCGGCGATGCTGCTGATGCCAAGCCCGCTGTTGAGATCCTTGGAATACTCACCGGCATAGCTAGGATCATACAAGATACAGGGCACAGGATTGAGGGAATGGCTCGTCTTGGCCTTTGGTTCCCCGTTGGCTTTGCAATCGACACTGCCGTCCTTCTTGTGCTCGTACATGTCATCGGCATTGCCATGGTCCGCCGTAATCAGCATGACACCACCGGCCTTCTCCACGGCATTCTTGATCCTGCCGATCTGCAGGTCCAACGCTTCCATGGAGCAGACAACCGCCTCAAAGACACCGGTATGCCCCACCATATCGCCATTGGGGAAATTCATCTTGATGAAATCCCACTTGCCGCTTTCCACTTCCGTGATGACCCTGTCGGCGATCTCGGCGCATTTCATCCAAGGCCTCTGCTCGAACGGCACGACATCGGACGGAATCTCCACATAATCCTCCAGCTTGTCATTGAACTTGCCGGTCCTGTTTCCATTGAAGAAATAGGTGATGTGGCCGAACTTCTGCGTCTCGCTGATAGAGAACTGCTTCACGCCGCAGGCGCAAAGATACTCGGCAAGCGTCCTGTCGATGGATGGCGGATTGACGAGATACTGGTGAGGCACGTGCAGATCCCCATCATATTCCATCATGCCGGCATACTCCACCTTCGGATACCGCTTCCGGTCAAACTCCTTCAACTCTGGAGCCTCAAAAGCCTTGGTAATCTCAAGGGCACGGTCTCCACGGAAGTTGAACAGGATCACACTGTCCCCGTCGTTGATCGTCCCGACCGGCTTGCCGTCCTTCGCAATGACGAACGGAGGAAGATCCTGGTCAATAGCACCGGTCTCGTTACGAAGCGTGACGATGGCATCATGGGCCGAATCGAACTGCCGGCCTTCCCCAAGCACATGGGTGTACCACCCTTTCTTCACCATGTCCCAGTTTGCATTGTACCGGTCCATCGTGATGACCATACGGCCACCGCCGCTTGCGATCTCGGCATCGAATCCGTCTGTGCTCAGATCCTTCAGAAACTTTGCGAACGGATCGAAATAGTCAAGCGCACTGAGTTCTCCGACATCCCTGCCGTCAAGAAGGGCATGGACACGAACCTTCTTCACGCCCTCCGCTTTCGCTTCAAGAATCATC
>Ga0183096_1002636_pt1 | contig 12004 bp, 9 predicted proteins | sample Biomet5_FD_127791 | JGI IMG/M metagenome (GOLD analysis project Ga0183096, IMG submission 127791) | Microbial communities from bioreactor (seeded with sewage sludge) at LBNL, California, USA - Biofuel metagenome 5 (version 2) (version 3) | ecosystem: Engineered > Bioreactor > Anaerobic >...
GCGCGACACCTACGTCAAGGAACACCGCCGCATGGACATCTTCCGCAACAACTGCTTCAGCCTGGTGGCGACGATGGCCGCCTACAACCACGGCGCCGAGTGGCTGGAACAGCTGCTGGTCTACCTCTCCGACAACATGAAATTCATCCGCAGCTTCTGCGCCGACCGCCTGCCGATGCTGAAAATGGGCGTACCGGAATCCACCTACCTCTATTGGATCGACGCCAATGAACTCGGCTTTAAGGATGACGAGGAGCTCAGCCAGTTCTTTGTGCGCAAAGCCGGCGTCGCCTTCGGCTACGGCCCCGACTTTGGTCTCGGCGGCAGCGGCTTCATCCGCGTCAACGCCGCCTGCCCGCGCTCCACACTGGAAAAAGCCTTTACGCAGGTGGAGAAAGCTGTTCGCAATCGCTGAGGCCAGTGTCCGCCGGCAGCGGTCCCCGCGGCAAGGTCTTGGGGCACCGGCTGTCCGACTGCACCCGTTGCACGGACAGCGGTGTTCCCCGCCGCCGGCGGCATCCCCTCAGTTTGCATTGGACGTGTTTTGCGGAATCAAGCAGTATTACTAAGGTGGTGAGACAGCCCGTTTGTGGGGAGTTTTCGCGCGTTTCCCGTTCCCGGATCGTTGTTCCACAGATCACATTGCTTTCCAACTCAATGAAGGATCGGAAACAAAAAGGAGAGAATCAAAATGAAGAAAACCAGTTTTCTGAAGAACTACGGCTTCCTGCTTCTCCTGCTGCTCGGCATTGTTCTCGGCTGCATCACCGGCGCAATCTGGCCCGGCGCGACGGTTCTGGAGCCTCTGGGCACCGTCTTTATCAACATGATGTTCTGCGTGGTTGTGCCGCTGGTCTTCAGCTCGATCTCGGGCGCCATCCTCAACATGAGAGACGCCAAGCGCGCCGGCAAGATCATCGTCAGCACCATCCTCATTTTCCTGCTCACCGGCGCCATCGCCTGCTCGCTGGAGCTGGTTCTGCTGCGCTTCTTCCCGCCGGTGCCGGTGCCCTGGGCCAACCTCACTGCCGGCACGGTTGACGAGCAGACCGATATCGCCACCCTGATCGTCAACTTCTTCACCGTCAACGACTTTAATGCCCTGCTCTCCCGCAAGGCCATGCTGCCCCTGATCGTCTTCTCGATCATCTTCGGCATCTGCGTCAGCAAGGTCGGCGGCCCGGATCACCCGATCGGCAAGTGGATCAACGGCCTGACCGACGTCATGCTGCAGTTCGTCCAGATCATCACCTACTACGCCCCGATCGCTTTCTTCGGTTTCTTTGCCTCTCTCGTCGCCACCTATGGCCCGCAGCTTGTCGGTGACTACGGCCGCGCCATGCTGCTGGTCTATCCGTCCGACCTCATCTACTCGCTGACCTTCTTCGCGCTGTACGCCTGGATCGGCGGCGGCAGAGATGCGGTCCGCCTGATGTACAAAAACCTGCTGCGCCCGTTCGTGACCGCGCTGGGCACCTGCTCCTCCACCGCCACGATGCCCACCACCATGGCCGCCGCCCGCAACAGCTACATCTCCTCCGACATTGCTGAGCTGGTTGTGCCGCTGGGCGCCACGATGCACATGGACGGCGCCTGCATCTCCGCCGCGCTCAAGGTCGTCTTTATGTACGGCGTGTTCGGCTGGGGCTTCCCCAAGTTCGGCACCCTGATCCTCATTGTCGTCGTCGCCTGCCTGTCCAGCGTTGCCTTCTCCGGCGTGCCCGGCGGCGGCTACATCGGCGAGTATCTGATCGCTGTCATCTTCTTCCCCAGCCAGATGGCGATCGCCTACCCCATCCTCGTCACGCTCGGCAACATCTTCGACCCGGCTTCCACCGCTGTCAACGCCTCCGGCGACTTTGTCATCTGCTTCTGGATCGAGCGCATTGCCGACGGCAAGGGCTGGCTGCAGAAGAAGATCGCCGCTGCTGCCGAAAAGAAGGAAGCTTCCGTCTGATTGCTTCGCTGCCAGAACAAACTGCTTCTTTTGCAAAGAGCCTCCCTTTTGGGGAGGCTCTTTGTTTTTGCTGCCGGCAGCTGCTGTCAGTTTATCTGGCGCAAAGTAGTATCCATTTTTCCGTCCCCGTCATCTTTTCTGTCTTCCTCCAGTACTTTTCAGTACAATGATAAATGCACAAAGGCAGACGCAGCTCTGTGATAAACGACGAGCCGGTTTTCATTGCTGTCAACAGCTTTTGTTCCTGAGAGGCATTTTCCCTGCTGATTCGTAGGGGCATTCACGGCGGAGCCCTGTTTTACGGGCACAAAGGCTTTTACAGCGATGAAAGGCGCCTGCCGATTCTCCTGGCTATTGACAACATCGCTGCTTTGGTGTATACCTCTAAAAAATTCAAATTCACTCAGCGACCCGGAGAATTATACGCCGGCAATCGGGAGCAGAATTGGGCTTTTTTGTTTGTCTGCACAGGAAGAGATCCTGTCACGAAGTCTCATATACCAAGAAGAAGCGACGCACATGGTCAGAAATCCTTCGGGTCAAAACAGATCAATATCATGAAAAAGAATTCCTGAGATTCTGATGGCAACGCTAAAAAGATTCTCTGTGATCCGCTGTGCATTTTCAGACAACAAAAAACCGCTTAAAATTGCCATTTTCGGCAGTTTCAAGCGGTTTTTTTGATGGTGGAGACGAAGAGGATCGAACTCTCGACCTTACGGATGCGAACCGTACGCTCTCCCAGCTGAGCTACGCCCCCATGCAGCGCGGTGCGGAATTTGTGATGCCTCCCGCAGAGTGCTTTTATATTATAAAACATCGGCAAACTTTATGCAAGAGTTTTTTTCGTGCCCGGCAGATTTTTTATCGGCCGGCAAAAAGTGTGGGCAGCCGCCGCCTGCACCCCCGCCGGCGCAATTGCAAACGCCGCCGCACACGGTTATAATAAAAGCAGAACTTTACGTCATCAATGCGGAGGAACGGCAAAGTGAAGGATGGTTTTGTGCGGGCGGCGGCCGCCAGCCCCAAGCTGCGGGTGGCCGACTGTAACTACAATTTGACCGAGATTCTCAAAACGGCCCGCCGCACGGCGGAGCTGGGCTGCCGCGTTCTGGTGCTGCCGGAGCTGTGCCTGACCGGCTACACCTGCGGCGACCTGTTTTTCCAGACCGCGCTGCAGGAGGGCGCGCTTGCCGCGCTGCTGAAGCTGGCGCAGGAGACCCGCGACCAGCAGCAGCTGATCGTCGCCGGGCTGCCGTTTTTATTTGAGGGCAAGCTCTACAACTGCGCCGCCGTGCTGTATGGCGGGCAGGTACTGGGGCTGGTGCCCAAGACCAATCTGCCCAATTACGGCGAGTTTTACGAGCGCCGTCAGTTCACACCCGCATTCGCCGGGCTGCGCCGCGCGCAGCTGGGCGGCCGCGAGGTGCCGTTTGGCACCGGGCTGTTGTTCTCCTGCCGGGAACTGCCGGCTTTCTGTCTGGGCGTGGAAATCTGTGAGGATCTCTGGGTGCCGCAGGCCCCCTCGGTGGGGCTGGCACTGGCCGGCGCCACGATTCTCGCCAACCCCTCTGCCAGCGACGAGACCATCGGCAAGGCCGACTACCGGCGCGCACTGGTAACCTCGCAGTCGGCACGGCTGATCGCCGGATACCTCTACGCCGACGCCGGCATGGGCGAATCGACGACCGACATGGTCTTTGCCGGCCACAACCTGATCGCCGAGAACGGCAGCCTGCTGGCGGAGAGCCCGCTGTTCAGCGAGGGTATCGTCTACAGCGAGATCGACGTTGCGCGGCTGCAGAGCGAGCGCGCCCGCACGACCACCTACCCCGCCGGCACCGTTGCCGCCGAGGTCGTCGAGTTCAGCTGCCCTCTGGCCGAAACGGAGCTTTCCCGCAGCTTCCCAGTGCACCCCTTTGTGCCCGAGGGCGAGGCCGACCGCGCCCGCCGCTGCGAGGAGATTTTTCTCATCCAGTCGACCGGTCTGGTCAAGCGGGTGACCCACACCCGCTGCGGCTCGCTGGTCATCGGCATCAGCGGCGGTCTGGACAGCTGTCTGGCGCTGCTGGTTGCGGCGCGCGCCATGGACCGCCTGGAGCGCCCGCGCACCGATATTATCGCCGTCACAATGCCCTGCTTTGGCACCACCTCGCGCACCAAGTCGAACGCCGAGCTGCTGTGCAAGGCGCTGGGCGTCACCTTCAACGAGGTCCCCATCGGCGAGGCGGTGCGGGTGCACTTCCGCGACATCGGCCACAGCGAAAGCGAGCACGATGTCGTCTACGAGAATGCCCAGGCGCGCGAGCGCACCCAGGTCCTGATGGATATTGCCAACGACATGAACGGCCTCGTCGTCGGCACCGGCGACCTGTCCGAGCTGGCGCTGGGCTGGGCAACCTACAACGGCGACCACATGTCGATGTACGCGGTCAACGCCTCGGTGCCCAAGACGCTGGTGCGCCACATGGTGCAATATGCCGCCGACACCGCCGAGACCACCGAGCTGCGCGACGTGCTGCTGGACATTCTCGACACGCCGGTCAGTCCCGAGCTGCTGCCCGCCGACGGCGAGACGATCTCCCAGCGCACCGAGGACATCGTCGGCCCCTATGACCTGCATGACTTTTACCTCTACTACATTATGCGCTGCGGCTTTGCCCCGCGCAAAATCTACCGCCTGGCGCTGGCCGCCTTTGAGGATCAGTTCAGCGCCGAGGAGATTCTCAAATGGCTGAAGATCTTCTACCGCCGCTTCTTTGCCCAGCAGTTCAAGCGCAGCTGCCTGCCCGACGGCCCCAAGGTCGGCAGTGTCTCGCTGTCGCCGCGCGGCGACTGGCGCATGCCCAGCGACGCCTGCGCCGCCCTGTGGCTGGCGGAGCTGGAAACGCTCTGACGCCGCTTTGCCAGGCGCAAAATCCGTCAGCCGCCAAGGCCCGGGCGCCGCGGTGCGCTTAATTTGCCGTTTTGGGAGGGCAATGTCCGATGACCCTTGAAGAAAAGAACAGGCTGCAGCAAAAAAAAAGCAGCAAAAAAGCAAAACCAGAGAATTGAAATATAAAAGCAATGCCTTGCTGCAGGAATGTCTTCAGGTGCTTAAAACTTACCGAATTGTCGGCGATGCCGTTGAAAAAGATACATTGTCCAAAACGCTCAGCGGGAAAATAAAACCGCCCGCCGCCTTCTGCAAAGAGATCCCGCCGTTGGTGCCGGCGGAAAAATAGTACATCGTTTGGGATAATTTTGACACCCCGATTCTTGAATGTGCCGGTCAGGAGATATTGAGCCATTTTGACGATGTGGCCGCCGTCGCATTTAAAACAATTTTTTACAGCAAATCAACGGGGATTGCTTTTTTGTATCAGTTTTGAACCGCCTGCTTATCCCGATTTGTTCTGCGCCCGCAAATTCCGCTTGGACGGGTGCCAAAAACGGCAGCCGAAATTGGACGAGATGGGGCATAACATGAAGTATCATAAGGATATCACGCTTAAAGACGGCCGGACATGCCTTCTTCGCAGCGCCGCAGGCGCCGATGCCGAGGCTGTGCTGGCCACCCTGAATAAGGTTCACGCGGAAACAGATTTTCTCCTCTCCTACCCCGACGAGAAACGCTTTAGCGCGGAAGAAGAGGCCGATTTTCTTGCAGGCAAAGAAATCAGCCCTTCCGAAGCAGAGCTTTGCTCCATCGTGGAGAACAAAATAAGAGGTCTGGCCGGAGTTTTTTCTGTCGGCGCAAGGGAAAAGGTGCGGCACCGCGCCGAGCTGGGAATCAGCATTGAAAAGGAATTCTGGGGGCTGGGGATCGGGCGCGCTTTGACCGAGGCGTGCATTGAGTGTGCGAAAAACGCGGGATACCGGCAGTTGGAACTTGAAGCGGTTGCGGAAAACAGCAGTGCCATCGCGCTGTATAAAAGCCTTGGGTTCAGGGAATACGGCCGTAATCCAAGAGGCTTCCTGTCCCGCTATGCCGGCTGGCAGGAGCTTGTACTCATGAGATTGCCCCTTGATTGAAGTTTTGATTCGGCGCGCGGGAGCAAAACCAATGAGCGCACCGGGCGAGCGGCAGTTTGAAAGCGAAGGGATCGCTATGGAATTGGAAGGAAAATCTCGTGATTATCCCGGAATGAACAGAGCGGATCAACTCATGAGAAACTATTTCAGGAATTCAATCGAATTGGTGAAATACTGGGGACCTGTTCAGATGTGCGTGTTTTACCTCGAATAGGAATACATGCCTTTGCATTACAAAATAATCGTTGAACCGGAACTGCGCAACAAGTCAAAAAGCCCCCGTTTGCCTTAAGCAAACGGGGGCTTTCCTGTTTTACGCGCACCGGCCCCAGGCAGCAGCCGGCTTTTTTATCCTCAGCTGATCCTTAGGGGACCCTGCGCGGCGTCTCGTCCTCGCCGCCGACGGCCAGAACACTGACGCTGAACAACACGCACACCACTGCAAACAACGCGAACAAAAAAATTTCCATCGCCATCTTCGACGCCTCCGTTTCCGGGTCTCCCCTGCGATCCTGTTGTTGTGCTTCTGTCATGGTAACGAGCCGGGGACGCGCTTTCTTACAACAGCGGCAAAAATGTTTTGCGCAAAAAGCGGCCGGCACCCGTAGGGGCGCCGGCCGCTTGCAGAATTGTTATTTGAGGACTTCGCCGAGGAAGCTCTTGCCGGCGATATCCGCCTTGACGCCGAAGTACTCGGCGACGGTGGCGGCCATGCAGGCGTAGGACGGACGGGTGCCGAGGTCGACGCCCTCCTTGATGTGCTTGCCGTAAATCAGCATCGGCACGCACTCGCGGGAGTGGTCGGTCGAGGGGGTCGCGGGGTCGCAGCCGTGGTCGGCGGTGATGATGAGAATATCCTCATCGCGCATCAGCGGCAGGAACTCGGCCAGCTGGCCGTCGAACTCGGTGGCGGCGGCGGCGTAGCCGTCGACGTCGTTGCGGTGGCCGTAGAGCATGTCAAAATCGACCAGATTGACAAAGCACAGGCCGTGGAAGTCCTCCTTTGCCTGCGCAATCGTGACCTCCATGCCGTTGTGGTTGGAAACGGTGCGGGTCGTTTTGGCGATGCCCTGGCCGGCGAAAATATCGTAGATTTTGCCGACGCCGATCGTGTCCAGACCGGCCTCCTGCAGATAGTCGAGCACCGTCTTCTTCGGCGGCAGCAGGCTGAAGTCGTGGCGGCGCGGGGTGCGCTTGAAGTCCGCGGCGCAGGTGCCGACAAACGGGCGCGCGATGACGCGGCCGACGCCGTGCTCGCCGTGCAGCATGTCGCGGGCGATCTGACAGTACTCATACAGCTTCTCGACGGGGACGATATCCTCGTGCGCGGCGATCTGGAAGACGCTGTCCGCCGAGGTGTAGACGATCAGCGCGCCGGTCCTGAGGTGTTCCTCGCCGTAGTCCTTAAGGACCTCGGTGCCCGAATACGGCTTGTTGCACAGCACCTTGCGGCCGGTCTTCTCCTCAAACTCGCGGATGACCTCTGCGGGGAAGCCGTTCGGGTAGGTCGGCAGCGGGCGCGGGCTCTCGACGCCGGCGATCTCCCAGTGGCCGATCGTGGTATCCTTGCCCTTGCTCTGCTCGACCAGGCGGGCAAAGCTCGCCTTCGGGCGGGCGGCCTTTTCGCCGCAGGTCACACCGTCAATATTGAACATGCCCAGGCTCTGCAGCACGGGCGTGCTGAACTTCGGGCTCTTGGAGATCGAGGCGAGCGTGTCGCTGCCCTCGTCACCAAACGCAGCCGCGTCCGGCGCACCGCCAATGCCAAAGCTGTCCAGCACAATGATAAATGCTCTTTTTGCCATCTTTTATACGCTCCTTAGATTGTTTGATTCTTTTGCGATGATGCCGCCGCACAGACCTGCGGCTTTGCGTTTTTATTGTACCACAAAAGCCGGCACTCTACAACGGATTTTTGTGTTTCACACAGGTACACATTCGCCGCCGCGGCGCGGCGCAAAAAAATTTTGTTCCGCATTCCCCGGCAAAATCCGCTTTGAAATCCAAACCTCGGCAAAAAGCAGATAGGCAAATCAAAAGAGATGGTGTATAATAATCTCTGATTGAAAATCCGCTCCTCACCACAGGGGCGTTGCCGACTTATAAGGAGGTATGCGCTTTGCGTAAGACCAAGATTGTGTGCACGCTCGGCCCGGCCACAGATTCTGAGGACACTCTGCGCCGGATGGTCGAGGCCGGCATGAATGTGGCGCGTTTCAACTTTTCCCACGGGACTCATGAGGACCACCGCACCCGGCTGGAGATGCTGCGCCGCGTGCGCGCCGAGCTGAAGCAGCCCATCGCGGCCCTGCTGGACACCAAGGGGCCGGAGATCCGCCTGCGCGATTTCGCCGGCGGCCGCGTCACGCTGAAGACCGGCGACAACTTTGTGCTGACCACCCGCGAGGTGGAAGGCACGGCCGAGATCTGCTCCATCACCTACCGTGATCTGCCGCAGGACGTCCATGTGGGCAACCGCATTCTGCTGGACGACGGCCTCATCGGCATGGTTGTCACCAAGGTTTCAGGCACCGACATCACCTGCAAAATTCTCAACGACGGCACCGTCTCCAACCACAAAAGCATCAACGTACCCGAGGTGCGGCTCTCGATGCCCTACCTCAGCAAGCAGGACACCGAGGACATCATCTTCGGCGTTGAGAACGATTTTGACTTTATCGCTGCCTCGTTCACCCGCAGCGCCCGCGACATTCTTGACATCCGCGAGCTGCTGGACCGCCACAAGTGCGACCACATCAAGATCATCGCCAAGATCGAGAACCACGAGGGCGTCGAAAATCTCGACGAGATCCTCGCCGTCTCGGACGGCATCATGGTCGCCCGCGGCGACATGGGCGTGGAGATCGACTTCACCGAAATCCCCATCATCCAGAAAAACATCATCTGGCACTGCTACAATGGCGGCAAACCGGTCATCACCGCCACCCAGATGCTGGAGTCGATGATGAACAACCCGCGCCCCACCCGGGCCGAGATCACCGACGTCGCCAACGCCATCTACGACGGCACCTCGGCGATCATGCTGTCCGGCGAGACCGCCGCCGGCAAGTTCCCCGTGGAGGCCGTGAAGACGATGAGCGCCATCGCCGAGCGCACCGAGGCCGACATCAACTACGACAAACGGCTGCGCAACCGCGGGCTGGAGGACCACATGGGCGTTGCCGACGCCATGGCCCACGCCGCCTGCACAACGGCCATGGACATCAAGGCCAGGGCCATCGTCACCGTCTCCAAGAGCGGCGAGACCGCGCGCCTGCTGTGCAAGTACCGCCCCACCCCGCCGATTATCGCCTGCGTCACCACCGAACAGGTCTACCGTCACCTCAGTCTGTCCTGGGGCATTGTGCCGATGGTGATGCCAATGGTCAAAACCACCGACGACCTCATCAGCACCTCCGCGGCGCTGGCCCAGCAGGCCGGCTATCTGCAGGAGGGGGATCTCGCCGTCATTACGGCCGGCGTGCCGGTCGGCGTCTCCGGCACGACCAATATGATCAAGGCCCACCTTGTCGGCGATTCGCTGCTGTCCGGCGTCGGCGTCGGCAAGCTCGTCGGCACCGGCAGGCTCTGCATCTGCCGCTCGGAGACCGACGTCAAATCGAAGTTCCATCCCGGTGATGTTCTTGTCATCGCCTCGACGAGCAACGACATCCTTGATGCCATGAAGAAAGCGTCCGCCATCATCGCCGAGGAACCCGGTCTCAACAGCCATGCCGCCATCGTCGGCCTGACGCTGGAGAAACCGGTTATCGTGGGGGCCACCGGCGCCACCCACAAGCTCAAGGACGGGCTGAAGGTCGCCGTGGACGCAGAGCGCGGGCTGATCCGCGCGATGCAGGATTGAGAGAGGAGTTCCGAAGCATGAAAGATCAGGTTACCAGCTTTTCCGTCGACCACACCAAGCTCAAAAAGGGCATGTATACCAACCGCGTGGACGGCGACGTCATCACTTATGATATCCGCATGAAGACCCCCAACGCCGGCGACTATCTGGGCAACGGCGAGATCCACACCATCGAGCATCTGTTTGCCACCTACGCGCGCAGCTCCCGCTACGCCGGCGGCCTGCTCTATATCGGCCCCATGGGCTGCCGCACCGGCTTCTATATGCTCACCCGCGGCCTGACCGACCAGGAGGCCATCGACCTCGTGCGCGAGAGCTTTGACTTCATCGCCCACTTCTCCGGCGAGATCCCCGGCAGCCACGAGGCCGAGTGCGGCAACTACCGCGAGCACGATCTGCCCGCGGCGCAGGCGACCTCCCGCGAGATGGGCAAGATCCTCGCTTTCTGGACGCCGGACGACCTTGTCTACCCCGTCTGAGTTTATTTTTCACAAAGAGCAATGCCGCCGCGGCAGCGTGCCGCGGCGGCATTTTGGCGCAAAGGAGCAGCAATGGACGCAAAGCAAAAAATTCTCCGCGAGGTCTTTGGTTATCCCGATTTCCGCGAGGGGCAGACCGAGCTGATCGACAGCCTGCTGGGCGGGCGCGACGCGGTCGGCATCATGCCCACCGGCGCCGGCAAATCCATCTGCTATCAGGTGCCGGCGCTGCTGCTGCCCGGCATCACGGTCGTCGTCTCGCCGCTGATCTCGCTGATGAAAGACCAGGTCAACGCGCTGGTGCAGTCCGGCGTGCACGCCGCCTACCTCAACTCCTCGCTGAGTGAGGCGCAGGCGCGCAAGGCGATGTCCAACGCCCGCGCCGGCGTTTACAAGATCATCTATGTTGCGCCCGAACGGCTGCTGACGCCGTCCTTCCTTTCGCTTTCGCAGGCGCAGGAGATCAGCCTGGTCTGCGTGGACGAGGCGCACTGCGTCTCCCAGTGGGGGCAGGACTTCCGCCCCAACTATCTCGACGTGCCGCGCTACCTGGAGACGCTGCCGGCGCGGCCGCCGGTCGGCGCCTTTACAGCCACCGCGACCGCCGAGGTGCGCGAGGACATCATGCGCCTGCTGGGTCTGCGCGACCCCAAAATCCTTGTGACCGGCTTTGATCGGCCCAACCTCTACTTTGCCGTCGACGCGCCAAAAGACAAATACGCGGCCCTGCGCGACTATCTGGAGAATCACCGCGGCGCCAGCGGCATCGTCTACTGCCTGACCCGCAAGACGGTGGAGGAGGTCACCACCCGGCTGGTGCAGGACGGCTTTGCCGCCGCCCGCTACCACGCCGGGTTGGAAAGCGCCGAGCGCCAGCAGAACCAGGACGATTTTCTTTACGACCGCGCGCGCATCATGGTGGCGACCAACGCCTTTGGCATGGGCATCGACAAATCCAACGTCTCCTTTGTCATCCACTACAACATGCCCAAAAACCTGGAAAGCTATTATCAGGAGGCCGGCCGCGCCGGGCGCGACGGCGAGCGCGCCGACTGCCTGCTGCTTTACAGCGGGCGGGACGTCAAGACCAACGAGTTTCTCATCGACCACGGCGAGGGCCGCAGCGATCTGGACGAGGAACAGTCCGAGCAGCTGCGCCAGCGCGACCGCGACCGGCTGCGCCAGATGACCTTTTACGCGACGACCCGCGGCTGCCTGCGCGCGTTTCTGCTGGATTACTTCGGCGAGCAGATCCCGCCCTGCGGCAACTGCTCCAACTGCCTGGCCAACTACGAGACGCTCGACGCGGCGCCGCAGGCGGCCGCCCTGCTGACGGCGATCCTCGCCAGCGGCAGGCATTACGGCGCCGCGCGCTGGCGCACGGCAATGCGCGCCGACGAGACCTTTTTCTCCTGGGATGAGCGGCGCATCCGCGAGCTGATCAGCTTTCTGCTGGAGCGCGGGCTGCTGCTGCAGAGCAGCGGCGACTACCCCGTGCTCTCTGTCAGCGATGCCGGCGAGGACTTTGTGCAGTCCCCTGAGCCGCTGCCGCTCAAGGTGCTGAGCGCCAAAAAAGAAACCCGCCGAGCCGCCCAGGGTGCCGAGGGCGTCGATCCGCGGCTCTACGCAAAGCTGGAAAAGCTGCGTCTGGAAGCCGCGCGGCGCGCCGGCGTGCCGGCCTTCGTCATC
>Ga0183096_1002638_pt1 | contig 11997 bp, 15 predicted proteins | sample Biomet5_FD_127791 | JGI IMG/M metagenome (GOLD analysis project Ga0183096, IMG submission 127791) | Microbial communities from bioreactor (seeded with sewage sludge) at LBNL, California, USA - Biofuel metagenome 5 (version 2) (version 3) | ecosystem: Engineered > Bioreactor > Anaerobic >...
AAAGTCTACGAAGAAGATGAACCGTCATACAGCAACGGGCAAATACAGTCCATCGGTACTGATGTGTATATAGGGTTGCTCTTGTATGATTCCGGGACGAAAAAGAACATCTATGAGGTTTGGAAAAACAATACAAAAACGATGACGCTCGATGTGCCTAAGGATTATTATCTTGAAAACTTTTATGTCCGTCCTTGATGGTCAGTCGGACTTCTTCCTGTATCGCAGGGCGCAGATGGCATCTCCCTTGGCGATGCAGGAGGGCAGGTCCAGTGTGGCGCCATAGCATTCCCCGATGCCGTGGTCGCCTCTCATCGCGGTGTCGCAGAGCCACGAGATCTCTTCGTCGCTCGCTCCCGCTTTCTGCCATGCCTTGACGAGCGGGCAATAGTGAAAGTCAATGGAGAGTTCATCGTCGGTCGAGCGCTTGATCTCCATCTCGAACACCAGTTGTGCGGCTTTGGAGAAGAGCGTCTTCCTCAATCCCTTCAGGGAGTCCGTCTTGCCTTTTCTCACAAGGTTCTTCCCTTGATAGAGCCCGCATCTTGAGATGGCTTCCCCTGCGAACTGGTCCGGGTCGATGCCTTTCTTCTTCGCTTCGTCACAGAGCAGATAGAGCCAGAGTGCCCTGTGTTCCAGTTGTTCCCGTATAGCTTGCAAGAGTTTGCCCTTGTGTTTCGGTTCGTTGATGATCATGCAACCACCTTAGCATGAGAAAGGGGAGTGGGCAAGGTCATTGTTCTATGACTACCATCGCATAGGCTATTGCCGAACGGCTGGCACTTTCCAGATTGAGAAGACCAACGTCCTGTTTCCATATGGATGCTGTGGTCGATGAGGATTGTCCTATCATGAAAGATTCTCCTTCCGTTTCATAAAAAGCATAAGCTTGTGAAGGAAAATCAGAGTTTGGAAAAACGATTTTCTCCATCGATCCATCCGTGAGGACCCTTTCAACATTTGAACTGAGATTTGTTGAATCGGTGAGGAAGAGATTGGAATCCGTTCCGTGGAATTCCCAGTTTGAGTGATTGTCATCCGGTGTCGTCAAGGTTGTTTCCTTCCAGTTCTCCTCATTCTCGTGTTTCTTCCATTGGTATATGGAATGCGAATCCGTTTGATTGGAAGCGGAAATGGTGATTTCGTCTGCCGCCACCGTGATGGCGAAGGATGCCATGTTATTATCGAATAAGAGTGTTTTTGTTGTCCATTTTGTATCTGTCTCGTTGTAGGACGCCACGTTCAAAGAGTAAGTATAAAGACTGGAAGAAGAATCATAGGTGTTTCCCACGACATAGATGGTGTCCCCTGATACCGCAATGTGTTGGGATGCGTAATTGAATCCAAGATTCTTTTGTGCAAGAATGTTCCCGTTTTTCCAAATGGTGGCCCATTCAGTCCCATCGATCGCCTCACTGCCACCGACATAGATGTCCTTGCCGGAAACCACCAGTTCCATTGCGTGGGATTCACCTTTTTCTGTTGTCGGAAGTGTGGTGGTCTCACCGTGGTTAAGGCTTCCCCCGTTTTTCCAGAGCATCGCTTTCCATATGGTTGTTGATGCGTCGGAGCCTGCGACATAGACATCGTCATCCAGGACGGCGATGTCAAATGCATCGGAGCTGTACTGCGTAGATGAGGTCAACGAGAGGGTTTCCCCTCCGTTTTCTTTTCCGCCGTTCTTCCACATTTTTGCAAGGTAATCCGCTTCCCCAACCGCATACGTCACGCACCATCTGGGATAGAGGGTGAGGTCTCCTTCTTGGGTGAGGGAGCCGCCTTCCCTATAGTCCGTTCCCTTGCCGTCTTCCTGAGTGTTCCAGCAAAGGAACACTTCATCATCTTTTTTGAGGCTTCCTGTATTCAAGGAGAGCGTGAGCGGAGTACTGTCCGGTTTTACCTGAGGTTTCGGAACGGCACCTCCTGTTGCTGACCCTATCTTGTAGGTGATCGTGCTGGAATCGCTCCAGATCGCATAGAGCGTCAGGTCGTTCTTGATGGGAAGGGATGGTGAGAAATCCGCTTTCACAGCACTGCTGTCGGTAGAGAAACCGATGAGATGATACCCATTCGGGCGTGTGGTAGCCGTAGGAAGTGAAATTGTTGCGCCATCGGCTACGCGGTCGCCCAATTTGGAAAGGATGGCTCCCTCGCCATTGTGGCTGGCGTTGCTGTCGTAGGTGACCATATGGGTGACCGTGTCCGACGCACAGGAAAGAAGGGTGGAGAGAAGAATGAGAAGGAAAAAGCGTATGGTTGTCTTTGTCATGCATGCCTCTTGAGAACCGGTTGTTTTCAAGGAAGGTATGATAGTGCATTCGATTTTGCTTGCAAAGACGAATTGTAAAAATATTCAAGAAAAAGCTTGTTTGTGCATCCATATGCAGGAAATGAGGTGCAGTGTTCCATTGCCAAGGATAAAAAAACACCATCCCTCTTTGGAATGGTGCTTTATAGCGGCGCAGGGAGTCGGACCCCGGACATACAGAATATGAGTCTGTCGCTCTACCAGCTGAGCTACGCCGCCGAAAATCGATTGCGTTTGAGAGGATAGCAAATTCGGACGGTTGTGTAAACCTCATTTGACCCATTTTTTTGAAAAAGCCATTTGCTTCTGTTCTTTTGTGTTTTTCCGCCTGGATTTTTTTTTCATCCCTTGTTTTTTTCTTCTTCCATGGGTACTCTTTTTCATATGATTGGATTCTTCATCAAAAAGTCTTTCTTTGACGGCTGGGACAACCTTCTGGGTATGATCATCCAGAACCTGCTCTATCTTTGCGTCGTGTTCGGCGTCTTCGGTTGCATGAGCATACCGGAGAACCTCACCTGGCTCATCATCGTGCTGTTGGCGCTCCTTTGCGGTGTCTTTGCCTTCCTTCAGGCAGGGACGGGCGAGAACAACTACGCTTACGCCCATTACGAAAGGGAAGGGTACAAAGGCTTCAAGAGAGGCATCGCCACCAGTTGGCATCATGCGCTTCTCTATTGGGGACTCTCCGTCATGGTCGCCCTGCTCATCTTCTTCGTCATGCCCTTCTACATGGCATACAAGAACCTGTTCGGCCTGTTCGTCACCGTCATCCTGTTCTGGGTCGTCATCGCGCTCGTCACCGCAATGATGTTCTTTTTCCCGCTCCACTACACCATGAGCGGAGACAGACCCCTGAAGACCTTGAAGAAATGCTTCATCATCATGCTGGACAATCTTGGCATCACGCTCTTCACCATGCTCTATGCCGTGGTGCAGGCGGTGCTTTCCGTCCTGACCATGGGCCTGATCCCCGGGGCAGGCGGCATGCAGCTCATGGCAAGCGACTGCATCAAGCTGCTGATGCTGAAATACGATTATCTGGAAGCCCATCCGGAAGCTGACCGCAAGAAAATGCCTTGGTACGACCTGCTCTATGATGACAGGGAGAGTGTCGGTCCCCGTTCCTTCAAGGGCATGATCTTCCCGTGGAAGGATTGAGATGTCCTTTGAAGTCGAACTGAAAGCCCATGTGGCTGATGAGGAGCGGGTGCGTCAAGCGCTTGCTCCTTTTTGCTCTTCCTGCGTCAGGGAGGACAAAAGCGATGTCTATTACTCCCTGCCCGGAGGACCAGCCCTGTTCCGTATCCGCTATGAATCCTATGGGGACAAGAGACCCTACGTGCTCTTCACCCATAAGAAACAGACGAAGGAAGGGAATGTCGAGGTGAATGAGGAACATGAGTTCACCGCGTCTTCTGACCAGTTTCCCGCCTGTCAGTCGTTCGCACTCTCCCTTGGCTATGTGGAATACATCCGTAAAGAGAAGCATGGCTGGAGCATGATGATCGCTCTGGAAGGCGAAGAGACGGCGCATGCCGAACTCGTCGAGGTGCCGCCGCTCGGCTGGTTTCTCGAGATGGAGTGTGTCCTTTCCTCCAAGGAGCATATCCCTTCGGCAAAGGCTACGCTCCACAAGCTCCTTTCCCTTTCGGGTATAGAAGAATCCCAGGTCGAGGGACGCTACTACATGGAGATGCTCCGCTCAGGAAAAGAGCAGGATGGTCATGATCATGCCGATCACGGCGAAGATTGTGTTCCCAGCGGCCTTCCGCTCCCCAAGGACCACACTGAGCAGTGACCAGAGGGAAAAGAGCAGGCTGGACGCAAGCGTGAAGAGGCTGAACACCGAAAGCATCGAGAAGCAGGGAATCATGGCGGAGACGAGCTTTGACGCTGTTCCCGCCCCTTTCGTCTGGATGGAGAGCAAGAGGAGCGAGAGCGCTCCGAGCAGCAGCGTGACCGTGACAAGCGCTGAGAAATGGTATTGCGTCGAAGATGCGAACATGCCGTTGTACAGGCAGAGGAAAATGACCTTGAAAGCTTCCTCAAGGTTGGCGAAGACGAGCCGGGAGCGTGTCCTTCCCTCGTCCAGCAGATGCCCGATCGCAGAGAATGCGAAGACGCAGAACAGGAAAGATGAGGCGAGAAGCGCGATGAGGTTCCCGTGGAGCACAACGATTCCAGCGATGGAGAGCCCCGCCCCGATCATGTCGATGATGCTGTTGAAGACGGAGACCGGCTTGTACGGCCTTTTTTCCTCTTTCGCCTTGTCATACTCCTCGGCGTCGAACTTGAAGCGGAACGTCGTCCCGTTCTTCAGGTTTGCCGTGAACTTCATATCCTCGACCTGGTCATAGTGCTGGCAGATCTCCTGCACTTTTCCTGAGAAATCCGCAAATCTCTTTTCTTTCGTCTCTTCCATGATCAACTCCAAAACTTGTTTTCCTTGATATCGTCGATAAGGCGCCGGACCTCTTTCTCCAATGCCTCACAAATCATCCGCTCAGCCTTTTTCTCATCTTTCTTTGATTCTTCCAGCGCCTCGGGGAATTCCATGGGTTTCCCGATGTTGGCGTAATAGTTCTTGCTGACCACCGTCATGTCCCGTCCCGCCGTCATGGAGAACTTGTAGCGCACCCGTCGCCTTGGTGCGATGAGACCGACGGGAATGACCGGCACCGGGCATTCCAGGTACATTCTCGCCACTCCTGCATGGAAGGGGAGCATCTCCCGCTGGGTGTTGAGCACCCCTTCGGGAAAGATGTAGACGCTGTCCCCCTCTTTCAGGTAGGAGACAGCCTTTTGCACGACTTCCTTCCTGTCTTCCGCCGTCAACGCCTTGATCTGTTCCGTCAGATTGAGAAAATGCTTCACGACCGGGATGCCATATCCACGGCCGATCACCACGTGCAGGTTGTCCTTCGTCAACGTCGTGACGAAATGGACATCGGAGGAGCTGAAATGGTTTGAACAGAAGATCTTCGGCCCGTCGGGGATTTCCCCTTCATGCCAGACGCAGAAATCATAGTTCAGATGGAGGAACATCCGAATTACGGTGCGGTAGGCATGATGCAGGATTTTGGCGATGCTTTTCAAGGAAAACTCCTCTTCTGATAGTAAAGCTACCAGACGGGGGAGAGCAAGTACCTTTTCTTTGCCGGGTCGTACAGTTTCTGGACGGCGCAATGGTAGACTTCCTCCATCCTCTCCTTCGTCAGGACGGATGAGGGATCTCCTTGGGCGACGATCTTCCCTTCGGAGAGCAGGATGATCTCATCGCCGTAGACCTGGGCAAGCGTCAGGTCATGGAGCACGCAGAGGATGGTCTTTCCCTCTTCGGAGAGGGTGCGGAACAGCCGCATCAGGGATATCTGGGACGAGATGTCCAGATTGTTCACCGGCTCGTCAAGAAGCATGACCTGGGAGCCTTGCATGAGGGAACGCGCGATCAAGGTGCGTTGGAACTCCCCGCCGCTCAGGGACAGCACGCTGCATTCCTCTTTCTCTTTCAGTTCGCACAGTTCCAGGATCTCCCCGACAGTTTTCGTTCCTTTCCCTGCATATTCACCCATTTCAATCGCCTCCCTTACGCTGAAGTCATACTCGATGCGTCCCCACTGCGGGACGAGGGAGATGACGGAGGCGAGCTGTTTCTGACGCATCGTCTGAATGTCCGAGCCTTGAAGGAAGATGGCTCCTTCTTTGGGCTTGAGTTCCTTGTAGAGGAATTTCAGCAGGGTGCTTTTGCCTGAGCCGTTCGGGCCGAGCAATGTGACGAATGTTCCCTTTTGTATGGTAAAGGAGAGGTCCTGGAATATCTCTTTCTGCGGATAGCCACCGGTAAGATGCCGCATGCGGATGATCTCATCCATAGCTGTATCTCCCCTTGTGAAGCAGAAGAAGCAGGAGCGGAGTGCCGATGAGCGAAGTGACGATACCTATGGGCATCTCGCCGGAGGGGAGGAGCACCCTGCAGGCGACATCGCTCACAAGCAGAAGGATGGCGCCGATCCATGCGGAAAGCGGAAGCATCTTTTTGTGTTCCGGTCCCATGATGATTCGTGCGATGTGGGGGGCGATGAGGCCGATGAAGCCGATGACGCCGAAGAGCGAGACGGAAAGCGCCACGGATAATGTGGGGACGACAAGAAAGATGAGCTGGTACTTTTGAAGGTCAAGGCCCAGGGAGAGTGAGGATGACGGGTCGAGCAGCAGCATGTCGAGTTCCTTGTGGCGGAAGAAAAGGGGTACCAGCGTCACAAGGGAGACACCGAGAAGCGCAATGACCTGCGCTCCTGTCGCCGAGGAGAGGGAACCCATCGTCCAGAAGAGGATCCTCTGGTATTGCGCCTGGTCCCGCATCATGATGAGCATCATGACGGCTGAGCAGAGATAGTTCATGACGACACCGGTAAGGATAAGCCGGGTCTGGCTTTGCCGCTTAGCGGCCAGAACAAGGATGATTCCCGCCATAACGAGTGCCCCTCCCATGGAGAAGAGGGAGAGCGAGGAGAGGCCGATGGCGACGGCGACCGCCGCGCCAAGACTTCCTCCGCTCGAGATGCCAAGCACGAACGGGTCGGCCATCGGATTTCGGAGCACCGACTGATAGATGGTTCCCGCAATGGCAAGGACGGCTCCGGTGAGCAATGCGGCGAAGGTGCGGGGAAGCCGCATCTTGAAGAGAATATAGGAGAGGGATGCGTCATCGCTCTTTCCCCAGAGGGCGTTCCATATCTCCGAGCGGCCATAACGGGCGGAACCGGTCATCAAGGAGGCGAAAAAACCAATGACGGTGAGGAAGATAAGGATAAGAAGGAATGGAATCTTGCGCTTCCTCATCGATGGATGATCTCCGCAAGTGCGGAAAGCGCCTCGGCGCTTCTCGGACCTTGTCTGCTCACCAAGTCGGCGTCGATGACGGATACCTTGCCCCTGAGCGTCTTGTAGGGGGATGTCGTCTTCCAATCCTGGATGGTCTCCTCATCCGTCTTGCCCTCTTCCCTCATCAGAATGAGCACGTCTGGATCGGCCTGGACCAGCTCCTCTTTGGAGAAGAGCCATCCTGTGGCGTTCCCTGCGACATTCTTGCCTCCTGCGAGGGCGAGCATGCCTCCGATGAAGGTGTCTCCGGTCGCCGTGCTGTCCATCGCACCGAAACTGACGGCGAGGTAGACGGTGGGGGAAGACAATGGTTCCACGCTCTTTCTTGTCTTTTCGACACTCGCTTTCATGGAAACGACAACTGTTTCCGCTTCTTGTTCCTTGCCGATCAAGTCACCGATTTCCCTGATGAAGTCATAGGTGCCGTCGAATGTCTGCTGCTTGTTCAGCGAAGCGACATTGATGCCCGCTTTTTCCAAGGAAGAGAGAATGGCGCCGTCGATCAGGGAACTGGCGATGACGATGTCGGGCTTGAGCGCAATGATGGTTTCGATTGAGGGATTCCAGAGCGTCCCGATGGAAGGGATGTCCTTCACCGACTCGGGATAGTTGCAATAGTCGGTGCGTCCTACCAGAAGGTTCTCCGCTCCAAGGGCGGCGACCGTCTCCGTGACGTTCGGCGCAAGGCTGACGATGCGGAGTGTCTTGTCATTTTCCGTCGTTTGCAGTTCCTTGCTTCCCGCAGCGAAGAGGGAAGAGACAAGGACAATGACGCTGATTGAGGAGATGAGGAACCGTTTCACGAGACGCCCCTTTGCCTATCCATCGTAGGCGTGCGTTGTCTCCTTCAGGTGCTCTGACTTTCACAGTGGCGGGACCGCGCGGGATGACCGACTTCCCCTGAGGCGACAAGGAAAGCGTACCTGCCGTTGGCTTTGGTGTCAAGGACGAGTTGACCAACCTTTTTCCTCCCGATAGGATAGCCCTATGCATTACAAAACGATTGAGATCTATACCGATGGCGGTTGCAGCGGCAATCCTGGGCCGGGAGGCTGGGCCTTCACCTTGAACGGGGATGGCGTCTATGATGTGGCCAATTCAGGTGGAGAAGCCGATACGACGAACAACAGGATGGAGCTGACGGCGGTCATCCGTGCCCTTGAGTATGCGAAAGCGCTGGAAGGAGAGAGCATCGTCGTCAACACGGACAGCCAGTATGTCCGGAACGGCATCCTTACCTGGATCAAGGGCTGGAAGGCCAGAGGATGGAAGACCGCCGACAAGAAGCCGGTGAAGAACCAAAGTTACTGGGAAGAGCTGGACAAGCTCGTCTCCGCCCTCAATGTCCGATTCAACTGGGTCAAAGGGCATGCCGGTGTCGAGAACAACGAGAAGTGCGATTCCATGGTGCAGGACGAGATCAAGAAGCTGAAAGATGGCGCAAACTGAGAAACCTTCACTCTTTGAGTTGTTCCTGACTTTCGCGAAGATCGGGGTCATGACCTTCGGCGGCGGCTATGCCATGCTCCCGATGCTCCAGCGGGAGATCGTCGAGAAGAAGAAGTGGTGTTCGGAGGATGACCTGCTCGACTATTTCGCCGTCGGACAGTGCACGCCTGGCATCATCGCCGTCAACACGGCGACCTTCATCGGGTACCGCACGAGAGGCAACCTCGGTGGTGTCATTGCGACGCTCGGCATCGTGTTCCCCTCTTTGGTGATCATCACGTGCCTCGCCTCGGTCCTGGAGATCTACGGGGACAACCCCTATGTCGTCAAGGCGTTCGCTGGGGTGAGGGTGGCGGTCTCGGCGCTCATCACGCTCAGCGTCATCAAGCTGGCGAAGAAAAGCGTCGTTGACGTTCCGACGGGAATCCTCTCCGCCCTGACGCTTCTCCTGATGCTGCTCTTCAATCTTTCCCCTGTCATCTTTGTCTTTGTCGGCATCGCATGGGGCATTGTCTTTTCTCTCTTGACGGAGCGAAGAAGGGGGAAGACGAAATGACTTTCCTCATTTTGTACGCTGAGTTCTTCAAGATAGGTCTCTTCGCCATCGGCGGCGGCATGGCGACATTGCCGTTCCTGTTCCGCCTCTCCGATGTCCATCCCGACTGGATATCCTACGGTGACATCTCGACGATGGTCGCCGTCAGCGAATCGACTCCGGGTCCCATCGGCATCAACATGGCCACCTACTGCGGAACGAAAGTTTCCGGCATTCTCGGTGGTGTCACCGCGACGCTCGGCCTTGTCACGCCTTCGATCATCATCATTCTCATCATCGCCCATGTGCTGGACAGGTTCAAGGACAATGTGTGGGTGAGACGCTCCTTCTATGGACTTCGCGCGGCGGTGATCGCCTTGATCGCCTATGCGGGGGTGCAGGTCTACAAGATCGCCCTGTTCAATGGGAACAGACTCCGCGTCAAGGAGGCCATTCTCTTCTGTGTCCTGCTTCCCCTGATGCTCCGCTTCAAGAAGGTGCATCCTGTCATTTGGATTGTGATCGCGGCGGCGGTAGGTATCCTCTTTTCGCTGCCGTCTTAGTTTTTCACCGGATGGGCGGTGAGATAGTTGCTGATCTCTTCGCTGAGGGAACCCGCCCCGTCAAGCTTTGCGAGGGCGGCATACGCTTCGCTCTGGTGTTTCTTGTAGGTGAGGAACCAATTGGCCTGGTTTCGTGCGGTTTCCGTATAGCCTTCGGTCAGGGCGTAGTTCATCAGGTCAAGCCTCGTCGTGTCGTCCGCGGGGTTCAAGGAGAGTTCCTGCTCATAGAGATAGATGGCTTCTCCCGCTTTTCCCTCCAGCCGGTAACACTGCGCCTCAAGCAACAAAAAGCGCAGGTGCTGGGGATAGAGGGCGAAAGCGGAATGTGCGATTGTTCGTGCCTCTTCCGTCCTTCCGAGAGAGGAGAGAGCGACTGCCTTGTTGTAGAGAAGCTTTGGGTTTGCCTTGTCCTTCAGGAGCCCTTTGTCGAACTCGGATATCGCCTCTTCCCCCTTGCCTTGCTGGAGCAGGGCCGTTCCGGAAGAGAGGTACTGCTCGCTCCGTACCGCAGTGGTGGTGCAGGAAGCGAGCAGAAGAATGGCAAGGACAGAGACCAGAAAGTATCGCCTCACTTTCCAAGCACCGTCTCTTCGATCTCCCTGACCTGGGAGCGGTAGAGGTTGGTGATGCCCGTGCCGTAGTCTGCGATGAGCTGGATCATGTTCCTCGGCTTCTCTCCAGTATCGATGCCGTTGAGACGGTCGCCTGCGTCGCCGAGTCCCGGCAGGATGTAGGCGGAATCATTCAGGACAGGATCCATCCAGAGCGTGTAGACTTCCGCTTCAGGGAGCGCCCTGCAGATGCGGAGGCTGCCCTTAAGAGCGCTGATCACGTTGATGAACTTGATGCTCTTCGGCTTGATGCCTTGGCTCTTCAGATAGTTGATGATGGTGACGAGCGATCCTCCGGTGGCGTTCATCGGGTCGGCGAAGATCAAATCCTTGCCGTCCAGTTCCTGAAGATTGAAGAAGGAGCGGTCAAGGTCGAGCACGTAAGCCATGTTCGCTTCTTTCTTCGACTCGTCCCGCTTGATCTTGAACAGTGCGAACGGAGTGACGAAGTTGTCGGAGCTGTACTCCTGGATTTCCTTGGAGAGGATCATCGACGGAAGCAGGGCGCCACGGAGCATGACGCACATGATGCTGTCGTGGATCAGGCCGTCGACATCGGGAATGCGGTGGACCGCATAGTTGCGCACCGGGTTGGTGACCGGTGTCTGGACGATGATGCTCCGCTTCTTGGGAAGCGCCGCGTCGGCATAGACATGGGAGAAGAGCAGCTCGTAGGCTCTCTGGATGTAGTAGAGGAATTCCTCATGCTGTGTTTTCGGATTTCTGAGTTTCGCGATCAGGCGGGAAGCCTCGCCATGCTGTTCCTGAGGTGTCTCAAATGAATAGACATGGATGCGTTTCATCTCTTCGGATACGTTTTTCAGGAAAGTGCCGATTTCCGCGGCATTCTCCACAAGGCCTTTCCTTGCCTTTTCCAGTTCCTTTTCATCTTTCGCCTTTTCCAGCGTTGCGCAGTAGGAAAGGGATTGCTTGTACATATCGTCGACGGTTTTCAGTTTCGCCTTGTCATCGTCATTCAAATAGCCATCGAGATCGGTGGCGTGCAGTGTGATCTTGTTGCTCATCATGAACTCCTCAAAAATGCATGATACCAGAGGTAAGGGACAAATACCAGTACAATTTTCCTTATTGGACTCTATGCCAGGACATACGCACGAAATATTCGTCGATGACAAAATGCAGGAAATCCGGACTCCAGTCTGAGGGAATCCGGATTAGAGAGAGGAACAATCGTCTTTCCAACGCAAAAGGACTCAAGGCTTGGGTACGAACCGGTCATTCAGGTCACTTGCTACGGTTTCACTTTTTGACTTTGTCCGTGACCTCGATTGTCCTGGCCAAGGTGAGGGGGTCCATCAGGGTGAGCATCTGTCCGAGCATGTCCTCGAAAGACCACCCGAACATTTTCCGCCACCTCTTCTTGCTCCTTTTCTCCTTCTTGTCCACAAGGTCGCTCAGCTTCTTGTAAAGCGAGAGGCATGCCTTGTTGAGGATGCTCTGGTTGAGCGCGGCGGTCCGGCTGCTCAGCTGCACCTCGTCCTCAAGGAACACCGTGTCAAGCATCCAGTGGAGCGAGTTCTCCACGCCTAACACGAAATTTCGTGTTAGGCGTGTTATGCGAAAATTATAGTAATGCGAAATTTCTGAGGAACCTCAAACCTGTGCTTCTGAATGAGGTTCCCG
>Ga0183096_1002640_pt1 | contig 11991 bp, 8 predicted proteins | sample Biomet5_FD_127791 | JGI IMG/M metagenome (GOLD analysis project Ga0183096, IMG submission 127791) | Microbial communities from bioreactor (seeded with sewage sludge) at LBNL, California, USA - Biofuel metagenome 5 (version 2) (version 3) | ecosystem: Engineered > Bioreactor > Anaerobic >...
TTTCAGCTTTTAGGCAGCCTTATTAGGGAATCCCAGTTGCTGTATATAACCTAGAATCCGATCGTCTTCCATCTGGTTGAGCCAATGTGTGGCAAACGGCATCTGCATCGGCTTCGTTCCCACTATATCGTTGTCCATCATCTCTTTAAGATCCGAACGCTTATCGCGCACCCATGCAGGTACCATAATAAATGCCACTACCTCACGATGCAGCTTGTCCGACAACCGCAAACGATTCATTGCGTCAATAAACACATCGATGCCTTTATTGCGAAACTCATAGCGTCCGCTTGTTGATACGAGCAATGCATCATCGGCTATCTTCGAACCCGACAATCTTTCGGCTGCACCGATCAACAAACGGCGGGCTTCCTTACGACGCACTGCATATTCTTCTTTTTCAGGCACAAAATCAAGTTCGAAACCATTAGGCGTCACTACGTCAGGCGCTTTATCGAGCAACTGACTGCATTCGCAAGCCGTAATATCGCTCACTGTCGTAAAACAGTCGGCATAATGCGCAGCCTGTTTCTCAACAGAATGCTTGGCTTCCATATTAAGTTCATGCGCCATCTGATCGCCGTGATAACCCTTCATATAAGCATAGAGAGCCTTATTATTCCCTGCAATAGAGCGTCCGATGGATGTGGCATGCGTCGTAAAAATCGTAGCGATAGCCGGCAGATGCTTCTGCACATAGAGCAATCCCATTCCCAGCATCCACTCATTGAAATGTGCCACGACACTTTTCTGCTCAAGATGATAAAAGCGATAGAAGCTTTCGATAACTTTGGCTACAGCATAAGCAAAGATACACGAGTCATCGTAGTCGCCATAGGCATGCATTGAATCGACCCCGAAACTGTTCCACATCTCAAAATAGAGCTTGTCCTTATCTTTATAGAACGGCCTGAAATCGACCAGCACAACAGGCGGCTGTCCCGGGATAGCCCATCGGCCGACCTTCATCTTCAGTCCTTCGCCGGCAGCATGTAATCGCCAGTCGGCAAAAAGATTTTCGTCTGTCTGAAAATCACAAACACACTGTTGTTGCCGGATATCCGGACCAACAAAAAGCACTTTGTCTTTGAAAATTGTTTGCAGAGTCAGGGCTTTAGTCGACAATACTGTATAAATCCCTCCTACCTTGTTGCACACTTCCCAGCTGCTCTCAATCAAATACTCTGGCGTTGTTATCTTATTAGTCACCATTTTACATCTCAAATTAGGGGGCAAAGATACACCATTTTTATCTTTTTTCCACCATAATCGGCATATATCACAAATGATTTATGTAGCTTTGTGCGGATTTCTAAATAGATATGTTATGGCTAAAAGAAGAATTTTAAAGAAAAGCATTTCATATGCTGCCGGAGATTTGTTTTCAGAAGCAATCATCGCCGAACAAATTATTCCTGACATTGACTGCGAAAAAGTCCACCTTCTTATGACGCGGATTCTTGACGTTGAAGATGACTTTGTTCGTCGTGCCGGTCGTCCTGACGGCAAAGACAATCCTAAGCTGGTTAAAGCCTATTACAAGAAACTCAAGGAAGACATCAATACTGAGTTCACGGCTATAGCCGACGAATTAATAAAACTGCACCAGGAGAAGAAAGAACAGCAGGCATGATGCAATGGATCAGTAGGAAACTTCTGCAATGGAATGGGTGGAAGTTATTCCCGTGGAAAGAGGATTTCCCGAAATGTGTTATATGTGTTGCTCCCCACACAAGCAATTGGGATTTTATTGTGGGGAAACTGTTTTACAATGCTGTAGGCAAGGATGCCAAGTTTCTGATCAAGAAAGAATGGTTTGTCTTCCCGATGAATATTATTTTTAATATGCTGGGAGGTGTTGCCGTTGATCGCAGCAAGCATCGGTCGGTGACGGATCAGATGATAGAAGAGTTTAATAAGCATACAAAATTCCAGCTTGCCATCACACCTGAAGGCACACGCAAGAAAGTGGACGAATGGAAAAGAGGTTTCTATTACATCGCTTTAGGAGCTAAAGTTCCGATTCTGATCGCATTCTTCGACTACGTGAAGAAAGAAGTCGGATTCAAGAGTGTATTTTATCCTACAGGCGATGTAGAGGCTGACATTCTAAGAATACGTTCATTTTATACAGATGTGAATGCGCATCATCCCGAAAAATTTTAGTTTATTGTTATATTCAACTATATTACATTACTGATACATCACTCCTATTTTTATGGCAGAGCTACTACGCATCGGAATGGTTCAGGCAAATATCGCCTGGGAGCAGAAGGAAGTCAACTTCACCCTCTACAGTAAACTTTTAAGCAAGCTGGAGGGAAAAGCTGATGTGGCTGTCATCCCGGAAATGTTCGCTACGGGCTTCACGATGAATGCAGCCGGGATGAGCGAAGCAAACGACGGACCGACGATGCAGCACGTCGCAGAGTGGAGCAAGCGCTACAAGATGGCGCTTTGCGGCAGTTTCATTGCTCACGACGGCGAACAATACTTCAACCGTGCATTCTTTGCCAAACCCGACGGGGGTATATGCTTCTACGACAAACGCCATCTGTTCAGGATGGCTCAGGAAGATCGTTACTTCGCTTCCGGAAACAAGCAGTTGATTATTGACTATCAAGGCTGGAATATCGGTCTGCAAGTGTGCTACGATCTGCGTTTCCCCGTATGGAGCCGCAACGTTGGCAATGCTTACGACCTCATCATCTATGTGGCCAACTGGCCTGAATCGCGTCGCAACGCCTGGATCTCACTGTTGCAGGCGAGAGCCATCGAGAACCTGTCGTACGTATGCGGTGTGAACCGTGCAGGGGCGAATGGCGAAGGCATTATGTTTCATGGCGACTCGATGCTCTTCTCATTCAAAGGCGAACGGATGGCGAACCTTGGAAAACGCGCCAACAGTGTCAGGATCGTCAACATCGAGAAAGCCTCCCTGGAACGTTTCCGTCAGAAATTCCCGGCGTGGAGAGATGCCGACCAATTCACGATTAACCCTTGATTCATTCCTCTTTTGCCTGAACAAAAATCCATTTTTCCGGTAATGGCACAACCATCGACTACAATACGGCAAACATCCGTTCATATAACAAGAAAAATTTGCATCTTGTACCCACTATGCTTCCCTTTATAAGTTCCGCAATTCTTGCCCTAAACAATTAGCATTACACCTGAAGAATAATGTAGTTCATCAGGAATAAAAGTTCGCCCGCTCATAAATTATTTATTATTTCACACTATAAAATACTTAAATCACATCACGAAATAAGTATTTACTGACAGCAATTAGTTATTTACTGTCAGTATTTAACAAACATCTCCTAATCCATCCATCTTCTCCTCCATACCTTTTGAAGTTTTTATCCGAATCTTTTGAAGTTGTTATTGAGACCATTTCGCTTCAGGCTGTATAAAATCAGTATGACCTGGCAAGTATAATGTCGTAGATTCTCGGTTGTAATCCAGCAGTTTATAAAGAGACAATTCCATACAATAAAAAAGCGTCAAATATAAATCGGGATACCATCAAAAGAATCAATCATGATAGCCTACTATATTCTTAATTATACTTGCGCTTGCTTCTATATCATTACACCCTACATCCACTTTTATTGTATCCATACTATCATACAAAGGTAATTTCTCAAGACTTCTTGAAAGGGAATCTTCATCTCTTATTCCTGCATTAATATCTCTTCTTATACGGTGCTCCAACTCACGATCCGAACAAACTAAGGTTATTTTATACAGTTGATATTCCACATTTTTATCTAATCTATTTAGAATCTCTGAAATTATAGCATCTTGATGCATAACCCAGTTAAAAATTACATATTCGAATGTTGAATTCTTTAAATAACTACTCAAAATATAAGCAATATTATTCATCACCATTACTTTATTTTCTTCAGTCACACAAAAAGGATTCATCATCCAGCACCAATCTCCATCCAACCAGCAAGAATGTTTTATATCCTGATGTAATTTTTTACAAATAGTAGTCTTACCGACTCCCATTGTTCCATTTATAAATATAAGCTTTTTCATTCTCTTACTCATTTCCAATCAAGGGCGTTTGTGGCATTATTGTCAGGGAAATGCTTCACAAAAGAAACAGTTGCTTCGCTGTCAAGTCCATCAGCCAAATGTTTTTTACCGTCAACTGTAACAAACTCGAATACTGCTGCAATATCCACAACATTAAACCACCATTTATTGTCTTCTTCACCCCAAATAGCACGAACTTCACGGTTGTTAAAGAAACGAATTGCTATTTTTGTATTGTTGTTCATTACTATTTCAAACCGTTATGTTTACTATAAACAAAAGTACAGAAATTTATGGTCTTGCAGGTAATTTCTGCAAGTTATGTGATCAGCAAATGGAAAAAATATAAGATTATTGATAACAATAAGCCCCGAAAATAACACTATCATCAAGAGCTAAGAATAAAAGCAATCATAGAAACAATCAATGATGAGTTGAAGAATATTACACAGATCGAACATTCCAAACACATTCTTTCCATAATTTTATCGTCAACTTGCTTAACCGTGGTACAGCATATTGTTTCTTCCCTAAAAAGCCTGCTATCAACGTTAAAAAAATCTTTGATAATCAATCGGCTTCATTTTGACTGTTTTCATCGAACTGACAATAAATAACTATTTTCTGTCAGTACTAAAAAATATTTCCTAATCCACCCATTTTCTCCTCCATACCTTTCAATGTTTTTATCCGAATCTTTTGAAGTTGTTATTGGGACCTGAAATTTTTCCCCAAACACTCAAACCACTAATTATACAATTCGCCTATGAGAAATAGCAATTATTTGTAATCGCATCAATATGCTATATGTCAGTCATATATAAACAAATATTATTTATGCTTTTATACCTTCCTATTTGCATTTTATATAAATTACGTAACCTATCGAGTGACTATCTGTGGAAATAGTTTCCAGATTTGAGTACAATTAATTATTCTTATATACAATATTATAATATTTCACCCTTATTCAATAACATTATAAATGCATTTTTATTAAACCTCCTATCAACTAATTAAGTTTTCTAATAAATGAAATTAAAATTCACTATCTTTGTTTTTTGCATAAACAATACTCATAAAAACAACTATTATGTTAACGAACGATGAAACAAGCTTTCTAAAAATTGAAGGGATTCATATAGGTGAAATACGACTTGAATATCTACCATGTATTAATTACGCAATGTTTCACAACAATATAGCTCCTTTCAAATTCTGCGAAATAAAGAATGAGGACAATCAAGACTGGAAGATGGTCAAACTCTCTATTGAAGGTGAATATCTCAAGCCCTCCAAATCGTTTATCGAAATCATCCAAATAGGTATAAATCTTCAAGTTAATACAATTCAATTAATTGTGGATGCTCAAAAACTTATCGAGTTAACAGAAGGTATTAATACATCGTTTGTGCTTACGCTGACCATTGAGGAAAATATGGCTTTCAAATGTGAATACCCATTTTATCTGATGGCTTTCGACCAATGGACTGGAGTTTCTGTATTGCCTGAACTCCTAGCAGCTTTTGTCACACCTAATCATCCACTCCTGTCGAGAGTAAGCGTAAAAGCTTCTGAGTTTTTGAATCAATGGACTGGTATTGCAGATCTAGATGAATATCAAACACAAAATCCGAATCGTGTACGTATGCAGGTAGCGGCAATCTATGAAGCACTCCGTTCTGAGGCCTTAATCTATTGTACGCCTCCTGCTAGCTTTGAAAAATATGGACAGAGGATAAGGCTCGTAGATAAAGTGCTAACTGAGAAATTAGGAACCTGTCTAGATCTGACTTTACTATTCGCTTCGTGTCTTGAGGCTAATGGTATCCGTCCATTGCTCGTATTACTTAAAGATCATATATTTGTAGGTGCATGGCTTACAAACGATATCTATTCTAAAATGGTGGGAGATGATGCTTCATTCCTCTTGAAAGAGTGTGCGGATGGTGTGAACGAAATCATCTTAGTGGAGTGTACCGCTTTAACAACATCGGACAAAATATCGTTCGATGAAGCTGTCCACTTAGCAGAAAAATCAATTAAGCAAGAAGGTCGTTTCGAACTCTTTATCGACGTATTCCGTTGCCGTCTAGAACACATTCGCCCGTTACCTCTCCGCATCAGTAATAATGGAATGTGGGTGGTGCAAAATGACGGATTGGAACATGAGAATGCTACGACTAAAGTAACTCAATTAAAACATTATGAGTTCAATTTTGACAATTCAAAACAATCCATCACAAAACAAATGATTTGGGAGAGGAAACTGCTTGACTTTTCACTGCGCAATAACCTAATTAATACAAGACTAGGTCGAAAAATTATTCCTTTCATTTCATTCGATATCGACCGACTTGAAGATCATCTACAAGCCGGCGAAAATTACCAGATTTTACCTTCACCCGCTATGAATAAAATAGAGCCAAATCAATATGGCATCTATGATTCATCCCTATATAAAGGAAACCTCTGTCAATTGGTGGTAAGCGAACTCCATAATAAACGTATTTTTTCTTTCCTTAACGATTCCGAACTTCAGAATGCGCTTAAGTATATCTATAGGACATCCCGTACATCACTTGAGGAAAATGGCGCCAACTCGCTGTTTCTTACCTTAGGGCTTATAAAATGGTATGAAACAGAAAAAAGTGAAATGCCCCGTTTTGCACCTATCCTTCTTTTACCTGTGGATATCATCCGACGCGGCGGTACATTAGGTTATGCTATTAGAACTCGTGATGAAGAGATCATTCTCAACATTACATTGGTCGAGTTGCTCAAACAGCAGTTTAATGTGTCGCTTAAAGGTTTAGATCCATTGCCTAAAGACGAATGTGGTGTGAACGTAAAATTTATCTTCACCGTCATACGCAATTGCATTAGAGACATGCGCAGATGGGATGTATTAGAAGAATCGATGTTGGGATTATTCTCATTCAATAAGTTTGTAATGTGGAATGATATCCACAACAATGCCGATAAACTGAAGGAAAATAAGATAATCACAAGCCTGATAGAGAATCGAATACAATGGACCAATATAAACGCTAATATCAACGCTAGAGATATCGACAAGACTTGTGAACCAAAAGATTTTGCAATACCCGTGGATGTTGATTCTTCTCAGATGGAAGCAATAGCAGAATCTGGCAAAGGCATGAGTTTCATTCTTTACGGGCCTCCAGGGACAGGTAAGTCTCAGACAATCACCAATATGATTGCAAACGCCCTCTACAAAGGTAAACGTGTGCTCTTTGTGGCAGAGAAAATGGCTGCTCTCTCGGTGGTTCAACACCGATTGGAAAGAATTGGTCTCGATCCTTTTTGCCTGGAAATCCATTCCAACAAAGCCACTAAAGCGCATTTTCTTGAACAACTCCAACGTGCCATTGACGTAGTTCATATTCAATCTCCAACAGAATTCGAGGAAATGTCTTCCAGGCTTTTTAAATATCGGAAACACCTCATAGGCTATATGGAATCTCTTCATCGGCCTAATACCACAGGCTTTTCTCTATATGAATGTATCACAAACTATTTATATATAGAGGGTGACGAACTAACAATCAGTGATGATATTTTGGACAGCATTAACGCAGAGAGAATTTCTCTGATTCATGAATCATTGACAGACCTTGATACTGTGTTTAAAATATCTGGGCATCCCAACGGAAGCCCATTAAATGGGCTTTACTTGAAGGATTCTTCAAAGCAGTCGCTAAATACTGTTTACAATTCATTGGAGCACATTTTGTCGCTTACAAACGAAATGCGTAAGGCAAAATACTTTTTTGTTGATAAGGTTGGAATTAAAATATTTCCAGACAATATAGATGGATATTACTGGATGGAAAAAGTATGCAAAGTGTTGTTATCTTTGAAAGTACTCAATAAGTCTATACTCAACATAGCAGGAAATCATGACCTCATTGAAGAATGGGAACATATTATCGAATGTGGAAAAGAGAGGGACCGCATTAAAGCGAAAATAATAAGAGAATTTAAAAGAGAAATTTTGCAAACGAATGCTTTCGAGCTGCGTCAGAAATGGATAAATATATTGCAAAAATGGTTCTTACCAAAATTCTTTGCCAAACGTTCTTATTTAAAACGGTTGCGAATGTATAATCAAAAAATGAATGAAACTCAGATTCCTGAATTACTCGATAGTCTGGATGACTTCCATCGACAGAAAGAAGTAATAAGAGAACGTTCTAATGAATTAATCAATACTTTCAGTTTTATAGCTCACAGAGATAATGAGAAATGGGATGATATTTTAATCACACTACAAAATGTAAATATACTTTATTCACTCCTTGTTGAATATTCTAAAACAAAACATTTAAGCTTGACGAATGTTATTCCAGACTTAGTTGAAAATGTTTGTGCCGATTGGAATAACTTCATACTATCCTATAATGATATAATAAAATCATTCATTGTTTGTGTAAACAAACTCCATGATGAGATGGACAAGCTAAATATGACATGCGATATTGTCTTCCCTAATGATAATCTAGAAACAGAATTGCCGCCATTACTACAACGATGGTTACAACACTTCGACCAAGCCATAGATTGGTTTCATTGGTGTTCATGTCGTAATGAATTACTGAACCAAAAACTCGACTCAGCTGTAGACTATATCGAAAATGGACATACAGGATTAGACACAGCCTATGCTCTATCTAAAGGTATCAGTCATCAAATGGCAATGAAAGTTATCGATTCCGACGAGTCTTTGAGACTTTTCGATGGATTACTATTTGAAGAAATTATAAGCAAATATAAACAAATAACATCTGATTTTCAAGAATTGACAAAGAAAGAATTATATGCTAGTTTGGCAAGTCGCATCCCGTCTCTTACTATGGAAGCGACATCAAACTCTGAGGTTGGTATTCTAAAACGCAACATAGCAAACGGAGGACGTGGCACCTCAATTCGCAGAATTATTGATCAGATTCCTACATTATTACCAAAATTATGTCCATGCATGCTTATGAGTCCCATCTCAGTCGCTCAATATGTCGACATAAATACAGAAAAGTTCGACCTCGTCATCTTTGATGAAGCCTCACAAATACCTACGAGTGAGGCAGTCGGAGCGATAGCTCGTGGTAACGCCTTAGTGGTAGTAGGAGATCCAAAACAGATGCCGCCAACTAGCTTTTTCATTTCATCACAAGTGGATGATGACGAAGCTGAACTCGATGATATGGAAAGCATCCTTGACGATTGCATTTCTCTTGCCATGCCATTTCGTTATTTAACATGGCATTATCGCAGCAAGCATGAGAGTCTGATAACATTCAGTAATATAAACTATTACGATGGTAAATTATTAACATTCCCATCCATAGATAATCGTACGTCAAAGGTAAGTCTTGTATATATTAAAGGTGTCTATGACAAGGGATACACACGTAGCAATCGTGCTGAAGCTTTGGCAATCGTAAATGAAATCATGCGTAGACTAAAAGATAAGCAATTGTCAAAGTTCAGCATTGGAGTAGTATCATTCAGCCAAGTGCAGCAGAATCTAATTGAAGATTTACTCATGGATGAATTATGCAAATATCCAGAAATAGAACAAAAGGCTTTGCAGAGTGATGAACCTATTTTCATCAAGAATCTTGAAAATGTGCAAGGAGACGAACGTGATGTCATCCTCTTTTCTATTGGCTACGGCCCCGATAAAAACGGAAATGTATCTATGAACTTTGGACCTTTAAATAATCAAGGAGGTGAACGCCGACTTAATGTGGCTGTATCGCGTGCAAGATATGAGATGATTATCTATTCTACTTTGCATGCCGAACAGATTGATCTAAAACGCACTAAGTCGAAAGGTGTAGAAGGATTAAAGAACTTTCTTGCGTTTGCCGAACACAGAACTATTGCTGTACCAGCCACAAGCGTTTCCGCCAAAAACAAACGCAGCCTCATCACATTAATTGCAAATGAAATTGCTAAACGGGGATATAAAGTAGATACGCAAATAGGTAGTTCCAACTTTAAGGTTGATATTGCAGTTGTGGACCCAAACAATGCTAATAGCTATCTACTTGGCATCTTATGTGACGGAAAGAATTATTATGAGACAAAGACTACACGTGATAGAGAAATTGTGCAACCTACCGTGCTCACTATGCTACATTGGAATGTGATACGTATATGGTCGGTAGATTGGTATAAAAACAAAGAAAAAGTGATAAATAGAATTCTTTTGAAATTAGATAATATAAAGGACAATAGTGTTAAAAAATACCGTCAAGAACAACCATTTGCATCAAATATAAAAAACACTTTCAACATCAGTAATGAACCAATAGTGAAACAAGTTAATGAAGTTGAGATAAAATATGAATTTGCTGGCATCCCAAATATTTGTGAAAGATCAGATATAGATACAGTCATGGCATCATTGTCTATTGTATCGAGCCAATTACAGAAAATAATTTCCGTAGAACAACCCATCACTAATACCTTATTGTACAAACGTATATCACAAATATGGAATCTAAGCAGAATGACATTACGATTACAATCTATGATAGATACCTTACTTAAACCCTATTATCGGGATGTTCTTTCCGATGCCACCATTATATATTGGGAGAGTGTTGATAAATCTAAAGATTACAAATTATACCGCATCGATTCTAATCGTGACATTCTAGATATACCAATTATCGAAGTAATGAATGCAGCCCGTTATGTGGTCAGTCAACAAATGTCATTGCCTATAGAAGATTTGAAGCGTATCACCTCACAAATCCTTGGATTCAGTCGTATGGGAACCAATCTTAACTATTCTATCTATCATGCTGTCAACAAATTAATATCGCTCGGCTATTTTATTGATAAAGATGGAATTATTTCAAGTATTGCTAAAAAATAGCAGCTTGCATCATTATTATCAGTATATTACGCCAACAGGCCTATATCAATTAAAGCTACATTCAAATTATATTTCCATAAAACATAAGATACTTTTCAATATTTGCTTTAATATATGCTTCATTATGATGTCCGTCGAAAAGATGATTTTGACACTCTACCCCTTTATCTATTAATATTCCGTGCAATATTGAACATCCTTGATAAAATTGCCCTTCGTCCTGATTCCCTGCATCTAAATACACCTTCATATCCGGACGGATTTCGCTGCATTCGGCAATTTTAATAGGGTTATATTTACTCCAATCGCTTAAATCAGGAAAGTATGGTTTGTCTTCTTCCTCCAAAGTCAATTCTATGGCAGGCATGTGTCCGCCGACTTTTGAAAAGAGATTTTGATGTCGAAATGCATAGTGTAATGCAGCATAGCCTCCCATAGATACGCCTCCAACAAAGCGCGCCGTACTATCATTTATCGTTGCATAAGCGGCATCAATGGCCGGTATTAATTCTGATATAAAATAATCTTCATATCTTCCGATATTGATTATTCTGCCTTGACTGTCCACACTTTCCTTACTAACGGGAGAAGAATTTATGCCTCTGCTATTTTCTATATTGGGACACACAATGATTAATGGATTAATCCTCTTCTCATGGATCAATCTATCAGCAGCTAAGTGCATATTGCTTCTTAAAAGAAATTGTTCATCCCCGCTTCTACCATGAAGGAAATATAATACGGAGTAAGATTGGGTTTTAGTGTATCCCTCAGGAAGATAAATCAAAACTTTTAATTTCTTATTCAGACAGCGGCTTTGAATCTCCAATGTTTCTATTTTCGATTTTATATTTGTCATAATCGTTCATTTAATATTATCCATTTACCTGACTGCTGAAAACGGAGCATTCCCACCCACTTTGAACGGTTCAATCCACCCACTTTTGAGTTGAAAAACGGCTTAGAAGCGGCTTAGAAAACGGAGCATATCCGGTCCTTCTTGCCTAAAACGCCAAAAACGCTCGAGAAAA
>Ga0183096_1002643_pt1 | contig 11982 bp, 9 predicted proteins | sample Biomet5_FD_127791 | JGI IMG/M metagenome (GOLD analysis project Ga0183096, IMG submission 127791) | Microbial communities from bioreactor (seeded with sewage sludge) at LBNL, California, USA - Biofuel metagenome 5 (version 2) (version 3) | ecosystem: Engineered > Bioreactor > Anaerobic >...
GTCGCCTCGGTGTCGTGCATTTATTCCATCGGCAGCCCGGAGGAATACGGCAAAATGAGCCTGTCGCTGCGTCCCGGCATGAAGGTGAAACGCGACGACGTGCTGGAGCAGCTGGTGGACATGAGCTACACGCGCGGCGACATGGACTTCTCACGCGGTAAATTCCGCGTGCGCGGCGATACCGTGGAAGTCTTCCCGGCCAACACGCTCGAAAAAGCGGTACGCCTCGAATTCTTTGGCGACGAGATCGAACGTATTCTTGAAATTGACGTAGTGACTGGTCGGGCAACCGCCACTCGCGAACATATGCTGATATTCCCGGCGACCCATTATGCGGTGGAGCGTGAATCGATGCTCGCCGCGCTGGATGATATCCGGGAGGACATGCTGAAACAGGTGGAGTTTTTCCAGTCGCAGGGAAAGCTGCTGGAAGCGGAGCGCATCAAACAACGCACCGTATATGATCTGGAGATGCTCCGAGAGCTGGGTTATTGCAGCGGCATCGAGAATTACTCCCGATATTTCGACGGGCGTAAACCGGGAGACCCGCCTTACACGCTGCTCGACTTCTTCCCGGACGACTACCTGATGTTCATCGACGAGTCGCACGTGATGCTGCCGCAGGTGAGGGCAATGTATAAGGGCGATTACTCGCGCAAGGATATGCTGGTGCAATACGGCTTTCGGTTGCCGTCAGCTTACGACAACAGACCGCTCAAGTTCGAGGAATTCACCAAACGGCAGGGGCAGACGGTGTACGTCAGCGCCACGCCCGCCGTCTACGAACGCGAGCTGGCCGGCTCTGTGGTGGAACAAATCGCGCGGCCTACCGGACTGATAGACCCTGAGATTACGGTGCTGCCCGCCGAGGGCCAGGTAGAGCATCTGCTCGGCGAGGTACGCGCCACGGTCGCGAAAGGTTTCCGGGTGCTGGTGACCACGCTGACCAAACGGATGGCTGAACGATTGACGGATTATTATAAGGAACTGGGTCTGCGCGTCAAATACATGCACTCCGATGTGGAGACATTGGAACGTATGGAGATCATCCGCGGGCTGCGCCTTGGGGAATTCGACGTGCTGGTCGGAATCAACCTGCTGCGCGAAGGGTTGGACCTGCCTGAGGTGGCGCTTGTGGCTATATTAGACGCCGACAAGGAAGGCTTTCTGCGAAACGAAACGTCAATGATCCAGACCATCGGACGCGCTGCGCGTAACGTCGAAGGACGCGTGCTGATGTATGCGGATACGATGACGGGCTCGATGCGGCGGGCCATCGACGAGACGAACCGTCGCCGGGAAATGCAGATGGCATATAACGAGGAACACGGCATTACGCCGCAGACCATCGTTAAGGAAACGCACGCGATGATCGAGATTACTAAGCCGGTGAAGGACAGCGATCACCTGACGGTTAAAGAAGCAGCCAAGAAAGCCGCGATTATTGAGAAGCAGATGAGGCAGGCAGCGATGGAACTGGAATTTGAGGCGGCGGCGTCGCTGCGTGACGAACTGTTCAGACTAAAGGAATATATCAGAAACGGAAAATCATGAACGAAATTAAGATTAGAGGGGCCAGGGAGCACAACCTAAAGAATATCGATGTGACGATACCGAGGGACAAGATGGTCGTCATCACGGGACTGTCGGGCAGCGGCAAATCGTCGCTGGCGTTCGACACGATTTACGCCGAGGGGCAGAGACGCTACGTGGAGTCTTTGTCCGCTTACGCGCGCCAGTTTTTAGGGCAGATGGACAAACCGGATGTCGATTCTATCGACGGCCTATCGCCCGCGATTTCCATCGATCAGAAAACGACCAGCCGGAACCCGCGTTCCACTGTGGGCACGGTGACGGAAATCCACGACTACCTGAGGCTGCTGTTCGCGCGCGCCGGCGAGGTTTACTGCACGAAGTGCGGCAAAAAGATCGAACGGCAAACTGTAGACCAGATTGTCGACGACATTATGCATCGGCCCGAAGGGGAAAAGCTGATGATCGTCGCGCCCGTTATTAAAGGCCGCAAGGGCGAGCATGTGAAGGTGTTTGAGAATCTCACTAAGTCCGGTTATACGCGCGTGATCGTGGATGGAATCACGTATACGCTGGACGAGGAGATCAAGCTTGAGAAGAACAAAAAGCATACCATCGATGTGGTGATCGACCGCATTGTATTGTCTCCTGATTCGGAGGGGCGCCTCCATGATTCGGTCGAAACCGGGCTTGATCTGGGCGACGGCGTGGTGAAGCTGGTGGATCTCAGCGACAACTCGGAAAAAAGTTACTCCCAGAACTATGCTTGTATCGAGTGCGGCATCAGTATCGACGAGATATCGCCCCGCATGTTTTCATTCAACGCGCCGTATGGCGCCTGTCCGCACTGCCATGGCCTTGGTACCATCATGAAGGTGGATGAAGACCTGATTATTCCGGACAAGACCAAATCGCTCGCAGAGGGCGCCGTGCATGTTTCCGGATGGAATTCGGGCGCAATGGACAGCTGGGGCGCACAATATTTCAAAGGCATGGCGAAACACTACGGCTTCGATATGAACACGCCTTTTGAAAAGCTGGATAAAAATGTGCAGCAAAAGATACTCTACGGCACGGCTGACGAACGCTTTGAGGTGGATTACTCTTCCGAATACGGGCAGGGGACGTTCCTGAACCGTTTTGAAGGCATCATCCCCAATTTGGAACGGCGCTATATGCAGACGGATTCCGAAATGATGAAAGCGGAGATCGAAAAGTATATGGCGACGCTGGTTTGCCCGGTGTGCCACGGCACCCGTTTCAAGCCGGAAACGCTGGCGGTCAAGATCGGCGGGGAAAATATCGCCGAGGTTTCCGAAATGTCTATCGACGACACGCTGGCCTTCTTCAACGATCTGACGCTGACGGAAACGCAGCATATCATCGCGGACCGCGTGCTGAAGGAACTGCGCGCGCGGCTGAATTTCCTGACCAATGTGGGACTGTCTTATCTTACTCTCGCGCGAAGCGCGGGCACGCTCTCGGGTGGGGAAGCACAGCGCATCCGACTGGCGACGCAGATTGGTTCCGGCCTCACAGGCGTGCTGTATATCCTCGACGAGCCCAGTATAGGCCTGCACCAGCGTGATAACGGAAAGCTGCTCGCGACGCTGAAACAGCTGCAGGCGCTGGGCAACACGCTGATCGTGGTGGAACACGACGACGAAACGATCCGCAGCGCGGATTATGTGATCGATATGGGGCCGGGCGCTGGCGTGCATGGGGGCGAGGTGGTGTCCGCAGGCACCCCGGTGGAAATATCGAATGATCCCAATTCTTTGACGGGGCAGTACCTGTCCGGCGCGAAACGCATTGAAATACCGCAACAGCGCCGTGAACCCAAAGGTTTTTTCAAAGTGGTGGGTGCGTCTGAGAACAACCTCAAGAATATTGACGCCAAATTTCCCGTCGGCGTCATCACAGCGGTGACGGGTGTATCGGGCAGCGGAAAGTCCACGCTGGTCAATGAAATACTTTATAAGGCGCTGGCCAAGGAACTATATCGCGCGAAGGATAAGCCGGGCCGCCACATACGCATTGACGGGATCGAGCTGATCGATAAAGTCATCGACATTGATCAGAGCCCCATCGGACGGACGCCGCGTTCCAACCCGGCCACGTATACCGGCGTGTTCACGCACATACGCGACCTGTTCGCCGCGACCAAGGACGCGAAAGTACGCGGCTTCGGCAAAGGGCGGTTCTCCTTCAACGTGAAAGGCGGACGCTGCGAAGCGTGCGGGGGAGACGGCATCATCAAAATTGAGATGCATTTTCTTCCGGATGTTTATGTGCCCTGCGAGGTGTGCAAGGGCGCGCGATATAACCGCGAAACGCTGGAGGTGCGCTATAAAGGTAAAAACATACAGGAAGTGCTGGACATGACGGTGGAGGAGGCACTTGAATTTTTCGAAAGTATTCCGTCCATCCGTAACGTTGTTCAGGTGCTTTCCGACGTGGGTTTGGGGTATATCCGCCTGGGCCAGCCGTCCACCACGCTTTCTGGTGGCGAAGCGCAGCGCGTCAAGTTGGCGACATACCTCTCCAAGCGTCAGACGGGCAACACTCTCTTCATATTGGACGAGCCGACGACCGGGCTTCATGCCGACGATGTGAACCGTCTCGTGACTATTTTGGCACGGCTGGCGGACAAGGGCAATACTGTGATTGTGATCGAACACAATCTGGATGTGATCAAATGCGCGGATTATGTGATCGACCTCGGCCCGGACGGCGGTAACGGCGGCGGCCGCATTGTCGCAACCGGTACGCCTGAGGAGATATCACAACATACTGAAAGCGCCACAGGTCAATATTTAAGACACGTATTATAGTAAATTTGTGTTAAACATTGATTATAAAAAAACCGATAATAAGATGTAAGGGAGTATGGTGTCAAAAAGGACAGACCGGGAGGCCGCGCTTGAGCATTAAGGTTAAGCTCACATTATCCACAATAATCGTATTTTTACTTATGGCCATCATCATCGGTTTGGTCTTTTCTTCCGTCATGAAATCGACGCTGACCAGTGAGGCCAAGTATGACGCGGGACAACTTTGCCATGAGACAGCCTATTCCCTTGAAAAGAGCCTGACATCAGATGTAAGAGTCATAAAAACCCTTGCTAACAGCAGCGTTTCTCCAAAGAATGCATCAGATTTGCTTCCGGTTCTGCAAAACAGCGTACGGCTTTCAAAATTTGAATATATTGCGCTTCAATGGAATGACGAATGGTATATGATTAAAAGTGATGGATACGAATCCATTCCCGCGCCCAGCGGAATAAGTCACGAAATATTCAGCGCAGTGCTTTTTGGGTATCTGTCCGATGGAGAAAAGCTGGGGGTTTTAGAGGTGGAGCCTCTTTCGGAGAATTTTGGTGTATCCGGAAAGCTGATCGCTAAACGCTCAGTTGAATGGTTGGTTTCCTTTATGGCTTCGGAAAATATAAAGTCTAGCACCTCACTTGTTTTATCGCAAAGTGATAATGGGCAAATTATATATCCCAACGATACCAGCACCGTTGATAATACAGAGACATCGGAAAAAACGAAAGAAGTCTCAAGCATAGATGCCGGCAGCGATCAAGCTGATACAACAGCGGTGATGAGCGTACCTTTGAATGGTGCGCCTCTTACTGTTTCGGCGAATGCGGATATGTCTTCAGTCGATAATGAGATGGATAAGTTTATCCGAAATTATATATTGTTTGCCGTATGTTGCCTGTTGCTCTTCTCTATTATTGTATACGTCAACAGCTCGTTACTGACTCGGTCTATTATTGATCTGGCTAAATACGCCGATACGGTTGAGCTGACAGGTATGCGCATGCCGGCCAGATTTACAAAAAGAAATGACGAAGCCGGCATATTGGCCAGATCATATGCCCTGATGATGAATAAAGCCTCCGGGTCGTTGGGAAAGATGAGGCACATGGCTTACCACGATAATTTGACAGGACTGAAAAATCGGAATTCATTGGAGCAGGATATAGATAAAATAATTCGGGACAAAAGGCCATTTGCGTTTGCCCTGATGGACATCGACGACTTTAAGATCGTCAACGACATGATGGGCCATGCTGAGGGGGACAGACTGCTGATCTGCATCGCGCGTATATTTGACAGCCTTGAATCGGACACCCTGGAAGCATATCGCTGGGGCGGCGATGAATTTGCATTTATATTGTCCGGAGACGGAAAACAAAGCTATCGGACCGATATTGAGAAAGTACTCTCAGAGGTTGCGGCCCGATTTGACAGCAATAATAAATGGCGTATTTCTGTTAGCGCCGGTTTGTGCATATATCCGGACAGCGCCGCGGACTACCAGCGCCTTTTGGTATTGGCGGATCAGGCTTTGATATTGGCCAAGCGGAGCGGTAAGGCCCGGTATCGTTTCTACGAAGATATATAAAGATGAGAAGCAGTGCAACCAGAGCCATTTGGCATTTAGAATGATCGGATCAGCTATAGAAAACGCCTCGCAAGTGTCTGTTGTAACACACTAGCGAGGCGTTTATTAATAAGAACTGAGTTTATTGCGCATTCAGCGCTGTTTTTTATGTTATATCAGATTACATCTTCGGGCGGTACGGTACCCTTTTTGAGAATAGTGCAGCCATAAAAGGAAAGCTCGCCGGATGCGACGACCGCATAGGCTTTGGCCGCTCTTTCATAAAATTCAAAACGGTCTATATAGCCCACGGCATCACGACCGCGTTTATCGTACTTCTCGGCAAGCTTAAAGTACTCTTCGTGGACCGGCAGATCAAGATGGGCATCGCAGGCCTGCTTCTGCATAATCATGAAAGGCTTTTCTACAGAATGATCCAATGTCATCATCTGTAAAATAGCGTCGATCAATTTAACACTGCCAATACCGTCGGCTCGAACCAATATGTTTTTGGCGGTACCCGCTGCCGGGTAATGCATGTCGCCAATGACAATTTCATCGCCGTGACCCATCTCAGCAAGAACTTTGAGGAGCTCAGGTGAAAGAACGGAAGGAACACCTTTTAACATATATGATCACCTCTCGAAAAATTTTGGATGACTTTATAAAGTCAAATTCTAATTCTATGATATCACAATGTCAAATGCATTGGAATCCTTATTTGAAGGAAAATTCTTTGTATGAAATGAATTTCAAATGAAAAAAAGATTACCGAAAGAAATTAATTACATTACAATCATTATTCTGATACAATACACCGTATTTTGAATAAGACACGGAGGCGGTCGTTTTGATAGAAGTCGAAGTCCGCGATCTTGTTAAAAAGTATGATGAGCCTATTGCTGTTGAGGGCATCAGCTTCACGATAGAGACCGACTTACGCCATTTCAGGAGTTCTGTCCGCCATCTCCGGCTGCATACTGTTCGGAAGGTCAAACCAGGCTAATGCGGATTACGGCACGACATACACTCTGCAAGCGATCATGATCGCCGTGTTGGGCGGTACAGACCCGAACGGTGGCGAGGGTAATGTGCTGGGCGTTCTGTTCGCAATGCTTACGATGCAGTTCCTGGCTACTGGAATGAACTTCTTTCAGGTCACCAACGTGACATACCTTAAAGATATCGTCTGGGGCGCTGTGCTGATTATCGTGATGACCATCAACTTTGTCGGTTCGATCATACGTGAAAAGTAAGCATTAAAGAAATCCCTATGAGAGGCTAATTGGTTTATTTGGCAAACATGAAAAGGCGTCTGTTATAAGAATCAGGCGCCTTTTTTAGTACTTGATTTGCACTGTTTATATAAGAACAAGATGATCATACAGAGTTCAAAATCAATAAGGTATATCATCAGCCTGTCTTTTGTAGTCCTTTATTTCTCTCGGAAGAAGCAGAAGAAGCATGGACGTAGCCTTCCTGTAGGCGGCATATTCCGGCCGCGAGGAAAGCAGGCGTTTTTCCATCATTGGAACGCTGATAAAGACGAACATCAGCGTCATGAGTATCGGCGCGAAGATCAACCACCACATGACAGGCCGTTGTCCCAGCATCATGATGTATATACCCCACCAGAAAGACACCTCGCCCAGATAGTTGGGATGGCGTGAATACCTCCATAGGCCCGTATCCATAATGCGGCCCTTGTTTAGCGAACTCAGGCGAAAACGCCTCATCTGACCGTCGGAAATGATTTGCAGAACAGCAGCGAGGATGCAGACAACCGAACCGGCGACAGTGATAAGGCTTAACCGATCGGCAGTCTGCGAACAGTAAAAAGCGGGCAGCATATTAATATAGACGATCAGCGTTGGCATCATGTTGATACCGAAGAAATTTGTCAACGGCCAAAGCGCGGAGTTTTGGTCATGCAGCATCGTATACCGCCAATCCTGATGATGCATGCCCGGCCAGTTTATTATCCAGTTGAGGGTCAGACGAATCCCCCAGAAAGCGAACATGGCAATATATAGAATATCGGTTCCATCAAAGGTATGAGCTTTCAATATAAAGCAGATAAACAGCGTAAGAGGGGCAACACTCCAGTATGGATCATACAGGCTGGCATTTCTAAATAGCAATCCGCAAGCCCAAACGAATACGGTGGCTATGGCGTCCGCACAAAGGAATCTCCATAAGGGGGCAAAAGGAAGAACAGCCAACGACAGCATACCGGCAATAAACGCCGCAATATAAACGGCTAACACAAATAACAACGCCATTGGCTTGGACATCTTTTTCATAGATAATCTCCAAAAGATATAAGATAATAACAATAGAAATTATACTATATATGAAATCATAATAAACCCTTATCTTTGCATGTTGTTCATAAATTTAAACATATCCTCGGGTTTAAAACCTTTCATGCTGCCCATCATGCGCATCATGTTCTGCATGTTTTTATACTGGGATTGCTGCTCTGGCGACATAAACATAGACATCGCCTCAAACATATCTTCGGGCGCTTCCATATTCATATGACGCATTTTTTCCATTCGCTTGGTCATGCGTTCGAAATTTTCCTGCATCTGCGCGGAACGCTGCAACATTTTCATTAAGTCGGAGCTTTCGCTTGACGCGTAATTCTGGAGTATCTCGAGCAGGGCCTGCTGCCGTGACATTCTTGAAAAACTGTTAAGACCTGAACCCGGGAACCCGTAAGGCGTTGAGGGTGGATTGTGTCGGTATTCCTCCGCCATTTTCTGCGCGTTGATGATCCGGTGAATCGCCTCCCTGTCGGACGCGGACACATAAGGCTCAATACTTCGCAATAGATCCATAACCGAGCCCTGACGCAGTCCGTCCTTCATCGTCATGGCCAGCAAAAAACTCAGCTCTGGTGAAAACGAGGCGTCTTTCAATATGTCATTTTCACTTTTGTCGATATGTTCCTTCTTGTCTTCAACAGGCGGCGAATCCCTGCGGGTATATTGAATCTGGCGAGGCGACGGCCCTGGGCCATATGGGAATCTTGGCATGACAACAACTCCTTTACAGCATCTCGAAACATCTTATGCGCGCCAACCTCAACATGTGAACAATGAAACATGATTTGAATATACATGAGTAAAAGGAGGTGTCGTGATGGCTAAGAGGGACTTGAGATCGTTTAAAAACGGAAAGGGCCGTGGGGTTTCGCGGGAGGATGTAAAATCCGCAGCGAGAAAGGCCAATTTAAAAATCGGTGATGTCAATGAAAACGAACTGCAAAGCGTGGAAGAGACCATATCAAAATATGAGAACAAGAGCGAGGGAGAACTGAAAGGCGATCTTGAAAAGATGATACGTGACGGGAGAAGAAACGGAACGTTTTCCGATGAGATGCTTGACTCCTTTATCAAAAACGTATCGCCGATGATGGACAGGGAACAAAAAAAGAAGCTTGCTGATATCGCGCGAAAGATTAAAAATAAAGAGATCTGATTATGAGTTGATAAGATAACAAAAAATAATGTTTTCGTTTTAAAATGATACGAAAATTCCTTTGCTATACGGAAAAATTAACAGAACTATACAACTTATTTAATACTACGTATGGAACCGAACGAAGGACGTTTTATCAATTTGCATATTTCCATATGTTCAAAATTGGTTTAACGGAATCGCTCAAAGGATAATATAATATCAGTGGGATTTCCAGACAGCGTGTGGTATAATACGATAATAATATTGAAAGGGCTTATGGATATTGAGGACAATTGTGCTGACAGGCGGCGGTACTGCCGGACATGTGACACCAAATCTGGCGATCATACCAAAGCTTGAGGAAAAGGGTTTTCATATCGAATACATAGGCACAAAGGGCGGCATGGAAAAAGACATCATGGCCTGTACCGACGTGCCGTATCATACGATCAGCGCCGGCAAACTCAGAAGGTATTTCAGCTTAAAGAACTTTACAGATCCGTTTAAAATGTTGGCCGGCTGTATAAAGGCGGGGCGTGTATTAAAAAAACTAAAACCTGCGGCGGTGTTCTCCAAAGGCGGGTTTGTCAGCGTGCCTGTCGTGTTTGCGGCGCACCGTAAAAAAATACCGGTCGTGTTGCATGAATCCGACTATACGCCCGGTTTGGCCAACAGACTTTGTATACCGCGCGCGGATAAGATCTGCGTGGCGTTTGAGCCGACGCTGAAATTCGTTCCGGCGGGCAAGGGTATTTGTACCGGGCTTCCGATAAGACACGAGCTGCTCTGCGGAGACAGGGAAGCAGGCTTTGAGATGTGCGGTTTTTCGGGAAAAAAACCTGTACTGCTTATCATGGGGGGCAGCTTGGGTGCCAGGGCGCTTAACGACGCAATCGATGCGGTTCTTGACGACCTGACAAAACAATATGACGTGATCCATATACGCGGAAAGAACAACCTGCGAAGCGGCTTGCTGCCGTGCGGCTACAAACAATTCGATTTCATCAGCTGCGAGTTGCCGCACATTTATGCCGCGGCGGATATCATGGTTTCGCGCGCGGGCGCCACGGCGGTGTTTGAAATACTCTCTCTGGCGTTGCCTTCGCTGCTGGTGCCGCTTCCCAAGGCCACCAGCCGGGGGGATCAGATACTAAACGCGAAATACTTTGAAGAAAAGGGGTTTTCGCTTGTATTGGAACAGGAACGTATAACGCCTGAAACGCTGTTGGCGGGCATCAAAGAGCTTTATGGAAAAAGAGAAGCTCTGCGTGATGCCATGAAGAGAGAAAACATGAACGACGCTTCTGACAAAGTCGCGCGAATAATTGCCGATGCCGCGCAGTAACGATTTTGTCGCGCTTGTTCAGCGCTATAAAACACAGAGCGGCCCATTAGCCCGGCAGACGCTGGAACAAATACAGGAATACCAGGACGCAGCGGGCCGGCTGTTGAATATGTCTTTTGGACAAGATCAGCGCGCGGCGCTGAGGACGCTGGCAGATCTCTGCAGAAAGAAGATCGGGCGCGAGTCTGCTGCGCCGCTGGTGGAACACGAAGCGGAGAGACTGATCGCTATTCAGGATGATAAGGCGCGTAAGACGGCTTATGCGCTGATTGGACTATGTGCCCCCGACGCATGCGCGGACAAGCTACTGCTGGCACTGAAGAACGAGCAGACGCGTTTTGCCAGGCCGTCGATCATACTGGCGCTGGGCAATACGCGAACGCCCGAAAAGTACTTGGGCGATTATGTGATAGAACCGGGCGAACCCAAACACGTTGAGGAAGAGCGCGAAGCGCTGAAGAAAGCGCTGGGAAAGGCTGCTGCACCGCAGATTATCGCTCGTTTGCATCTGCCCGAGTGGAGCACAGTCACCTATATCAAGCGAAGCGCCCTTTTGGCAGAAATGGATGATCTGAATGTGTCATACCGGCCGTCCATACTGAAAAACGCAGTCGAGGTGCGCACGGACGATATTGTAAAGCTGCGCTGCTATGAGCATGCGCTGTACGACGTTGGTCCGATGGGTGATTATAAGAATGCGGCAGCCGCATTGAACCGTTTGGGATGCGCCGGTTGCCGATACCGCGTGGAAACAGGAAGACTTCCGCTTGAGCAAAGACGCGACGCGATCCGTTCCGTGTCGGCCGGGATGGGGCAGTTTGGTTATGAGGACAACCCCTCGGCATACGCCTTTGAGATAAGATTAGCAGCGGGTCGGATGTTTGCCATGTTCCCGGGCGATGATCGCTTCGCATATCGAAAAGCCGCCATACCCGCCAGCATCAATCCGGTTACGGCAGCAAGCATTATGCGCCTGTGTCGCCCCTATATGCGAGAGGACGCCCGAGTGCTCGACCCATTCTGCGGCAGCGGAACGATGCTGATAGAGCGGGAAAAGATACTGCCGGTGCAATCGCTGGTGGGCGTTGATATTTCAGCTTCAGCAATCAAAGCGGCTTGCGCGAACCGCAAGGCCAGCGGACAGAGGATCGCGCTGATTCAGGGCGATGCGCTGCAATTTGGGGCGTCGCATTACGACGAAGTGATTAGCAACATGCCTTTCGGCATTCGCGTATCCGGA
>Ga0183096_1002645_pt1 | contig 11980 bp, 12 predicted proteins | sample Biomet5_FD_127791 | JGI IMG/M metagenome (GOLD analysis project Ga0183096, IMG submission 127791) | Microbial communities from bioreactor (seeded with sewage sludge) at LBNL, California, USA - Biofuel metagenome 5 (version 2) (version 3) | ecosystem: Engineered > Bioreactor > Anaerobic >...
CCTCGTCCCACCAGCCGCCCTGCGTGGCTGCGCTGAATTCCGATACGACTCCGGCCCGGGAAATTTACCGCCGCCGCAAGGAATACGTCTATAAGCGCCTCATCGGAATGGGCCTCGACGTGCAGGAGCCGGAGGGCGCGTTCTACATGTTTATCAACATCGAAAAATTCGGCATGGACTCCCTGACCTTCTGCACCCGGATGCTCAAGGAGGGTCTCGTGGGCCTGGTGCCCGGTTGTTATTTCGGAACGGAGGGCTACATGCGCTTGTCCTACTGTTACAGCGACGCCGACCTGAAAGAGGGCCTGGACCGCATGGAGAAGTTCATCAGGAGCCTTTGATAAAAATATCCACCCGCCGACAGGCGGGTGGATATTTTTGCTGAAAAAACCCCGAGGAATTTGCGTCCGCAGGCACGAATAGAGCCAAATCCGTTTCCGCGGGCGGCACGCTCAAAACGGCCGCGGCACTCATCACGGCAGCAGCAGGAGCCTTTTGAGAAATTCCAGACCCGCCGGCAGCACGGCCTCGTCATTGAAATGAAAATCCGGCGAATGAAGGGCGGGAACGTCCCCGACGCCCAAAAGAAAAAATACCCCCGGAGTTTCCTGCTGATAAAAGGAGAAGTCCTCCGCCGCCAGCGCAGGCTCCTCAAGCGTCTGCGGCGCAGCCTGCCCCAATGCCCTGCAGAGGGCGTCATACAGCGCCTCGTGGTTCCAGACAGCGGGGTAGCCCTCGCTTAAAGAGACCTCCACGACACAGCCGGTCTCCTGTGCCAGAGCCTTGCCGATGTCCGCCAGCTGACGGCGGCAGAAGGAAAAAATACCTTCTGAATAGGTGCGCAGGCTGCCCTCCAGCCGGGTGTGCCCGCTGACGGCGTTGCGGACGGAACCGGATTCCATCTTTCCAAAGCGCAGCAGACTGGGCTCCTCCGGAGGCAGCTGCTCCATCATGGCATAGGCCCGGCGCAGATATTCGCAGCCGGCAGTCAGCGCGTCGATCCCGGCGCGATACTTGGAGATATGGACGCTCTTTCCCTCCAGCGTGACGGTTACCTCGCTGGAGCGGGCCATCAGCGGTCCGGGCTTGGACCAGACGCTGCCCTCCGGCAGGCCGGGCCAGAGGTGAACACCGAAAATCCGGCGGACGCGGAAGCGGGAGAGAATCCCTGTCTGACACAGCGGCTGCGCTCCCCCGGTCGTCTCCTCGGATGGCTGAAACAAAAAGAGCACGTTGTGCGGGAGATCCGCCAGATGAGCGCCCGCATACTCTGCCAGCGCCAGCATCAGAGCGGTGTGCCCGTCATGCCCGCATGCGTGCATGACGCCGGCGTGCTGGGAGCTCCAGGGAACTCCGGACGTCTCCGTCAAAGGCAGAGCGTCCAGATCCGCGCGGAAAGCCACGGCATCTTCCCGACCGGCGTCAAAGAAGGCGCAAACGCTGCCGTGGACGGGAGAAAAAAGCTGGCAGGGCAGACTGGAAAGCACCCGGGTCACCAGCGCGGTGGTCTCCGGCAGATGGCTGTCCAGCTCCGGAATGCGGTGAAGGGCACGCCGGTATTCCACTTCGGATCTCATGGCAAAACCTCCGAAAAAGAAGAATTTCCGCAAGAGGGAACTTTTTGGCGCAGGGCTCCGGGCCCGGCGCAATTCGCGGGCCGGCGACGGCGGACAACCCGGCACAGACCCGAGGGGCCGCGGCGTTTTGATGAAAACAGCCGCTCGGCGGGCAACAGATACGCACCACAGCCGCTTTTCGGTTATTATAGCACGGGGATGCGAACCAGTACAAGATTGTGAGGAGTTTTTGTAGAAAATGACGGAGATCGCGGGAAAACAGGCGGACGGATTTTTCGAAAAAGCTCTTGAATCACAAAAGCAAAGGTGTTATGATAGCCAAAAATGAGATAGAGGCGCGGACGCGATGAACTTCCCGGAGCCGGCAGGCGATGAGAGGAAAAGAGGCAAGTCCGCCGAACTTTCCGGCCGGGCACGGCCGTCAAGTGGGGCCGCAGGGAATACCTGCGGGACTGTCTGCGGCAAGGGCGCCGCAGGGGCGCTATCCGCTTACAGAAACTCCGTGCTTTGGGCGCGAGCGAACTGTCGGTAGGGGCGTGACTCTACCGACTTTTTATTTTGACCGTCCGCGGACGCGGATCGCCCCGCAAAACGGCGGCCCTTTGTGAGAGATCTTTCCACCGGACTATCATTCACAAAAACAAAAAGTATGGAGGGCACAACTATGAAATTCGAACATGTTCAGGGATCTATCGTCGCAATGATCACTCCGTTCAAGGAAGACGGCAGCGTCAACCTCGACGTGCTTGACCAGCTGCTGGAGCGTCAGATTGCAAACCATACGGATGCCATTCTGACGCTTGGCACCACCGGAGAGTACTCTACAATGACCCATGCGGAGGACGCCGCCGTCGTGGCACGCACCATCGAGGTCGTGAACGGGAGAGTGCCTGTCATTGCGGGCAGCGGCTCCAACTGCACGGCCACGCAGATTGAGAAGAGCCTGGAGTATCAGAACATGGGCGCCGACGCGCTGCTGCTGATCGCGCCGTATTACAACAAGGCGAATCCGGAGGGAATGTATCGCCACTTCGCCGAGACGGCGGACCGGGTCCAGATTCCCTGCATTTTGTATAACGTTCCCGGACGCACCGGCTGTTCCATTCCCGTCAGCGTCGTGGAGAAGCTCGCAAAGCATCCCAATATTGCCGGCATCAAGGAGGCCTCCGGCGACATGAGCTATGTCATGAAAATCGCCCGCTGCGTCGGCCCCGACTTCGCGCTGTACTCCGGCAACGACGACATCACCGTGCCGCTTCTGAGCGTCGGCGGCTCCGGCGTCATCTCCGTCTATGCCAACGTCATGCCCGCCATGTGCCACCAAATCGTCGCGGACTTCCTGGGCGGCAATCAGGCCCGGGCCGTCGCCAACCACCTGAAGTACCTCAAGCTGATGAACCACCTCTTCCTGGAAGTCAACCCCATTCCGGTCAAGACCGCCATGAACATGATGGGACTGAACGTGGGTCCCCTGCGTCTGCCGCTGTGCGAAATGGGAAAGGAAAATCAGGCGACGCTGCGCGCTACACTGGCGGAGGCCGGACTGCTGTGAAAATTCTGCTGATCGGACATGGCAAAATGGGCAGGCTGATCGAGGCGACTGCCCATGCCGACGGCGACGAGATCGCCGCGGCCTACGACCATACCAATCTCAAACGGCTGGAGAATACCGGGGCCGTGGCCGACGTGGTCATGGACTTCTCGCGCCCGGAGACGCTTCCTGCCGTTGAGGAGTACATTCGCCGCACCCGCACCGCGCTGGTCTCCGGCACCACCGGCTATACGGAGGAGCAAAAGCGCCGGCTTTTCGGGCTGGGCGAGTATGCCCCGGTGCTGTGGAGCGCCAATTATTCTGTCGGCGTTGCAGTATTTTACCGGCTGCTCCGCCAAATCTCCGACACCCTCAAGCCGACCTTCGACATCGAGATGACGGAGACCCATCACAATCAGAAGACCGACGCGCCCAGCGGCACGGCAAAGCTGCTGCTCTCCGCCATCGACCCCGCGGGAGAGTACACCCCCGTCTACGGCCGGGAGGGGAACTGCGGCAAGCGGGACAAAAGGGAAATCGGCATCCACGCCCTGCGCGGCGGGACGGTCGCCGGGACCCACACCGTTCACTTCTTCGGCCCGGACGAGGAACTGGAGATCACCCATCGGGCGGCCAGCCGTCAGATCTTTGTCAACGGCGCCCTGCAGATGGCGCGGGAGCTCGTCGGGCGGCCCGCGGGCGTGTACGACCTGCAGACGATCCTCTTCGGCGATTGACCGGAGGGCAAATTCACACAGGACAAGGAGAATGCCCATGAACGCGCAGGAGATCATCGACTACATCAGCAACTCCGAAAAGAAAACGCCGGTTAAACTGTATATCAATGAAAAAAGCCCCATCGACTATGGAGACTCCCTCGTCTTTGAGGGCTGCAGAGGCCAGGTTACCAGTAAAATCGTATTCGGCGACTGGGGAGAGCTCGCTCCGATCCTGGAGCACAATGCGGATCGCATCGCGGATCTGGTGGTGGAGAACGACCGGCGCAATTCCGGGGTTCCCCTGCTGGATCTGACCGGGATCAACGCCCGTATCGAGCCGGGCTCTATCATCCGGGAAAAGGTGGAGATCGGCAGCGGAGCGGTCATCATGATGGGAGCGGTCATCAATATCGGCGCTGTGATCGGAGCGGGGACCATGATCGATATGGGGGCGGTTCTGGGCGGCCGGGCCACGGTGGGTGCCCATTGCCATATCGGCGCCGGCGCTGTGCTGGCCGGCGTTGTGGAGCCGGCGTCCGCCACGCCTGTCATCGTGGAGGACAACGTTCTGGTGGGGGCAAATGCCGTCGTCATCGAGGGCGTCCATGTGGGGCGCGGCGCAGTGGTCGCCGCCGGAGCCGTCGTCGTGGAGGACGTCCCGGAAAACGCGGTCGTCGCAGGCTGCCCGGCGCGGGTCATCAAAATGAAGGACGCCAGGACCGAGAGCAAGACAGCCCTGATCGACGCCCTGCGCAAATTGTGATGCGCGTACGGTAACGCATGAATCAAGGAGCCGCGTCCAAACAACTGGACGCGGCTCCTTTGCGCTGCCTCAATGGAACAGCTTGCGGGCAAGCCAGATCAGCAGACATGCCCCGCCGACGGAAATCAGAAGCGAGCCGATCCCAACGCCCCGCAATCCGATGAGGCCGGCCAGCCAACCGCCCAGAGCACTGCCGACGATGCCGACAATGATGTTGCGGACGAGGCCGCTTTTGCTTTTCATAATTAGGCTGGCAAGCCAGCCGATCAAGGCGCCGGAGATCAGCCAAATGAGAAAAGTCATGATCGCATCAACCTTTCTTTGCATCGGGATGCCCTTATTTTAGAATGAAATGGAAAGATTGTCAAACGGAAAGAGCGGAGAGACGGCGGGAGGAGAGCAGGTTGTTTTTCACCGACTCGACATAAAAGGCCGAGAGCCTTCGGCACGCAGAAAGACGCCCGCATGCGGGCGCCTTTTTTGCTTTTTTCCGCCTTTTTCGAAGACCGCGCTCCCGCCGCATGCGGAGCGCCTGCCCCGACCGGAGTGAAAAGAAAAGAGCGGGCGCGGCAGGGAGGAGAAGCTCTCTGCAAAAAAAGCGTCGCCGCAAGCGGCGTATCGCCTGCGACGACGTGGTGACCCGGCGGAGATTCGAACTCCGGACCCACTGCTTAAAAGGCAGTTGCTCTGCCGACTGAGCTACCGGATCAGACTTATTGTCAACTGCCGTGGGGCAGAAATGGCTTGGCTGGGACGGCTGGACTCGAACCAGCGGATGAGGGAGTCAAAGTCCCTTGCCTTACCACTTGGCTACGCCCCAACGGAAAAGAACGAAGGGGATCGGGGCGAACCCGATCCCCTCGCTCATCTGGGGTGGGAGATGGGACTCGAACCCACGACATCCGGAACCACAATCCGGCGCTCTACCAGCTGAGCTACACCCACCAGATCTTTAATTTCAGGAAAAAAACGCGCCGACGGCATTCGCCCCAGAAGGGAGTTGGTACGCCAGAGGGGACTCGAACCCTTGGCCTACTGCTTAGAAGGCAGTTGCTCTATCCAGCTGAGCTACTGGCGCGAATATGCGTATGGAGCAGGTGACGAGAATCGAACTCGCATCCCCAGCTTGGAAGGCTGGTGCCCTGACCATTGTGCTACACCTGCAAAGGCCCTCCGAAGGAAATCGTCAGCTTTACGATAATAACATGGAAACGTTGACGTGTCAAGATTTTTCCTGAATTTCTTTCCCGGACAGACGCGAGAGAAAAAAATCAAAAAGCCGCGCTCCGTCGGCCGCTCCGAGTCGGGAGGAACTGCCGGTCAGCCGTTCCGGGTGCCACTGCACCGCGAAAATCGGAAGCGTTTCATGTGCGATGGCCTCGATGGTGCCGTCCTCCGCCGTGCAAACCGCGCGAATCCCCGCGCCGGTCCGATCAATCGCCTGATGGTGAGCGCTGTTTACAAGAAAGCTTTTCCCGTATTGCCGGACCGGAAACATCCCCGGCTCGGCCCGAACAGAATGAAAAACATCCCGCCCATGGAGCTGCCTGTGCCCGGGAATATCCTGCACCAGAGAGCCGCCAAAAAAAACGTTGAGGCACTGCATGCCCCGGCAGATGCCGAAAACCGGCTTCTTTGCCGCGGCAAACGACTCGATCAGCTCCAGTTCGGCCGCGTCGCGCCTCCTATCCGGCGGTTCGGAGCCCTGCGGGGCGGCGCCGTAGAGAGCGGGGTCAAGGTCTCCGCCGCCGGGCAGCAGCAGTCCGTTGCAGTCGACTGCCTCCGGTATGCGGAGCGAAAAGCGGAGCTGCCCGCCCGCCGTCTGAACGGCGGTTGTATAGTTGCGGTATTTTTCGGCCTCTCCATATACAAAAATCAGCGGAACCATCAAAAAACCTCCTCCGGCCTGTTAGACGCTCACCTTATTTTATGCGCTGGCGGCTGCAAAGTACAGAATTAAAAATTTTTTATGCGGTGCACGCAATTCGTGCAACAAACCGGCCTATGCCGCCTTTCTTTGAAGAATGGAGGCGGCTTTTTCAGTGAAAGGAACTTTGACAAGCGCACAGAAGCAGGCGTTTTGCCGCGCCTATCTCAAAACCATGGATCCCCAGCGCGCGGCCGCGGAGATCGGCGCGGAAAACGGATGGACGCTGCTCCGCAGCCGATCCGTGCGCCAGTGTCTTGAGACGCTCCGGGCCGCCGGCGGCGCGCAGATCCTGCGGGAGGACGTCGTGAGACGGCTGTGCGAGCTGGCGTTCGGCCGCGCCAACGATGCCGTGGCCCTGGCTCTTTCCCCCTCAGGGGAACGGCCTGATCCGCAGGGGCTCGATTTGTCCGCCGTCTCGGAGTTCAAGGTCACCGACAAAGGCGGCGTGGAGATCCGCTTTACGGACCGGGTCGAGGCGCTGGAGGCGCTGGGAACGCTGCTGGGACCGGACGCCGGCGATGCAGCCGAGTTTTTCCGCGCCCTTGAGGATTCCGGCGCGGAAACGGAGGAGCCGTGAGAAAGAACGCCCTCTTGCGCTTTTCCCCAAAACAGCGCCGCGTACTGACCTGGTGGTGTCACGACAGCGAGCACGAAATCGTCATTGCCGACGGCGCCGTCCGCAGCGGAAAAACGCTGGCGCTGGGACTTGGATTCTTCTGCTGGGCGCTGGCGCAATTCGACGGGCAGCAATTCGCCCTGTGCGGCAAGACCATCGGCGCTCTGCGGCGCAACCTGCTCTCCGATCTGCTTCCCCGCATGCGGCGCATGGGATTCCAGTGCAGAGAAAAACGCGCGGAAAACACCGTGCTTGTCCGCTTCGGCGGGCGGGAGGACCGCTTTTTGCTTTTCGGCGGGCGGGATGAGTCCAGCGCGGCCTTGATTCAGGGATGCACCTTTGCAGGAATTTTGCTGGACGAGGCGGCGCTGATGCCGCGCTCCTTCGTGGAACAGGCCTGCGCCCGCTGCTCCGTCTCCGGCAGCCGCATCTGGTGCAGCTGCAATCCGGAGGGGCCTCAGCACTGGTTTTACCGGGAGTGGATTCTACGGGCGGAGGAGCGACGGATCCTCTATCTGCATTTTACCATGGACGACAATCCCGGACTTTCTCCCCGCATCCGCGCCCGGTATAAAAACTCCTACTCCGGTATTTTTTACCGGCGCTTTATTCTGGGCGAGTGGACCGCGGCAGAGGGACTGGTCTACGACTTCTTCGACCGGGCCCGCGACGCTCCCCCGCCGCCTCCGGAGCCCTTCGACCGGTGGAGGGTGTCCGTGGACTACGGAACCTCAAACCCCTGCTCCATGGGGCTGTGGGGCGAAAAAGACGGCGTATGGTACCGGGTGCGGGAGTTCTATTATGACGCGCGCATCGCCGGACGGCAAAAAACCGATGCCGAATATGTTGAGGAGCTGAGAGGGCTGATCGGCGGACGAAAGGTCGAACAGATTGTGGTAGATCCGTCTGCCGCCAGCTTTCTCGCAGCCCTTCGTCAGACCGGCCTTCCCGCAGTCAAAGCCAATAACGAGGTGCTGGACGGCATCCGGGTGACGGCGGAAGCTCTGAAAAACAGGAGGATCGTGCTTTGCAGTTCCTGCGGCGATTGCTTGCGGGAGATGGAACTTTACGGCTGGGAGAGCGGCCGCGAGCGGCCCCGCAAGGAAAACGACCACGCCATGGACGAGATGCGGTACTTTGCAATGAGCCTGCGGCGGGGCGCCGGCTTTGCCGCAACCTGGGTGGAACGAAGAACGTGAGCGCATTCTGCGCGGCGCATGAAAAGGAGTAGTGACGATGCCATTCTGGAAAGAAAAACATCCGATGGAAACGCAAAAGGAATCCGCAGCGGTCCAGCTGCGGAACGGAACCCGCCATCCGTTTGGAGTTCTGAACGGATATGTTCCGCTGCGCTCCGGTGAGACGCAGCTCTACCGGGCGGTCCGGGAGGCGGTCCCGGTGGTGGACGCCGCCATCTATAAGCTCATTCGTCTGACCGGCGGCCTCAGCGTGAGATGCACCGAGCCCGCCGCCCAGGGACAGCTGGAGAATTTCCTGCGCACCGTACCCTCCGGGCGGGGACAGTCCGGCGTAAACAGCTTTCTGGACTGCTATCTGGACTCGCTGCTCACCTGCGGACGAGCTGTGGGCGAGATCGTACCGGCTGCCGGAGACCGGGAAATCGCCGCCCTGCTGTGCGGCCGGGTTGAGGACATCGAGATCCGGGAGGGAGACAATCCGCTGAATTTTACCATCTGCGGCCCCGACAGAAACGGAAAAATGACTCCCCTCCCGTATCAGAATCTGCTGCTGTTTACGCCGTTCAACCCCGAGGTGGACAGCCCGTATGGGGTGTCGCTGCTGCGGTCCATGCCGTTTCTCACCGATATCCTCACAAAAATTTATCACACCATCGGCGTCAACTGGGAGCGGTGCGGCAACGTGCGCTTCGCCGTCACCTGTTCTCCGGGCGAGGACGGCCAGGCCATCCGCCGCTCCGAACAGCTGGCGCAGGAGTGGTCTGCGGCTATGGCCGACAGCGCCGCGGGTTCCGTCCGGGATTTTGTGGCCGTGGGCGACGTGAACGTACGCGTCATCGGCGCCGACAATCAGGTGCTGGACAGCGAGGTTCCCGTCCGTCAGATTCTGGAACAAATCGTGGGAAAGACCGGAATCCCTCCCTTTATGCTGGGCCTGAATTGGAATTCCACCGAACGGATGAGCTCCCAGCAGGCGGACATGCTCACCACGGAGATCACGGCCATCCGCCGGACCCTGACCCCCGCCGTGGAGCGCATCTGCGGGCTCTGGCTCAGGATGCACGGCTACTCCTGCGGTTACCGCATTGTGTGGGACGAAATCAATTTGCAGGATGAGGTGGAGGAGGCCCGGGCGGCATTGTACGCCCAGCAGGCACGAAAACTGCAGATCGAAAACGACGCGGCGGAGAAGAAAGGAGCTTATCAGGCATGAACATCACAAAACAGCAGGATGCGGCGGAGCAGACAGCGGCGCAGGGCGCGCCGGCCGACGGAGATCTGGAGCTGATCAACACATACGCCAGAACACCGTTGACCGGCGGACAGGTCTACGCCTTTGCGGTACGCCTTTGCGACAACGAGGTGGACCGGGACTGCGAGCGATTTGACGAGGAGTCGCTCAATGCCCTCGGCGGCCTGTTCGTGGGAAAGACCGGAATTTTCGACCATCAGTGGTCCGCAGCGGGGCAGACTGCCCGGATTTATAAGACGGAGCTGATCCGCGAGCCGGAAAAGAAAACCGCCGCAGGCGACGGTTACTGCTGGCTCAAGGGGTGGGCCTATCTGCTGCGCTCGGAAAAAAATGCCGAATTGATCGGCGAGATCGAGGGCGGAATCAAAAAAGAGGTCTCCGTCGGCTGCGCGGTGCAGGAGAGCATCTGCTCCATCTGCGGAGCCCGGGCCGGAACCTGCGAGCACGTTAAGGGACAAAGGTACGGGGGAAAACTCTGCTACGCCGAGCTTCGCCGGCCTACCGACGCTTATGAGTGGTCCTTTGTGGCAGTCCCTGCCCAGAGTGCGGCGGGGGGGGGCAAAAAAATCACCGGAGGAAAAAGCGGAGACGACGACCGGGAACTGCAGTATCAGGCGCAGCTGGGAAGAAACTATCTCTCCCGCCTGAAACGCGAGGTGGTGCGGCTGAGCATGCTCTGCGACGCCGATATGGACGGCGCGCTTCTGGCAAAGGCCGTCGACGCGCTGAATGAGCAGGACCTGCTGGGCATGGAGGAGAATTACCGGAAAAGGGTTGCCAGGCTTTTCCCGGCGCCGCCGCAGCTCCGTCCGGCGGAATCCGCACAGCCCCGGAGCGGGAGCTCCGATGCATTCCTTATTTAATCCGCCGCAGAAACGCGGCTGATTGAGACAAATTTGAGGAGGTAAGAACATGGAACTTTCCTATCGGGCAATCGGACAATGGTGCGCGACCTTCGCCTGCTCCAGCGTGAGCGAGGGCAGTGTGGTCAAGATCGCCGCACGCGGCACCGTAGCCGCCTGTAACGACGGCGACGCATTCGCGGGTACGGTGGAATCTCTGGCCCACGACGGCCTGGCGTGCTCCGTGGCGCTGGGCGGCATGGTCACCGCCGCCTATACCGGCAGCACCGTGCCCGCGGCGGGCTTCACCAAGCTGGCCGCCAACGGCACCGGCGGCGTTAAGGTCAGCGAAACCGGAAACAGCTATCTGGTCGCCGACGTCAACACGGCAGACAAAACCGTCACATTCAAGCTTTAAGAGGAGGAGAAAAAATGGCTTATCATTTTGAAAACATCCGCCTGGAAAAGGGGATGTACAGTCGGCCCGGCAAGTCCTTTACCCAGACGCTGGAGGAGTTGGACCCCAGCGAAAACTACCGCGGCACGTCGCTCGAGAAGCTGGAACCCTTCCAGCGCCAGCTCAAGCGCTTTGATATCCATGTCAAGGGCGCAGGCAGCGATATGGTGGAGAAATTTTTCCATACCACAGATTCTTCCGTGCTGTTTCCGGAGTTTGTCTCCCGCGTGGCACGGCAGGGAATGGAGGAGGATTCCATCCTGCCTGCCATCACCGCCACCGTCACCGATTTCGACGGCATGGACTACCGCTCCATCGCCTCCGTCCCCACCGACGAGGAGAAGACTCTCATGCGCGTGGAGGAGGGAGCCAGGATTCCCCAGACCGCCATCCGTTCCCAGGAAAACCTGGTTCGCCTGCATAAACGGGGCCGGATGCTGGTGGCGTCCTATGAGGCCATTCGCTTCCAGCGCCTTGACCTGTTCTCCGTCACTCTGCGCCAGATCGGCTCTTATATCGGCCGGATGCATTTGGAGGACGCCATCGACGTCCTGCTTGACGGCGACGGCAATTCCAACGCCGCCGAATCCCTGAGCATCGGCACCAGCCCCATCGGCGGAACGGCGGGAACGCTCTCTTACGAGGCTCTGCTGACTTTCTGGAGCCAGTTCGATCCCTACACCATGAACACCCTGCTGGTGAGCCCGGACGTCATGCTGGCGATGCTCCGGCTCTCCGAGTTTCAGAATCCGCTGACGGGATTGAATTTCCAGGGTACCGGCAAGCTGACGACCCCCCTGGGCGCGGCGCTGCTGAAAACCTCCGCCATGCCGGTCGGCCAGCTGATCGGCCTGGACAAGAATTACGCGCTGGAGATGATCAACGGCTCCGACATCATGGTGGAGTACGACAAGCTGATCGACCGTCAGATGGAGCGGGCGGCCATTACCTCCATCTCCGGCTTTGCCAAGCTCTTCACCGACGCGTCCAAGGCGCTGACGGTCTGAGCTCCGGCGGCAGAGGACCAAAAAACCTGAAAGGCGGGAGATTTCTTTGCATGATACCATTCTGGCGCTTGCACAGAGCATCACCGG
>Ga0183096_1002648_pt1 | contig 11976 bp, 5 predicted proteins | sample Biomet5_FD_127791 | JGI IMG/M metagenome (GOLD analysis project Ga0183096, IMG submission 127791) | Microbial communities from bioreactor (seeded with sewage sludge) at LBNL, California, USA - Biofuel metagenome 5 (version 2) (version 3) | ecosystem: Engineered > Bioreactor > Anaerobic >...
TCAACCAGATTCTCACTGATAAAGGTACATTCCTGAAAACCTTGCAGGAAAACATCGCCAGAGCCGTTATCAGCGCTGATACTCTATCGCCTGATGGCATTCAAAGCAGACTGGAGGAACTGCAAAATGACCTTATCAAAAAGGCCAACAGCAAACAGGACTACGACGCCATCGCCGACGAGATCTTCCGGATCCGGGAACAGAAAGAGAAATCCGAGTTGGACAGCCACCGCCGGGAAGAAGCCATGAACCGGATCAAAGAGCTGCAGGACTTTATCGGCCAGCAGAAAACCGATATCACAGAATTTGACGAAACACTCGTCCAGAAGCTCATCCAGCAAATCACCATTTTTCGAGACCACTTCACTGTGGAATTCAAGTCCGGCGTCAGCATCGAAATTGAAGATTAATACCCATAAATGCACGAAACCCTCTCGGCCTTATTTTGTCCGGGAGGGTTATTTTCGCTATTCATTCTTTATTTTGATAGTAATGCCAGATAATTAAAAAGCGTATTTAATCTCTGAATTTCTTCATGGTATATCGATTCTTGCTCACCAAAGTTTTGTACTCCAAGTGTTATTGTAATATGATTTTTCGTTTCAGTAATCTTATCCGTTGGAAGCAAATGGTCAAGCAAAATTCTATAATCATGAAGAATATATAAAGGCGACATTACAGAAGAAACATCAATATTTTGCATAGAGATAGCAAGTTTACTTAAAACAGCTTCTATAAGCTTGATTGACTGCCACGAGTTATACTTCTTATTTCTTTCATCAGACGTGTACAGTATTTCATATAATTCTTTTAGCTTAGCAACATTAAACCCTTCTATAAGTATCTTATCATACGCATTTATAACTTCTGAAACGGAAGTCTCTGAAAATACCACAGGCCTTTTTACTTTCTTTTCATGTTCCTGACACTCATCGGTTAAATGAGACAAATCTATCGAATACTTATTATTTATGTTGTCTGTAAATGCTTTCTTATTAAGTAATATTCGTTTTTCTATTATTGGTTCACTAAAAATACACTTCATTTGTGCCCGATAAAATTCTGAATCAATTAGTAAATGGTCTGACGGTACATTAAAAGGTTTCAAGATTGCTCTCGTTTTATCGTCCATATACGAGATATCCCCAAGCCACATTACTAACTTTGCATTTGTATTAAAACCAAAAGGAACATTCCAATCGTATTGATACATTCCTGATGAATTTTTCTTTGCAAAATATCCATAACTTTCAGAGAATATCATTACTTCATATTCAGGGAGCGCCAAGAAATACACTAAAGCTTCTTTCTCAAAATAAACAGGAGTTAAAAAGCCCTCCACACTATGTTCTTCATCGTAACATAAACCCGGAATATTATAAAAATCCCTATGGTCATAATCAAAATCTATGTCTTTACAATAATCGAACTTCTTCTTATATCCTGTTGGATGAAATTCTCCGATTATTTGATTCTCCTTAACCGCAGTCTTATAAGCACCATCAATCATTTGTTTTGAATGCTCTGGTAAAAATATAGCTCCACATTTTTTACAACGCAGAACAAGAAGCGGAACAAAATGAAGTTTTATATTTTCTATAATGCATGTTATATCATTTTCAATAAGCTCACATATTCCATTACACTTTTTGCACTCATCGAGTCTGTATGTTTTATACTCTGCTAAAAAATCATCATATGAAGCAAAAGCAAATTCCATGTCTCTTCCTCCTTCCTTAACATCAATTTCAATGTCCAAAAGCTCCTTTAGTACCGATTTTCATAAGCTTTTAGGACTTATATAATAGCCAACATCTAATCCGCTCACTCAGCGGCAAAAAACATCTATCTCACTAACTCAACCTCTGACATCTAATTTGGCAACTCAACCTTACATATTTTTTAAAGCGAGTCTCCTTTGATAAGTTCTCATGAAGTAATTACCCACTTGGTATACCAGAGATGATAAGAAGCCAAGAAGTGCCTTGAAATCAAGGCTTTCGCACACCTTACTCTTTGACTCTTGACATCAATACAACCGTCTCAACATGGCTCGACTGCTTCATCTTGATGTCGAGTGTGTAGCCGGATTCGCGTTCGTTCGCGGGAATTGGTCAAAGCACATTTTTTGAGGAAAACACACCGATTTTTACCCTTGTCCGTTCTCGGAAACAGGTCAAAGACCTTGCTCCTACCTATAATATGCAAACGCACAGATGTGCCGACCGTCTCAAGACTTCGCTCTGAGGAAATAAGTCCGAAATCCCATCGTCTCAACCTTAATTCTTACCGTGACAGAATTTGTATTTTTTTCCGCTTCCGCATGGACATGGATCATTACGTCCTATCTTCTTTGGCCAGTTTGCTCTTCCCTGAACCATAAGTGGTATTTTGCCATCATACATAAGAGAAAGTTCTCTTAGTCGATACAGGTATTCTGAAACACCCAATAAGGCCTGAAACATGTGCATCGCTTCATTTTCAAATTCGAGAAGGTATTCTGTTTTCTTTATGGTTCTGTCTTTTGGGTTTGGAATGTAAGTAATAACCTGACTCACCGCGTCACATTCAACATCATTGTGTCCAATCGCATTTCTCAGTTTTGCATTTACTACAACATCCAAGAAATCGGTATAGACTTCTGTGTTCAAGCAAAAATGATACCTTGATGCCTTTGGGAGCTTTATATAATCCTCTAAAGAAGATACATTCTTTTCCAAAGGATTCATCGAATTCGCGTCAGCCCTGTATTTTATGTTATTAAGAGCGACCGGGATAACAAGCAAATTACCAAGGGCTTCATAAACATCCAAATAGAACTGTTTTACACTATCAAAGCTACTTGTTGTCGAGCCTTCAACTTCAAAATCAAAAGAATCATCTTTGCAATATTGTAAAGCGAGAGCAGGAATGAGGCGCTGGTATATTTTTATAAAATCATCATAGACCTTATATATCAAATCCTGTAGCTCCTCAAGATGATAACCATCATGTGAATTTAAGAAGTCTACTAAGCTCTTCAGCTGAACAGAGTCCAGTTTCATAATTCCTGCACTAAAAGAGAGATTATCCAAGATGTCTTTTTTGAGTGCAGAATAAAACCCATGAACCTCAATCATATGAACAGCTCTCAATACCTCAGACTCATCTCTGCACTGAAAGTATTGTCCGGAGAATTCTTTTTGTATCTCCTGAACAAGGTATTCACTGTTGCTTCTGAAGAGGTCAATGATTCTTTTATAGCTCTTCCATTTCTTTTCTGTTGTATTCAGCTGTGACACAGCTTTTCCGAACTGTTCATATGAATCATCTGTCTTCATACAGTTCATATAACGGATAAAAGGAGTAATAACCACTTCTTCCAACTCCACCGCTTTGCCTTGTTTCACAGTCGGAAATTCGCCGGAGCATTCAACCATATATTCAGCTTCGGCATCTGAAATTTCATCAGCATTGTCAAAAGAAAACTTTAGCCCCGGTCGGTCTTGTCCTATCTTAACACTGCCAGATAAAGAAGTTCCACATTTACCGCAAGCCACAACAATAGGATGTTCTTCTTGCCATCCAACCTGTAATCGGACTCTGGTAATACTTCCACAAACCTGACATTTTATAAATGTATTAAAAACCATGCATTTTCTCCATTCATATTATCAAGCATTAAATCGCCTCAACCTTTGACGGTTCCACAAGTGCATGGGATTTCATCGCCGCAGCCCTAATATGCCTCTATTGGATCGATGATCCATCTCTGACAATCTTGATTGTTCCATCATCAGAAATTTCTATTACAGAGACATCTTCAAGCAAATGCCCATGTGCTCGAACATAATACTCAGCCAGTGTTTCCTGCTTGCCACGGAACACTGCTTTTTTCATACAAAGCAGCTTCTTTGTCCCAGAAGGCAGAAAGCCAAAGTAAAATACAGCCTCGTCCAAGCCCATCAACTTTGCGCTCGGAACATTCCCGGAATCAGTCCACGTATAACATTTGCATTCAGCCACGATAGACCTGTCAGCATTGGCAAGATCAAACTTGTGCTCCTTTGGCGGTCTGCCGATGGGGATTGCTGCTTCCTGCTCAAAATATGTATTATATTTTTCTTTGAGAATCGTTTGCACAAATTCTTGGAACTTGCGTCCGACGTGCGGATTCTCAGAATTTAAATTTGCCATCAGTGCTCCTCGTCCTGGACGGACTACTGCCAATTTGCCGTTATATACGGCACAATCACATCGTAGAACTTCTTTGACCATTCTGCATGGAACTTTGCCATCTGCGACCAGTCATCCTCGTTTTCGATGCTCACGTTATCAAGCTGAATAAATACCTTCGAGGATTTGATATCATCTCCACGGTTCCACTGAAGCACCGTTCCCAGCTTTGATTCAATCTCGCTCTTGTGCTGGTAAAGAGCATCAAACGCAGCTTTATTCTCTGATCTCTCCGCTCTGGCAAATACGACCTCTGAACGTGCAGAGTCAAAATTCGCAACACAGCAGAGATAGAAACCTCCAATGCCAAAGAAGCCGTTTATCCAGTTGTCCGTACTCGGATTTACATTGCTGAAAGAGCCGGGATTACCATGAGCCTCATGGATTTGTGTTAAGGCATACGTCCAGTAACGTTTTCTGATCTCAAACCTCGTTTCAGAGGAATCACCACTTATACTGAGATGCTCTCCGGCCATAGATAACGCTGTCGTGATCCGGTCAAAATGGTCGATGATCCAATCAAATATTTTCGGCTGCTCTGCTGGATTGAATACATCAGCCTTCTCCTCAATAACGATGGAACGTGTTGTACCTGTCGATTTTGAGTATTCCCAATTTAGGTTCTCACCAAATTCGGTCTCAATCTGGTCTTTTAATTCCTTCAGACGGTTATAGGTATCCACATTATAGGTGTAGATGCCCATCTTGATTCGTTTACCATAGGGAATGGAAAAGAATAAGTGATAACCGTTCGCGCCTATGTGCACATCGTAATATGTTCGACCAGCAGCTTTCTGTTTTGCTATATCACTTGATCTGCCGTGCTCATAAGCATAGTTTACGAATGCTGTCCAGAATTGCAGTTTTTGATCATCTCCGGAGCCTTCTGCACTTTCCTCGGATTCCGGTACGTTTGCCGATACTTCCTCCAACTCCTCCGGGATTTCTCGTCCATCTTTGACGAACGAAATGCCGATCAGCTTTTCCAACTGTTCCTCGTCAAATTGCAGGTTCCAGCGTTCCTGCATGAAAATGAGGAGCCTTTCAGTTCTGCTGTATATCTCAAATGCAGTCCAATCCTGTAGCTTGGATACCTCTATCTCTGAGTGAGATCCATTCTCATATCCACGACGTCCTGTTGTTTTGGAATGCTTCTTATCCTCAAAACTATCATTCTGCAAAGCCGAGTTTACGCTCTGAGACAACGGAAGAAGGTTCCCAAGTGCTCCGGAAAGCATCTTGATTTCTGAATCCTTAAACTGCCGGTACATATTACGCCAGTAAAACTTTGTAGGTGTCTGCGGAAGGATGTGCTCGATAGACACCTTATCCTTCTCTGATTTCGTAAACATCGACCATGTACAGAAGCGGTCAATGTTATTCTTCTCAGCCAGTTTGGCCTCATACTCATAGAAGAAGTATCTCAAGCTGTTCCAGTCGTAATAGCCGTTTCCGGTCGAGAAGTATTTTTCTATTCTGGTCACAAAGTTCTGAGAGGCAAATTCTATGTCGTTTGTCGTTCTGTCATAGATTTCTTTGCTGACTTCGTCAACATCTATCTCTTTCACATACACCTGACGGGCAGCACGATAATAATCACTACTGCCATAGGATGCATTGAAATTACCCAAGCGGAATGCGACAAAAATAAAGCGCTCAATAGCTTCGAAGATTTTCACCCTGCTGCTTGCAGTAATATCTCTTCTGCTGATAACTGTAGTGACCAGCGGTCTGAAATGTCCGATGCCTATACGATTGAGCCTATCAACACGCTTCTGCTCCTCAATGGTGAGATTTGAGCTTTCAAACGGGAAGTAGGTATCGTACCAGTACTTTGCCATATCTTTCAGGCTATTGACGTACTCCTCGATTTCCTTCGGCTGGAGCTTGGATACCTCTATGGTTTCAGGTTCTTCTGTATCAACGTTCTCAGCATCGTCGGATTCTGCAACATCATCACTGATAGCCGCTTCTGTCTCAGCCTCTACAAGAACCGGAGTCTTTTCAAATATTCCCTTTGACGAAAACTTATTCAACAGGAACTTTATATAATCATCGCCGCGTTTACGGGAATATCTGAAATAAATAATCCAGTGTGCACGCAGGAAATCATCATCGGAAAGTGGAACGCTCTTATTTCTTCCGAGCTGATAATAAACCTCTTTCCAAGCATCGTTGATTTTCTTTCGTAGGGCAGACTTGTCCTTCTCATCAAATACATCATCCTCATAGAGCGTGGTCAAATAGATCAGTCTGTTCTTCAGAAGCTCAAGATTTGTCAGCTTCTTGCCTCTATTGTTCATGGTTTCAAAGGCTACGAATACGTCGTAGTCATCGTCTATCTCATGAAGATTAAACATCAGGCGCTGGGTGAGCTTCTTATACAGTGTGTTTACGGCTTCAAGTCCATCTGCACCGGATTCCACATACAGTTTTCTGATGTTCTCAGCAAAGAAGTTCTTAGCAAATTTCAGGTTCTTGGTATAGTAGGTCTCGTTCACCGCACCTGAGTACGGCTCCTCAAAGACTTTATATTTCATATATTCCGCGCTGGGATTGTCGACTTCATATCCGAAAAGGTATGTAGTCACCACGCCATTTGGTGGTCTCTTCCGGCAGATATATTTTGATACGATTTCCTCAACTGTCTCATAGCCCAGCGTGATTTCCTTATCGGACTTATCCTTGTTTTCATCCAATCCACGAACAAAGATGACTATCTCATTCAAGAGAATCACGAATGTTGTGATTCTCTGCTGACCGTCAACAATATGGCAAGGTTTATAGCCGTTCTCCACAAGCCAGAGATCTTCACCCCAGCTTACGGTTTCTTTGCTCTTCAGTGGTTTCAAAGAAAGTAGACCTGTATAGTGGTAACGGTCAGGCTGCAGGTTTACAAGGTCATCCCAAAAATCTACCAGCTGCTGCTGCAGCCATGCATAGCCGCGCTGGTAGTCAGGTATTCGAAATAATCTATTTTGGAATAGCAGCGATAACGGCTGCAGCTCATTTGCCATAAAGCATTCCTCCATCCTTACTGTAATGATGAATCGCTTCCAAGTGGCGTGATCCCATTTGACTTAAGCATTTCATTTATTTCATAAATTGAGTTCTCAGCACAGGCAGAAAGCACACATTGATAAACATAGCCCTCGCCCTTCATAGAATTCAATTTAAAATCGGCCTTTCCAAGGAACATCTCTGCTTCGGGAAGCGGAAGTTTCAGTCCGACGCATAATGCCAGCAAGGTTTGTACTGATGTGGGATATTCCTCATCGTTTCTTAATCTCTGGATGGTCTTTTCTCCAACAAGCGAACGATCCGCTAACTGCTTATTAGAGAGTTTCCTGTCTTTCTGCAAAGCAACCAGCGTTTCTGCAAAAGAACCAGGATACCTGCGCAATGCATTCGCGCGACACTTCGCATTCTTTATCTGATCAAGCAGCGCTTTGTTATGATTATTCAGTTCAAAGGAATACTCAATCTGATTATCAACCGGAGCGGCATTCCGCATAAACTGGGTATAGTAGCGTGCTCCCTGATACTTCGATTGATAGCTGTATCCTTTCGTGAAAACAACGCTGCACTCATCCATGTGAGAAATTGCATATTCTGAAAGCACTGCATTTCCAGTCTGATCACGTACGACATAACGCTCATCGTTCAAGATCAGATGCCTGTCAACAAAAGCGAAATTGCCGGTATCTATAAGCTTTTTGAATTCATGGTCAAAGCAATATGCCTTAAACAAATCCGCATACGGAATCGTAAATGTCTGATTCTTCTCCAAGGATTCTGGCTCAAACGAATACCCGCGAACATAGTGCCCATCTACAAATGGATAAGCACCTTCAGCTTTAGCATAACCTAAATCTATCAAACGTACCTTGGCTGCCTGACGTGAAACATCAAACAAAGCTGCAAGCTCGTCGATCACGTTCTCGTAATCACTGATACCTGCTTCCATAGATCCGCCATATTCAGAAAGGAGTGCATCTGCCTCCATCCGAGTTGTTTTTGCTGGCATCAGAATTCTTGGAGCGACGCCTTTTGCCTGCCACTCCATCCAATCTACAGCTTTCCATTTGTCTGAATCTGTAGTATTAACTGCTATCTGGCATTGAATCACTCTTCCAAGGTTATCGTTCGCTCCAATCATTTTCATCAGCACATGGTATGGCTGGTGCCTGTGCCAGTGAAAGCATTCATGAGCAACGGTTGTCCTTTTTGTACCTGTCGAGCGTTCATACGATACGCGTGGATCAAGGTATATTGTTCCTCGTTTAGCGTTTCGTATTGTAATTTTTCGGTGCTTATCAAGCACGTTCCCATTGTCAAATATGATTGTTCCAAAATAAGTAAGTTCATCTGACAGTGGCACATCCTCGACAATCTGCAATTTCATGTCGCCGGCAATTGTTTCGATTGGAACCCTTATCGGTTGTTCCAAAGCTTCCGGGCAATATCGTGTCAGGAACTTCTCCGCCTCATCTTCAAATTGGTCGTGAGCAATGATCGGTACTAATTCTCCGGAAAGGCGGTCATTATCCGATTCTTCCTGCGGTTCGCAGTCACCGATTGACATGATTCTAAAGCCGCTCATATCAATGCCAAGTATGACCTGACAATGAATCTTAAGCCACTTTTCAGTAAAATATCCCTTGCGAGAGCTGGACGGCATTTCCACGTCACAGGATACAATAACGTCAAACGATATTACACCTTCCTCCGACTGCTCTATTCGTATAACATTTTCAATCTCAACATCAACAACCGACGTTTTCTTCTGCTCGCTGGACTGCTCTTCATTTATGTAAGCAATGGCTGCATCCCGGATGTCATCGTAACGAGACTGGTCGATCAGCTTTTGTAGCGGGCTCTCGTCCTGTGCTTCATAGTAATCGAGTCTGCTGTCATTGAGTTCCTTACGAATTTCTCTCCAATTCGGCATATATCTGTCCATATGCGTAATGAAGGTGGCATCGTGCTTTCTTGTAATCAAATGCGTGAGCTCATGCAAAATGATGTAATCAAGGCACCTGTAGGGCTTTTGGGCGAGTTGTAGATTGAACCACAATTTCTTCTTGTCGGTGCTGCAGGCTCCCCATTTTGTGACCATGTATTTTGTCTGCCAAGAGTCGCATTTCAGCCCGGTCTGGGCTTCCAATTTTGGCAGGCGCTTTTCGATTTCTTCTTTCAAGATCTTCCGGTATTCCTCTTTTACATAAGCGTCCCTTTGCTTTACGGTGCTCTTGGCGCTCATAGAAAGAACGATATTCTGATTTTGTATCTCGAAGCTGTTCTTCTGGTTATCTGGCTTAAAGACAAGAAAATACTGTTTTCCCCAGATATATATTGTTTCTCCAGAAACATACTGCCTTTTTGAAGCACGCGGCTGATCCTGAAACTTGCCAATCGACTTCTTGATAAAACCAAGCTGTGTTCTTGCGTATGCTTCTATCGCTTTGTCATCAACCGATAAAGGCGCAGAGATTACCACATGCCCATCTGGCGGTTTCACCTGAAGATGCATGTTCTTAATATTCTTTTTTTGCACGTCTATCGGAATACCGGAAATGACAATGCGCATTAAAGCTCCTCCTGCTTCTCAATGATCTTATAGATGCGCTCCACTTCGGAATCGTCACCTAAAATTTCAAAGAGAGCTTTTTTAATTCTTCTGACAACCACTTGATTGTCTCTAAAGCCAGACAAGGCCTGCTTTTTCACAGCTTTATAAATTTTAAGTGCAAGTTTCTCATCCTCGCCGCTGTTATCATAGATAGCCATGAGTGCCTTGCTCTTACGAATGCTCTCCGGATATTTGTCGTTATCTTCTGGACAATCTACGTCCCTGGCCAGTTTTATATATTCTTCAAGCATCTGGGTATAGTCAAGAACTCCCTGCTTACGCTCTTCAATAAGCTTATCAAGGATTTCTGACATCTTGGCATAATAACGTGGATTAACTGTTACTTTTTCGATGACCTTCCTACGGATATTATTCTCAATTGCTTCTGCAGCACCCTCTTTATGACCATCATCACCCTCGCCGGCCAATGCCTCACCCTGTTTTGCAACAAAATCAAGCAGCGTAAGATCGTCAAAATCACCAATCTTTTCAGCATCCGATGCGGTGATATAATTGTCGATCATCTTCCTCATATCAGGCTCATAAGCTTTCAAATCAAGGAAGTCGCCGCTGGCTGTACCAATAGTTTTTTTCAGTTCTATATAGAAGGTGACCTTCTTGTCGTACTCATTCAGTTTTCCGGATGGAATATCATCAACCAGATACGGCTTTGCCTCTGCAAAAGCTCTAACAAGGCTGCTGACAAGCCTGTACAGTTTTTCTCTCAAGCGAGCATAGATTTCATCGTTTTCCTCTGATTGACCTGAAATGCCGCAGAAATAATGAATGTACTGAAGGTCTTCACGAGGTTCCTCGACACCTTCACAAAGCTCCTCTACTGCATCATAGACTTCATCAAAATATGATATTGCTTCATCATGACGATCTTTCACCAGACCCTTAATATCTTCCGGATCATAACCCTCAAACGCGCCGGAAGTATAATCCTTCATTGCTGTCTGGAGTTTTCCAAACAATTGCTTATAGTCCACGATGTAGCCAAAATCCTTGGAATCATCATCAAGACGGTTTACACGGCAGATTGCCTGAAACAGACTGTGATCCTGCATATTTTTATCGATATACAAATAAGTGCAAGGCGGTGCATCAAATCCGGTAAGAAGCTTATCCACAACAATAAGGAGTTTCATATTTGCAGGCTCTTCTACAAACTTACGCTTTGCCTCTTTTTCAAACTCCTCCACCTTTGCCTGAATAGACCCTGCACTTTTTGGAAGATTTGTGGGATCAAGTCCCAGCATTCTAAGATAAGTGTCATACTTCAGGAAGGTTTCTGTGTTGTCCTCATCGCTGACGGTATCTGTACGCAGTTCACCCTTATTCGGGGTATAGGACGATATGATAGCGCACTTCTTAAAGCCCATCTGCTGAAAAATTTCATAATACTTGCAGGCGGTCGGAATGGAATCTGCTACAAGGATGGCGTTTCCGTTACCGTCCATCAGACGAGGCTTCATATTGAAGTCCTGAATGATGTCCCATGCCACTTTTTCAAGACGGGAGCGGGAACTGTAGACCTGCTGCATCGTGCCCCACTTCTCTTTGAGTTTTGCCTTGGCACGGGAAGAGAGCCCCCTGGTCTTCACTTCAAACCATTGGTCAACACGATCCTGTGAAGACAAATCTTGCGGAACATCACGATATTCATAACGTAGATCCAAAACAACACCATCTGTTACACCTTCGTTGTATTTATAGGCATGGATATAGGTTCCAAAAACCTCGATGCTTATTTTTTTATCTTTTTTCAGTAGTGGTGTGCCAGTGAAACCAATAAAGATCGCATTCGGCATAATCGTTGTCATAGCCATATGGAGCTTACCTGACTGCGTTCTGTGACACTCATCAACGAACACCACAAGATTTCCCTTTGTCTCAAAGCCATCCGGGAGAGACGCTTTCAGTTCTTCAATATATTTATCATAGTCGTTTTCGGTTGCTTCGCCACCGCGACGACCAAACTTATGCACAAGGGAGCAGATCAGCGAATCGTCATAGGCGTTCAAACGATTCAGCAAATCCTTGCCACTCTTAGTGCGGACAATATTTTCATCTACTCCCGTGAAGGTCTTTTCAATCTGTTCATCAAGTTCATCCCCGTCGGGTTC
>Ga0183096_1002654_pt1 | contig 11949 bp, 8 predicted proteins | sample Biomet5_FD_127791 | JGI IMG/M metagenome (GOLD analysis project Ga0183096, IMG submission 127791) | Microbial communities from bioreactor (seeded with sewage sludge) at LBNL, California, USA - Biofuel metagenome 5 (version 2) (version 3) | ecosystem: Engineered > Bioreactor > Anaerobic >...
TATTGAAAGTAATCAGCAAAGGGAACAAAGCCGCTAAAATAAAAACACTGGATTTTGGTTTCGACTGCGATCGTGACATATCCGAACGGGACACTGTTCTTCTCTCTTTGTCAAAATGTATTTTCCCAATGAGAAATTCTCGCCGGATTAATTCAAATGAGTACCTTGTCCTTGGATACCGCATTGACAATAGAAGAAACACAACGCTCCCCTATCGCTTGAATGTGAGTGTATATGATGGAGAGCCTTCAGCAAACAAAATCTTTGATGTCTATTCCAAAAATGGAAAGATCAATCCTTTTGAAGAAGAGATCATTGATGTTGGTCAAATCTGCTTTGATAAAACAGTAATCGAAGATTATCTCTCCCAAGGAGTCTTGGAAGTTCGTGCAAGAGTTATTGCGAATGAAACAAACGAGTTTTATGATAAAGGTGATAAGATAACTGACTACAGATTCAAGGTTTATTGGAATTGTAATGAGAAAAACGGACTGGAGAATTCATTCAAAGTGAGGATGTCTGAAGATGCACCCCACCCATATATGCGTTCATGGAACGTTATTTCCGGTTCGGATCGGACAATATATATCAACCAAAAACATGCAGCTTATCTATCGGTCAAGGATAATGAAGAGTATCAACGGGACTACCTGAAAGAACAGATGCTCAAACAATTCATTCTCTTATATGTTAAAGAAGGAAAACTGGAAAAGTTTTCAAATGGTACCGACACTTTCGAGTCAATGGAACCACAGGAAGCTGTTGAAAAAGTTTTTGATCTCATTGAAGAGGTCTATTCTAAAAGCCTCTGAGGAGAAACCATGGCACATATCGTTGATGTAGACAAAGAAGGGAGAGTTTCTTATGAAGGATTGCTTACATCCTCCGAGATGCTTCCATATGAGCAGATGTTGCAAGCTTTGAAAGAACAAATTCCACAACTAGAAAGCGAATTAAAAGAACACTATGGAACAACGGTCGAGTATAAATATTACCTTGGGCGATATCTAGGATCAGTTCTTACAAAGTATTCAGTTTCCATAAGAGAAAGACGGCAATTCTGGGATGAGATAAAGTATCTGGCTTCAAGCGAAACAAGGAAAAGAAATGAAGGAATAAAGTCTAAAACCCGTTGTTTTTATGAACAATGCTTCGTTTTATCCGAGATTGAATATGATACGGTTAAGAAATTATCTTGGAGACAATGGCAGGACATTCTGGATCGCATCGATAACAGAGAAGATGAAAGGATTTTCTCTTGGATTGGAAAACTTCAAGATAAGATTCGGGAAGATGATTGGAGAGAATTTGAGAAAGCCCTCCACATGTTTCTAAAAGAAAAAGACACTTCTGTTTTCAGTGATGAAGAGCTATTTGCTGTGTATGACTCAATCCTCACAATGGTTGTTTACTGGAGAACAGCTTTTGCTTTGTTTGCTAAAGAAAATTCGAAAAGCCAGAAACTGAAAAACAAATCGTTTTGGTCGAAAAAATTCTATGCTAATTATTTTGAAAAAAGGAGAGAGGAGAAAGAGGAAATCAAAGAAGAAACGCTTAATGAGGTTTTTGGGGACACTCTTCAGCTAAAAACATAACTATAAAATAGGGATTCAAACCAGTGGTACACTGAAATGATTCCGTTGCCTGTTTTCCTCTTAATCATAAGAAAACCTAAGTCTGTTATGAAGGAAAAAACCCTTTTTGCATAATTCCTGTAGGTTATTATTTATCGAGGGTCTTTTCGGAGAAGATGTCCGGCAAAAATGCCGAACGCCCGCAACTGAAGGCCATGATTGATTTCGTCAGGGAAGGCGACACTGTCATCATTGAGCCCTACTCTCGGCTAGCCAAGAGCACCCCAGGGACCTTTTGGAGATTGTCGACACGTCAACGCCCCAGGGTCGCCTGATGCTTGCCATCTTCACAGGTCTCGCCCAGTTTGAGCGGAAATGCACGCTCCAGCGTCAGGCCGAGGGGATTGCAATCGCAAAGTCGCAGGGGAAAACCCAAATTATTGTTTCATTTTCGTGCCGCAAAAAGGACAGAATTCGACTTTTCTAGGTAGAATAGTATACACATCAAATTCAGTTCCACATGCACTACATTTTACCCCGGCGCCAGAAGAGGATCTAATGACAGCCCCTAGATTACTTGCGATTCTTTCAATTACCGTCACACAGACAGAGTTGCCTGCTTGTTTATAGAGTTTTGAATCGGTGACATCATTGGGTAATTTAAAATCTTCTGGAAAACCTTGGACATTGAAACACTCATGCGGTGTGAGCTTCCTGATACCCGTTTCAGTACGAACAAGTGGGACATTGTGTCCTCCCTCTCCCATATTTGCAGTAAGGGTTGGCACTACTTCCGATTTGTTCTTGCGTACATATTTTCTCCGCCATTGATAAACAGTATCAGAATCATCCATGGCTGAGGCTAATTGTTCATAAAGATTACCCTTGTATTTTCCCGGAGTATAGTAATACTGTTCTTCCTTTTTCCCTTTGAAATCTATGACATCACGAATAGTCTTAACCAACGGTATGGGATCTGGGAACTCAAACCGTAAATAGTCTTCTTCTTCCCGAAAGGCCAATATGTAAATTCTTTCTCTATTCTGAGGAGTATTACCATATTCCATTGCATTAAGCACTTTGTACTTGATTTTTCCTTTATACCCCTCGCCTTCAAGCGCTTGGCAGATGACTCGGAATGTATTACCTCCATCATGACCGACAAGGTTCTTTACGTTTTCCAAAAAAACAATACGGGGCTTCTTTTCATGGATAATCCGTAACAGTTCAAAAAAAAGAGTACCTCTTCCCTTCTCGTCTTCAAACCCCTTCCTATAGCCGGCAACACTGAAAGCTTGGCATGGGAAACCTCCCATTATCACATCGGTATCGGGTACTTCGTCAGCTTTAACCTCATGGATATCTCTACAATCAATCATTGCTTTCGGAAAATTTAGTTGCATTGTTTTTACTGGAGAAGGATCAAATTCATTGGCATATATAGTAGTAAAAATCTTTGTTTTTTCAAATCCTAAATCAATGCCGCCTACACCAGCAAAAAAAGAGGCACATGTTAGTTTCTTCATTAGGGTACTCCGAGTTCTATGGTAATCAAAAAAGCGGCGCGCCGCAATCAGTTTTATACGAATTCATGTGTTTTCACGTAGTACCCGAATCATTAAAACACTCATCAGAAGAAGGCGAATGGATGAATCTTTCATAAGAACCAATTCCCGCAAAAGTAATACCATATCTTCTTTCTGCTTTTTTTACTATCTTCATTGAGTCAAATCCTCTAATGAGCAAATCACGGTAATATACTAATTTCCGAGGTTTAATCCCCAGCAAGTTTCTTAGTATCCATTGACCTAGCAAACGATTCGGATTACTCATCAATGCTTTCCCGTTTTCCTGACATACCTTCGAAGAAAACACTGTTCCATCAGGCAACTCCAAAGAAAACGGCGTGTCCCTGTTAGGGAAGAAATGGGGGTATTTCTTATGAATCTCGATAGGTATGGGAATATACAGCTCATCAGGATCTCGTTGTCTTCCTCCCGCATTCCATTGATTCAATCCACTTTTCTCCGGTACGTATGGTCCATTTTTTGACTTTGCATACAACGGAAGAAAGATATAATCCACTTCAGGCGTATCGGTAAATTCACCGAAAGAACTAGTTTTATCTGCTGCAGTTTGTAATGACTCATTCTCAAACGAGTACTTTGTCAGGAGAGAAGCATCAGGAAGAGACTGAGAGTTACTGTTCTCACTGTGTATTTGAACTGACGCAGAAGAGGAAGACTCAAGTTTTAGTTGCTCGAGCAACAAGAAGGGATCGTCAAGAATGGAAACAGGTATCGAGGCTATAGTCTCAATACCTGTAAAGTCATTATATAGTACACTCTTCGAGGTATTAAAAGAATAGTTATGGATTCCGTCAGTAAAATTAATCACGTTTTCAGAAATGCTTTTCTTATCCACTATCCTTATGTTGTCCATATTAATCAGCTCAAGTGGACTCTCACAAACGAGAATTTTCCCTTTTTCTCTGATAATACAATGGTAAAGCATATATTTAAGCCCATGTTCAGCAATCGTTGAATTAATTCGATCATTCCTAAACTGTGCTATTCTGTTTATCATTTCTTCTGGAGAAAGAGTATTATACTCATTTCTAAGCTTATTGAATTCTGCAATTTTCTGTCGATTACTGTTAATCCATGTCTTTATCCCAATACCAACTGATGATTTCGTAGCATCTGCCGTACAGTCTTCACGGCCCACATTATGTGCTTCAAAAACACGGCAAAATAAGTTTTCACTGATTCTGGTCTCTAGGTAGGGGGTCTCACTTGATGAAAACAAATGTGAAAAGGCACCAATCCTTGCCAGCATGAAACAATACTTATCCTGCATCTCAACACTTTGTGATAAATAGAAACTGTTACACATCAAAGCACTAATCCTTCCTTCTTCCCTCACACATGGTATAGCAACTATCAAACAATTCTTTCTTATCATCTTCAGAAAGGCTAAAATAAAGTCGATAACTTAATTCAATATCATATGCTTTAATCACTTCCCTGAATAAATCACGGTGATTCTCAAATCTGTCACCAACTTTCATTCCAAACCATGTTGCTACTTCAACTACATGGTCAGGCAACCCTCTCGTACCCGATCGTTCATAAAGTTCTGACATTATGGATTCCGGAAGCGAAAAGTAAAGAGATTCTGAATTCATAAACAGATAATATCGCCACCATTGCGTACCACAATAATTCCTACGTAATGAAATATACCTGTCATGATTTTCTTTACCTTTTCCCCACCTCCACATCACCACATCCGGTAGTAAGCAAATATTGATGAACTGCCACATCGGTAAGGTAGCAGCAACAGATGGAGTGATGTCCATTTTATCATAAAGAATCTGTCCTATACTTCTATCAATCTTTTGTTTTGACTCATTTGTCAACAGTGGTGATGGGAACCCATACTGTTTAAGACTCGTAGTAATACTTTCTCTAAGATTGTCCAAATCACTTTGAGACACCATATTTCCTACTGCAAGACTTACCAATTGGTTTGGAGGGATAGCCTCGTATTGAAAAGACTGTTGCTGTTTCTTTTGAAAGGCAGTATCGACATCTTCCAGTATCGGATATGTCCGAGTATTATCACGCATTCTTTATCTCTCCCATCGTGTATGACTGTATCGCAGTATCAAGAGCAACTCGTTGTTCATATGGTTTCTTTGCTAAATCATGTAGATAATGAAAATCCTTATCTGGAAAATATTGCCTTAGCAAATCAGCAATAATACTAGTATAGACTCGAGCTAATGAGTAAAAATCGTGTGCACTGTCGAGAAGAGAGAGGTTTAATTCCTGAAGTGATTCAAGAGCATCCTGAACAAGGATGCGATACACATCATTCATGATTAGTTTAATCAGATACTGCGAAACTTTGTCATTCTCTGAATCAGAATTTATCAGTTTGAACAAAGGATGACTCATATTAAAAAAAAGAGTATATGCAGTTGAAAAATTACTGTCCAAAGAAGAATACTTCCTATCCAAGTAAAACAAAGAATCATGAGCAAGTTGTTGAGAACTTGAGAAATCAATGGCCTTCACAGGGAAAAGAGCCTGATTTCCTTCTAGACGAAGTGTGATTCCAGTTTGATAGATTATTGATCCTTTGTTTGTCGGGAACAAAGAAGATTTGGTATTTACAACCTTTTCCGATAGGACTATATACAACAACAACTCAATATCACCTGCGATAAGTTCTCCATTGATTGTGAAGGGAATTGTAATTTCATTAGTATTCTTACTGAGAGTAAATGGTTGTTTTACAACAAGCTCTTGTAACCCTGTTCCTCCCGAACTTAATAATGATTGGACAGAAACAACAAACGAAAACCGAGACTTTGAGTCAAAAAAAGCAGCTAACTCTTTTGTATTGGATTGTACGAGGAGACTAACTGTACCAGATAAAGCCATATTCTTTGTCCAGTTTTTGATTGCATCATTAGTACGGCGAGGTATTCCAGACACATTCCAGCTCACGTCAAATGTATTCTGAGGAAGAGTAATATATGAGAACACAGAATTATGCATCTTTTTCCTCCGAATTAATTTCTATATTAAAAATGCAGTCTTTCTTGCAGAGAATGTTGATGAAAACAGTCCCCGATCTTGAAAGCTTGAAAGGAGGAGAAGGAAATAAAGTTCTCCCTGTATTATTCTTATCAGGTATCTCAAGTTGATAAAAGGAGACATAGGAATTGTCGTATACCAATCCATCACTAGAATCTATCGTTTGTACTCCCACTCTTATGCTTTGTATAACGATTTGTTTCCCTTGGCGAACACTAGCCTTGAACTCAACTTTTGCAATTTTTCCTTTCTCTGGATCAAGATAAAACCGTGTTGTTCCAGTTGGCCGAATCACTGATTTAGGACTACTATCAGAAGCAGTAGTTGCTTTGGGAGGCAATACGACTCCTGGACCACCAATATTTGCAGAATAAGCCATTAACTTTTCTCCAAGAATCCTTTGGATGACAACCGAAATGTTGTTTGCTTTCAAAGGAGCCGGCTCAATGACAACGCAGTTCTTTACATAATCAGAAATTCCTTGATCGACGGTTTTGACAAAATCATACTTGAAAGAACCTGATCGATGAACCCATTTATCATGCGTTTGGTTTTCAACCTGTCGGAAGTATTCATCCACCGGTATCTCGGTGTCTCCTACATAAATTTTTTCTTTTTTGTCAGCATTTGTTACAAAAACGCCATAGCATGTTTTTTGAATTTGATTTGTTTCAAACGATTGTTGTTGATAATTCACAATAAGCCCAATACTTCTCATCCGAGCCACAACAGGCTCAGCAGTATTGAACATCGGAATCACAAACTCATATTTAAAATGTTGATAATCCGTTGGACATAACGATACGGATCCAAGTGTCAGCTTGGGTCTTGTCTGTTGTATTTCGGAAACTTTTATCCCTGTTGTCTTCTCTTGTTTTGTTTTATAGGAAACATATGCTCTATAGCTTCGGCAAAATTCATTGTACGGAAAAACTTCTTCAGGGTCGTCAACTTGAATGTTTTCATCCTGAAACTGGATATGAAAATGAATCTTGTCCAAGTCAATCTTATTCCAATACCAATGGACAATATAACAAGGCAGGTCCTCTCGGAAGACATCCTCAATTGTCCTGGGATTGTTATATGGATCAGCTGGAATATGATCAAGTCCAACTGCAAGGACAAGTATTCTAGTTCCCGTCTCTTTCTCTTTGAATAAGGAGATCCCTAATGCAGAGGCATACTCGTCAGCATCAGAATCCAGAAGAGGTGCAGCATATGAACCGTTATCAACACCTCCATATTCCTTTTTTTGTCCCCACCAGCAACGATCGTGACTGGTAGTTATTCTTTCATCAGTGGTAATCACAATAAATCTTGTTTGGAAAACATTATTCCCCAAAGATACTCTCGAATACACAACAATTGTTCTCACTGTTGAATAAGAGAAAAAGGCAGCCTTCCCATATCCAAATGAACCACCAGCGGTTGAATCTTTAGTCTGTCCAGTCAAGTAAACGAAATTTGAAAAATTCTGCATGTCTGCTTGAGCACAGGGAGATGTATTTCCGATTAATCCAGTTGTATTAGAATCGGAGACTTCTATGTTGAGCATCTTTATATTGATTTTCTTTTTAATGTTCTTTGAATAGAATTCACCATCCAACATCATATCCAGATTACTGAGTTGATCATCCGTGAATCTATAAGCTCTCATTCCAAACTCTAGAGTCTTGTATTGTTTTGTCTTTTTGTTTACATCAATGGTACTGAGCCTTGCATCATATGCATTTTGAACGGCTTCTCGTAAAAAAATCTCAGTAGGAGAAAGGTCCGAACCGATCAAGTTTCTCATCACTCCTCCTGCATTGATGGTCCCGGGCACAGCAAGGTTTTGATATTCATATAATGCTTTCATTTTTTACTCTTTATAGTTTTATTGTCATACTTTCTTGCAAGTTTTTATCGTTACTTGTTGGAAATACAAACGTACAGCCAATAATATGTTCGGCCGCTTCAAGAGGCAATCGTTTTTCTTTATCCCTCGGCTTACTATCTTTATCAATTGGATAGATCAATAGCAAACCGGGCTCTTGTATTTTTTGCTGCGCAAAGAATTCTTTGCGAATTCGGAATTTTTTTGCAATAGGTGTACTTGGACTTGTAGAAGCCCATCTATCTGTATCGAGCAACATGTTATTTGGTTGCTGTAAAATTTTTAAGTAAATTCTATTGTCACCAGGAATCATTGTATCAAATCGTGAACGTTGAACAAGATTCACTGTAAGCTTCGAAGAGATTTGAAATGGCTTGCCTTTGAGGTTGGACACAATCACAATATTCCAATGCAATAGAACTTTGTTTGATCGTGCCTTATCAAGAAACTTCAAAAGAAGACTTTTCTGGCATGTTTGATTATCCTCAAGGATGTTTATCTTGTTAGTATAATCGTAAATTGTGTCAATTGGTATATTGGAGAAAAGCAGTTGATTGTTTTTGTTTTCTGGTTCAACACCTAGAGAATCCAGCAATTCTCTCGTACATTTTTGATTGTACAACAACCACTCGTGATCAGTTCGCGGGAAATAGAGAGTCTGTGCTCGCTGTCCCGCATAGTTTACTCCTGTTGAGATAGCGGATTGCATCGCCTTCTTCCTTGTAATCTGCAAAGAAGGTAATGTCCGAATAGTTACTCCGACATCAGATGGGGTAACACTGAATCCATAATTGGTGAATTGTTCCCTGAGTTCTTCCTCAACATCTGCAAGACTAGAAAATTTTTCAGGAATATCTTGTGTGGTATACAGTCTTGCTAAATTTTCATATCCGGGACGATAACCAAACCAGCGCCCCATCTGCAACAATGTATCATAGTTCTTGCTTGTACGATAGAAATAACTGACCAGTAATCCTTCAAGGGTCAATCCTCTTGAAAGCGTATTCCCGCCAATCACAATCTTTACTTCACTTTTGTCGCTACTATAGTGAAGACGCTCTTCCATTGGTTGTTTGCTATTATCAATGAGGACATCTAGTTTTGTAATGACCTCTTTCAAATATGGAACCAATGCTTCATATTCCGGAGTAACAAACTTTTTTCTATCTGATTCATCGTAGTGGAAGAGAGCTTTGACTGTTTCAAATGGATTCTCATCCTTGTACTTGTCCCACACATTCATAAACTTTATAGAATGTGAACAGTCTTCCTCCTTCAAGGTATTGATGAATGGCTCTATTACTGCTTTCAATTTGTCATGAACCGATTGCTTCATGTCAAGATGAACAAGCATTGAAGAATGTCCTGTTAATCCTCTGAAATACTTACAAGCTGTTGCCACAAGAAAATATCTAATAGATTCTTGTAACGTTCTAGGACAATTCTGAAACTTGTTCTTGATTGGTGACATCTCTTCTTCCGGGACAATGGTAATGGCTTTCATGGTTGTAAGTGGTTCTTCTGGATCAGCATTTGCAGACCCGAAAAGCTTCATAGCACCATAATACTTTTCCCGTACTTGTAAAGGATAGATAAAGTCTTTTGGATACAAGCTGGTATCAGAAGGTGGCTCATTCAATAGATTAGCAAATGGCGTGGCAGTAAAACCAACATAGCAGTACCTTTCAAATACTTTGAGAATCTTTACAATTCCTCGATTGATTTTGCTTCTTTCGTCATCATCAGGCTCGTGATAATCTCTATCTTCATTGTCATAGATTGTGTTGACATCAACTGAGTACTGATCACACTCATCATCAATCACCAACACTTGATGACCTTTCCAAAAAGAAGGATCGTTAGGTGCGGAAAGAAAAGCAAGTAATCGATTAAGAGCTGCAGGGCTTTTCTTAAAAACTCCAATACACTTTATACCTGACTTTATCTTCCCTTCAATACTTTGTGTGTCTTTGGCTAGTAAATCAGTTTGTGCAGTAATAAGATCAAAGCAACTGTACTTATCAATACCCAAATCGTGACGTAACCGATCTTGTGTTTGCAACCGGAGGTTCTTTGTTACACCCGAGAGAACAATTATTAGATTACATCCTGCCGATGCATACATTGCGATTACGGCCGAAAAACAAGCAGTTTTTCCACTCTGCACATTCCCATATACCAAACCTTTTCTGGTAGCATCCTCCGGTTTTGACTGTGGTTTCTTTGGGTTTGATAAATCATTGACAATTTCTTCTGCCTCTTGCGAAACCAGGTTCATTCTTTCTGCAGACCAACCATTCATCATTTTTTTGAAATAATACCATTGCGTATAGTTTCCAAGCGATTTGACATGGAACCATCTCTCTGTTCTATCACTAATTCCTTTTGTTGCATTTTGTTCCTCCTGTATTCTATACTTGGCTTCTTCGATTAATTTTGGCCTCACTTCATCAGCAATAGCTTTTGGAAGGATTGCATACTCCTGTAAATGGTAAAGGTGCTCAGCAATAAAAGCCCAGTCGACATTGCCACTCATTTTCCATTCAACAATCAGATCAACTAATCGTTGAAAAGATTGCTCGTCGATTTTATCCATGCCATTTCCTCTACAGATAAAGATAAAAAGTAATTACCATAAAACACGAAGCTACTTTTTTTACACATATTGTAGCCCTGAATTGGTCTAAATGGTAGTTAATCTTATGTTTTATTTGATCTTGTCTTTACTGATTTTTGGGACTATCCTGGGTTTATCATGTATGGACTTGCAGAACAGAAAGATGGATTGGCGAGATATCTTGTAGCTTCCCTTATTATTGGCAAGCAGTATTCACTTGATGATCTTGCTCATTTGTTGCATGTAAAACATCGTGCTGTTGAAGGAAAGGGTGTATTGACTCGTGACGGATCAGATGCCCAGATTCTTCTTGTTTCTCTAGAGAAGGATAAGTATTCAACTCCAGAGTACAAGGACTATCTCAATGGTTCTACGTTTTGTTGGACTGGTCAGAATTCATTGCGTTCTGTTGAGAAACATATCCAGAATGGAACTCGTGATACGTTTGTCTTTCTTCAGAAGAAAAGGAAAACACCTTTTCTATACTATGGAAGAGCTATACCTCTTCGAATGCAGGTCAATTGGGATCCTTCTACAAAAGCTCCTTCTCACGTAATTTTTGACTTACCGGAATATGCTGATACACTCAATCCCTCAACAACAAACCTATTTCTACCAGAATCCAATTTTACGAACAATTCTCCACCTCCTTATGGAATTGAGAGACCGATTCGTCAAGAAACAGAGATGACAGTTTTCCAAAAAGTCAGGACAGTTCAGACAACGTATCGAGAAAACTGTATTAAGATGTGGAATGGGCGTTGTGCTGTAACAGCTGTTGATAATACCGGATGGTTAATTGCAAGTCATATAAAACCGTGGAGAGAATCAAACAATGAAGAACGTGTGAATCCTTCAAACTCTCTTCTCTTGGCTCCTGATTACGACAAACTATTTGATAGAGGTGTTATTTCGTTCTCACCTAAAAATGGGGACATTCTCCTTCCAGAAATCGAAACAAGAACAATGTGGAACAATCTGCAACGCTTACATATCGATGATACAAAGAAGCTCCGGTTTGTTACACCAGAGATTTCTAGATTCCTGGAATACCACAACAGATATGTTTATAATTATGAACAAATAGGAACTTCAACAAACCAAGAGGTAATTGAAGAATTGCTAGCCAAATCCTTATCATAATTTTTGGTTCTTCTCGGAAAGTTGTGGGATTGAGGTAACAATGATTAATTGAAAAAGAGCATGAAAAGGTTCAAATTTTAGTTACCACACTCAAAAAGGAACCATGATTCATGCTCTTAGACAAAAATACCT
>Ga0183096_1002657_pt1 | contig 11935 bp, 10 predicted proteins | sample Biomet5_FD_127791 | JGI IMG/M metagenome (GOLD analysis project Ga0183096, IMG submission 127791) | Microbial communities from bioreactor (seeded with sewage sludge) at LBNL, California, USA - Biofuel metagenome 5 (version 2) (version 3) | ecosystem: Engineered > Bioreactor > Anaerobic >...
AGAAGCCCGCACCGAGTACATGAGCCGGGTGATGAAGCTCATCGCCCAGGCGCCGCGGGACGAGGCCTCTCCCCCGCTGTTCGACACCATCTCCCGGGAATACAGCCGCTTTTGGAACATCTCGATGAACTACGACCGGGAGAAAAACCGCTACAACGACCTGCTGCTGGAAAAGGAGGAGGAACTCAGCCGCCTGGTGGAGGCGTCTCCCCAGCCGCTGGAGCTGGCCCTGAAGCTGGCCCGGGCCGGCAACTACATCGACTTCGGCACCCACGTGACGGTCACCGAGGAGACCCTCGACCGCATCCTGAAGGAATCGCTGGACGAGCCCCTGCAGCAGGAACCGGTGCGCCGGCTGACCGACGAGCTGCCCCGCGCCGCCAGCATGGTCTACCTCACCGACAACTGCGGCGAGATCGTGCTGGACAAGCTGGCCGTGCGGGCGCTGCGCAGGCTGTACCCCCACCTGGACATCACGGTGGTGACCCGCAGCCTGCCGGTGCTCAACGACGCCACGGTGGAGGACGCCTGCGCCGTGGGCATGGACAAGCTGGCCCGGGTGGTGGGCAACGGCACCGGCATCCCCGGCACCCAGCTAGGCAAAATAGCCCCGGAAGCCGAGGCCCTGATCCGCGGGGCCGACCTCATCTTTGCCAAGGGACAGGGCAATTTTGAGACCCTGGGCGGCTGCGGGCTGAACATCTACTACCTGTTTTTGTGCAAATGCGAATATTTTGAACGGCGCTTCCAGCTGCCGCGGCTCAAGGGCGCCTTTTTCCGCGAACGCGACCACGCCCCCTCCTACTGGGGGGCACTGTAACAGATCAAAAAAACGCTTCCCCCCTGCGGGGGAAGCGTTTTTTGATTGCGGCGGCGTTCCGGCGCACAAAACAGGCGGGCCCGCCGGGGGCCCGCCTGCAGCGGACGTGTCAGTCGTGATTTGCCGCTTTGATCTTGCCGCGGATGAAGTCCACCGCCGTGGTGAGGTAAGGGATGAAGCCCTCGTCCTCGTCGCTCCACATTTCGGCGACAAACAGGCCGTGGAAGTTCTGACGGCGGAACTGGCGGAAGCAGGCCTCAAAGTCGACGATGCCTTCGCCGTAGGGAACCTTGCGGCAGCAGCCCAGGGTGGCGTCCTTGATGTGGCTGGCAATCAGCCGGGTGCCGCCGAAGCACAGGTCGGGCACGGGGTCGGCGCCGTTGGAGGCCACATTGCCGATGTCGGTGTAGATCTGCAGGAAGGGCGAGTCGATGGTGTCGATGATGGCCCGGGCCTGCTGCACCGTGCTGCAGAAGGGCACCTCGTCGGGCATGACCTCAATGGTCAGCACGACGCCGTTGTCGGCCGCGTAGGGCACCAGCTGGCGCAGGGCGTCCATGAACAGGCCGAAGGTCTCGGCGCTGCCCTTGGCGCCGTAGAGATCGTAGGGGGCCAGCTGAATGGCGCGGATGCCCAGCCGCACGGCCAGACGGATGCCCTTGCGGACGATCTCGATGCCCTGGTCGCGCAGTTTGGGGTCGCCCAGCGGGAAGAAGCGGTTGGCGGTCAGCGCCATGGTCAGCAGCGGCACGCCGGTTTCTTCCACGGCGCGGCGGATCTCGCTGATCTGGGCGTCGTCCCAGTCCAGGCGCTGGACGCGCGGGGTTTTGCCGTCAACGCTCAGTTCGACAAAGTCGAAGCCGGCGCGCTTGGCGGTCAGCAGTTTCTCTTTCCACGAAAGCTGCAGCGGGATGGCTTTTTCATACACGCCAAGCTTGATGCTTTCAAGGTCCGTCATTTTGAAATCACCTTTACTTTTTGTAGAAGTTTTTAAGATTGATCTCGACATCGCCGCTCTTTTCAAGCTGATCGATCAGCGACTTGCTGACCTGGGTGTAGCCGATGTTCTGCTCCATGGTGGTCAGCTCCTTGGTCAGCTGGCCTTTGATCTCGTCGAAGGGCATGGGGCCCTTGTCCACGATCTCGCTGGCCTGCAGGAACCAGTAGCCGCGGTAGGTGGCGCATTCGCTGACCATGGTGGTGTCGGTCAGCTTTTCACAGGCTTCGCGGTATTCGGGAATCATCTTGGTGTCGCCGGTGACGGCGATGTAGCCCTTGCTCTTGTAGGGTTCCACCTTCATGCCGTCGTCGGTGCCGTATTCCTCTACCAGCGAGTCAAAGCTCTGGCCTGCGGCCAGCTTGGCTTTTACCTCGTCGATGGTGCTTTGGATGTCCTTGGTGTCCTGCTCAATGGATTTTTTCAGGTTGTCGGTGTCGCCGGAGGAGTAGTATTTGGAGTTGTTGATGACCGATTGAGGCGGGAAGGCCAGCAGCAGCGCCTTGACATACCGGTAGCCCTTGTCGCAGTACAAGGTCAGCGACGGGGTGTCGATGGAGAAGGTGTAGGTCAGGGCCATGCTTTTTTCGCCCTTTTTCAGCATATTGTCGTAGTAGGATTTCACCGTTGCCTCGTCCACATTGACGGCGCCGTTGATGTAGGTGTCCTTGATTCTTTTGGCAACAAAGGCGCAGCGCTGAAACTCCTTGTATTCGTCCTCGGTGTAGCCCATCAGCGTGAAGTACTGCTTGCGCAGTTCCAGCTGCTTTTCGACAAACTGGTCGGAGTCCTTCTGCAGCGCGGCGGCGCCGGTGCGGTTGGCCTCGTCCACCTGGTCCAGAAATTCCTTGTACTGGGCTTCAAATTCAGCCGCCTCAGCGTCGGTGTACTCGTAACCGTACTTGGAAGGGTCGTGGGCCAGCGCGTAATCCATCACCATGTCGTTGAGGAAGTCGCTGACCAGCTTGTCCTCCAGCTGGGATTCGGCAGTGATGTCGCTCATGGTCATTTTATAGTTGGACACATAGGACGCCAGGGCTGCGTACAGCTGCAGCTTGGTGATCTTGGTGTCGTACACCCGCGCCACAACCGCATCCCCGTGGGTAACGAGCTGCTTCGGCTTTTTCTGGCAGGCCGTCATGGTCAAAACCATCAGCGCCGCTGTAAAAAGTGCCATCAAACGTTTGAACATCTTGAAACCTCCTGATAAGGGGTGAAGAGAAACGGCCGTGCCGCCGCAGTCTTAATCGCAAGGCGAAAGAGACCGCCGCAGCACGACCGCAATCAAATCTGAGATCGTTAGTGGGAACGGTTATGCAAGTTTCTTCTGGCGGGCGTTCTGCTGGACGTTGTCCACAATCACGGCGACCAGAACGATGATGTAACGGACCAGTTCCTGCACGGTGGGGGTCACCATGAACAGGTTCAGGGCGTTGGTGATCAGGGTCATGAAGGCGAGGCCCAGGATGGAGCCGAAGATGGTGCCGCGGCCGCCGTTCATGGAAACACCGCCGATAACGCAGGCTGCGATGGCGGTCATTTCAAGGCCGGAACCGGCAGAAACAGGCACGCCGGAGAAACGGACCATGTAGATGACGCCGCCGACGCCGCAGAAGAAGCCGGAGATCATCATAGCGGCGATCTTGACGCGGTCGGTCTTGATGCCGGAATAAGCAGCAGCCTTTTCATTGGAACCGGTGTAGAAGAACTGACGCATGATGGCCGAACGGCGCAGCATGAAGTCAGCGAAGATGACCACGATGACGAAGATGATGATGGGCAGCGGGATGTTGCCCAGCACGTCGCCCTGGCCCATCTTGGTGAAGGTGGGGCTTTCAGCCAGCTTGGCAACCAGAGAAATGGGGGTGCCGCCGGTGATGTAGGTGACATAGCCGCGGGCGATGCCCATGAAGCACATGGTCACAATGAAGTGGATCAGTTTGATCTTGGTGATGATCATGCCCTGGATCCAGCCGACGAAGGTGCCGGCCACGATGCCGATCAGAGAGGCGACCCAGGGGTTCATGCCGCCCTTAAACAGCAGGGAGGAAATGGCCATGGTCAAGCACATCAGGGAGCCGACCGAAAGGTCGATGCCGCCGGTCAGCATGACCACTGCCATGGCGATGACGCACATGCCGGTGGTGGACATCGAAACCAGCAGAGTCTTGATGTTCAGCCAGGTTGCAAATACCGGCTGAGTCAGGGTCAGCAGGATGCAGAACACGACGATGATCAGAAACAGAGAGAATTCACGTGCGCCGATAATGGATTTGAAGAAAGATTTCTTCTGCCCATTTTCGACTGCTTCAGTTTTTTCAACAGTATTGTCAGCCATTTGGGTCACCTCTTTTAATTCTTCGCTTCCAGCCGATAGGCACCGGAAGCATAATGCATAATCTTCGTGCTGTCAACATCGCTGCCCTTGACCTCGGCAACAATCTCGCCTTCATACATGACCAACACGCGGTCGCACATGCCGACGATCTCGTTCAGTTCGGAGGACACGATGATGACGCCCGTTCCCTCGTTTGCCAGGCCGCGCAGCAGCCCATGCAGCTCAGATTTGGCGCCCACGTCGATGCCGCGGGTCGGTTCGTCGGCAATGACGATCTTGGGCTTCTGGGTCAGCAGTTTGGAGAACATGACCTTCTGCTGGTTGCCGCCGGACAAAGAGTTGACCGGCTGGGTAGGACTGGCGCATTTGGTGCGCAGTGCGGTGATGAACTTCTTCGCCTGTTCCTGTTCCTTGCGGGAGTTGATCAGCGCGCCGTCACAAACAGTTTCAAGATGCATGGAAGAAGTGTTCTGGTGAATGCCCATTTCCAGGAACAAACCGGTGGACTTGCGGTCTTCCGACAGGTACACAAGCCCGGACTGGTAGGTCTTTCTGGTGGGCTGACTGATGATGTTCTTGCCTTCGTAAATGACCTCGCTGCCCGGCTCGGTCTTCCGCAGGCCCACAACGGCTTCCATGATCTCGGAACGGCCTGCGCCGATCAGACCAGAAAAGCCAAGAACCTCGCCCTTGTACAGCTTGAAGTTGACATTTTTGAAGAAATGCGCATTGTTGAAGTTTTTGATCTCCAGCATGACATTGTCCTCGGTGTAGTCAACATCCGTTGCCTTGGGCGGGAAAATGTTGTGAATCTCGCGGCCGGCCATATCGTTGACCAGCTGGGCGGCATCCACAGCGCTGACTTCGTAAGTATTGATCATGTAGCCATCGCGCAGCACCGACACGCGGTCGCACTGCTCAAAGATTTCGGAAAGGCGGTGGCTGATGTACACGATGCCGATGCCCTTGGCCTTCAGATCGCGCATGATCTTGTAAAGGGCTTCGGTCTCTTTGCCGGAAAGCGAAGAAGTGGGCTCGTCCAGGATCAGGATCTTGCAGTCGGTGGAAAGAGCCTTGGCAATTTCCACGACCTGCTGGCCTGCGATGTTCAGGCTGTCTACCGAAGCCTTGACGTCGATTCCGGGAACGATGCTGTCCACAAGGGCCTGGGCCTCTTCGTTCAGTTTTTTGTAGTCGATGGACGCGCTCTTCATGTTCTTAACGCGGGTCATGAAGACGTTTTGGGCAATGGACATGTCCTGACACAGGGCGATCTCCTGATGCACAAAACAGATGCCATGTCTTTGGGCATCGTTGGGGTCGTTGATAACGACCTTTTCGCCATTGACGTAAATTTCGCCGCTGTTGGGCTTCACCAGACCATACGTGATGTTCATCATGGTGGATTTGCCGGCACCGTTTTCGCCAATGATCGCATGGACTTCGCCGGGCCTCAGCGAAAAGTCGACATCGAACAGCACCTGGTTGGTGCCGAACGATTTACTTAGCCCGCGCAGTTCCAATACATTTTCAGACAAACTGCATACCTCCCATCCCTGACTGAAATAGACAACGCACACTGAAATCCATATGCATTAAAAAGACTCACCCGCTTCCCGTATCACCGAAAAACGAGTGACATTCAGCGGCCACACAATTCAAAAGCGCTGCCTAAAAAATAAATACAATAAGCACCATTCAAACCGATAAGGGGGCGGACGACACAGGAGTATCATCCGCCCCCCAATCAATTCAGACTATACGGTTATTGGTCAGTGAAAGCTTATTTCTTGTCGTAGTTGGGGCCGCCGGGGCTCAGCATATCGGCAAGATCCTTATAGCCCTTCTTGGCAATGAACTTATCCATGTAGTACCAGTCAGCGTTGTCCTTGGTAACAACATCAAGGCCGTTGTCCAGCTTAGGAACGAAGATGGGGTTCATGCCGTTGTCTTCACGGTAGGACATGAAGTCAAACAGTTCGGGATGGCAGGCAGAGAACAGAACCATCATAGCCCAGTAGCCCTGAGCGCCCTGGTTGGGGCAGATGGCGGCGTAGAACTCGCCGGTCTTGATCAGGTCCAGAACAGCTTCGTTAACGTCGCAGCACATGATCTTGACGTCCTTCATGCCAAGGGCCTTGATGGCGGTGGCAGCGCCCTGAGCGGAAGTAGCTTCGGGGCAGAAGATGCCGTTCAGATCGGGGTTCTGCTGAGCCAGAGTGGTAACGCCCAGCTGGGCCTTATCAGCGTCCTGGTTGGCGGTAACTTCACCGATGAACTTGATGTTGGGGTAGTTGGCCTGGATGACAGCCTTGAAGGTGTTGGTACGGATGTCATGGTTGGTCTGGCCGGGGTTCACGCAGGTCAGCACAGCGCCCTTTTCGTTGATGGCCTTGGCGATGGTGTTGGCAGCGGTGGTGCCTTCGTTGGTGTTATCAGAAGTGACGAAGCCGCAGCGGGCGGAGTCGGGGCAGTCCAGGCAGATGCAGACGACCTGAGTGCCGGCAGCAACAGCGCGGTTGATGGGTTCAACAAAGGGTTCGGGGTTGATAGGCTGAGTGCAGATGCCGGTGGGCTTCTGAGCCAGCATTTGGTCGAAGGATTCGACCTGCTTGGTGGCATCGTATTCAGGGCAGCCACCGTAAACGGTGTTGACGCCCAGCAGACGGCCGGTGTCCTTAAAAGCAGCATAAACGGGGAACCAGTATTCAACGCCGTTAACAAACACGTTGAAGTCGTAGGTCTCGCTTGCGCTGCCGTGGATGCCGACAGCAGCGGCAGTAGTGTCGCCAGAAGCGGCAGCAGCACTACCGGTTTCAGCAGCAGCGGAAGACGAAGCAGCAGTTCCGCCACAAGCAACCAGAGACAGCGTCAGCAGCAGAGCCAACACAAGTGCAGTGATTCTTTTCATTTCTTTACCTCCTAAGATTTTTATAAACGGACCCGTTTGGCCCGATTTATACAGCAGAAGCGGCAGACGCCTGAAACAAATATACCGCAATAATTTTCAAAACCAGTGACACCGCGGAGCTAACATTTGTTTTAACATCTGCTATCGTGGCTCTAATTATAGGTTGTGACGTATAAAAAGTCAATATAGTTTGAGTTTTTTGGCTAAACATCACAAATTTGAACTTTGGTTTTAATCACAGACCGCTTTGCGGCAAAAGATTGATAGAATCCGTCAGATGTTTTTGGGCAGTATCGAACAGTGAAAAAAATTTCGCTGTGACTTTTGTGGAAAAGCAATAGTTTCCTGAAGTTATACAAAATGTACCAAGTTACTGCACAATAGCAGGGAACCTTGAGCCTTCCGCGCGTGTGTGATAAGATAGGACTTACCAAACGCGGCCGGCCGGCCGCAAAACCAAGGAGGAACTGTGATGGCGCTTGTAACCATGAAGGAATTGCTGCCCGACGCCCGCCGCAGACATTATTGTGTGGCGGCCTTTGACGTCAGCAACTATGAAATGGCCCGGAACGTTGTTGACGTGGCGGCCGAAGAAAAGGCACCCGTGATTCTGATGGGGCTGAAAAACGACCTGGTAAACGGCGGCCTGTCCTACCTGTCATCCATCTGCAGGATTGCGGCCCAAAGCGTGCCCGTGCCCGTGGCGGTGCACCTGGACCACGCCGTGGACTTTGACCTGATCAAAAACGTCATCGATGCCGGGTTCACCTCGGTCATGTTTGACGGTTCCACCCTTCCCTTTGACGAAAACGCGGCCAAGACCAAAGAGGTGTGCGACTACGCCCATGCCAGGGGCATCACGGTGGAGGCCGAACTGGGCCATGTGACCACCGCCATCCTGGGCAGCGGCGGCATGGGTGAAACCGGCCTGCTGGACGAAAACAACCTGGACGACCCCGACGAGTACCTGACCAACCCCACCGACGTGGAGCGCTTTGTGGCGATCACCAAGGTGGACGCCCTGGCCGTGGCCGTGGGCACCGTGCACGGCGTCTACGTCCACAAGCCCAAGATGCACTTCGACCGCCTGCGGGACATCGAGGCCATCTCCAAGGCGCCGCTGGTGCTGCACGGCGGTTCCGGCACCCCCGACGACGACATCCGCAAATGCGTCGAACTGGGCGTCACCAAGATCAACATCTTTTCCGAAATCCTGTGCGCCTACAACACGGCGCTGAAGGACACCCTGGACCACCTGGAGAACCTCTCTTCCTGGCCCTGCGTCACCTTTGACGCGGCCAACAAGGCCCAGCGCGAAATGATCCGCAGAAAGATCCGCCTGTTCGGCGGCAACGGCAAAGCGTGAGAACCTGAAAGGGAGGTCGCTTCATTATGATGAAACTGGTGGGCATCGGGGACCTGTTCATCCCCGCAAAATTCATTGAAAAAGGCTTTGAGGGCTTCGGCGGCGACAAGCTGGAGCGCAGGACCGTGGAATGGACCCAGCGCAACCTGGACGAGCTGCAGAAGATCAACCTGGCCGTGGAGCAGGGCGGCAGCGAAGCCTACGAGGTGGACGAGTCCATCCTGGCAGCGGTGCAGGACGCCGACATCCTGGTCACCCAGTTCTGCCCCATCAACCGCAAGGTCATCGACCGCTGCAGCCGGCTGAAGGTCATCGGCGTGCTGCGCGGCGGCTATGAGAACATCAACGTCGACTACGCCCGCGAAAAGGGCATTGTGGTGTACAACACCCCCGGGCGCAACTCCGACGCCGTGGCCGACTTTACGGTGGGCGGCATTCTGGCCGAATGCCGCAACATCGCCCGGGGCTGCTCGGTGGTAAAGGCCGGCGGCTGGAAGAGCCAGTACCCCAACCGGGCCTACATCCCCGACCTGCCCGGCAAAACGGTGGGCATCGTGGGCTTTGGCGAGATCGGGCGCAAGGTGGCCAAGCGGCTGTTCGGCTTTGACGTCAAGCTGCTGGCCTACGACCCCTTCTTCAAGGGCGAGCCCCCCTACGGCGTAAAAATTGTGCCGCTGGACGAGCTGATGCGCAGCAGCGACTTTATCACGGTGCACGCCCGCCTGACCCCCGAGACCCACCACCTGATCGGGGCCGAAATGCTGGCCCAGGTCAAGCCGGGCGCCTACTTCATCAACACCGCCCGCTCCGGCCTGGTGGATGAAAAGGCCCTGTACGACGCCCTGACCGACGGGCGGCTGGCCGGCGCCTTCCTGGATGTGTTTGAGCAGGAACCCACCACCGCTGACTACCCGCTGGTGCGGCTGGACAACATCACCTGCACCCCCCACATGGCGGGCGGCAGCAAGGACGCCTTCTGGAATTCACCCATCAAGCTGGCCGCCGAGATGCAGGGCCTGTTCACCGGCGAATGCGGCCGCGCAGTGGTCAACCGCGACCAGTTTGCCGCTGTCAGCGCCCAGTTTGCCCGGTGACCGTCTTTTCCCGTCTGTCAGCAGGGCCGCCCCGTCGGGCGGCCCTGCTTTTTTGCGCCGCGGGGGCTTTTTTCCCGCCCGCCGGGCGCAAAAAGGGCGCCGGCCCCCGTTGGGGACCGGCGCCCTGTTCCATCTGATTCAGCCCTGGCGGCCCTTGCCGGCCATTCGCACCTTCTGGCGGGTCTCGCGGAGGTCGGCCAGCGCGCGGGTCAGGCTTTCCTCGGTCTCGCGCAGGCGGCTGTCGGAAAATTCCTGGGCGGCCAGCTTCATCTCGCGCACGCGGGTCTGGGTCTGGCCCAGCAGCTCGGCGGCCTTGGACTGGGCTTCCTTCACCACGGTCTCCTGGGCCACCAGCACCCGGGCGCGCTCCTCGGCCTTGCGCACCAGCTGTTCGGCCTCGGCCTTGGCAGCCCGCAGGATCTCGTTGCGGTCGGCCACAATACCTTTGGCCTGCTTGATCTCGCCGGGCAGGCTGATGCGGATCTCGTCCATCATCTCGCGCACCTTTTCCACATCCAGCACGCAGCGCCCGCCGGACATGGGCAGGCTCCAGGCCTTGTCCAGGGTCTCATCCATCATATCCAGTATTTCTTCGATGTTCATGTTAACCCTCCTTGGAAGAATCAGGGCCTGGGCCCTCGGGGCTGCCCTGCAGCCGGGCACAGATCTCTTTCAGCAAAAACTTTGGCACAAACTGCGAAATGTCGCCGCCGAACCGCGCCACCTGCCGCACCAGGCTGGAACTGAGGAACATGTTCTGGCTGCTGGTGGTGAGGAACACCGTTTCGGCATAGGGCAGCAGCGACTTGTTGGTCAGGGCCATCTGGAACTCGTATTCAAAGTCCGACATGGCCCGCAGGCCCTTGACCACCGCGATGGCGGATTTGTCCCGCACATAGTCCACCAGCAGGCCGTTGTAGCTGTCCACCGTGACATTGGGGATGCCGGCCGTGGCCCAGCGCAGCATATCCACCCGCTCCTGCGGGGTGAAGGTGGGGTGCTTGTCCGGGTTGATGACCACCAGCACGATGACGTGGTCGAACAGGGCGCTGGCGCGGCGGATGATGTCCAGATGCCCGTTGGTGACAGGGTCGAAGCTGCCGGGGCAGACGGCAATTTTACTCATTGGTTCCAGTCCTTTCAAAGCGCCGGGCAGGTTTATGCCCCGGTGGGGATGCGGTAGACGGTCACCATTGTTTTACCATAGCGGTAGGTGCGGTAAACGCGGAAGGCACCGGCCTCATCCGGCAGCTGCTCGCCCCGTTCGTGCTCGCACAGGATCACGCCGCCCGGCGCCATACGGGGCGCCACCAGCGGCAGGGGCCTTTGCAGCAGCCCCTGGTTGTAGGGGGGGTCCAAAAAGGCGATGTCAAAACTTTCCCGGCAGCCGGCCAGGTAGGCCAGGCTGTCCATGGGGACGATGCGGCTGCCCTGCTCCAGCCCACTGGAGGCCAGGTTGTCCCGCACAATGTCCTGGGCCTGGCGGGCGCTGTCCACAAACACGCAGGAGCGCGCCCCGCGGCTGAGGGCCTCGATGCCCACCTGGCCGGAACCGGCGAACAGGTCCAGGAAGGCCGCCCCCTCCACCTCGAACTGGATGATGCTGAACACCGACTCCTTCACCAGGTCGGTGGTGGGGCGCACCTCCCGTCCGGGCAGGGTCTTGAGCTTTCGCCCGCGGGCCGTACCGGTAATCACTCTCATAAAGGCGTTCCTTTCCGCGCCCGGGCCGGGGCGCCGGGGCCTTTTGCTTTTCTTATTATCCTCATTTTAAGGGGTCCTGTCAATGGCAGAGGCGTCATTCCTCGCCCGCGTGGAGATAATCGAACAGGGTCTGGGCCGCCGGCAGGGTCATGCCGGGGGTCTGGGCCAGCTGCTGCACATCGGCGGCGCAGATGCCCTTGAGAGAGCGGAACCGCAGGTACAGCGCCCTGGCGCGGGCCGGGCCGACGCCGGGGGCGGCCTCCAGCCGCAGCTCCAGCGCGCTGGTCTTGTGCCGCGTCCGGGAAAAGCTGATGGAGTAGCGGTGCACCTCGTCCTGGATGGCGGTGACCAGGTTGAAGGCGGCCCGCAGCGAAGTCATGGAAAGTTCGCCGCCGTCGGCCGCGATGGCCCGGGTGCGGTGGCGGTCGTCCTTGACCATGCCGAACACCGGGGCCTGCACCCCCATGCCCCGCAGCAGCGGCGTGACGGCTGAAACATGCCCCTTGCCGCCGTCCAGCAGGATCAGGTCGGGCAGCCGGCCGAAGCCCACCGTGACGCCGGCGGCCCGGGCCTTTTCGTACTCCTCAAACCGGCGGCGCAGCATCTCGCACATCGAGGCGTAGTCGTCCGGCGCGCCCACGGTTTCGCGGATGGCAAACTTGCGGTAGGCCCCCTTCAGCGGGCGGCCGTCGCAGAACACCACCA
>Ga0183096_1002659_pt1 | contig 11915 bp, 7 predicted proteins | sample Biomet5_FD_127791 | JGI IMG/M metagenome (GOLD analysis project Ga0183096, IMG submission 127791) | Microbial communities from bioreactor (seeded with sewage sludge) at LBNL, California, USA - Biofuel metagenome 5 (version 2) (version 3) | ecosystem: Engineered > Bioreactor > Anaerobic >...
CGAGAAGCGCCGCGTTTTTCCTTTTGAGCAAGCTGTACATCATCACGGGGACAGAGTTTTTGCAGTACGACGGGACGGCCATCACGCCGGTGACGCCCTACGTGCCGACGGTGGTTGTGAACCGGAAGCCGGCGGGAGGCGGAGACTTTACCGAGGCGCTGAACCTGATAGGCACCCAGTGGACCGAGGAATTTATAGGGGACGGAAGCACAAAAATTTACCAGCTGACCTACACCGGGCTGGATGCTGCGGCGGTGGAGTGCAAGGTGTACGACACCAGCAGCGCGTCCTGGGTGACCAAGACCGAGGGAACCGACTTCACGGTGGACCGGACGCTGGGGAAGGTGACCTTTACCGCGGCGCCGGCGACAGCGACCACGCCGAATGTAAAGATCACGCCAAGCAAGACGCGGAGCGGGTACGCCGCAAAAATAACCGGGTGCAGGACCGCGGTGGTCTATAACGACCAGGTGATTTTTGCCTGCGGAAGTGAAAAGGGAAAGGACTACCGAAGCGGGTACGGGCAGCCGGGATACTGGCCGGATACCGGGTATGACAGGATCGGGACAGACGACACGGACATCATGGGATACTGCAAGATCGGGGAATACCTGGGAATCATCAAGGAATCGAACCAGCAGGACAGCACCATATACCTGAGATGGACCGACCAGACCACCGACAGCGACGGGGTGACCACCACCGTATACCGAAAAAAGCAGGGAGTGGTCGGAGTGGGCGCCGTGAGCCGCTGGGCCATTGGGATGCTGCTGGACGAGCCGCTGTTTCTTTCGACGCGCGGGATCTTTGCGCTGACCAGCAACGCCGTGACCTATGAGAGGACGGTGCAGAACCGCAGTGAGTACCTGGACTTCAAGCTGACGGCAGAGGACGGGCTTAAAAACGCCGTGAGCTGCGAGTGGAACGGTTACTGGCTGGTGGCGGTGAACAGCCGGTGCTACGTGCTGGACAGCAAGCAGCGCACGGCCAAGAGCCGAAACGTCAGCAGCTTTGTGTACGAGGGATACTACTGGGAAAACGTACCGGCGCGGTGCTTTTTGAGCTATGGGGGAGACCTGTGGTTTGGAACGGACGACGGGCGCATCTGCCGGTTCAACACCGACCTGGACGGCATGAGCCGGTACAACGACGACGGGGCGGCCATACCGGCGGTGTGGAGCAGCTGCATGGACGACGACGGATACCCGCAGCGGCTGAAGACCATGGTGAAAAAAGGCTGCGCCGTGACGGTGAAGCCGTTTACCCGCAGCACACTGCGCATCTGCCTGAGGACAGAAAAGGACGCGGTGGAGCGAACGGTGAGGGAGAGCACCATGGACATCTTCGACTGGAGCGACATAGACTTCAGCCGGTTTACCTTTAACGCGAACTCGGCCGCGCGCGACGTGATGCTGCGGAAAAAGGAAAAAAAGTACAAGAGAATGCAGATCATTGTGAGAAGCGACGCGCTGAACGAGGGCTTTGGCGTGTACCAGATCACAAAAAGCTACATGGTGCTGGGGCTGGCACGAAAGTGAGGCGTAAAAAATGGCACTGAGCGATTACAAGATGACAGACGCGAACATCAGCACCGAGGGAGTGGTGGCGGCGCCTGACACCATGACCGGGACGCCGGCCGAAAACAAGGCGGTGTTTGACCGGCTGGTGCGGGAGATCGTGAAAGAAAAGCTGAACGCCGTGATAGACGCGATTGCTGCGGCAGGGGGAGCGGGGGGAGGTGGAGCGGCAGGCCCCGACGGGATGACCGGAGCGACGGTGCAGGCGCTGCTGACCGAGCTGAAAGCGCTGATCGACACAGACGGAACCACGCTCTCGACCCATGCGGCGAGGGTGGACAATCCTCACGCGGTGACCAAGGCACAGGTGGGGCTTGGAAACGCCGATAATACCGCCGACGCCAACAAACCTGTGAGTACGGCGCAGCAGACCGCCATTAACCTTAAGGTTGACAAGGTGTCTGGCAAGGGGCTTTCGGCCAATGATTTTACAGCCGAGCTGCTGGCAAAACTCAACGGGATTGCTGCGGGGGCGCAGGCGAACGTCATTGAAATCCTGAAGCGGAACGGCGTGGCGCTGACCATCACCAACAAGGGTGTGGACATCACCGTACCGACCAAGACGAGCGACCTGAACAACGACAGCGGGTATATAACGGACGCCAACGTGCTGACCAAAACAAACACGACCGAGTATACCCCGACCGCAGACTACCAGCCAGCGACAAAAAAATACGCCGACAACATCGCGGCGCAGGCCGGTGCGGTGACGTCGGTGTTCGGGCGGGCAGGCGCTGTTGTTGCAGCGTCAGGTGACTACACCCCAGCACAGGTTGGGGCTGAACCCAGCGGGGCGGTAAGCACCCACAACTCCGCAGCGGACGCGCACAGTGATTTGTTTGCGGCGAAGGCGGACGCAAGCGCGTTGACCACCCACACAGGGAACACGTCCAACCCGCACAGCGTGACAGCCGCACAGGTAGGAGCGAGGCCAGACACCTGGACGCCAACGGCGGCAGAAGTAGGAGCGGTAGCGACCCCTGACGAGGCTACCGCCCTGCCCACCTCCGGCACCGCTTTGACGGCCAACACGGTCTACACCGTCCCCAACACGGCGCTGGTTGGCACTTATCAGTTCTCCCCTCCTGCCAGCGGCTGGGCGCACGGCACGTTTTACACCGGCACCACCGTCACCATCACCTTTGCCAGCGGCACATACCTTGGAGAGGCACCCAGCTTCAACGCCAGTTCGCAGTATGAGTTCGACGTGAACAACGGCGTGTGGGCCTTTGCGGAGGTGGTGAGCGCATGACCAATAGATACGCATTCCGGCGCATGGCGATGGCGCAGGGAAAAACATCTGCCCACATCTACGGAGTAAGCTGGGACGGGTCGTCCAGCCCCGCCATGAGCCGGACAGACGATGCGTCTGGATTTGTCGACCCCGTCCCTTATGTTTCCGGCGCAACGGCGTACTCTTCTCCCTTTGACACTTTGATGCCTTGGTCCGGCATGGTGCGGGTCACCGACGCAACAGCAGGACAACTGGTCGCAATCCCCAAATATTGGTATAAATGGACGAAAACCGGCGCTGCCATGACCCTGCAAATTGCGGATGCGCCTGTGGAAGGGTTCTATGTTTCACCCGCCCACGCTGACCGTGGGGACGGCGCGGGAGAACGAGACCTTGTGTATGTTGGCCGTTACCACAGTGATTCAACATATAAAAGCGTAAGCGGAAGTCCTCCTGTGACAAATGTTACCAGAGATTCTTTAAGAACATCAATTCATAGTTTGGGTACAAATATTTGGCAATACGACTTTGCCATGTACTGGACAATTACCATGTTGTACATTGTCGAGTTTGCGAATTGGAACTCTCAGGAAACGATTGGTTACGGTTGTGGCGACGGCAGCGCAGCGCAGAATGTCGGAGCGTCCGACAGCATGCCATACCACACAGGCACGATGCAGGCAAGTCGTACCACATACGGTGTCGGTTGCCAATACCGTTATATCGAAGGTCTGTGGGATAATGTCTTCGACTGGTGTGACGGTATCTACTTCAGCGGCGCAAATATTTACTGCATCAAGAACCCGTCCTCCTTCTCTGATACAGCGAACGGCACGAACATCGGAACTCGACCGACATCCGGCGGTTACATCAGCGCATGGAGCATTCCGTCTGCATCCGGCTTCGAATATGCTCTCTATCCATCTGCTATCGGAGGAAGTAGTTCGACTTACATTTGCGACGGCTGCGGCTCCAGCTCCACTGGTGTCGTGTTTTACTGTGGCGGTCGCTTCTTCCAGGACCAGAGCCGCGGCTTGTTCAATTTGAACGGTGGCAGCTCCGTTTCGTACAAACTCGTGGGCATCGGCTGCCGTCTACAAAAATTACCCTAAGGAGCGAAAACTATGGAATACATTTTTGGCACCGTTGAGAAGAACGGCAAAACGGTGGAGAACCTCAAAACCGTTGACACACAGCACTCCACTCTGACGGGATTTGTGCAGACGGAGCGAACCTACGATGACAGCATCGTCACCGACCACTTTCACATTGTAGAAAAATATCGGTCGCAGAACGACGATGCGGGGAACTGCTACGAGTGGTATGTCATCGACCAGCATTACAGATATGTTGATAAGTTTACCCCAGTTCAAGCCGAGTTCACGAAACTGCGGGACACTTCATCCATCGCGTTTGTTGCATTGTCAGAGGCGGGAACCATTGACGCAGTGACTGCCGGCGAACACGCAGATGAGTTTTCCCCGTGGGCTGAAAACGTAGCCTACGCGGTGGGGAACCTGCGGAAATACACCGACGGAAAATTGTACCGATGCATCCAGTCGCACACCTCGCAGTCGGACTGGACGCCCGACACGGCTGTGAGCCTGTGGGCCAAAGCCGCAGACCCTGCGGAGGCATGGCCGGAGTGGTCGCAGCCGGTGGGGGCGACTGATGCTTATGCGGTGGGCGCTCATGTGAGCCACAAGGGCGGACACTGGGAATCCACGGCTGCCGCAAATGTGTGGGAGCCGGGCGTTTATGGGTGGAAGGCGGTGTAACGCATGGATATCGAAGTGGGGGTTCTCTGCACAATCGTCGCCTGCTTCATCGGGCTGGCTGGCTGGCTGCGGGGCAGAGATGCAAAAATCAGCAATGACAGCGAGTGGAAAGGCACGGTAAACGCCAAGCTGGACGTCATTGTGGGAATCAAGACAAAGGTCGAAGACCTTGAAGACCATGTGCGACAGCACGACACCAAGCTGGAAGTGCTGGACAACAAAGTCAATCGTGCGCATGAGCGCATCGACGAAATGGAGGGTAAAAAATGAAACTGAACAATAAGACCTATGACGTGCTGAAATGGGTGGCAATGATTGCGCTGCCTGCCGCAGGAACCCTGTATTTTGCGCTGGCAAGCATTTGGGCATTCCCCTACGCAGAGCAGGTGCTTGGAACCGTAGCGGCTGTGGACACGTTCCTGGGCGCGCTGCTGGGCATCAGCACCAGCAACTACAACAAGGAGGCCGACAATGGCTGACAGCGTTGCAGACCTGTCGTACTGCCAGAAAACCGTTGACTGGGAAAAATTGAAGACCTCGGTGAAGGCGGTCATCATCCGAAGCGGTTACGGATGGGACAACGACAAGCAGGTCGATTCGATGTTCCAGAGCCACGTCAACGGAGCGAAGTCTGTGGGGATGCCCTACGGAATTTATCATTATTCCTACGCACAAAAAGCGGAGGACGCCGCGAAAGAGGGCAAGTTCTGCGTCAAGCTGATGAAAAAGTATGGCGCATCCCCTTCGTGGCCCGTGGCGTATGACCTGGAGGAACCTTTCCAGGTGGGAGGGAGCAAGGATGGGAAATCCTACATTGGGATGCCCATCGACACGCTGATGACCTTGATAGAGGGGTTCTGCGAGGCCGTGAAGGAAGAGGGATACCAGCCGATGGTGTACGCTTCTTCCAGCATTCTGAACAGGATTTACGCGGTATATCCCGAGCGCATGAAGAAGTACCCCGTGTGGGTGGCGCATTACGGAGTTGCGAAACCCAGTTATAAAGGCCCTTATGTGTTGTGGCAGTACACCAGCACCGGGCAGGCGGAAGGCGTGGCAGGCCGGGTGGACATGAACTGGGCATATAAAAATTATGGAGGTGAAGAAGATGGGCAAGAAGAAGCGCAGACCCTGCTGAAGAAGGTACAGGAACTGAAAGACAAAAATGACAGGATGACGGACTATGCGCGGGAGCTGGCGGAGCTGGCCGGAAAAATTGCCGCGCTTTTCGGAGGTGAATGACCGATGTATGATACGCGAGATTCCGGCAGCAAAACCCCGGCACAACGCGCTGCCGAAGCCTATGAAGCGCAGAGACGCAAAAACCAGTACGGAAACACCACCGGCGGGACCGTAAAAAGCAACAGCCCCGCAAAACAGGCTGCGGCGAATTACAACAGCCAGAGGGCCAGCGGAAATTACGGAACCACCAGCGGCGGAACCGTGAGCACCGGCACCAAGCTGGCGACCGGAAGCAGCGGAAGCAGCAGACGAAGCAGCGGAAGCAGCACCGGAAGAAGCGTAAACCGGTCCGGGAGTTATGTTTCCGCCCCGGTGAGGACCGCGCCGGTGCAGCAGGTGAGGAGCAGAACCGCAAGCTACACCTTGCCGGCGGCAGGATACAACCCCATGAACGCCGTAAACGCGGCAGTGGCTGCCTACAAGGCCAAGAGAAACGCGGCAGTTGCGGACTACAGCGAAAGCGACGACAACAGCCTTAAAAAAGCGGGGATGGAGAAAGGACGCGCCCTGGCGCAGGGACCGATGAGCGCCGAAAACGATGCCGTGGCCGCCGCCATTGCCAGCTACAACGCGCAGAAAAACAGCGGGGATTACGGTACCACCGGAGGTACAGCGGTGAAAACCACGCCGTACTATGAAAAGAAAAACCCGGATACCGGAGCCGAACCGGCACAGCCGCAGGCCGCAGGAGCCGTGCAGTACGAGGGAAACGCCAAAAAGATGGACGCGCAGCCGCAGGGAAGCGGAAGCTGGGGGTACACACAGGACCAGATCAACGGGCTGAACTCCATCGGGATCCAGCCGTATAACGGCAGCACCGGCTGGGGAAAATACATCAGCCAGCAGGACCTGGAGACCCACCCCGGAGTTGCCAGCGCCATCGCATCCGGCGAGAACGAAAACCACCAGGTCGTTGATATGTACGGGAACTACATGACCCTGGGAGAGCTGTATTATTACATGGCCAAAGGGTTTTACGACAAGGTTGACGGAAACCAGGGATGGGGCATGGTGGGCGGAACAGGCCGAGGAACGTCCTACGACCCTGACACAGGTTGGAAGGATAGCGACGGAATTGACGACGGGACCGGGGCGGCCATTGAGGGCTGGACAGGATTTGGAGCCGGAAACGGTGCGGACGGATACGGTGCGGATGGATACGGAAGCATGAGCAGCGAGGGACAGCAGATCGTGGACGCGATCCGCGAATCGGGTGACGCCCAGGTGCAGGCGCTGAAAAATCAGAAAGACCAGATCAACGCCCAGTACGATAAGGCGGCCAAGGATGCTTATGCAGCCTATACCAAGAGCAAGTTGGCCATGCCGGAGCAGATGAGCGGGACCGCAAGCGGGACGGCTGACAGCCTGACCATGCAGGCAGACCTGAACTATCAGAACGTGCTGGCGCAGAACGAACAGAACAGGGCCTCGGCGCTGGCGGAGCTGGACGCGCAGATAGGCCAGAAGCAGGCAGAGGTGGAGCAGCAGGCGGCACAGACGGCAGCCGAATGGGCGCAGAAGGCCTATGAGGAGCGCATGGCGCAGCAGCAGGCAGCCGCGAAGGCGCAGACCGAAAGCACCGCGGACGCTGTAAAAACCACCAGAAAAACCACGGGACAGACCCAAAAAGCGAAGGCTGAAACAGGCGCAGGAACTGCTGAAAACGGAATGACCATCACCAACGACCTGGGGAACGATATGTATTTCATCCGCGGGCTTGGCAGGTTTTCCAGCGCAGAGCTTTCCGGCATGATCGCATCCGGAAAGGTAAAAATGGTGGACAACGGGAACGGTACCGTGACCTATAAGGCGGCATAAGGAGGACAACATGGCACTGGACGCACTGAAAGTTTTGGACGACTACAAATCGAAAAAGGACAAGAAGCTGCGGACGGCCGCCATATCAGGAACCATAAAGCCGCAGGGAGCACCGAGGGTGCAGACGGTGACCAGCGCCGCGCCGAAAAAAACAGACAACGCCGCCCAGCAGGAAAGCTGGGCGGCGAAAGCCTACGCCGTAAAAACGCCGAAGAATACCGGAAATATTGGAAGCATGGCGGAGGCCGCGGGGACCGTGGCAGGGAAGAACGCCATGACGTACCAAGCGCAGGCAAAAGCGCTGCAGCCGGTGAAAAAAGCTGAACCCGTGAAGAGCACCGGAAAATACGGGCTGATAGGCGCCGCGACGGGAGAGCAGCAGGCGGAGCAGAAAATAGAGGCTGCGGCACAGAAGCCAAAGCTGGCCGTGAGCGGAGAAAAATGGCTGGGAGCCAACGCCATGGCGGGGATAGGGCAATTCAACAAGCAGCTGGCCAGCACGGCGGACCTGATGCTGCCGGACGTGATCACCCCGAAGGCCGTGCAGAAGACCATCAACTACTACAAAGACCTTTCGGGCCGGCAGGCGCAGGAAGCCGAGGACGTCAACCGGAAGGCAGGCACCGAAATAGGCGGACAGGTGGTGCAGGGTGTGGTGAGCGCGATCCCGAATGCGGTGATTGCGGGAATGACCGCGGGAGCAGGAACGGCCGCACAGGGCGGAAGCCTGGCGGCAAAGGCCGCGGAGCTTGCGGGAGGACAGTCAAAAAACACGGCGCAGCTGGTGAGCCGGGCCTTTGAAGCCGTGTCAAAAAACCCAAGCTACTGGACCAGCTTTGCACAGACGCTGGGGACATCCTACGACGACGCCAAAAACGACGGAGCCAGCGAGCTGCAGGCACAGGCATCCGCGCTGCTGACGGCTGCCGTGAACGCCGGGGTTGAGATCGGAGGAGGCATTGAAGGCCTGCCGAAGGAAGCGGCCGGCGTGAAGAACTGGGTCAAGAGTATGTTTGACGAAGGAAAAGAAGAAGTGGTACAGGGAGCCATTGAAAACCTGACCAAAAAGGCCGTATACGACAAGGACAGAAAGTGGTATTCGGAGGAAGACCAGGGCGCCGTGCTGAACCCGAAGAGAGCGGCGCAGGAATTTGGAGGCGGAGCATCGGCTGCGGGCATCCTTGGACTTGGACAGATGGGGATGCAGGTGGCGAGAGACGCGGACCTGCAGCTGCGCGAGGGGACCATGAACCGGGGAACGCCATACGAGGACCGGCAAAAAATGTACGATGAAGGCAGCGCGGAGCCGAAGGCACAGAACGCGCAGGCCGCGCAGGACGTGCAGACAGAAACGGATGAGAAAAAGGCAAAAACCGACGTACAGGAAGACCGGACGCAGGTGGACCAGAGCAATCCGACGCGCAGCGACCTGCCGCAGAGAGAACGGAGAGAGATCTGGAACTATGCCGACAGGCTGCGCAAGGACCTGAACGTTGATGGACTGAGCAAAGACCTGAAGGCGCAGCTGGAGGACCTGTACTCCGGAGTAAAAAAGACCGGATGGGACGCAGCCTCCGAGGAGAAGCTGGACACACTGGCCGGAAAAATAATGGAACGAAGCGGAGGGGTGATAGACGAGGACGCCAGTTCCGCCGTAAGGGAAGCAAAAAAATTTCTGAGGAACACAAAGATCTATGTGACCCCGCAGATGAAAGCGGAAATAGAATACAGATACGGCGACTACAACGCCTTTCGGAAGTCGCACATGGGACAACTTGACCTGAAGCTGGTGAACGGGCCATACGCCGGACAGAGCGTGGACGCATATTACAGCGAGCTGGCAGACATGGATCCTGTGCATTTCCCGCAGGACCTGTCCGATATGAACGACGCCGATATACTGGGGAAGATCGTGGACTTTACGGACAACGCAGGAGACGTGTATACAGATCCGTTTGCAGAAGATCCTGAGGGGGCAAAAAAGTGGATCGCAGACAAGATTAAAAACGGATATGAGGAAATGTATACCCATCGAAAGCTGACCATGGACGAAGTGACGAAGGAATTTGAGGCCGAAAAAAAGGCCAGGGAGCTGGCAGACGCGACCGAAAAACAGGCAAAGCTGACGCTGTCGGAACGCGAACTCGTCAAGGATATGCTGTCAGGAAAGGCGGACCCGAACGCTGTGACGGACAAGAGAATCCTGGACGTGTATGAAGCAAGAAAGGACGCCTATAACGCGGCGAGAAACACCAGAACGGCAAAGGCGGAGCTGCGGGAACGATACAGGACCATGGCGGAGGATACGGCGGAAAACAGCACGGCCTGGAACGACAAGGACGGGAAACTGAGCGGATGGAGGTACGACCTGCAGACCGCGGAAAGAAACATCCGGGACGTTGTGACTGATGACGCCGAGGCCGAAAAAATTGTGAAGGATTACTTTGTGCCGGTGCACCAGAACGAAGCCGGCGCGGTCCGAATGAAAAACACCATGCGGGAAACGCTGAAGGGGCTGGACCTGGACACAAAGAAAAAGTACCTGATAAAGCCCGCAGGCGCAGACGCCCAGATGACCAGCGAGAGCGGGCTTGTGCAGATGTACGGGGAGAAGCTGGTGACCGAGCAGCAGCTGAGAGACGCCGGAGCCGACGCAGGAAAGATAATGAAGTCTGCGGAGATTTTCCGGACGGTTTACAACCAGCTGTATGACATGGCCAACAGGAGCCTTATAGAGAACGGATATTCTCCGCTGCAGAAGCGGGCGGACTACTTCCCGCATTTTTCAGACGCGGAACCGACCGGGTTCAGAAAAGTGCTGGCGAAGCTGGGAATGAAAATTGACACCGACAAGCTGCCGACAGACATTGCAGGCATCACGGACACCTACCGGCCGGGCAAGAAATGGGTTGCGAACTTCCTGCAGCGCACGGGGACCAAAACGGACTACGACGCGCTGCAGGGGTTTGACCGATACGTGGACAGCGTGGGGGACGTGATCTGGCATACGGACGACATCCAGAGGCTGCGTGCACTGGAAACCGCCGTCAGGTACAACTCAAGCGACAGCGGGATACAGCAGCGGGTGAGGGACGTGATGGAGGACCCGACGCTGGACGAGGACGCGCGGGACGAAAACGTCAGAAAAATTTTTGACGAGGACAGGGGAAGCCTGTCGAACTTTGTGACCTGGCTCAGAAAATACACCGACACGCTGGCCGGTAAGAAGAACTTCAGCGACCGCGACTGGGAGTACAAGGTGGGGCGCGGAATGTACAACACCATGAGCGCGCTGGAAAAACGGATCAGCGCCAACATGGTGGGCGGAAACATCAGCAGCGCGCTGACGAACTTTATCCCGATCTTCCAGGGAGCGGGAGAGGTGAAGGCAACGTACATGATGCAGGCCATGAAGGACGCTGCCATGGACGCGATCAAGACCGACGGGTTTGCAGACCAAAGCGACTTTTTGACAAACCGATTTGGCAGCGAAAAACTGTCAAACACGGGGCTGGAAAAGCTGACCAACGCCGCCGGGACCCCGTTTGAGATGATCGACCATTTTACGGCCGAGACCCTGACGAGGGCAAAATATATGCAGAACGTGGACCAGGGGATGAGCGCCGACGACGCCATGGCGGACGCGGACAGCTATGCTGCGGCGGTGATCGCAGACAGAAGCAAAGGCTCGCAGCCGGTGGCGTTCAACGAAAAGAACCCCGTGGCGAAGATGTTTACCATGTTCAACCTGGAGAACAGCAACCAGTTCCAGTATCTGTTCAAGGACCTGCCGCGGAACATGAAAGGGCAGGGGATCGCGGCGATCACGGGAGCCATGCTGAAGCTGCTGATTGCGACAGGGGTATACGGAGAGCTGTTCAAAAAAATGGTGGGATACGACCCGACCTTCAACCCGCTGAGCCTGCTGGGAAACTATGTGGCGGGACTGACTGACAATGAAGCTGACAAGAAGAAGCTGACCGAGAACATGGCAGCGGAGGCCGTGAAGGAAGTGCCGTTTGTGGGGAACCTGATAGGGGGAGGCAGGCTTCCGGTGGGAAACGTGGTGCAGGGCGCCGCAGACGTTGGAAAAGACATTTGGAACCGAGCGAGCGGGAAGACCAATGACCAGGCATTTGCGAAAGAACTGGCCGGTGACCTTGCGGGTCCTGCCAGTATGCTGCTGCTGCCGATGGGCGGGAACCAGATCAAAAAGACCATACAGGGGGCCGGAGCATACCAGGCCGGAGCGGGGGACGGGGACGA